>Ga0114938_1000711_pt1 | contig 24328 bp, 24 predicted proteins | sample AshMeaBigSpring_FD_88675 | JGI IMG/M metagenome (GOLD analysis project Ga0114938, IMG submission 88675) | Groundwater microbial communities from Big Spring, Nevada to study Microbial Dark Matter (Phase II) - Ash Meadows Big Spring | ecosystem: Environmental > Aquatic > Deep subsurface >...
GCCTCCGCAAACTCGCGCGCCACGTGATCCGCTTCCGCGGCATCACCCCGGGCGGCGGCTTTTATAAAGCGCTGAACGACGCCATCGAGCAAATCCCCCCCTCGAAGCCTGTTTTTTGGACGGCCGGATCAAATTCGACAACAACCTCACCGAAAACGCCATCCGCCCCGCCAAACTCGGGCACAAGAACTGGATGTTCATTGGCGGCGCGCACACCGGCTGGCGCAGCGCGGCCAGAGCCGCCAGAACTCTGGCAAAAATGCCAGAGATGCTCTGTTGACCGCTTACACTCCAATCATCATGAGCGATACCAACCGCATATCGGAAGCTCTCGACCAGGCCGCGATCACGGCGGTTCAGGGAGCGATCACCACCATCCGCAGCCAGTTTCCCTTCCTCATCGGTCTGGCGGCGGACGAGCGGCGCATGCTGCTAAAGCTGGGCGACAAGAGCCGCGCCTTTGACGAGAAGGCAAGCGCTTACATGGAGCGGAATCCTGACTGGGTGCCGGGATATATTTCGATGGAGGAATTGGCAAGGACCGGGCGCTGCGCGACGCCCTGGAAGAGATCCTGAAACCCATCCAGATGCTGTGCGACTCGCTGGACCACACGCTGCTCCAGATCAACAGTGAAATCTGGATGGCGGAGCTGGCCTTTTACAGCGATATGCTGAGAGTCGGCGGCAAGGATCGGATGCTCCCGCCCATCAACATGGAAGCCCGGCATTTCTGCCGGGCTTCCCGCTTGATTTCCCCGGGAACTTTTCCCGGGGGGCTTGCAGATCATCGCGGTGGAATCAGTTCTCAGGCATCGCGCCCTCGACGGCTTCCTTGGCGCCTTCCACCGCTTCCTTGGCTTTTTCCGCAGCGGCCTTGGCGGCTTCCTCGGCGGCGGCTTTCGCCTTGGCGGCCTCCTCGGCGGTCTTGGCGGCCGCAGCTTCAGCCGCTTCCTTGGCCTTCGCTCCGGCCTCCTCCACCGCACCCGCCGCAGCATCCTTGGCTTTCGCCGCCTCGTCACCCGCGGCCTTGGCCATTTCCTTCACGCCCTCGGCGACTTTTTCGGCTCCGGCGTCCATCTTCTCGGTCACGGTTTCCTTCGGCTTGCACGAGGCGAACACGAAGGGCAGGGCGAGCATGGGAATCCATAGATGAGTTTTCATGATTTTAGTGGTGTTTCAGACCGGCAATACAAAATGCCAGCATGTGAAAGCTGCTCCCCCGACCAATGGATGTCAAACGGCGAATCCGTTTCCTCTTCACCATGGAACCGGAGCGAGGATGGATAAATTCAGCATTTACGGGGGGGCGGGGCCTGCCAGACTGCCGCCCGTGCACCCACCCGGAAAACGTCAGGCCGGCATCCTTCTACCCGCGTTCACCCCGCGCCGCGAGGGCGACCTCGGCATCGGCGATACGCTCGCCCTCCGCGGTTGGATCGATTGGTCTGCCGAACACGGCGTGGGCTTCATCCAACTCCTCCCCATCAACGAGAACGGGGCCGACGAGAGCCCTTACAGCGCGATTTCCTCCGCGGCGCTCGATCCGATCTATCTGACGATCGACTCCGATGAAATTCCCTGGCTCAAGGCTGCGGAGGTCGCCAAGGCGCGCGAGCGGATGGGCGCCGCCCTGCACGCGGAAAAGGTGGATTACCCCGCCGTTCGCCGGGCGAAGCGCACCTTGCTGGAGCTCGCATGGTCGGGCTTCGAGGACGCTCCCGCCGCCCTTGCGGAGGAGTTCAAGCGCTTCAGGCAAGCCGAGTCCGGCTGGCTGGACGATTACTGCCTGTTCCGTTTCCTGATGGAGCAGCACGGCGAGTCGCTGACATGGGACAAGTGGCCGGCCTCCTGCGCCACCCCGGGGAAGGCGCGCGAACATGTCGCGAAACTGCGGATGAAAGATGCCGCGCAGGTGGATTACCGCCTCGGTTTCTTCGCCTTCGCACAATGGCTGTGTTTCCGCCAGTGGCGTGCCCTGCGTGCCCATGCCGACTCGGCCGGGGTGAAACTCATGGGCGATGTGCCCATCGGCATCGCCTGGCATTCGTGCGACGTGTTCTTCAACCGCGAGCAATTCCACCTCGACTGGTGCGGCGGCTCACCGCCGGAGGGCATGAGCCAGAGCGATCCGTTCTTCCAGCAATGGGGCCAGAACTGGGGCATCCCGCTCTACCGTTGGGACCACATGGAGTCCGATGGATTCACCTGGTGGAAATCCCGCATCGACCGCCTCACCGAGATTTTCCGGATGTTCCGGCTGGACCACATCCTCGGGTTCTATCGGATCTATGCCTTCCCCTGGCGGCCGGAGCGCAATCATGAATTTCTCGGCCGTTCCCACGAACAGGCCTCCGAACTCACCGGCGGACGCCTGCCGCGCTGGTTCCTCCGGCCGGACGACACCGTCGAAAACAAAGCCGCGAACCGCGCCGACGGCGATGTGCGCCTGCGCGCCATCCTCAAGGCTGCGGACGGAAACGAGGTGATCGCGGAAGACCTCGGCTGGGTGCCGGATTACGTGCGGCCCCACCTGGCGGATCTCGACATCGCGGGCTTCCGCATCCCCCACTGGGACTGCAACGAATTCGGCCACCCCACTCCCGGCAACGCGTTTCCCGAACACTCCTTCGCCACCTTCTCCACCCACGACCACGATCCCGTCAACGGCATCTGGCGCGGCTGTCTGCGCGTCATCGCCGAGCACAACCGCAATCCCACCGAATCATCCGGCTGGCAGGCGCAGGGCGCGCAAAACGCCCTGCGGATCCTCTCCGAATTCGCGGGCATCCCGATCCCCCAGAGGAGCCCGTGGCCGCCCTTCACCGAAGGCATCCGGCTGCGGCTAATCAAGGCCCTGCTCTCCTCCAATTCCCGCCACGCGCTGCTGATGATCACCGAGTTGTTCGATATCGACGAGCGCATCAACCAGCCCGGCACCCGGGGCGGACTCAACTGGCGCTTCCGCCTGCCATGGACGCTGGATCACATCGGATCCGATCCCAAGCTCAGGGAAATCTGCCGGAAATTCGCCGCCGCCATCAGCATCACGCAGCGCGCGCCCTGAACCCGTCTCCGGGAACGGCCACGCGCGCCGCGGATTCCTGAGAATCCTTCGGCCCCCCGGTTGACTTTTCCCATTCCTGCCGCCATACCCCGCCCATGTCGAACATGCTTCCACCCAAACCGCGGATCGTGGGCCCCAAGGCCCGGATCTGCATCGTGGCCTCGAAGTACAACGAGAAATACACCGACGCCCTCGTCGAAAACGCCATCGAGGAACTCGGCGAACTCGTCCCGCAGGCCCGCGTGGACCTCATCCGGGTGCCGGGTGCCTTCGAAATCCCCGTCATGGTCGCCTCCGTGATCGACCGCGATCCACCGGCCTGTGTCATCGCGCTCGGCCTCATCATCCGCGGTTCCACCGATCATGCGGACCTCATCGGCCGCTCGGTGACCGATTCCCTCCAGCGCCTCGCCATCGAATCGCTGCGTCCGGTGATCCACGAGGTGCTGCTCGTGGACGATGACAAGCAGGCCTACGCCCGCTGCATCGGAGCGCAACTCAACCGCGGCCGTGAGGCGGCGCGCGCCGCGGCGGCGATGATCGATGTCTTCCAGGAACTGGACCGTTCCATGCCCCGCAACTCCATTGCCAAGAAGCAGCGTCATGCCTAGCCGCCGCCAGATCCGCGAGGCGGTGGTGCAATTCCTCTACTGCTCGGACCTCGAAGGCGGCGCGGATCCCGCGGCGCTCCGCGAATCGTTCTGGGACTTTGTCACGGAATCCGACCGCCGCAGCCTGCTGCTCGCCACCTTCCGCACCGTCCATCACCTCGCCCATGGCCGCGAGGGCCGCCTCGCGGAATTCGTTGAGCGCCATGAAGCCGCCGACCGCCTCCTTTCCGCATGGCCGGAGGCGGAATCCCTTAAATTGGCGCTGGATCGCATCGCAGCCCTGGAATCCTCATGGAGCGCCGCCCTGGCGAAACTCGAACGCCTTCCGAAGGACGACGATGACGCATCCGTCGCCGCCAGTTTTGGTCCGGCACTCGAAACGCTTTTCACAACCGACCGTGCCCTCTCATCGGCGCGGAACGGATTTCTCGAAGCCCTCGGTGATTTCCCGGCGCTGCGGGGACCGCTCGAAGCCGTCGCCTCCACAGTCCGCAGGCTCCAGCGCGTGTCCGACCGGCTGCGCATGGTCGAGGAACCCGAAAAATTCCCCGAACAGGCGGATCTCGCGCGGCTCCGCGATTCCAAAGCCTCGATCCGCGCTCTGCGTCGCCGCTCGGATGAACTCGCCGACGGTGTCCTCACCCACAAACAAGCCATCGACGCCACCCTCGCTTCGGTGGTGGAGAACTTCTCGCCCGAACGGATCGATCCCGTGGACCGGGCGATTCTGAGGCTGGCGATCCACGAGATGATGCACGCGGACGTTCCGCCGAAGGTCGCCATCAACGAGGCAATCGAACTCGCCAAACGCTTCGGCACCACCGATTCCAGCCGCTTCGTCAACGGCGTGCTGGACCGCCTCGCACGTCAACTGGCGGGAGGCGCGGAAAACCCGGGAGATTTGTAATTGGTGATCCGTCCGAGGCCGTCCATAACAGACGCGATCCCCGCCATGCGATATCCCACTCCCTTCCAACAGCGCACCCTCTGGAACGCCGCCACCGGAGTCTCGATCCTGATCATCGGAGTCCTGCTGGTCGGGCTGATCTGGCTTACCGGCAAGCTCTTCGGTTTTCTGCAACCGGTGCTCATCCCGCTCATCGTTGCGGGCATCGTGGCCTACGTGTTGGATCCCGTCGTCAGGCTGCTCGAAAAACGCGGCCTCGGCCGCGTTTGGTCCGTGGTCATCGTGTTTCTCACCATCCTCATCGGAGCCACCCTGCTGGTCGCCGCCGTGATCCCGGGCATCCAGCGCGCCCACGGCAACCTGAAGAACGCGCTATCGTCGTCCCAGAAGGCGCCGTCCCCCTCTCTCGACGCGGCCGGCGGCGGCGATTCCGAACGCCTCGGAACCGCCCTCGAACGCGAGCTGCGGGAGCTCGACCACTCTAACAAAAGCAACCCCGTGGGCTGGCTGCTGGCCGAGGTCAACGACCAGGGCGCGCCGGTAGAGCACGCGGCGGATTCCGAGCGGCCCCGCACACTGGCGTCCTTCGCCCACAGCCGCGCGGGACGGATGCTCTTCGAATACAAGGGCGCCATCTTCAAGACAACGCGCGAATGGGTGACGGCGGGCTCCACCCGTATCCTCGGTTTTCTGGGCCTCGTGCTCGGGATGATCATGGTCCCCGTCTATCTGTTCTTCTTCCTCAAGGATTCCGCCGCCATCCGCTCCCACTGGCACGACTACGTGCCCCTTAAGGCCTCCCGCTTCAAGACGGAGCTCGTGGAGACGCTCCAGGAAATCAACGGCTACCTGATCTCTTTCTTCCGCGGGCAGGTGCTTGTCGCCGCCATCGACGGCATCCTCGTGGGGATCGCGTTGACGGTCTTCGGTCTGCCCTACGGATTTCTGATAGGCATCTTCATGGCCATCCTCGGCGTCATCCCGTACATCGGCAACATCCTCTGCCTGATCCCCGCCTGCATCATCGGCTACCTGCACGCCCGGGGATCCGCGCCGTTCGGGCTTGATCCATGGGCCTACGTCGCGTGCGTGGTAGGCATCTTCGTGATCGTCCAGCAGATCAACTCGCTGGTCACCGCTCCGAAGATCGTGGGGGATTCGGTGGGGCTTCATCCCCTCACCGTGATCTTCTCCATGCTGTTCTGGTCGCTGGTGCTGGGCGGCTTCGTGGGCGCGCTGCTCGCGGTGCCGCTTACCGCGGCGGTGAAGGTGCTTTTCAGACGCTTCATCTGGGCGCGACAGCTCCAGGATGCACAGGAGTCCGTTTCATGAAAAAAGGGCGGGGGACACGTGCCCCCCGCCTCGCGCGGCCGGAATTCTCCCCCCGGATCATCCCGGCTTGGCGCGAAACGAGAGGCGGGGGCAACTTGCACCCGGAACCACGCCACGGCAAGACGATTCCTCCCGTTTCACCGTTACCCACTGTCAGCGGGAGAAACTCTCAAGAGCCCGCGCGTTGCCGAATCGCCGAGACGGACTTCTCGATCAGGACCCTCAACTCCGGATCAGCCCCTTGGGTGGCGCCCTCGAGTACGGGCACGCTCTTGGGGGTTCCCACCCGGCCGAGGATCCTCACGGCGGAGTGGCGCTGGGACCCGGCGGTCGCAGGAAAACGCTTCAGCAGCGTGTCCTCGGCCACCGAACCGATGTCGCCATACAACGATTCCCAGCGGGTGACGTCTCCGTTCCACAATTCGTCCAGAACAGGCACCACTCCGGGGTTCTTTTCCTTCACAATCAGGGCGATGATTTCCTGGGGCATCCTCGCCTTCGCCGCGAGCAGCCTGAGCGCCTCCTTGAGCGCCGCCTCGCCGGCGGGTCCGGGTTCCTCGGACCACACCGCCAGTGCCTTGCTCACATCCTGCTTGAAGTCCACCCACGGCTCGCCCATCAGCCAGATCAGCTTGCGCGTGATGTCGCTGCGGTAAATCTTCGGCTCGGCGTCCGCAAGCCGCTTCACCGCCTTCGCAACGCGGTCCGGATCGATGCTCTCAAGTTCCCGCCGGTTGAGTTCGTAAAACGCGGGGTGGGCTTTGTCGGTGAGCTTGTCGATCGGCCCGGCGACGAAACCCTCGTTGTTGACCCGCACCTCGACCACCGAAATTTCCGGGTAAATGTGCTCGACCGTGCCGATCGCAGACAGGATCCCTGCGACCTCGTCAAGCGAGTGGTCGATTCCCGTGACGACCATCAGGAAATCCCCGCTGTCGCGCGGATAGTAGTGGGACTGGGGATCGGCCTTGGTCGTCCGCAGGATGTAATCGCGCAGCAACAAGCGGTTGGTTTCACGCAGATTGCGGAGCCAGAGTCCCACGGCCTTGCGCTTGCTGCCCTCGGTGGCGAGTCTGGCGATCTCCTCGTCGAGCGGGCGGGTTCCGATCCGGTTGCGGAGCTCGGAGAGCGCCTGATCCGCCGGCACCTCCTCCGGGAGAGCGGCGGGTTCTTCGATCACGGAGGGTTGTACGGTGGCGGATTCCAAGGGCACCGATCCCACGGTGAAGAAAAACGGCAGGGCCAGCAAACCCGAGGTCAGCAACAAGCCGAGAAGGCCCGCCTTCATCCGGGCTCTGGGATTGGCATAGACCAACAGCGTCATGCCCAAAAGACCTGCGAATCCCGCCATCAGCAGACGGTTCGGAGTCGTCATCCCATCCAACGCGCCAGCCCGGCTCGCACCGAACATGAGCAACAGCGCCATCAGCAGGATGATCAGGCCGCCGACCACGCCCGCCAAGACACGGAGAGGGGATGCCGGTTCGAAAGTCACCGGATCCGGCGGCTCGGAATAGCGCATCGCAGGCACCGGAGCGGTGGCGGGAGTCATCGCGAGAGGCACCCGGTGGAAACGGTTCAGGGCGGGGTCCCTGCGCTCACCCGGATAAAACTTCTTCCCACGAACGATCACCTCGTCGTTGATCCGGAACCGATGTTCGCAGGCACCGCACTCCACCGTCCTTCCACGCAAGTCCTCCCCCACCTTGAAGCGCTGGCCGCATGAGGGGCAGCGGATCAGCAATAGCAAATCATCCGGGTTGGATTCGGGCATCGTGGTGGCTGGAGTCTTGATGGAAAAACCGGCGTTTGCAACCTCTAGAGTGACAGGTCCCAGGGCCACCTCATTTTGGCACGAACTTGGGCTTGTACGGAACACCTGTTTGAATTAGGCGGGCCGAATGGCTCGCAAGAAGACCCGCAATGAAGAGTATGCGGGAGGATTTCCTCCCGGCATGGAAGCGTTTGAAAACCTATCAGATCCACGCGACGGCCGCGCCAAGCGCCACTACTTCGGCGAGGTGCTCTTCATCGCCTTGGCCGCGATGGTCAGCGGCATGGACGATTTCGCGGACTTCGAGCGCTTCGCCGAGGAGCGCGGGGACTGGCGGCATGGATGTGGCAGTTTTCACCCGTTGCCCAATGAGTTCCAACTGCCATACCCAGAACCCGGCGACTTACCTCGACCGGATCAAGACCTCCCGCTCGAATCAGCCATTGCGGAGTGGGGAGCCTATCGCCAGATGGAGCAGGTGATGGCAGCGAAGATCCGCCCGATTACGCCGACGGTTTCCGCAGTCTCGTTGGTCAATGAACTTCAAACCAACGCCTCCAGCCTCGCCCGCAATTGATCCTTGGTGATATCCCCGCCGAGGTATTGATCCTTCACTTCGCCATTTCTGAAAAACAGCAGATTCGGCACGGAGCGGACGCCGTAGCTCGTCGCAAGTTTCATGTTCGCCACGGCATCGATCTTGCAGATTTTCGCGGAGTCCCTCATTTCTTCAGCCAGCTGGTCCAACACAGGAGCGAGCTGTTTGCAGGGACCGCATTGTTCAGTCCAGAAGTCCACGAGCACGGGCAGATTGGAATCGAGAACCTCGGACTGGAAATTGGTTTCGTTCAGTTCGGTTGCCATGGCTGGAAAGATTCCGGCGTCAAGCAGGTTGTCAAACGGCGGTTCTTGACCCGCCACGGCCGCAAGATCACCGTCACGCGTAGCTGCGGATGGAGGCGTGGACGCTTTCGTAAACGAGGGGTTCCTTGTGGAGGACGGGCTCGTTGCCGACGCCTTTGAACTCCCAGCAGGATACGTGGGAGAACTTGTCGTCGTGGCGCTTGGCCTCGCCGGCCTGGGTGCTGCCGGCCTGGACTTCGGGGTCGGCGTCGGTGAACTGGTGCTCGGTGCGGAAATGGCCGCCGCAGGATTCCTCGCGGTCGCGGGCGTCGTAGCACATCATTTCGGCGAATTCGAGGAAGTCGGCGACGCGGCCGGCCTTTTCGAGTTCCATGTTGGCGATGTCACCGGAGCCGGGGATGAGCACGTTGTTCCAGAACTCCTCGCGGATCTGCGGGATTTTGGCGAGCGCCTCGGTGAGGCCTTCGCGGGAGCGGGCCATGCCGCAATTGTCCCACATGATGTTGCCGAGCTCGCGGTGGAAGGAATCCACGGTGCGCTTGCCCTTGATGGCGAAAAGCTTGGAAACGCGCTCGCGGGCCTCGGCTTCGACCTGTTTGAACTCGGGCATGTCGGTGGTGACGGTGCCGGGTTTCTGGGTGACAAGGTAGTTGGCGATGGTGGTGGGGATGACGAAGTATCCGTCCGCCAGACCCTGCATGAGGGCGGAGGCACCGAGGCGGTTCGCGCCGTGGTCGGAGAAATTCGCCTCACCCAGCACGTGGAGGCCGGGGACGTTGGACATCAGGTTGTAGTCCACCCAGAGGCCGCCCATGGTGTAGTGCACGGCGGGATAGATCATCATCGGGCCCTTGTAGGGGTCCTCGCCGGCGATCTTCTCATACATCTGGAAGAGGTTGCCGTAGCGGGCGCGGATGACGTTTTCGCCGAGGCGCTTGGTGGCATCACGGAAATCGAGGTAAACGCCGAGCCCGGTGGGGGCCACTCCGCGGCCGTCGTCGCAGGCTTCCTTGGCGGCGCGGGAGGAAATGTCGCGCGGCGAGAGGTTGCCGAAGGACGGATACTTGCGTTCAAGGTAGTAGTCGCGATCCTCTTCCGCCACGTCGTTCGGGTTCATCTGCTTCTTCTGCAGCTTCTGGGCGACTTCGCGGGACTTCGGCACCCAGATGCGGCCGTCGTTGCGGAGCGACTCCGACATGAGGGTGAGCTTGGACTGGTATTCGCCGCTGACCGGGATGCAGGTCGGGTGGATCTGGGTGAAGCAGGGGTTGGCGAAGAGGGCTCCGCGCTTGGCGGCGCGCCAGGCGGCGGTGACGTTGCAGCCCATGGCGTTGGTGGAGAGGAAGAACACGTTGCCGTAGCCGCCGGTGGCGAGGATCACGGCGTCGGCGGCGTGCGAGCTGATCTTGCCGGTGGCGAGGTCGCGCACGACGATGCCCTTGGCCTGGCCGTTGACGAGCACGAGGTCGAGCATCTCGGTGCGGGAGAACATTTTCACGCCGCCCTTGCTGATTTCCTTCTCCAGCGCCTGATAGCAGCCGATGAGGAGCTGCTGGCCGGTCTGGCCGCGGGCGTAGAAGGTGCGGGAGACCTGCGAGCCGCCGAAGGAGCGGTTGTCGAGCAGGCCGCCGTATTCGCGGGCGAAGGGCACGCCCTGGGCGACGCACTGGTCGATGATGGCGTTGGAGACCTCGGCGAGACGATAGACGTTGCCTTCACGGGCGCGGAAGTCGCCGCCCTTGATGGTGTCGTAGAACAGGCGGCGCACCGAGTCGCCGTCGTTCTGATAGTTTTTGGCGGCGTTGATGCCGCCCTGTGCGGCGATCGAGTGGGCGCGGCGCGGGCTGTCCTGATAGCAGAAGCATTTCACCTGGTAGCCGAGTTCGGAGAGCGAGGCGGCGGCGGCCCCGCCGGCAAGGCCGGAACCGACGACGATGACCGTGTATTTCCGCTTGTTGGCCGGGTTGATGAGCTTCGAGTCCATCTTGTGTTTGGACCACTTTTGCTCAAGGGGGCCGGACGGGATCTTGCTGTCGAGGGTGATGGACATGGCGAGTGGGATTGAAGATTGGAGATGGTCGATTGAAGATTGCTTCGGATTGAGATCCCATCAGCGGCCGAAGCCGAAGATCAGGATGGCGACGGGGATCGAGACAAAGCCAACCCAGATGAAGAGGCTGTAGGCGATGGAGACCTGCTTGATCAGGCTGGCGGCCTTCTTCGAACGGAAACCGAGGGTTTGGAAGATCGAGCCGACGCCATGCATCAGGTGGGAGCAGAGCAGGGTCATGGCGATGACGTAGAAGATCGAGGCGGGTGCCCAGCTGAAGCCGTCGATGACCATCTGCCAGGCGTTGTGGACCTCACCCTCGACGCCGTGGAGGGTGGTCTTGTAGCGAGCCAGGGAATTGTATTCGTTGCCGACGCGGGCGGTGAAATGCAGCATGTGGTAGATGACGAAGGCCAGGATGGTGAGGCCGGAGAGGATCATGGTGCGCGAGGACCGCGAAGCCTGGATGGTGGCGGGGTGCTCGTAGGCCTTGCGGGCGGCGCGGTTCTGGCGGGTAAGGGCGACGGTGGCGACGATGTGGGCGGCGATCATCACCAACATCACGGCACGGAATGCCCAGATGCCCACGCCGTGGAGCATGTGGTGGAGGAAATAGGCGTAGGCATTGAAGGGTTCCGGCCCCATGAACACCACCAGGTTTCCAATCAGGTGTCCCGCAAGGAAAAGAACGAGAACGATGCCGGTGAGGGCGACGAGGAGCTTTTTCCCGATGGAGGAGGACCAGTAAGTTTCGAGGCAACGGGTGAGGGCGTTCATGACGATTTGAGAAGGAGGCGCGCTGGCCGCGCGAGAAATAGGCACGTGCCCGGGGCTTTTCAAGGGGAGAGTCCGGCAGGGGCAGAATCGGTGACAGGAATGGCAGGATTTGCACAGTTCCGGGTTTTCGGGGAATCCGCGGCTTTTCCCGGGATGAGTTCTGGAACTTGGCCCGCCGTCTGCTAAAACGTCGGACACAACCCATGGAAATGTTCAAGGGCTACGATCCCGGCAAGTTTTACGACGAGATGTTCGACTCCGACGGAAGCGTGAGGCGCGAGTGCGCCCCGCTGCTGCGAAAGTTCGGGAGTCTCGACCGCAAGGACTTCCTCGCGAGGAAGGCGAATTCCGAGCTCTATTTCCTGCGGCAGGGAATCACGTTCAACGTTTACCACGACAGCCGCGGGACGGAGCGGATTTTCCCGTTCGATCCGGTCCCGCGGGTGATGCCGGCCAGCGAGTGGGAGCATCTGGAGGCGGGTCTCACCCAGCGCATCGTGGCGCTCAACCTGTTTCTTCACGACGTCTATCACGATCAGCGGATTCTGAAGGACGAGGTGATTCCTCGCTTCTACGTCGAGCAGGCGAAACACTACCGGCCGGAATTCCGCGGCGTGGACGTGCCGGCGGACATTTACATCCACATCTGCGGCAGCGACCTGATCCGCGGCGCGGACGGCCAGTATTACGTGCTTGAGGACAACGGGCGCTGCCCATCCGGGGCCTCCTACCTGCTGGAGAACCGCAACGCGTTGAAACGCGCGTTTCCCGGGATCTTCGACGAAATGGGCGTGCGGCCGGTGGATTCCTATCCGCGGGACCTGCTCAACATGCTTCACCACATCTCGCCGCGGCGGGAGGCGGATCCGGTGTGTGTGCTGCTCACGCCGGGCTGCCACAACAGCGCCTATTTCGAGCACTGTTATCTGGCCCGGGAGATGGGCATCGACATTGTCGAAGGGGGCGATCTCGTCGTGGTGGACAACTTCGTTTACATGCGGACGACCCGCGGGCTGACGCGCGTGGACGTGATCTACCGGCGCATTGACGATGATTTCATCGATCCCGTCGTGTTCCGGAAGGATTCCGTGCTCGGCGTGCCGGGGCTGATGAACGCCTATCGCGCCGGAAACGTCGCCCTCGCCAACGCCGTGGGAACCGGTGTGGCGGACGACAAGGTGATCTATTATTTCGTGCCGCGGATGATCGAGTATTACCTCGGCCAGAAGCCCATCCTGCCCAACGTGCCGACCTATCTGGCCTCCGAGGAGAAGGACCTGAAGTTCATTCTCGGCCACCTGCCCGAGCTGGTGGTCAAGGCGGCCAACGAGTCCGGCGGCTACGGAATGCTGATGGGACCGTCCGCCACCAAGGAGCAGATCGAGAAGTTCCGCGAACTGATCATCGCGGATCCCCGGAACTACATCGCGCAGCCGGTGATTTCGCTTTCCCGCTCGCCAACCTGGTGCGACGGCGCGATGGAGGGTCGGCACATCGATCTGCGGCCCTACATCATTTACGGAAACGAGGTGAAAATCGTGCCCGGCGGTCTCACCCGTGTGGCGCTCACCAAGGATTCGCTCGTCGTCAACTCCTCCCAGGGTGGAGGTAGCAAGGACACCTGGGTTCTCCGCCATTGAAAAACGCCATGCTTTCCAGAGTCGCCAACACGCTTTACTGGATGGTCCGCTACGTCGAGCGGGCCGACAACCTCGCCCGTCTGATCGATGTGAACCAGCAGCTCCTGCTGGATTCAGAGCGCCTCGACAGCGCCCGCCTCCGCGGTTTCTGGCAGCCGATCATCCTCAGCACCGGCGAGGAGGAGGTTTTCAACACGCTTTACGACAAGGCCGGAAGTGCCGAGGTGATCCGCTTCCTCACCGACGACCGCCGGAATCCGAACAGCATCACCTCCTGCATCGTCCTCGCCCGGGAAAACGCCCGCACCGTCCGCGACCAGCTTTCCGACGAGCTTTGGGAGGAACTCAACGCGCTTTACCTTTTCACCCGCTCGGAGGAGGCGGACGCGCTCATCGCCTCCGATCCGCCGCGGTATTATCAGAACGTCCGCCGCTCCGCGGAGACCTTCCTCGGCATCGCCGCGTCCACGATCTCCCGGGACGAGGCGTGGGAATTCATGGACCTCGGCCGGCATCTGGAGCGGGCCGACAAGACCACCCGTTTCCTTGATGTGGCGAACTATCTGCCTGGCGGAGCGGAGGGAGTCGAGGCTGCCTCACAGGGCATCCTCCACTGGTCGGCGATTCTCCGGTCCTGCGGCGCGCTCGGCGCGTACCGTGCTTTCAATCGCGAGATCAGCGCCCGCGGCGTGGTCGAGTTCCTCGTATTCTCCAATGAGTTTCCCAGGTCGGTGCGCTTCTGCATCGAAAACACCGACATCAGCCTGCACCGGATTTCCGGCACCCCGCGCGGCACGTTTTCCAATGACGCCGAAAGGGAAACCGGCCGCTTGCTCGCGGATTTGAATTTCGGCTCCGCCGACGACGCGTTCGGTGACGGACTCCACCGATTCCTGGACTCGCTCCAGGAGCGCTTCAACCGGATCGGCGATGCCATTTTCGAAAGTTACGTTCTCATGCCCGAGCGGATTCAGGTTTGCCCAGTCGCGGAGTCGCGGTCACCCTCCGCTCTGGCCCTATGGCAGATGCAACAACAGCAGCAGCAACAGTGAGCGGGCAGGGCGGAAGCGGTGTGCCCGGAGAGGGAACCAGGCTCTCGGTGCTTCACCGCACCACGTTCCATTACGCGGCCCCTGTCACCGACAGCCTCAACGCGCTGCACCTGGAGCCCCGGACCTTTCCCTACCAGAAAACGCTGTCCGCCCTGATCCGTGTGATTCCCGCCACGAGGCTCAGGCGTTTCACCGATCTGTTCGAAAACATCACCCACCACTTCGAGCTTCCGGAGCCGCACGTGAAGCTGGAGATCGAGAGCCGGCTCCGCGTGCACAACCTGCCGCTGGCGCTCCCCGCCGCAAGTCGGGAGGCCACTTTGGATGAATACCGGGATCCGTTGATCCGCGAGCGCATCTGGCCCTATCAGCAGGAGTGCCGCAGGGTGATGAAATCCCCGGAGGTTTGGCGGCACGCGATCGACGTCACCGCAGGGATTCCATCGGTTTTCGGGCAGGCCGGGGCCATCATGGAATGGATCCACCGGGAGTTCCGTTACGATCCGGGGGCCACGGCGGTGAGCACCAATCTTCTCGAGGCCTTTGAACTGAGGCGGGGGGTCTGCCAGGATTTCACCCACGTCATGCTGGGGATGTGCCGGGCGGTGGGGATGGCGGCGCGCTACGCGTCCGGTTATCTTTACAACGGCCCGCGGGATTCGCTGGTCGGCGCGCAGGCGTCCCATGCCTGGTGCGAGGTGTATTTGCCGGATGCCGGGTGGCTTGGATTCGATCCGACTAACAACACCCTCGCCGACGAACGGTATGTGAAGCTGGCCGTCGGCCGCGATTACGACGATGTGGCCCCGGTGGTGGGCAGCTACCTGGGCACCGCGCACTGTCGGCTGGAGGTGCGGGTGGAGGTGGAGAAACTTTGAACCGCCTTCCGGCGCGTCAGGCGCGGAAAATCTCCGCGAGCGGACCGGAGAAACCCGGCAGGATGTCCGTGGTGATTTCCGGGTGGGTGCCGTTTTCCAGCACCGCCACCGGCTGGTCCGGTTGTCTCGGAAGATCGAAAATCTCGATGGTTTCAAGCTCGGTATTGACCAGCCAGAGTTCCCTCACGCCATGGCGCGTGTAGATTTCCCGCTTGTCCTTCCGGTCCCGGCGCGCGGTGGAGGGTGACAGCACCTCGACCACGAGATCCGGAGCCCCTTCCGCACCGCGGTCCGAGAGCAGGGCGCGGCGCTCGGGCGAGAAAAAGCTGAGATCCGGGCAAAGCACGTCGGATTCCCCGAAGTGGACGTCGAAGGGGGCGAGGTAGGCCTCACCCGACGGATTGGCGTCGAGGTGATTCTGGATCATTTGATAGATGCGCTGGACGACCCTCTGGTGACTGCGGAACGGAGACGGTGCCATGATGATGCTTCCATTGATGAGCTCGGCGTATGGTGGGCCCTCGCCGAGGGCCATGAAGTCGGCTACGGTTTTTTTCCGTTCGGATCGTTCGGCGATGACAGCCATGGAGAAATCCATAACACGCCGGACGGATTCCGCCAATCCGGGAAACACGGTTTTTGAGCCGGACCGCGGCCGTGGGCGTCAGTGGGTCATGGGGTTTTCGCCGGAGGCTTCGCCGAGGGCGGCGGAGTGGGCGGGCAGGAAGCGCTTGAAGCGGGTCTTGTCGATGGCTTTCATGTAGGCTTCCTCAGGGGAGATCATGCCTTCGCGGAGTTTCGACCAGATGGATTCATCCATGAACTGCATGCCCTCACCCTTGCCGCCGGTGATGACGTCGTAGAGCTTCTGGGTGGCTCCCTCGCGGATGATGGCGGAGACGGCGGGGGTGGCGAACATGATTTCATGCACGGCGGTCCGTCCGGGCTTGTCCACGCGCTTGCAAAGAAGCTGGGCCACCACGCCGCGCAGCGAGGCGGCGAGCATGGTGCGGACCTGCGACTGCTGGTCGGACGGGAACACGTCGATGATCCGGTCCACCGTCTTGCGGGCGTTGTTGGTGTGCAGGGTGCCGAAGACCAGCAGGCCGGTTTCCGCGGCGGTGAGGGCGAGTGAGATGGTTTCGAGGTCGCGCATCTCGCCGACGAGCACGATGTCCGAGTCCTCACGCAGGGCGGCGCGCAGTCCGTCGGCGAAGGACGGGGTCTGGATGGGCACCTCGCGCTGGGTGATGATGGAGCGTTTGTTGCTGTGGACGAACTCGATGGGTTCCTCGACGGTGATGATGTGGCGGTTGAAGTTGATGTTGATGTAGTCCAACAAGGCCGCAAGGGTGGTGGACTTGCCGGAACCCGTGGGCCCGGTGACGAGCACGAGGCCGGAGCGCATGTGGCCGAATTCCTTCACGACCGCAGGCACTCCGAGGGATTCGAGGGAGGCGATCTCGGTGGGGATGAGCCGGAAGACCGCGCCGAGGCCGTTCTGTTGCTTGAGGTAGTTGCAGCGGAAGCGCGAGTCCTCGTCCATTTCATAGGCGAAGTCGAGGTCGCCCGCATCGAGGTAGCGTTCGAAGGCCTTGGGATCGCAGATCTCGGCGAGGAGTTGCTTGAAATCCTCGCCGGCGAGGACCGCTTGCTCGGGGATCGGGGAGACCGCGCCGTGGACGCGGATTTTCGGCGGCTGGCCTTCGGAGAGGTGGAGGTCGGATCCCTTGTTGGCGATGAGATAGCGGAAGTATTCGTCGATGCGGGCCATCTGGGAGTTGGGATTTGGGATTTGAAATTGGAGATTTGGACGGAAGGCCCGGGTGTTCAGGATTCGAAGAAGAGTTTCATCTGCGCCTTGTCGTCGGCGCGGAAGAGCGCCTCTTCGCGGGAGATGACACCCTGCACGTAGAGTGTGCGGAGGGATTCATCCATGGTGATCATGCCGACGTTCTTGCCGGTCTGCATGACGCCGGGGAGCATGAAGGTCTTGCCCTCGCGGATGCAGTTGGCGACGGCGGCGGTGTTGACGAGGAGTTCAAGGGCGAGCACGCGGCCGCTGCCGTCCGCCTTGGGGACGAGTTGCTGGGACAGGATGCCGCGCAGGGATTCGGAAACCATGATGCGGATCTGGTCGCGCTGGTCGGTGGGGAACACGTCAAGCACGCGGTCCAGCGTGCGCGGGGCGTTGCCGGTGTGGAGGGTGCCGAGCACCAAGTGCCCGGTCTCCGCCGCGGTGAGCGCGAGCTGGATGGTTTCCAGGTCCCGCATTTCACCAACCATGATGACGTCGGGGTCCTCGCGAAGGGCTCCGCGCAGGGCCTTGGCGAAGGAATCGGTGTGCGTGTGGACTTCGCGCTGGTTGACATGGCAGCCCTTGGATTCGAAGACGTATTCGATGGGGTCTTCCAGGGTGAGAATGTGGTCCTCGCGGTCGCGGTTGATGAAATCGACGAGGGCGGCCAGGGTGGTGGACTTGCCGGAGCCGACAGAGCCGGTGACGAGGACGAGGCCGTTCTGATAGCGGGTGAGCGGGATGATGTGTTCGAGCGGCAGGCCGATGTCCTCGATGGAGCGGACCTGGGTGTTGATGATCCGGAAGACCATGTCATAGCCGAGGCGCTGTTTCACCACGGAGGCGCGGTAGCGGCCGGTGGGGGAGGAGTAGGCGAAATCCACGTCGCCCTTTTCCTGCAGGCGGTTCCATTCCTTGTCGCCGAGGAAGGAGCGGGCGAGGCGCTCGGTGTCCTCGGGGGTCAGGGGTTGGTGGTCCTCCCAAATGGGTGCCAGTTGCCCGAAGCGGCGCCACGCGGGCGGGAAGGAGGTCGGAAGATGGACGTCTGAGCAGTCGTAGTCTCGTCCGAGTTGGAGATATTGGTCAACGTGGTCCAGGACCTGGTGGTTCGACATGGGGCGGGTTTGGCGGAATGTTGAGGGCGGACGGGGACGGGCGTTTGATGGAAGAGGCACCGGCGGCCCAGTGTTTGAGCTGGCCGGCAAGCCAGATTTTTGCGAGCGGGCGGGCGGCGGTCAAGGTGAGACCGAGCAGGCTGCCGGAAATTCCGCGGCGCTTTTTGGGTGCGGGCGGGCGGCGGCGGAAAATGAGGCTGGCGGCCAAACCGGATGCCAGCGAGCCGAACATCCATGCGGATGGATGTTCCTTCAAAGAGGTGCGGACCCGGGACGGGAAATCAAGCCGATGCCGGAGCGCGGCGACCTCGGATCCCAGGCAGGAGCGGGAGGCCTGGCTGAGGCGGATCAGGCGTTGGATTTCGGGGTTTTCTTGAGCGTTTCGATCCATTCGCGGTCTTTCTGGAATTCTGCACGGGTGACGGGGAAAGGCTGGCCGCCCGCGGTTTTGGCGAAGCGCGCAAGCACGATGGCGGCTAACAGGTGGATGGCCGCTGCCGCCATGGCGACCCAGTGCCAAGGCCAGCCGGTATTGTCCGAGATGGCGGCGATGGAGCCGGCGATCAAGAGTGCCCAAGCGAAGAACGCGCACATCGCGGCTGCGCAGATGCCCACGGCGCGGCGCGCGCCTTGTTTGGCGGCTTCCCGGGATTCGATCTGGATGAGGGCGATGCGCGATGCAATGAGCGCGGGCAGCGCTTCCCGCCAATTGGAGGGAGGCGAAATCTCCCTGCCCCGTTCGTTGCCGGGACTGCTGCCCGGTGGCGGGTGTGGGGTGTCCGATGCGGGATTCATGAGCTGCGGCAAAACCATGCCGGCCGTTTCGGCCGGTTGCGGCTGATAGAAGCGCGATGCCTGACGGGCGTGAAACTCAGCGGCGCACGATGAGTCCGATCAGGAAACCAAGCCCCAGGGCGCTGATCACGCATTTGGTGGGGTTTTGCCGGATGTAGTCTTCGGCGGTGACATGGAGTTCCTTGGCCTTCACGCGGGTGTCCTGCCATTGTTCGGTGGCGGTCTCCCTGATGTGCTGGGCCCGCTCGGTGGCGGCGGATTTCAGGATGCTGGCCTTTTCCGCGGCGGCGTCCCGGAAATGCTGGGCGGATTCCACGGCGCGCTCCTTGATTTCGGAGGCTTTGGCTTCCGCGGTATGGACGAATTCGCGCGCTTTTTCGCCGGCGGCGGCACGGAGATCGTTGGCGGCTTGGGCGATGGATGGGGTTTGGGTGAAGCCCGCTTCGGGATCGAGGCTGTCAGGAGTGGAAAATGGATTGGACATGGCTTTGATTTCGTTTGGAACAAGCCTTCATGGCTCATCCTCCGGGGAAAAATCTGGCACCTCGGGATCGTCTCTGCAAGGAGCGACTTTGGAAAACGGCGCTGTTCATTCACCGGTTCCGACCACTCGCGCTTTCGGTGCGGGTTGCAGGAGTTCCTTCTGTTCCTCCGGTGGCGCGGTGAACATCACGTTCTCCCACTTGGTGTCCTTGAGGGGGCCGGTGCCGCGGAATTGGAACATGCCGTAGAATGGTCGCAGCGGAAGCGTGATCAATCCGAGCAGACCCCGCGCGTTGAGGCGCATTGTCATGTCGAGCGTCTGATCCTTGAGATTCACCGCGCCGTCGCCGGCGAAGGCGATCGAGGTGGTGGCGGTGCGGAAATCCCCGGTCGAGAGGATGCCTTCCTTGATCCTGAAATTGCAGAACGCGCTCTTGGCGCGCTCGAAGCCGGCCTGCCGGTCGCCAAGCACGCCGCTGATGACGGGGCTCAGGGGGCCGAAAATCGGCACGGCGAACAACTCGGTTTTTTCCAAGGCGAACAAGCCCTCGCCGTTCATGGTCTCCACCTTGCCGTCCGTCAGGTCGAACTCCAGCCGCCCGGTGATCTGTCCACCGCCTTTCATGTCGAATCCATAGGTGGAGGTCAGCGCGGGAACGGAGAGGCGGGTCCAAGTCATTTCCCCGTTGAGCTTGCCGCCGCCGGAAAAGTCGAATTCAGCGGAGACCGGTCCTTCGAAGGCTTCCAGGTTGAGGTCCCGGATGGTCACGCGCGGGCCGCGGATGGCGACCTTGCCGCCGGGACGCCCGAGGGTGAGGTTCTGGCCGAGAAACCGATAGTCCGCGGAAGCGTCGGATTTGAAGGAGACGTCCAACGCGGTGCGGCCCTGCGGGGCGACATCCACCACGCCGGAGCCGTGGAGTTCCGGCGGTTGGTGGAAACGATAGGCCTCCAGCGAGTCCGCCACCTTGGGCGCGAACAGGCGGACCAGCGGAGCGGCCCAAATGTTTCCGGTGACGTCCTCCACCTGCACGGTCTTGCTGGGCGCGTCATAGCGGATGCGGCCGACTTTCGCGGTGCCCTGCCGGGGTCCGTCGAAGGCCTTGCGCAGCGGATAGCTCCGATAGTTGAAAACGACGGTGCCGTCATAAAAGTCGAGCTCATGGTGGCTCAGCGAGAAGGAGCACGTCGCGTGGTCCACCGGCACGCCCTTGTAGGAGACGTTTTCCACCGTCCCCGATCCGGTGTAGGCCCAGGAGTGGCGGTCGGTCGCGTCGAAGCCGCCCTCGATCTTCACATGGACCTTGGCACCCTTGCGGTCCGCGAAGTCGCCGATGACGATCTCCAGCGGCTGTCCCTTGAAGAACGGTTTGAGCAGTTGTTCCGGCAGGGTGGAATCCAAGGCGAGGCGGACCAGCGGCCACTGGATGATTGCCTTGCCCTTCGCCTCTCCCTCGGGGCGGGAAAGGCTCAGGTTTCGGAGAAACAGGTCTCCATCGCGCCAGGCGAACGAAGTTTGGAGGGTGTCGAACTTCACGCCACGAAGAGTGACGGCACCTGCAAGCACGCTGCCGGTCATGTGCACCGTGGGAATGTTGCGCTCGTCGAGTCGGAATTCTCCCGCTGCCGCGAGTTCCTGGGTGCCGCCGACTCCGATGTCCCGCGGGGGCGGCACGCCGAGCCAGGCGGTGAGAAGGGGCTGAATGGCCAGTGAGGAGCGGAGATCGAAGCGGCCCGTGCGTTCGTCCATGTCGTAATCCGCCCCGCCTTCGAGGGCGCCGCGGGAGTCCCTTGCCCTGAGGGAGGTGACGGTCAGGAGGTCGCCGGTCAGTTCGGCGTCCGCGGAAATTTCATGGATGGTATGCCGGTTTTTCTCCACGCCTTTCGCGAACAGGGAGAGCCTAGCGTTGACAGACGAGCGCTCGTTGGTGTCGCCGTCAAGCGTCACACTGAGGCGGGGAGGGGATTCCCGGTCGAAATGCCATTTCCTGAGCTCGCCGATGATACGGGCGAGCAACTGGCGGCGTTGACCGGTGCGGGAGGGATCGGGTGCGGTCTGTCCTTCCTGCTGGTAGCCGATAAGGCGGGCGTTGAGGCTGACGTCAATTCCCGAGATCCGGCCAGTCGCGTTGCGGATCTCGATGCGGCGGCCGCCGGGGATGAGGACCGTGCCATTGGCGTGGCGGATATCGAGCACCTCGGAGCTGGGGTCAGCGGGGTCCACCGGAAGCTGCAGCCCCGCGTCCTTCAGTTCGATCTTCGTCAAATGGACGTTTCCTTTGGCGAGCCGGGTCTTGTCGAAGTCGAGAATGACGCGTTCGAGACGGGATATCTCGTGGAGCCGTTCCGCATCGGAAAACACCTTGATCTTCGAGGCGACCACTCCGCGCAGGGGGTGGTAGCTCAAGCCGCCGATCTTGATGTGGGCGCCCTGCTTGCTGATTTCGCGTTCGATGGCGGTTCGCCAGGATTCCGGGAGGCCCGTGCGGTTGGCCCACCAAAGAGTGGCGCAAAGAGCGACGAACGCGGCCCCGGTGAGCAGGAAGGCCAGGCTGCGCAGGTTGCGGGCGAGATGGAAACGATACATGGGCGAGGACCCGCGGAGGCTAGGCCCGCGCATGCGGAAATGCAACTCAGTGCACGATGCCCGCCTCGCGGAAGGAAAAGTAAGGACTCCGCCCGGGGGATGGTTTGCCGATGATCACATGGTCGAGAAAATGGACTTGGAACAGCCGTGAGGCCTCTAAGAGGCGGCGGGTCACGGACTCGTCGGCCCGGCTTGGGCTGGGGTCGCCGGACGGATGGTTGTGGACGAGGATGAATCCGTGGGCACCGCGGGTGATGACCGGCCGCAGGATTTCCCGCGGGTGGGCGGTGGATTCGCTGACGGTGCCGATCGAGACCACATTGCTGCCGATGTGGCGGAGTCGGGCGTCAAGCACGGCGACGACGACCTGTTCCTGGGCCAGGTGCCGGAGCTGGGGGCCGAAGAAATCGTGGATGAGTTCCGGGGTGTCGAGCGGGATGGCCTGAAGTTGTTCGCGGGCGACTCGTACGCCGAGTTCGAAGGCGGCGGCGAGTTTCGAGGCCTTGGCGAGACCGAGTCCACGCTCCTTGGCCAATTCCGAGACGGGGAGGCCGCCAAGCGCCCCCATCGAGCCGTATTTCCGAATCAGGTCCCGCCCGATGTCGATGGCGCTGCGGCCCTTGGTGCCGGTGGAGATGAAGAGCGCCATCAGCTCGGAATTGTCGAGAGCCGACGGGCCGAGGAGGGCGAGTTTCTCGCGCGGCCGCTGGTCGTAGGGCATGTCATGGATTCGGGGTGAGCCGTGGTCCGCTTGAAAATTCGAATTCATGGAGGCTGGAAAGTTCGCATGAACAGCATTCAGGGTGCGGCTGGATCTGGCAAGCAGGATTTCCGCTGGCATGGCATTCCGGGAGAGGTAGGGTGCCCGCCGATGGGCTGGATCTTGTTTTTCGATGGCGACTGCGGGTTTTGCTCGCGCTCGGTGCGGATCGTCGCCCGGCTGGACCGCCGGGAGCGCGTTACCTTCGCCCCGCTGCAGGGCGAGTTGGCGCGAAACAAGGGATTTTCCCATCACGCCGCGAAGCACGGCGGGACAATGGTGCTGCTTCGCGAGTCCGACGGGAAGGCATTCACCCACAGCGACGCCTGGATCGAGCTGTGCCATGCGCTTGGCGGCTGGTGGCGGATCCTGACAGTGGCGAAAATCCTCCCACGGCCGCTGCGCGATGGTTTTTACCGGCTGGTGGCCGCGAACCGCTACCGCATTCCGGGCAAGGCGGATTCCTGCCAGCTTCCGGACCCGGAGGTGCTCAAGCGGCTCCGGAATTAGCGCTCAATCCCGCCTTGAAATGCCGGAACCGCCGTGCATCCTCGCCGCCCGCCCATGGCAGGACCCACTTTCCAAGCGCTCCCAGGATTCCGCGATTTCATTCCCCGTGAATGCGCGGTCCGCAACTATCTGTTCGAGACCTGGCGCTCGGTGGCCCGGCGCTGCGGCTACGTGGAATACGAGTCGCCCATCCTGGAAGACACCGGCCTCTATCTGAAAAAATCCGGCGGCGAACTCTCCGCGCAGCTCTTCCGCTTCGAGGACCAGGGTGGGCGCGATGTCACGTTGCGACCTGAGGTCACCGCGTCCCTCGCGCGTCTTGTCGCCGAGCATCAGCGCCATTTCCCCAAGCCGCTCAAGTGGTTCGAGATCGGCCAGTGTTTCCGATATGAAAAACCGCAGAAGGGCAGGGGACGCGAGTTCCACCAGTTCAACGTGGACATCATCGGCGAAGGCGGCCCCGCGGCCGACTCGGAACTCATCGCGCTGGCGATCGAGACGATGCTCGCCTTCGGATTCGTGAAGGGCGATTTCGTCGTCCGCGCTTCGGATAGAAACGCGTGGATCTCCTTTGCCTCCGCCCACGGCGTGTCCGAGGATGCGATGGCGGATTTCCTCAACATCGTGGACAAGATCGAGCGCGAGAAACCCGAGGTGCTGGAGCAAAAACTCGCAGCCTTCGGACTGAGCACCGCTCAGGTCCGCGCGTTCATCGCGGATCCCGCGAACGCTTCACCCGCCTATCTCGCGATCCGCGAAGATCTCAGCGCCCGCGGCCTCGGCGATTTCATCGAACTGGATCTCTCCATCGTCCGCGGCCTCGCCTATTACACGGGCGTCGTCTTCGAGGTCTTCGATTCGAAGAAGTCCATGCGCGCCGTCGCCGGTGGCGGCCGTTACGACACGCTCGTCGCCACCATTTCCGACGGAGCCGTCGATCTCCCGGCCACGGGTTTCGCCATGGGCGATTACGTCATCCGTAACCTCATCGAAGAAACCACCCACGCGGCGATGCAGATGGAAGTCTGGCTCCAGCGCAACAACGCGAACTGCGACGTCTATGTGGTCATCGCCGACGAGGAAAAGCGCGCGGAGTCGCTCAAGCTCGTCACCGAACTGCGCCGTGCCGGCATCTCGTCGGACTTTCCGCTCAATCCCGCCAAAGTCGCCAAGCAGTTCCAGAGCGCCGAGAAATCCGGAGCCCGCTTCGCCCTCGTCGTCGGAGCCGAATACCCCGAACTCAAACTCAAGATCCTCGCCAGCCGCACCGAGGAATCCGGCAATGCCGCAAACGCCGTCGAATGGCTCACCAACCGCCTCCTCCAACCCGA
>Ga0114938_1000712_pt1 | contig 24278 bp, 14 predicted proteins | sample AshMeaBigSpring_FD_88675 | JGI IMG/M metagenome (GOLD analysis project Ga0114938, IMG submission 88675) | Groundwater microbial communities from Big Spring, Nevada to study Microbial Dark Matter (Phase II) - Ash Meadows Big Spring | ecosystem: Environmental > Aquatic > Deep subsurface >...
GAATAAAGCGGTTGACTGAAATAATACTTAATCCAATAAGCACCATCTGCTGCAGTAGCAAGCAAGCTATCTTCAACATGAATACCTAATTTGTGGTTAATTTCAACCAATTGCATTTTTGCCCAAAATTGGTACAAGTGCAAAATCATGAATCCAAGTACAATAACACCCAAAATCAACATGTTTTGTGAAGCCCACTCAACATTTTTCTGATTTTTTGTTACTGCATAACGCGCATTTCCACGCGCCTTACGGTTTTGAAATGTAAGGTAAATAGCATACACAATGTGTAGTACAAACCCTATAGCCAAAATTTTGGTCGCCACTAAAGCATACCAATTAGCACCTAAGAACTCACAAATCATATTGTAAGCATCAGCCGAAAATAACACAACGAAATTCATTGTGCCATGGAACATGAGAAAAAGTACAAGGAAAACCCCTGTAATACTCATAATGAGCTTGCGCCCGATTGATGAATCAATTAACCACATAGATTTTTGTTTTTGTTTATAAATCAATTTTTGTTTTTGTTTCAATCTACTGCCTTTAAAGCACTTACAACCGCATAGTACTAGTAATTAAAGAAGTACAAATGTAGCAATTTCTTTCGAATATTACAATGAATACGGAAATTTTTCTGTAATCAAACCATATATTTATAAGCATCCCAAATACCACTACACACAAACGCCTAACAATCTGACAATTGGAACTTCATCAGCATATTAATTTTACAGTACAAATGGCCTAAAATGAACAATAATGAGTCGTTGAAATAAATTCGGACGCACAGCATAACGCTTTACAAGAAACAACACATAAAGTAAAAAATCAAGTCCAAACTATGATTGAAAAAAAACAAACTGAGCTACTCATATCAAAAAAAAACACCCTAAAATATAGATCTTAGGGTGCATTAGTAAAAAAGAAATTTATCTATTAGTTAATTACAGGATGTAGGATCCAAAATAAAGACAGATAATGTACGAATAGTATTGAAGACATTGACTTTTAGACTGAGAATGGTAGAATTGTAAGGTGGAGAAATTGGAGATATTTGGCTTAAGCCAATAGAGCAAATCAACTTACAAACTAAATCAATAATTTAACAATAACATTGCATAAAAAAAGCTGCTCAGAATTCTGAACAGCTTAAAATTTTAAAACAGATTACATTCAATACTTATCCCAAAATAATTTAGTTCCTATCTCATCGCCACCAATTAAAGTTGAAGCAGCTTTATATTGCACAGCATTTAGCGTTTGCTCATTTACAGGAAAGGTAAATCGAACAGGTATATCTGAATAAGTAGTTGCTTCTTCAGGAAGATTTAAAATTGGGTAATCAAGTCTTCTCCAATTATTATAAGCTTCATACCCTCTTGTATAATTAGCAAGCCATGACTGAATACCAATTTTCTGTTTCCAAGTACCAGCTGCAGTAGTATACGCAACCTCTGGCTTAGCCAAATACGCAGAAACGCCACTTACTTTCCAGTAATTAAATGATGCAGTGACACCTTTATTATACCAGTCTTCAGCAGAACCACCTACAGTGTAACCTCTTTCAGCAGCCTCAGCCAAATAAAAACACATTTCAGCATATGTCATCATAATACCAGGAAAATCAGCTTTCTCAATTGTAGAAGAGATGTGAGAACATTGACCATAAGAATTTGGATAACCATACTCGCCACCTACCCATGCCAATTTTTCTACCCCTGAAACAGTTGAAGTATCAACTTGATCTCTAAAATAAGCTTCTAAACGTGGATCATTCAACGATACCATTGCATCAACAATTGTATTTGCAGGAACAAAATCTTGACGACCCGAGGCAATTAAGTCAGCATAAAGTTGATTGTAATTTGGCGACGAAGTCAAATAAGCCATTTGGCAATCGTCAGCATTTGAATCAAATGCACCCATGTAAGCAGACTCAACAGCTGCTTTTGCTGAAGCATTGTCAAAATCAGCTATTGTAATAGCCATTCTTATCTTCAATGTATTTGCAAATTTTAGCCACGCAGCAGTATTGCCACCATAATACAAATCAGAAGAACCAAAACATTCACCAGAAACATCAATTTTTGAAATAGCCATATTTAATCTAGAAAATAAATCTGCATAAATAACACTACCTGCATCATACTTAGGATATACGTTTTCAATATTAAGCGCTTCTGTGTATGGAACAGCTCCAAAAACATCTACTAGATGTGAATAACAATAAATATTTAACAACTCAATTATTTGAAGCTTGTTTTTTTGTGCCACTTTTCCATCTGAGGTAACCGGAGCTTCAGCAGAAATAACTTTGGTAGCTTCTTTTAAGTCAGTTAACACTCGCAAATACATTCTGAAGTAAATAGAAGTCGAAATATTTCGTGTTACCAAATCATAATTTGCTTCATCTATATACGTAGTTTCTGTCCAATACTGAGCCATCAATTTAAAGATATTAATATTGACATTCGTATTACTCGTATAATCAGCCAATTCCTTTTGAGCATTAGAAAACAATGACTCTCCTGGAACGAACTCTGGATGCTTTTTGTCCGTATTGAAATCCTCAAATTTGTCTGTACACCCAGTAAATGCAGACATAAGGACAACTATAACTAATATTATCTTTTTCATAAATTTCATTATTTAGAATTGTAAATTTAAAGTAAAACCTATGTTACGTGTTGCTGGCATTACACCTGACTGCCAACCTTGAATATTACCAGATCCTTGACTCGCCTCAGGGTCGGCATGGGGTAAATTCTTTGAGAAAATCCATAGATTAGATCCAACAACACCAATTGTGGCACCTGTTAGATACAACTTACTTATAAGATTTTTAGGGAAATCATAGGTTAAAGTCAACTCGCGTAATTTCACATAAGATGCATCGTATACAAAACGAGCATTAGGGTCGGTTGCATAACCTTGAGCAACGTAATTTTCTTGATTTCTACGTACCCAGTTTGGTGAACCATCAGCCAAAACGCCAGGCTCAATAATACCTCCCGAAGTCGATTTATAACCACCATCTTTGGTCTTGTTTGCATTGTCATTCCATACAATAGGGTCACGCATTTGATTTCCTAAATCATTCAAACCAGCAGACTCTTTATATAAACCAGTAGAGCTACCATACCACATATCCAACGAGAAGATATCACCACCTTTTTGAACGTCAATCAAGAAAGAAAATGATAAATTTTTATAACGAAGTGTATTACTAATACCACCAGTCCAATCTGGCGTTACATTACCTATTACTTTATCGTTAGTAGATGATTTCAAATAACGACCATTAGTGGCGTTAACCAACTTACCACCATTTGCATGATATTGAAAATCAGAACCTTTAATAGCACCATAAGCTTCACCTACTGTTGCATTTATTGACACACCACCACCCAAACTGGCAATTTGAAGGTTTTTTACTTCATTGCCTGAATCATCAGTATACAAAGATATTACCTTATTCTTATTCGTGGCCCAGTTTACATTAACATCCCAACTGAAATCTTTTGTTTTAACAGGTGTCCCTTTTAATTGAATTTCAGCACCTGCATTTTGAATTTCACCGGCATTTACCCACTTAGCTGAATAACCTGTCACATAAGACACTGACACGGGCATAAGTTGATCAAAAGTATTGTTTTTATACAAAGACAAGTCAAAACCTATGCGGTTTTTAAGAAAATTCATTTCAAGACCAGCCTCTAAAGCGCGTTGACGTTCTGGTTTTAAATTTGGATTTAATTTTGTATTTGGAACGGTAGCCATAGAAGTACCCGCGAAAGTTGCATTTAATATGTATGTATCCTTCAAACTCAAAGAAGGTGCACCACTACCAACCTCAGCATAGTTTAGTCTCAACTTACCCAAACTCATCCAATCTAAATTTAAAAAGTTTGAGAAAATAACACTTGTAGTAACGGAAGGATAATAATATGCTCTATCTTTTGAAGGCAAGGTAGAAGATTCGTCTCTACGAATTGTTGCATCCAAGAAATAGGTACTTTGATAGCCTAAAGACATACTTGCAAAAAGACCATTCACTCCAACTTTATTCAGATTCTCTTCTGGCGGCATCATTGCATCAACGCTATTGCTTAATGCATATATGCCTGGTACAGCTAAACCCCCATTCGTTGAAACAAAAACTGTTTCATTTGTTGTTCTTCTGATATTAGAACCCAACAAACCTGTAAAGTCAAAATTCTCGCCAAATGTCTTATGATAATTCAACATAAAATCCATATTACTTTCGCTAAAAGCTTTAGTATATCGCGAGTAACCAGAGCCAACGTCATTACGACCAACACCAAACTCACCTGGCCCTGAACCGATTGCCTTATGTTCTTCTTGAAGCTCATTGTATGTATCTAAAGCATAACGAGCCATAGCTTTCAAGTTACTATTAATCTCCCAATCTAATTGAGCATATCCAATTAAACGACTACGATTATCTTTTTCGTAGTTTTCATAACGCACCCAATATGGATTATCCCAATAAGCAGGGCTTGTATTGGTAGCTGATTTTGGATTCCAAGTAATATTTTTACCAGTTAATTCATACATAGCCTTTTGAGCACCTAAATCAACGTTCGTCTGATACCATTGACGAAAACCTGAAATAATATTATCTGAATATCCTGTAGATGGACGTCCCTTACCTGAATTATTTATATAATTTGCTGACGTCGAAATTTTCAACTTATCGAAAATTTTATGTGAACCATTAAATAAAACATTATTTTTTGACAAATGACTGTTTGGCATTACACCTTTTTGATCGAAATTTGTATATGAAAAGCGATAAGATGTTTTTGCATCCCCACCAGAAATTTCAATATTGTTTGATGTACTAATTCCTGTTTCAAAGAAAGAAATTGGCTGATTAGCTCCAGCAACCCAAGGTGTTGCTTTTTTATAGTTAGGAGATTCTGGATACAATGCATCCCATTGATAGACCATTACACTTGGATCAAATTTCTGTCCACGTGAAGCATCTTCATAAAAAGGCACAGTATAATCAGCATTTCCATCACCATTTACATCAGCATAATCTTCAAAGCCAGGATAAGGACTTCCATCGCTTCCGTAATAATACTTTCCATATCCAGCACCATAAAGATTTTGATATTTTGGGAAAGTACTCTTATCTACATTACTTACAGTTAGGTTAGAACTTAACTTAATCTTTGGTGCTTTCAGATTTGCACCTGCACCTTTTTTAGTTGTCACCAACACTACCCCATTAGCAGCACGTGAACCATAAAGTGCAGTTGCTGCAGCACCCTTTAATACAGATATTGATTCTATATCATTCGGATTTATATCCGAAGCAGTATTACCATAATCATATCCATTACGACCTGTAGTCTGTCCTGAATTATTGTTATTCGAGTTATCTACAGGAATACCGTCAACAACAAACAAAGCTTGATTATTCCCAGTCAATGAAGAGGATCCACGAATAATAACATTGGTCGAACCTCCAAAATTTGTATTGTTTTTAATATTTATACCTGCAACTTTACCTGAAAGAGAGGTTACAAAATTATCAGATTTGACGTTATTAACATCATCTCCTTTGATTTCCTGCACTGCGTATCCAAGAGATTTCTTTTCGCGGCTAATACCAAGTGCAGTAACTACAACTTCGTCAATTAACTGTGCGTCTGCTTCCATACGAATAGTCATACCACTTTTGGCTTCAACTTCAATTGTTTTCATACCTACATACGAAACTACAACTGTTTTAGCACTACCTGGTAGTACAATCGTAAAATCACCATCTACTCCGGTAATAGTACCAGTAGTGGTACCTTTTACCATAACCGATGCTCCAATAACTGGTTGCCCATCCTCAACCGAAAGCACCTTGCCGCTAACGGATTTTGATTGAGCATTAACCATACCCACACCTATCAATAATAGACAGGCTAATAAGAACGTTAGTTTTCTCATAAATTTAACATTTTTGTTTATAAATCATTTATTTGCGCTATTTCTAAATTTTAATTTATTTTACGACTGCAAATATAAAGCGTTCTTTTCAAATAAACAAGCGTTTTTGTTGACAGATAGTAAAAATATACATTTTAATGATTGCATAACGTCAGCATATTTGATATTTAACTGCACTTTTGGCACCCAATTACAATCAAAACGCATGTTTATACATTTACCATTTTTAATAAATAATCCGACCCCGGGATCAAATTCATCAACTAAATCAACCAATACAAAATAAATTTGTAAGCATAAATGCAATAAAACAAACAAATAGAAACAGCGCATACTGACCAAAAGCGATAATCAGTTTAGATTCGGCACTAAAAGACAAATCCAAATAACAATTTAAAACTATCAGCACCAAAAGTCATAAAAACAGTCACAAAACAAACAAATAGCACATATTTTAACATACAAACGCAAACAAAAATTCAACAAAACAACACAGCAAACATAAAAAAGCGAGTTGTTTTAACACACTATCACCTATAATTCATTAAAATTAATCGACTACAGTAGACACAGCAAGCCTACAATATAAAAAAAGCGAGTTAACTTACCATTAATAAGTCAACTCGCGCATTTTAAAAAGCCCAAAATAATCGCATACTATTTGGAGCACAAATACATCTCAAATTACCAAAACTCAATAGGCTTGTATAATTTTGAGACATTCAACTTGGTAATTTTCCCATGCTTTGCTTCAATCTGCTTTAAATCTATTGTTTTAGGATCTCCCATAATAACAATTGCGATAGGTTTACCTTTAATGTTTTCATTATAAAACGACACGATCTGATCAAAAGTCAAATTTTCAATTGCAGACATATTCACTTTAGCAGGATCATCTGAATAACCAAGCTGCTTCCAGGCATTAAACACTAAACTTTTATTGCGAAACGATGGCTTATCAGTAAGAGACGATTGTTTTAAATAAGTTTTAATATTGTCTATTCGTTCAGGATAAAGCGGCATGGCTGTTAATAAACTCATATATAAGTCAACCGCATCGGCTACCTTATCACCTTGTGTTCCTACATAACCTAAGAAAAACGCCTTCTTATTCTCAACAGGAGGTGTAACTAATGCACCATACGCTGTATAAGCCATCGAATTATTCTCCCGAATTTCATTCATAACCAAACCATTAAACCCGCCACTAAAGTATTGAAAAAAGGCATCATATTTCACTTTATCATTTGATTTATAGCTATCACCATTTATATAAAAATAGAGCTGTGATTGCTGAGAATCAGAATTTGGCAAATAATAAACAGTGGGTTTATTATAGGTAATTCTTTCTTTAACAATCGGGGAAACTCCTGTTTTAACGTCTTCTTTCAACGGCAAATTAGCTTTAAGTAATTGCTCAACTTCACTCACAGGCTTTTTACCAACATAATGTATATCTACCTCATAGCCTGTTGCACGTATAACATCACCAGTAAGCTCACTAACCTTTAAATAATACACATCCTTTATACTCAAACGATTAATATAATCAGAACTATCTTTATAAAGGGCATAACTAAGCAACGCATTACCAATTGTTCCCGCGTCCTCCTGCTCAACCGAAATACGCCCCTGAATATCAGCACCCTTAACACGATCAAGTTGCTTATTATCAAGTTTCGGCATCAACATCTGACGAGTCATTAATTTACATGCCTCACCTAAATTTGCTTCATCTCCAGACAATCGAATATAAAAATAGTCATCATTAACAGAATAATTACAATTCGTATTTATTTCACTAAATTGGCGTCGAACCTTTTGCGCATCATCATTTGGTAAAATACCAGCTGAATTTAGCAAAGCAACAGCATATTTAAGTTTTGGCATTTTTGCCGTTCCAACTTTGTATCGTATCGTTAATGAAAAAATATCATTTTGCTTATTTTCTACATGATACAAATTAATTTTATCATACAAAGAAACAGACTTTACATCTTGAAAATTATTGTACACCTCATCCACTTTACCTACTGGCATTTTTTGAACCATTGCAGCAAATTCCGTTTTCTTCCCTTTAGGTTGTTCAATAGGCTTAATATCGGGTTTTGATATTTTTTCTTTTTTAGGCATACCCGCTTCAATAGAAACAGTAATATGATCACCAGAGAAATACTGCTTGGCCACGCGCTGTATTTCCTCCTTGGTTATTGCTTTTATACGTTCATTTCGCTCTTTAAAGTCAGACACTGTTAAATTATAAGCAAAAATCTCAGTAAGCACCTCAGTTTTAGCAGCAGGAGTCTCCATTACCATATCATAATTACGTAATAAATTATCCTTAACTGATTTAATTAACCAATCTTCAATTTCTCCATTTTTCAATTTATTCACCTCAGTCATTACAAGCTTTTCGGTAGTCATGTCAGATTCAAAAACTCGTTGATTGACATCATAATAAGGAACCGCATAAACCAAAACACGCCCTTCGTCACGAAAAGACATATTAGCAGCAGCGGCCACACCTAAATCTCCATTTAATCCTAACTTATCCAGTAAACCTGTTTGCGAACCATTTGATAAAATAGCAGAACAGATATCGAGTGCGAGTTCATCCTTATCACCCTTTTTAACCCCTTTGTAAGCCCAATAAATACTCGGTGAATATCCTACTTTAGCCGTAAATTTGGGATTACCTTTAAAACTTGCCTCAGGATAAGCAACTCTCGCTGGTACATCCTTTGCTACCAAGCGTCCAAACTTTGCTTTTATCATGGGAATAGCCAGTTCTGAGTTAAAATTGCCGACAAGAACCAAGGCCATATTTCTAGGAGTATACCAAGTATTATAAAATTCAATTAATTTAGATAAGCGTGGGTTTTTTAAATGTTCAGGTTTACCAATCACATCTCGACCATATGGATGCGTTGGAAATAACTTCGACATCAGGAAATTATTAGAGTGTGTACTCCTACTATCCTGATACATATTGAATTCTTCGAACACATTCTCCAATTCGGCCTGAAATGAGCGAAAAACTGGGTTTATTAATCGTTCCGAACTTACCTCCATCCATTTTTCCATTTGAAAGGATGGAAAATTATTAAAATATGCCGTAAGGTCGTAACTTGTAAATGCATTTAGCCCTTCGCCTCCCATACCTTCAATTAAGTTGGCATAATCATTGGTTAAACTGAATTTCGCAGCCATTATCGATTCTCGATTAATTTTCTTCATCAAGGTATCTCTCACAACTTTATCAGTTGCAACAGCATATTCATCGTATAAGCGAATAATATTGTCGTAATGAACTTTTTCTTTATCCCAATCAAGGGTGCCAATTTTCTGAGTTCCTTTAAAAATCATATGCTCAAGATAGTGAGCCAGGCCTGTATATTCACTTGGCTCATCAATTGAGCCAGCACGCACAACTACGCGACCTGTAACGTCTGGTTGGTTTTTGTCCTCCCATAAATAAACTGTCAAACCATTATCAAGCGTAAACTGCTTAACTTGAGGGGCATCCGCTGCATAGGCAGCAAACCCTAAAACACACAAGAATAAAATGAAACTTTTCCTCATAACAAAGTAATTTTGAATAAATAATAATTATAATAAAGATTTTAAATGTATCAAGTATAAAAGTAGATTTTAAGAATTACTAAAATCGTAGCGCGAACTAAAAACTAAAAATGATTACGTTAACCCACTAAACAATTAACTATTTCAAATACACTTTTACTCTTTTTCCTCCCGACTCGAGTATATAAAGTTGATTTTTTAGAATAGTGTTTGTTAGGTCAAATTTTAAAGAGTTTGGTTTAACAATCTTCATTAATCGACCAGAAATTGAATAGCAATATAAACTATTGTTTAAGTCAGATAAATACACATAAACCCTCCCTTCAATCCCAACTTCAACTCTTAATTTGTCAGAATTTGGATCATCTTGTGTTTTAACTTTAAAAGCATCTGAGTAGTCTGTTATATTCTCATATAAAAGTTGATTCGTTGACGTATTATATGTTTTATCACTTGCTTTAACTTTAAAAAAGTAATCAACACTTGAAATTAATTCATTTACCTCATGCGAATTCTTTTCGACCCAAAGATTCTTCACCACATACTCGATGTCTTGCGAAAAAGTAACACTTACATCATCAATGGCTACCTGCCCATCCTTCAATTTATAACTTAAACGAAACTGAGTATATTTTTTATCGGCAGAAAACGTGTACTTCTTCAGCCCCTTATAAGAATCCAGTATTTTGTATGAATCAATTAGGCTCCAACTAAAACCATCCCATGCTTCCACATGAATCTCACTACCATCGGCAAATAGTGATGAGATATAAAAAGAAAGGCTCGTACATGGAACATCATATAATTCCGTTTGTATATAGTCACCCGCATTGATTAACCAAATAGCTGGCACAGCCTCTCCACTATATGTTACCGAATTGGTTGTGGATTCAGATTTTATAACCCAACCAACAGCAGGCGTTAAGCCATTTTCAAAAGATTCTTTTGCCGTTGATTCTCCATCAAACACGCTATATATCGTTAAATAATAACCTGATGCATCAAAAACACCATCCCAAGTAGCAGTAAAACTTGAATAAGTTACATTAGTAGCAGCTAAGTTTGTTGGCTTAACAACATAAATAGCCCTAGAAGAACTCCCTGATAGGGGTAGCGATAAACTCTCAGCATTAAGACTAGAAATTTCAATAGTTTCTGAATGATCATACACACCATCAAACGACGCTGATGTTGGATTGTATCTAACAGAAATAAAAAGGGTATCCATTTTAAGGTTTGCAGTATCTAGACTTAACTCTTTGCGCCAAGCTAAATCATTCTCTGATAACAATTTCATTTCATAATGCTCATTATTCTTAAATTTAAGACTAAGAGAGCTTTCTAGATTTGAAATTTTCAACGCTACCAATTGTTCTTTCGATGGAGTTCCTTGTACTGTATTGAATTTTTGCAAATCAGAAGTTAAAGATATCAAAGGCACACCGACACCACCTTTAAACCTGAAATTAACATCACCATTCGACAATTTAGTAATAAATGTCAAGGGCTTATTTATAGATGTACCATCTCTCAAAACAGGATTGAACGTCGAAACATTTGAAGTTCCAGGAAAAACATCACCTGCTAGAGACGCCCCTGTAGCCAACATATCAGCTTCCATAATATCAACACCCATAAGCAGCTCTGAGTTATTTGGCCCATTGTTATTCCAAGTTGTAGCATTGTAGTTTATTCTGGTAATAAGTAACCCAGAATTCGGCAAGTAACTATCGAAACTAATTCGTTTCCGATTTTCGATCATAAAAAACTCTGTTGGATTCGGATTTGATCCATTTAAATTATGGTTGCCATCCTTCGAAATTAAATACGCCTGGTTACTTTCAATTAATGAGGGCAACGTTAGCGTATTACTTTCCTTTAACTCAATTGGTTTAATCCAATCGATCAAAAATCGATCATACGCACTATAAGTAGGAGGTGTTCGCCCCTGATTAAGATAAGCTCCTGCATCCATAATATTCCAATAGGACAATGTATGATGATTTGCGTCATTGGTAGCGTAATAATCTGGCAGACCTAACACATGACCAAATTCATGACAAAAGGTGCCAATACCACACATTGTATTTCCGGTACCCCTCAATTCTGAGGTACACGCATAATCATAAACAATCTTTCCATCAAACTTAAAACTGCCATTTGCAAGCGCCCATCTGTGAGGCCATATAGTATTTGAACTAGCACCCTCAGCCTCATTATTTCCGGCATAGTAAATAAAAATATTATCAACTACTCCATCTCCATCAGTATCATACTCGCTAAAATCAACACCTGCATCATCAGCCAACTTACATGCATCAACCACCATCTGCCTAGGATTCTTATCACTACCAGAAGTATTTTCTCCGTAAAACGAATAATTCTCGGGCAATGTAAATGGACCTACAACAACAAAATTTGGATTAAAAACACCATTTGAACATTCCGAAAAATAATCTTTAGCTGACCCAGTTCCACCATTAACAGCATAACCATTTAAATTTAATAGATCAGAAAAAGATTGCTTCGGATTTGGGGTCACATACGCCAAGTCTTTAAAGTTTACTAAGATGACCAGTGATTTAGGACTACCTACTGTAGGAAAAGCATTTTTGGATACTGCTTCGGAAGCCGAAGAGATGCGTTTTGATCGCATACTTTTACTTTCATTTACATAATCTCTGCGGTAAGGCTGTAAAGTTTGTACGAATTTAAGCTCCGCTTCAGTACGCATGGCAATTTGAGATGCTTTAATACCAGAAGTGACAAGTTCGCCAAACGAATTTTTTGTAACATATTCATACAGCCCCTTATTGTTCTCACTTATTAAATAACCATCTAATGTCGTTTTATAATTGAAAAACTCATCACCTTTAATAAAAAAAGTGATGCTAGTTCCATCATACTGTTTAACAGTAAGAGAATCTGGTCGAGCAGGAATTGAATACACACTACAAATAAATAAAAATGTATAGAAAACAGAGAAGATTATTGATCGATAATTATACATAACTTAAGGGCTTCAACATTAATTACAGAACGATTTAAATAGAAAAAACTAAAATCTAAAAAAAGCAAATATATGAAAACAACAACAATAAAGCCGCAAACGCGACAATCACTTAACTGATTTTAACATGACTGGGCGTGCATTATTGGAAGTATGAAAAAGGCAAGAAAAAAAAACACCGAAACATCATGCTTCGGTGCTTTTTCAAAATATCAAGATTCTACTTAGTACACTTTAATGGAATTAATTGACATATAATATTGGTCAGTACAATCGAAGTGACAAACAGAGATCCAAACAACTTTTCCTGCATATTTAGCAGGTATCGAGATTGTTTTCAAAGCTGCAACATTATCTTTAATTGTCTCCGTTAACAGTATCTCACCTGTGGCTGCAGTAGCTTTTGATGAAATAGGAGCAGTAGAGATAATTACTTTATACTTTTCAGCTGGATAATCTGCATCACCAGCTTGTATTGTCATTTCAAGTTTAGCTGCTGCTGTACCTAATTGAAGTGGTGGAAACACAACATAATTCTCAGGTTTCAATGCTGCATTAAACCAAGAATATGATTTCAAACACAACATCGTTTTTGCAGCATCAAGATAACTTAACCCCCAGTTTTTAGCATCACCATCAGCATCTACAAAAAGAAACGGAATTGCCTGTCAAGTAGCAAGTGCGTCGGTGGCTTTAATTTCAAAAGGCAAAGCTTTTGCAGGTTTCGTTTTAAATGTTTTTTGCTCACCATATGTAATACCATCTTTATTAACGGCATAAGTTTTGCAATAATAATTTGTATTTGGCACTAAACCTGAAAGTGAAACTTTAAACGAAAAATTATACTTGCTATCTTTTGCAGTAGTAACTAAGAACTTTCCACTTTCAAGCATTGAAGCTGTATAATACATCACACCCCAATCTGTTAGAGTTGAATCTTTAGAAACAGTACCAGATACAGAAACCGACACAACACTAGTATCAGAAACACCAACCGTAACAACATCCTTTGGGCTATCGGCTGAATTCATTACATAATCGTAATCCGACTTTACTAGTTCATCTTCGCAACTTACAAATGCAAGAGCAAGGACAAAAAGCAACGACAATAATTTCAATATATTTACATTCATATTCTTTAATTTTTAATTTATGAGTTTTATAAAAAAGCATGAAGATCACTACTCATTATTATCACTTTCCTCAATTTCAGTATTCTCTAAAATTTCAGTTTGAGGAATTCTATAAATCCAGTCTTTAGTTCCTGCGTTAAATTTCTTTTGCGCATCTACACGGTGATTCGTACCAGAATAAGTGCGATCAATCCCTTTATTTAAACGTTTCAAATCAAAGTATGCAAAACCTTCGCCCCAAAGTTCAATACGACGTTGCATCCAAATCTCATCAACCGTAACAGTTGAATTGTTCCAAGCTGGATCACGATTAACAAGAAGTTTTTTCAACGCTGTAGCAGCTTCACTTCCTTTATTTTGACGCGCCAACGCTTCAGCTTCAATCAACACCATTTCGGCAACACGCATATAAGGGTAATCCATTGTCCAACTTCCGTTCCAACCAAATTTTAAACTTGCATAAGGCAACTTCCAACCTGTAGCAGTAGTGGTAGACATTGAACTAGTACCTAGGCTAGTAGCATCAAAAATCTGTGTAGCACCTTGAAACAATTTTTTACGCTCGTCTGTAGCAGGAATAGACTCATATAATCGTTTGTCAATTAAACGAGAACCAAACTCTAAACCACCATATCCAGGAGTTATGTTTGAAATATGAGAGAAAAACGAAGCATAACGTGTTTCTGTTTCAGCAGTATGATCAAAACCCCACAACCACTCTGTGTTTGCGATATCCATGAAGCCATCATGGATTTTTGTAGCAGTCATAATTGCACCACCTTTTTGAGCCTCAAGTGAAGCTAGTACTGCTTTATCCCACTTCTCAGCCAACAAATAATAACGAGCTAAAATACCATTTGCAACATAATAGTTAATTTGATTTTTGCTTTTGCGACTATAACCATCTAAATTCTCAACAGCAGTTGTTAAGTCTGATTCAATTTGAGCATATACTTCTTTTACAGGAACACGCTCCAATCTGTTTGGTTTACCTTCGTTAGTTGCAAAATACAACGGAATACCTGGCAAATCGGTAGATGCATTAACAATCCCATAATTTTGTTGATACAGTTGAATTAAATAATAATAAGCCAAACCACGTAAAGCCAACACCTGACCTCTATATGCCTTTATAGTAGGCGATGTACTTTCAGCACTTGTAAGGTTTAAAACGATATTTGCATTTGAAATCATTGAGTATAAATACGTCCAGTTTACTCTTGTACGACGGAAAGTATCACCTCTATTATCAAGCAAGTAATCGTATGTAAAGTGTGTTGCTTTGACTTGTACAATATCTTCTGACATCATATCAGTAGAGTGTAATATTGACATATATCCAAAAGCATCATGGTTAGTATACACTAAATCATACTTAACCATCATTGAATAAATTGCATTCACAAAACCTTCAAGTTTTGCAGGATCCGATTCCATTGTAGCTAATGCTGCCTCAGAAGTTAAACGATCTGTTGTTTTAACGTCTAAAAAGTCATCACTACATGCTGTGCCTAAAAGGATGAAACCTAGCACATAAGCTATTAATTTATATGTTTTCATATTTAACTTTTAATTTAAAATTAGAAACTAACTGATAATCCAAGTGACATCGTACGCAATGCAGAATAAGTACCGGCTGCAGTTACACCACTAAATGACTGACGTGGATCTAGTCCTTTACGTGCTGTCAACAACCATAAATTATCACCTACAGCATAAATACGCAATTTGTCAATTTTAAATTTCTCAGTGAGTTTTTTAGAAAAAGTATATCCTAAAGTTACATTACGCAAGCTAAAGTAAGATGAACTTGTTAAAAAACGCGATGAAGTAGCATTTGCGTTTTGGTCGCCAGATGAAACACGTGGTACATCTGTATTGGTATTACCTGGAGTCCATCGTTTAAAAATATCTGTACTCCAGTTAGTACCAGGCTCACCACCATCCATTAAATTAGCATATACAGCATCGTAAGAATATCCACCTACAGAAAACGCCGTTTGTAATGATAAATCAAAACCATAAGCGGTTAAGTTAGATGACAAACCACCATAAAAATCAGGTAATGCAGATTTTCCTATTTCATAATAAGTAGCCTCAGCATAAACACTTGTTTTCGTTTTAGTTGTTACCTCAACACCATCAACTGTACTCTTAACATCCTTATACCAAAGCGATTTACCAGTTGCCTCATCTACACCAGCATATTCGTACAAATGCCAATCATACAATGAACCGCCTATTTGTCTCCAGTAGTTTCCTGCTTTGTAACCTTCAGGATCTTTATCGGCTGGTAAACGAGTTAATTCATTTTTATAGAATGTAGAATTTAAAGACACATCCCATTTAATATTTTTAGTTTTCACAATATCAACACCTAATTCAAATTCAAAACCGGTATTTTTCATATCAATTTGATTGTCCCAGATCCATGCAGGTGAACCTCCTGAAGGTGGTAACGGTTTTTGATAAATCATATCGGTAGTTTTCTTGATAAAGAAATCGGCATCTAATCTTACACGTTCAAACATTTCAAGCTCTAAACCTGCATTAAAATTTGTTGACTTCTCCCAAGTTAAATCCTTAGCTCCACGATAAGAAAACACGGGTGCCGCGTTTACACCATCCGAAACCATATCGAACTGATCTAAATAAAGATTACTTCCAGCAATCGCATCATTACCTTGCGTACCAATACTTGATTTAATTTTCAAGTTTGTAATTGCATCAACATCTTGCAAAAAAGTTTCCTCTTTAGCTCTCCATGAAGCACCAACAGACCAGAAATTACCCCAACGAACATCAGGTGCAAATTTAGAAGAACCATCACGTCTAAAACTTGCAGACAAATAATAACGATCATTGTAATTATATTCTGCTCTTGATAGATAACCCTCAATTTTATATTTCGTTGTATAAGACGTTAAATCAGTAGTTGTACCTGCATTCACAAATTCGGGATTGTATGGGTCATAAAAATTCTTTTTACCGCCATATAGATAAATATAGTCATCAGATTTAGACTCATGTCCAATAAGGATATTTATATCATGCAATCCAATCTTTTTAGTATAATTCAACAATTGATTTGAGTTTAATGCAGCATAGCTTGAAGCTTGTTTATAACCATAACCATATCCAATTGCATCGCCTGCCAAAGGGGTAGCGAACTGAGAATACTGCAAGTTAAAAACATCATATGCCATATTTACCGTAAGTTTAAAATCTTTTAAAAATTTCAACTCAGCATACGCACGTGCACTGATATTATCAACAGTAGTGCTATTGATATTTTCATTTTGAGTATACAAAGGATTTTGTTGAGGTGCCCAAGCTCTAGTGTTAGACGAAGCTACACCATCTTTTATTAATCCTGAACCAAAATCATATTTATGATTACCTGTGGCATCAAGAATAGCTGCACCAGTACCAAGATCATATGCATGAACAGGGTAAATCGGAGCTATCATTTGGGAAAACATAAACATATTTGAATAATTAGTGCCACCATCTTCATCAATTGGAGAGTTCATTTCTGTTTTTGCATATGAAATGTTAGCTCCCGCTTTAAAGTTGTCACCTAATTTTTGATCAACTTTGACACGAGCACTTAATCGATTAAATCCAGAATTAACAATATAACCTTCATCATCTAAATATGACATTGACATGTAAGCAGATGTATTATCTGTTCCTCCATTTACATTTAAGTTATATTCTTGTCTTCCACCGTTTTTAAATGGTTCTTTTAACCAATTATCAGACCATTTCTTTGTTGTTGCTGCTTGATTAATTTTGCCGGTTAAAGGATCAATTAATTTATCATCAGCAACACCTGCAAATGAATTATAACCTAAATACTGAGAAATAAGATTATTACTTGCATAGTTGCCCGCAGTAAGATATGACATACCACTACCTTCAACTAAATTATTGCGTACAGCCTCCCATGTCATTTCATAGTAATCTGCATCATTTTTAATGGTGCTATATGGAGTTACGCCTCTTGAGTTTGCACCATAACGTGCATCAAAGTTAATTTTAGTATTACCCTTTTCGCCCTTTTTGGTAGTAATTAAAATCACACCATTTGAACCACGAGCACCATACATCGAATTAGCAGCTGCATCTTTCAATATATTTAAAGTTTCAATATCTTGCGTACTGATAGAGTTCAGTGCTCCTTCATATGGTACACCATCAACAATTATCAATGGAGATTGTCCTGCAGAGATAGATCCTAAACCACGTATACGAATTGCAGCACTTGACCCAGGCTGTCCTGATGAACTAGCAACTTGTACACCTGCAACCGACCCTTCAAGTGATTTTGCAACATTCGACGATTGTAATTTTGTCAATTTATCGCCTTTTATCACTTTAGCAGAACCCGTAAATGCTTTTTTGGTAGAAGTACCATAAGCTGTAACTACAACTTCATCAATCACCTGTGCATCAGGCTCCAATTTAATTGTCATACTACTTTTAGCCTCAACCTCAGCTGATTTCATACCTACATATGAAATAATAAGCACTTTTGCATTTCCAGGCATTGAAATAGAAAAATCACCATCAACTCCAGTAATAGTACCTGTAGTAGTACCTTTCACCATCACTGTAGCTCCAATAATTGGCTGCCCATCTTCTGCCGATAACACTTTACCGCTTGCAGTTTTTGATTGAGCATTAACCAAACCCACACCTATCAATAATAGACAGGCTAATAAGAACGTTAGTTTTCTCATAAATTTAACATTTTTGTTTATAAATCATTTACTTGCGCTATTTCAAAAAATATCAAAAAATTCATTTTGCAAATATAAACGGTTACTTTCAAATAAACAAGCGTTTTTGTTGACAGATAGTAAAATTATGCAATTTAATAGTTACATAACGTCAGTACCACACCACATGTTCGGTACTAATGAAAGCAAAACTGCTATTTTACGACATTTTTACACAAATATCATATTTTACTACTCTAATAATTACATTGTCGCCATTTTTAATCTAAAAGAACATTATATAATCATTTTGTAAGTATTTCGTCAATTTTAATTACATATACAAACAGCAAATAAACCGATTTAGTCATAACAAATAAACAAAAGCAACTAAATAGAGCCTCAAAGTATCAGTTTCACACTTCGAACCGACACAGAATAATAATCAAGTAGAAATATTGCACATATACTTATATTTAACATTCGCAAGAACTAAAATCAAGGCCAAATATAGGTTTTATGGAGCGAAAGCAGCATCAATTTAACACTTATTCTACAAAAGTTCATAAATACATATTCGAAAATGGTAAGATGTGCCATAAAACAAATGTGATAAATCAAGATATGCACGTTAATTTGATACAAGTGTAGGTATTATTCGAGCATTAGGTACAAACCATCGAACGCATCGCAGTTAATTTATAATGCTTCGTAACAAAATAAACAAGCATTGTATTCTTATGCATTACTGTATTAAATTAACTAATATCACTAGTATGTTTCTTAGATATCTTATAGATATCTCATAGATGTTATATATCATTAATGATTAGTGATATTCATTTTACATATTGGTAGTATTTAAATAATTTCTATATTTGCAACACGGAGACACATACAAGTTGCTGATAAACTGCGCAGAATATCGTTGCGTTTCCTAAACAGATTAAGTTATTCGCGGATGACGTTTCGCATTTCAATTGAATTGAATTATTTCGATTAACAACCTAATATTAATGTATAAATTATGGCACGTTTAGATGGATTGACTCAAATGACAGGCTCGATGGCCAACATCAGCATGTACAAACTTCAGGGCCACGACAAAATAATTATTCGCGTGAAAGGTGGTCCCAAGAAGTATCAGATAAAAACAAAGCCGCAGTTTGAAAAGCTACGTCGCAACAACTCAGAATGGCGTACGTGTACCAAAATGGCATCACAAATTAGGTGGGCTTATTACACAATGCATTCGCTCGAGGATTACCCGACCTCTGGTGCTTTGAACGCACTTTGTAAGCACATACAAAAACAAGACCTTACGAGTGAACATGGTAAACGCGTGGTTTACCTCAGCAAAAACAAAGAGTGCTTGCATGGATTTTCGTTCAGCCAAAAACAGGTACTCGAAAGTGTACTGCGTGTACCTATTGAATATACCCTCGATCGAGCTACAGGCATTGCAACGGTCTTGATTCCGACACTGAACACCGACATATACCTCTATAACTTTCGGAAACTTCCCTACTTCCGTATCAAGGCTCAATTGGCTAGCGTATGCGATTTGTTTGTTACGGAAAATGCAGAACAGAACCATGATCACATTGACTACCGACTATGCTGGCATGAGGAGGGTATTTTTGAAAGTGAATGGCTGCCAACTACGGGGACAATCCCTAAAATGGATATAAAGCTTACCTATATGGTTGACGATACTCGTGTGACTGATGAAAATGGCGTGTTACTCGAAAAGGTATCGCTCATACTATCAATGGGCATAGAATTTGGGAAAATTGGTTACGGAAATGCAATTGAACCTGTGAAGTATGCAGGAACAGGAAAGATACTGAAGGTGGTGTAGGAATAGAGGTATGGGGTAAGCGGTAAGCGGTAAGCGGTAAGAGGTAAGCAGTAAGAGGTAAGAGGAAAGGGGTGGTGATGTGGTGATGTGATGATGTGATGATGTGATGATGTGATGATGGGGCAGGGATGGTGAAAAATGCGCGTCGGGCCGAAAGGCTGCTGGGTGGGTGAGGGATTGAGCGAATGCCACTGCGAGGAACGAGCAGGGGCAGCAGAGAAAGCCCGACCCGAGGTACGAGGGGCACCCCCAAAAAAAAAGTAGCTTCCTTGATGGGAAACTACTTTTTAAATTTTGATATGACCTATAGCTATTATAGGAACTTTTTGATTTCGGACATTTTGTAGGTGCGCGATACGCCATTCAACACATTGTCGGGGATAGCTGGACATCGTTCGTACACGGACACATCGGTGTGGTCGGTTTGAACAGTCCAAGTCATGCGCTGTGCGAAAACTTGCAGCTGATAGCTATTGCTCCAGCTACCACCATCGTAATCGTATGCTCCCGAGATAATGTCGATTGATTCGTCATTCTCATCTTTGGCTAACGTAAAAGAACCAGTTAGTTTGTGTGCAAACATGCTATTCATGTTATCGTAAATCACAAAGGTTTGCTCTTTGCGGTTTAGTTCGATGTAGCAATACAGGCCGTCGATCAATGGTTTTCCGTTCCAATTGGTGAGCTGCCACGTGCCTGCAACATTGGCATAAGTAACCTCTAAGGGTTGTTCAACTATTTTAGGCTCGTCGTCGTTGCTACAGGCTGTAGCAGCAAACACGATGGATAAAAATAGTACTATTTTAAATATATTCTTCATTCTATATACTGTTTATTGAATGTATAAACTCCATTATTTACTCTGAAAATTGAACCTCAATTTGCAATTGAGCTTCGGTGCCAACCATTCCTTTGATAGGAAGTGATAAGCTGCGGGCGTTACCCATTTGTTGTTTCCACTTAGCGGCATCAATGACCAATTCGATTTCGGCTTCGGCATGTGCTGGTATACTAACAGGCACAGTGCTAAACTTTAAAAAAGAATAACTTGGGGCCGATAGTGTAAGTGCTTTGGCCGAACTATTGATGCACAGTAAAGTCTCGGCACATTTAGCTTGTCCTCGTTCGAATCGAAAGGTCATCACATTACGCTTTGTACGCAGCACCCCCACTTTGGTTGGATAACCTGCGTAAGGATCTGTGGTTGGGGTAACTTCACCAACCAATTGCAAAATGGCAGCTTCGGTACTAAAGCCCGACACGTTGGTATAGACAAATGCCTGCTGCTGCTGTTTACCCGAACGCAAATGAGGATTAAAGCGAAGCTTCACCACGCCCTTTTGCTTGGGAGCCACTTTGGCTGTTGAAAACTGAGCCGATGTACACCCACAAGCTGTAAGTACCCTTGTAATCGAAATAGTATCGGCCGAAAGGTTTTGAAAAACAAATGAACGCTCAACAGGTTTATCATCGGCAGAAATAACACCAAACGACATGGACTGATTTTGAAAATGGAGTTTAGATGTGCGCACACTCCCTTGCTGCCCCCATACAAGGGGAGCATAAAGAGCGACACACAACCAATTAACCCATTTAAATGCATTCATTGTCATCCGATTTTTACATCCAACCGTTGTTACCCGCTTGGTTACGCACAGTGATAATAAACTCTTGCGATTTGCCATTGCTAGCAGTAACAGTAGCTTTAACCGAGCCTGTTTTAACACCAGTAAATGTAGCCGAGGTACCACTTACAGCTACCGTTGCAAACGAGGTGTCGGCAATTTTACAGGTATAGCTTAGACCTTCGCCAGCCATAAAATAAGGAGCAAAATTAAGTTTGGCAGTTCCTTTAACCGAAACGGTCGTATTAGGAACGCGCATAGCTACACCTGCACCTCCACCAATTTTGGTTAGCAAAGCACCAGCATCGATCAAACCATGACCCATTTTACCTTTGTAGTTTGAAAGTTGCAAACTAAGCAAGGTGTTTTTACCATAATACTCGTACAAATTCCAATAGTATTTAGTTTCTGTAAATTTATCTTCGATTGGTTTACATGACTCATACATCAGGTTACGGAACTCGGCAACTTTGAAGTGACGACGTTGTTGTACAGCATACGACAATCCCAAAGCAGCTACACCCGACACGGTAGGACAGGCCATTGAAGTACCCTCCATAAAACCATAAGATGATTTATCGAGCGACGCTCCTAATGAAGGTACAGTAGAAAGAATTTTACCATGCTTGCCTTCGTGGAAGTCAGAGTCGCCACCAGGAGCCGAAATCTTAACACGGTCGCCAAAGTTAGTAAAGTTCGAAGGCAGACCAGCAGCATCGATCGAAGCAACGCTCACACACTCATTGTAAGCCGAAGGATAGGCAGGCATACCAGAACCTTCGTTACCAGCAGCAAAAATAGCTAAACCACCTTGAATAACTCCGTTAGGCGAACCCGCATAATTGATGAAATAATCCAAGGCCTCTTTCTCCAATGGATACATCATAGCCCATTCTTTATCCGTTTCGGGACCAGGATAAAACTGACCTGGGTTAGCTAAAGCAGAGTTATAGCCCCAGCTACATTGCAGGATTACGGCACCGTTGTCGGCAGCGTATTTAATAGCACGCGCTTCGTTGAAGAGTGTAGAACCATAGTTACCCGAGAAAATCTGACAACTCATGATTTTAACACCACCAACACCATTGGCAAAGTCGCCTCCAGCAACACCAGCTACTCCTACTCCATTGTTATTGACCGCTGCAATAGTACCAGCTACGTGTGTACCGTGACCTGTATCGTTTACATCGTTGTAAGTAATAAACGGATTATCAAATACAAAGTTGTAACCATGCACATCGCCAGCATAACCATTGCCATCTAAATCCTCTTTACTTCCCCACACTTCTTTTTCATTCACCCACATATTAGGCGCTAAATCGACGTGATCGTACATGACACCTTCGTCGAGCACAGCAACGATAATAGACTCGTCGCCTGTGCTCATAGTCCAAGCTTCGGCACAATTCACATCGATACCAGCCACAGCATGCAACAAGCCATTGTTAGCTTCACCGGTATTGATATAGCCCCATTGCTCGTTTAAGCGAGGATCGGAGAAAGAGCGTGCATTTTGACGCATCGAGCTACGCGCTTCGTTTGAAACAATAGTTGCTTTTTTAGCTTCGTAACCACGTTGAACATTGTGGCTATATTGTAATGCATTTACCGCTTGTAATTTTGCTAACTCAGCATAGGCCTTTTGAAGTTCAACCAAGGCATCGAAACGCACCACGTACCATTGATGCAAGCCAGCTTCACGTGTACGTTCCTCGTTGACTTTATCCACTGGGAATACACGATCAAATTGGTAAGTTCCGATATTTTCCAACGCTTGATCGAGCGCAGTAAAACCTGAACGTCCTTGCTTACGTGCATTCGAATTGACATAAGCTTCAATAGTTTCCAATGCTGCAGGGTCGAGCTTTATAAATATCTCACCATTAACAGCCGCTTTTGAGGGCTGTAAAGTAGGTACATTTTTATCGGGGCTCAACTCAGTCTCAAGCAGAGAGTCGTTGTTACAGGCAGCAAGGGAGATTATCCCTGCTACCAGTAGTGTTTTATATATATTCTTCATAAATGAATGACGATTTAATTAGTGGGTTTTCGAAGTGGATACTTTTCATAATAATACTCCCAGCTAACAGGAACATTGTCGAATCTCGCTTTTTCACCTTTTGAATTGAAACCATTTTCTTGATTAAAAATCAAAGTAAAAGGATCGAATAGATACAAATTAGGGTGGTGCAAAATCCAGTTCGGAAGGCTACCCGTAAACATATTCAGGTTAAGGCGAAGCTCCTTAGCATGAGGTAACACTTTAGGTGACCCGATAAGCCAATCTTTAGCAGTAGCCAATGTATCGTTAGCCATCACCTCTTGAGCCGTATAGGTTGGGAATCCGCTAGCAATTAAATCTTCGGA
>Ga0114938_1000713_pt1 | contig 24272 bp, 13 predicted proteins | sample AshMeaBigSpring_FD_88675 | JGI IMG/M metagenome (GOLD analysis project Ga0114938, IMG submission 88675) | Groundwater microbial communities from Big Spring, Nevada to study Microbial Dark Matter (Phase II) - Ash Meadows Big Spring | ecosystem: Environmental > Aquatic > Deep subsurface >...
AGTTCCCAAAACTTCTACGACTAAGTCCTTTGCATATATCTTAAAAGGAGTTTTATCTTTTTTTACCTGAAAAAATGCTTCCCCTTTGAAATTCACAACTCGCTCTTTGGTAGTGAATCCGTTGGGCTGATAAGAAAGAGTAGAAGATGAATTCATCATCACAACAGTTCCATCGGGCAAGCTAATCGTTACCTTTTCGCCTGCCGCAGTTGCAACTTGAATCTGTTCGGAAACAAGCATCTTATTCTCATCGTATAGAAAAAACGACAAGATCATAAACACAGGTAACAGAAATGAAGCAGCTAATTGAGCCCATTTTAGCCAAACCCTCTTTAGCTGTTTGTTTTTATCAGTGCTAAAATCGTTGTTTTGAATAGTGTTCCGTTCAGTAATCTGATTAGTATGCTGTTCAGTATTTTGCTTATTATATTCAGCATTGCTTAACTGATGATTTTGCCCAGCAGAGTTAATCTTCATACTAGGTTGGAGCTTGGTTTGAGAAGATGCTTCCTCTGAAGCATAAAACCTTATTTTTAAATCTAATTTATCCTTTAGTTGCAGAAGCTTTTGTTCATCAGCACAAGAGAGATCATAATCATCGTTCATCCACGAATGCTCCAAATATGCAGATAAATCTGCTTCAGAACACTGTTGCAACTCTTCTCTCAGTTGGTTGAGTTCTTCAACAGTCAACTGATCGTTTTTGTATTTCACATTTAACTTCTCAATCATAAATATAATGACAAGAAAATCTCAAATTTGTACCATTATTTTTTTTTATAAATTAACAATAAGCATCGTAAGTGCATATCCCAATATCTTAGCAAGATGGATCCTCAAAGTTTTCAAACCTAAAGAAAGTTGGTTTTTCACGGTCTGCTCACTAAGCGACATTTTTGCAGCTACCTCTTTATTCGAAAAATCATTAAACCTTGAAAGTTTAATCACTTGCTGCTGAGTATCGGGAAGTTTTTTAATAACTCGATCTAAAATTTCAACAAAATCCCGATATTCAAGTCGGTGGGAACTATCAATCACTCGAAACTCATCATTGCAATTTACATAATCCTCGTATAAAACTGAATTAGCCTTTTTACGATAAGCATTAATCAGTTTATTTTTCGACATGATAAATAGCAAAGCACGCAGCGTCTTAGTTTGCTGAATATTTTCACGACTCAGCCACAACTGCAAAAAGACATCTTGTACAATCTCTTCTGCATCTTCCACCGTTTTACAGAACTGAAAGCAGTAGGCAAATAAGCGCATTGAATACATACTATAAATCTCATCAAAAGCTTTTTGAGAACCTTTTTTAAGATTTTCAATCAACTTTTGTTCGTGTTCGTATTCATGTTCTTCTATGTTTGTTTGCTCCATACACCAAATAATTTGCTTAAGTGCACCTACTCACTATTATAATCTAATGTTTTCCCGATTACGCATGCAAAAATAGTATAAAAATCGAGAACACAGTTTCTTTCTATAAAAATAATAGGCAAAAGATTATTTACCCAAAAAACAAAAGGCTGTTATTTTGAAACGAGAAAAAATGACTACCAGTAGCATGGTAAACAGAAAAACAAAGCTAAATAATAAAAAAGTTTGCAAGAAAACATTTTGCACATAGTTCTCCACATGAAAGAATTGAAAAAGATTTTGATGTATAGCATAGATACCCAAAGTATTACTAGCAATAAACGTGATCAAACGATTCTCAGGTAGCTTGAAGTAGCGTTTAAAAAATAAATAAGCAAACAGGCATCCCGAAAATCCCAAAACTAGTTTATAGAAATAAGCGAAAATATTACCACAATTGAGATATTGATAAAACGTAGGTTTCCCACTGTGCAAATAAAATTGCCCGTTGAATGCATAAAAAATAAAAGAAATCCAAAAAATCGGAGTAAAATGCTTTTTGACTAATAGCTCATACTTTTTTACGTAATAGCCCAGCGTGAAATAGATGAGATATATCGATATAAAATAAAAGCCCAAAGCAGCATAACCTTTCATGTATTGTAAAAAGTTTAAGCCATAAACCACAACAAATGAAACAATCTCCTCTTTTATCTTTAACTGACGAGCAAGTAAATGCGATCCATAAGATATTAATATGATAAAAAACAAAGCATGTAAAAACCACAATCCACTATCTGTAGTATAAAACGTATTTGCCAATACTATAAAAATGGCATCTGTTTTCCCTTTAAGCAAACAAATGGTGATTGGCAAACAGACAAATGGAACCAAAAGCTGAAAAAAACGCCTCTTAACTGTCTTAAAAGTAATTCCTTGACTTCCCCTATAAGATAGAAATCCGCTTATAAACATGAACAAAGGCATGTGAAAAGAATAAATATACTTAAAAACAATATTTTGTTCATAATTCACATTCAGCGTTTGAATAGAATGGCCTAGCACTACTAAGACAATAGCAAAAACCTTTAAGTAATCGATCCAAAGAAATCTTTCTGATTCTGTATACATTGAACATCATATTAAATTATACTATATTCCATTTTTTAAATTGAATATAAATCAACAAAAGTATAAAAAAGAATAAGAATTAAAATTATACTATCTACTTTTAATTCTTATTCAGCATGAAGTGTAATATAAGTTAAGAAATTATTTTTTAGAAAATGCCGATTTGATTGGTCTCCCAATCCATACTTGAGGCTGTTGAATATCCAACAAATAGCCAATTGTAGATGCAATGTCGAATACCATTGTGCTTTCTTTTATATAGCTACCAGAATTTACTTTATTACCCCAAAATACAATTGGAGTTTGCATTTCTTTCATTGTCTTACCACCATGGCCACAATTATTTCCACCATGATCGGATGATAAAATAAATAATGTCTCATCAAGAATGCCAGCATTTTCAACAGCTTTGACTATTTCAGCCAAAGCTTTATCCAAATTATTTACCATTTGCAAATAATCATCAGATTCCCACCCTTTACTATGGCCAGCTCCATCAGGTTCTGCAAAAACCACAGCACAAAACATAGGTTTTTTTTCATTAATATATTTCACCACAGGAGCCACTGCCACCTTTGTATTAATTTCTGATAATTGAACTTGTTTACAAGTACTCAGAGCTAGCGTATCAACTAAATATTTCATACCTTCCCATTCATAAAAATAGCCCAATTCTGATTTAGGATATTTTAAGCGAATACAGCTATATATATCTGGAAAAATACGATTCTTATTTAACACTCTAGATGGTAACTCCGGTACTTTACTGCCCCATTCAGTGTAACCATGAAGCTCTGGACCTGCACCCATAAACATAGATGCCCAATTTACTGCACTAGAAGAAGGTAAAACGGAACGATTTTCTAACGTGTATGCCCCCTCTTTCATCATTTTCTGAAACATTGGCATTTGAGCACCATGATTTAAGCTATAAGAACTCAACCCATCGAAACCAATCAGTATAATATGTTTATATTTAGCAGACTTTAAAGCACACTTAGCGCTCACACTATCTAAAGAGCCCACACATAAACAGAAAGCAAAAGCAAGTAATAGTTTATTCTTAATCATTATAGATACAATTATTTAACAGTTATAGAAAATATTAAAAAGCATTAATTGTGACAAAGCCATACACATTTCCCGAAAAATCAGAAGCAAACAATGCATTTCCCGACACAGAAGCAGTGGCAAAGAATGGTGCTCCCGTTGAATATTGCCAGGTTAATTTTCCAGTTGATCGGTCTAAACCATATATATAGCCGTCTGAAGCAGTAACATAAACATTTCGACCACAATTTATTGGACTAGATTCAACTGTAGAAGAAGGGTTACGTACATAAGGGGCCGAATAAATAATTGCAGGACGTGTCTTAAAATTCCATTTTTCAGTCAGCGTACCCTTATCAAGTGCAACAACACCTCTATCAGCTGTTCCAAAAATAATCTCACTGTCGGTAACCAAAGGTGTAGATGTAACATTTACATTGTATCCTAGTTGCTTTCGGACAATTATCTTTCCGGTAGCCGACTCAATTACAAAGAGCGATTCATCGGATAAAATATAGAGTGTTGATCCGTGCATAGCAGCAGAGGAAGATCGATGGCGCAATCCATAATCCGTGTGTCTCCACAAAAGATCGCCTGTTTGAGCATTATTGGCATAAAGGCCACGCCAATGTGAATGACCAATAAGTATATTATTATTAAGCGACAAAGTTGCAGTACACCCCTCACCTCTCATCCATGATTTATTAGTCCAAATTTCCTTTCCATCAGTAGCATTCAGTGCGCACAAACCTTGACCAGTTCCAGCATATACAACATTATCTGTTGCTATCAAACCGTCGTTAAGAGCAGGGAGCAACCCTATATTGAGTTTTTTTCGCCACTTCAAACGACCAGTATTAGCGTCTAAAGCATATAGATTCCCGTAAATATCCTGAGCAAACACAGTTCCTGCAGTAATTGCTATACTATTTTTGATTGATCCAATAGTAGGATATTTCCAACGGATAGTTCCTGTAGCAGCATCCATACAAAAAACACCAGCTTTATTATCACAGTTTTCATCTATAGTAGCTACATACACAGCTTGATTGTAAATTATTGGAGAAGTCATATATAAATTTGAACCAAGATTTTTCACCCAATTAAGTTCTAGTGAAACGCCTAAAGTATCGGTGGAAACGCCCGAATGTGATGCAGAGCCTAAAAGGTTAGTTACCGGCGTTCCAATTACTACCTGTGATGTCGATTTACTATGGTAGAAAAACGATTGATTAGTTTTTGCGATCTCGCCATTAGCAAAAAATGCCGTAACAGATAAAGTAACCAACTGACCATTTAACCTTTCAGGAATAAGCACTTCGGTATACCAATTGAAATCTGACATCTGTTTCAAGATATATGAAGAAGATGAAGGTAATCTGTCAGAAGAATAAGTACAAGCGACCTTGACAATTGGACTCGTTGTTGAATAAGCATTCACAGAAACAGGAGTTTTACCATTAGATAGAGTTGGAGAATGGAGGTTTCCGACCGAAGCAATCTGGATAGACTTATTGATGTATGAGTAACGCAACTTCGAACTGAGATTTCCCTTTCTATCAATCTTAATAACTCTGAATCCACTTGATGCATGATCAATTCCTCCCCTTATCAAAGTCGAAGTACAAATACTGTATACTCCTGACTCAGGATGTTTGATCATATGATTAATATGCCAGTGTCCGTAAATCCAAGCTTTTAAATTGTGCTTAGGAAGATCAATATATTCATCCTTATTGATTCCGAAACGAAACAAGCCGGTTTGATCGAGCAGATCGTGATTAAAGATCACAACCGATTGTCCGTTGCGTACCTTTTCCAAATCATTCTTCAACCAGCGGTAAACCTGCTCGCGAGTGTAAGATGGGCGATAATCGCCCCCTGTCATAGGAGTGACAATGTAGTGAGTATTTCCCGCATCAAAAGAATAATAAGTAGGACCATAAAAAGATTCGAAGTACTCCTCTCCATATTTGCCTTGCACCAAGTCATGATTTCCTATACAATAGAATACAGGCGTATTCATATTTGCAGTATTCATGAGAGAAATGTGATTTTTCAATCCTGGTTTATAGCAGATATCACCCGTATGAATGATGAAAGCAGCTTTCTCGTTAGATGCATAATCACGCAGATTAGATACCCAATCCTGGTGTTCGGATGATTCACCAATCTCAGTATCGGAGATATGTATAAACTGATGCGACCCATCATTATTGATTCGACCTTCGTAAGGAAGCAGACCAAAATCGTATTCATTCGTTCCCGATAAAATAGGTCTGTAATGTTTGTTTTCAGTTTTATATCCCGAAGGAGTTGTGATAAAAATAAACTTAGCATCGGGGTGTCCTTTTAATGAATACTCCCCTTTGTCGGATGAAGAGACTACGTTCAGCCCATCAGAGACAGAGACGTTTCTAAGTAGTTTTTCGTTAAAGTCAAATTTCCCATTTTTATTTAAATCAACAAAAATTTTTCCTTTGTATTGGGCATTTGTGTATGAAAATAGAAAGCAAAGCAATGCGAAAATAAATGTTTTCTTCATTGTATAAATGTCATTATGGTTTTATTTTATAAAGTTAGTAAAAGCTTACTTAACAAACACTGTTGCCAAGTAAGCTTTTTACATTCTTTAAATATTATTTCCAATATTTGTTTTGGAAAAGGTTCGGATTAATAGTGATATCTTTATTAGAGATTGGCTGATAATAATACTTTGGTTCCTCAAATTTCCATTTATTAACCTGAGCGACCAAACGGATATACCCTTTATTGCCACCAGTTAGTTCAATTGTATTTCCTTCGAGCACATAAACTGTCAGTTTATATTTTTCCTTATCGGCAGCAGGAATTTTATCAGCATCAGCTTTTGTACCCACTACTGCAATATCAGGTTGATTATCTCCTGTAATATCGTAAGTACCATAGCCTGGAATATATGAACCTTCCGGCGTATTTTCTAGTAATTTTCCATTTTTCCAACGCATCAAATCATTATATCGGAAGCCTTCACAAGCAAGTTCAATTCTTCTTTCACGTCTAACCTCTAAGACAGCACCTTTCTGAGCAGATTGTACATTACTGTATCTTTTTTCCTGAACGGGATCAATCTGCGAGAGCCAATTAGTAAGTGAAGCTGCGGGAACACCTGCTCTTTCACGAATTAAATTGATAGAAATATCAAGATCATTTTGAGTCAGTTTACCTTGTTCGGCTTTAGCTTCAGCATAAATAAGAAGAATTTCTGCATAGCGAATGATAGGCAGATCAGTATAAGATTTATCCCAAGATATCTGATCATAAGTACGAGGATCAAATTTCTTTTGAGCGTAGCCTCCTAGTGTCTGTTTTACTCTATTAGGAATCAGCGAATTTGCTCTCACATATCCAGGTTTCATGAACGTTTGTTCGAATCGTGGATCACGATTCTCAAAAACCTCAAGAACAGATTTCTTATCATAGCCAGCAACCGACTGAAACGTTTTTGTTTTATTTCCATCCAACACCAAATAATCTTCCATCAAATCCCTTGATAAGCCCCAATTATAATCAAACACAGTTTGCGCATTATGAAACCTTCCCAATGATTTATCATAATCAGCCACCAAGATCATTTCTGGATTTTTAGTTAAATCCAGACTACAGAAAAGAGATTCATATGACTTAAGTCCATCTTGTTCGACTTTCGACAAAGTGTATCTTTTAGAATCGATTATTTTTTTTGCTGCTATAGCAGCTATTTCTAAGAAACGATCACCATCCTTCAGTTCAAGTTCTGGATGATATTTACGGTATGTGCCTTCATTGAGTGCTATACGAGCTTGCAATGATAAAGCAACATCTCTCGAAATAACCGTTTTACTATTTACTTCTTTCATGTTCTTCACTGCAAAATCTAAGTCTGCCAAAATTGAGTCAACCACAAGACTACGAGGATCTTGCTTTTTATACAACAAAGCAGTATCTGCAGTCTGTAAATCTTTATTATACCAAGGAACATCAGAGTACCTTTTCACTAAATTATAGTAGAGGTGGGCTCTAAACATATGGGCCATACCAACATAATGATTAATCTCTGCTTTATCACCTTTCACACCTCCAATTCTCTGGAGCATAAAGTTAACACTACGAATACTTCCCCAGTTACCCCCCCATCTAGGGACATTATCATTAGAAGGATTTACTTCGCCTCGCATTTTAGCATAGATATCAGCATCTTCGGCGTAAAGAGCATTATCTGAAGGCACGTCAGAATATGACGAGCCTAGATAGCCATACATACCGTTTGTATAAGTCTCTAAGTCTTTTACAGATTTGAAATATAGCTTTTCTGTAATTGAAGTTTCAGGAAAGCGGTCCATAAATGAATCGTTACAGGCACTTAAAATCGCTAGACCTGCGATTCCAGCCATTATATGATATAAATTACTTTTAAATTTCATAATAAAGAAGATTAAATTGAGACATTTAAGCCAAAAGAATAAGAGCGTTGGAAAGGATAAAGTTGTCCGCCCAATCCTTCTGGATCCACTTTGTAGTTTTTATACAGCCCTGATATCTCAAACAAATTATCACCTGAGAAGAATACTCTTAATTTACTAATGTGAAGTTTATTTGTAAATAAAGCAGGGAATGTATATCCGATAGTAAAGTTTTTCAATCTAGCGTAAGATGCATCTTGAAGATAACGAGTTTGTGACAAACCAGCTTCTTTAGATCCTTGTTCAGCGACATAAGATTTAAAACGTGGGAAGTACCCAGTTGGATTTTCCTCTGTCCAACGGTCATTATAGTTCCCTTTAGTAATGTTTGCCCATGGCTGAGAATAAATGCCCCAGAAATATAAGTCGCCTGGTCCAGGCATATAATCCTTTTTACCTATACCTTGAACAAACAAACTCATATCGATTCCGTTCCATTCAGCAGACACATTAAATCCAAAAGTATAACGAGAGCGGTTGTTACCAATAATCTGCCAATCGTCATGATTGGCCAATGTTTTACCTCCCCAAGAGATTTTACTATTATTATTGGTATCCTCAAACTTCAGATCTCCAGGAGCTAAAGGACGTGTACCCGGATAAGAAGTGATTTCCGACTGATCTGCATGGCTTTTAATTTCTTCATTCGAAGTGAAGAAGCCTAATGTTTTAAATCCCCATATTTCACCAATTTCCTCTCCTACATAATGGCTATCTAACTCTCCTTTTGGATTTTCAAAACGAGTAATATACGATCTACTATCAGCTAAGTTAAAGTTTATGTGATAGTTAAAATCTTTACCTGCAAGACGAAAATGATCGTTCCACCCCAATGTGATTTCCCATCCTTTTGTTTTTAAGTCAGCAGCATTTTCTCTTGGTATGGCTGTTCCTAACACTCCTGGAAGAGGTTGACCTGTAGTAAGCATATCTTTCGTACGACGTACATACATATCACCATTAAAAGTTAATCGGTTGTTTAACAGATTAAAATCCAGACCAAGGTTGAAAGTCGTTGCTTTTTCCCAAGTAAAATTGCTTGAAACAATACCCGGCGCATAAACTGCAACTGGTTGTTTACCGTTCAGTATAGAAGAGATTTTACCAGAATTCATCAAAGCCATAAAATCATAAGCTCCTACATCTTGATTACCTAAGCTACCATAAGAACCTCTTATTTTCATGAAATCAACAACAGATTCAATTGGTTTGAAGAATTTTTCCTTAGAGATAACCCATGCTAATGATCCTGAAGGATTGAATACAAAACGAGAATCTTTAGGGAATCGTGAAGTTCCATCATATCGTCCGTTGAACTCAAAAATATATTTATCATCGAAAATATAGTTTAAACGTCCAAATGCTCCTCGTAAAGCCCAAGTCTCTACCGATTCACTTACATTCATATCGCCTGTAGCAAGATTATAAGAAGGAAGATCATTTGAAATAAGATCTTTTCGTCCAAGTTTCATATAATCATACCGGTACTCTTCTTGATTAAACCCTGCGATAGCCGTAAAAGCATGTTTTTTAGAAAATATTTTATGGAAAGTACCATAAATATCGTACAGTAAATGTTTGCTATCGGAAGAACTTGCATTGGAACTACTTATTTCGTTTTGAAATCTAGGTGAAAAATTTTCACCTTCGTAGTATGCAACAGGAATGTAGTCCCATTTTGATCTATTTTTCACTGTGGTATAAGCAAAAGTACCTTGCACCCATAGTACATCTTTAATAAAATCAAATTTCGAACCAAACTGAGTACGAATGATCGTCTTGTAATCTTTGCTTCTTCCACCTTCGCTCATTATACCCAACTGACTTGACCCATTTTTGGTCCATGTTCCATCAGGATTACGAGAAACATCTAACGGATTCATACGAATAATCTCCCAATAATAAGAACTTCCTAAAGAAGTCGGTGCATCATAATCGGATGTATTGAAGCTAGTATTATTAGAGATTGACCAATTATTCGAGATGTTAAAATCCAACTTTGCACGAAGATTATAATTATTGTACTTATCAGTACCATATTTGATCATACCATCTTGAAAAGTGTATCCAGTAGACAGGTAATAATTTACATATTTAGTTTTACCAGACATATCGACACTGTGTGAAGTAGAAAAACCACTTTTTTTATAAGCTTCATCAACCCAGTCAGTACGTCCAAAATAACTATATTCTCCGTTTGGATTCACGAAGTATGGCGAAGCAGTAGGATCTTCAGAGCATTTTTTGGCATAAGCTAGCTGTTCTTCGTTATATAAGTTATACCAAGGATATGCCATGAAATTTTTCGTTTTTGCAACAATATAAGGATCTGTGATAATTTCAGGCATTTGGGTAATGGTTTTCACCGAAAAATTATTATTATAATGTATTGATATTTTTTCATCTTTACCCGATTTTGTAGTGACCAAAATAACGCCATATGCCGCTCTGGAACCATAAATTGCTGAAGATGCTGCATCTTTCAAAATAGAAATACTAGCAATATCTGTAGGACTCATTCTGTTTAATTGAGTTTTGTCAGAAATAACTCCATCAATAACAATCAATGGGCTACCTCCATTTAATGATGTCACACCACGAATATTAAAGGAAGGAGAATCTGTGGCTTGTCCACTACCGACACCTATATTTAAATTAGCAACCGCACCTTGCAAAGCCTGACCTACATTAACAACAGGTCGATCATTTATTCTTTCTGGAGATAAATTAGCAACAGCGCCCGAAAGATTTACTTTCTTCTGAATAGCGTATCCTACAACAACGACTTCATCAAGTACTTTTGTGTCTTCTTTAAGAACAATCTGTAAATTAGAATTAGCAGAAACTTCTTGCGACTGATAACCTATATAAGAGATCTTCAATACTGTGCCATCTTTTACATGATCAAACGTAAAACCACCATTAAGATCAGTAACAGTGCCTACATTTTTATCATTAGCAATTACAACTGAAACACCAATCAAAGGATCACCTTTTACATCGACTATTTTACCTCTTACAAAAATTTCTTTCTTTTTGGCATTCAGGTTAGATTCTGATGGAAAGATGAGCACTTTAGTACCTACTACCTTGTAATCTAACTGTCTAGGTTTCAGAATAGACTCAAGTAATGTTTCAAGCCTCCTTTTAGAAACTGAAATCGTTACATTTTTCTTGTTTGCAACATCTGCATCACGATAGGAAAACTTATAAATTGTTTGTTTTTCAATCTGCTCAAATACACCTTTAAGATTAGCATTATTAACTGCAAGAGTTACATTTGTGTCTTGAGCGTATAAAAGATTTGAAAAAAAGAAAAAAGAAACAAAGAAAAAAAAGAAGATCCATTTTTTATCTGTATCTTTCCTTCTTAAAAAGGTTAACGAATTAATATTAAAATTCATAATAATAAAATTTAGTTGATTTAAAGTTGTCTTAATCACTATGTTTTCGCATAGTTTTATCGATTTTAATCGACTTTACATGCCGGAGAATGGACTAGATTCTCTGGCTTTGTTTTTCATGTACTTTTCTGTTTCTTGATTAATTAAAAATGTTTTTAAAGATTAATACTAAAAATAATAAATTCTTCATTGATAAAATTTAATTTTATTTGTTGTGGTAAAAAAATACTTATATAAATATTTCTCAATTGGGTAGTTACTTTTATATATATTAATTCGAAATAAATATTGTATTTTTTCGAATTTGATATTTAAATTTAAAATGCTTCGTTAATATAGACAATACGTCATCAATATTCTCACTATCGAAACATCCCGTATATCTCTCATTCAATAAAGTATAATCTTCGAGCTTAATAGAAAAGCCATATTTCCTACCTACTAATGAAAGTACGTTTTTCAAAGGTTCAGAGTGGAAAGTAAGTTTTGTTTTTACCCATGCTGTATCAAATTCATTTAGTGAGTTCTCAATATGCAACACACCGCTTTTTTTATCAAAAATTGCTTTCTGATTAGGACTTACTTTATATTCTTTTTCAGGAAATTGAAGAGCTGATATCATTACACTTCCTTCAATAAGTGCCATTTGCACCTGATCGCACCGATCGTAGCAAGAAAGATTAAAAGTGGTACCAGTAACTCGTACTTTAACAGACTTCGTCATAACGATAAATTCCTTTTTCGGGTTTTTTTTCACTTTGAAATATCCTTCACCAAGGAAGAACACTTGTCGGTTGTCTAATCCGAAGTTTTGTTGATAGGTAAGTTGAGATTCTGAGTTTAATTTAACAACTGAGCCATCAGGCAAGGTGACTGTTGCTTTCTCCCCTTTTCCTGCATTTACACTAATTTCATTTTTAAGCGAAAAGCATAATGTTTTCTTATCAATATACATATTAACAGCCAATCCAAGAAACAAAAAAATGACTAAGGAGGCAGCTATTCTAATTATATAATTATTAGAAAACATGAAACGTTTTTTTTCAAATCCATGTCCCGTTCGATTATTTATACTCATTAAAATTTCATCATGCACCTCACCATATAAATCTGATGAACTAGAGCTTATAAATTGATCCCATTCGATATTAAAAAATTCTTTTAGTTCTTTATCGGAAAGCAGGTTCACTTGTGTCAAAAACTCAGCGTACTCCTCCGGACAAATGGTGTTTAATCTATATTTATTTAATAGAAAGGATAATCTTTGTTTATTCATGTATTTGAAGACTAATATTATATTTCATCTAATAGCTATTAGTAACTATCGCCCAAAATATACTAGAAAAAACAAAAGTATTAACTATAATTAACTATTAGAAGAAAAGAAGGAATAAAGAGAGGTATTCTCTCAACTCTTTACGAAGTGTTTTGATAGCTGTAGCCAGATGATTGCGCGCAGTCTGTTCATTTACTCCTAATTTATTAGCTACATAAGCAACAGAATAATTACATTCTTTAATTAAAGTAAATACTTCTTTTTGTTTAGGAGTCAGTTTTTTCTTCGCATATTCTAATTTTTCTAGAAAATCATCGAAATCGATTTTATTATCGGTGGTGTTTTCACTTAAATTTAATTCACTGCTTAATTCAATATATTCACTCATTCTAGGATGGCAAACTTTATATTTGAACTCTTTTAATACCAAATGATAAGAAATAGTAAATAAATATGATTTCAGAGAGCGCTCAGTATCAATAGAAGCTCTGTGAGTCCAAAGAGTCACAAAAGTTTCTTGAAGAATATCTTGAGTTATTTCTTTTGATTTGACCAAAGAAAAAATGAAAGAATAAAGTCTAGGAGACCAATTTTTATAAAGAACTATAAAGCTATTATATGTTCCTCGCTTAACCTCTTGCAATATTTTTTTTTCCATTAGTTATCTATTGTAGTGTTATGTATTTACACATATTGCTATACATTACGATCAGTCTAAATACCATTGCAATACATAAACTTAAAAACGCGCCTGCCAATACATATTATATTTTAGCAACACCAATATCTATAAAACAAAACATTAATTTAGCAACAACAATAAAACATAATCAATTGTATTTCTGAAGATATATATCGATTAGCAAATATCAAATATTTCATTGATATGAGTTTTACCCCCATAAAATGTCTATATACGATGGCAAAAATAGCATTTAAATCAGATACAAATAGCTCTTTCAGTAGAATCTTTTATAAAATAGATGAATTTCACGTTTAAACAAGATAACATAAGGTGTCAATATATACAAACATTTTCAAACCACTTACGACCCATTTGTTCCGAAAAATACAAATTCATCATCAATTTAAGCCAAATAGTGTGAGTCAAAAGTAGTTATTTACTCATATTATAATTCAGAATCTACTAACTTTGTATCATTGAATATACTAAAAAGGATTCCTCTGTAAATAGCGTATCATTAATAAATATGAAAAACTTAAAGAAAAAGAAAAATATGAGAAACAAAAAAAACACAAAAGATTGGGTAAAGGAGAAAAACAGACAGATATATCAGAACGCCTTTATATCATTTATTCTGTTTGTAGTTAGTTATACAATGTGTTATGGCCAAAACAAACAACAGCTGGTTGCAACCAACGACTGCGGCAACCAATCGAGTCAAACTTTTTTAGTAGAAGGTGAAAACTATAACTTTGAAACAAAAAATCGCAAAATTTCCTCGGAAATATTATCTTGTTCGTTTGGTCCGAGAGTGATCTATGCTTTTGACAACATGGACATTCATGCAGATTATAAAATGGAAGTTTCTTTCTATTCCGATCAGGAACGAACGATTCAGATTCAAGCTGATGGTAATCCGGTCTGCCCTCCCATCATTATTAAAAAGGATGAGTCTCAAACAATGACTATCCAGCTTCCTCGCAAAGCTTACGCTTACGGACAGTTGGTGTTGATTTTCGAAGCTTTGAAGGGTCCGAACGCTGTTGTTTCTGAGATCAAACTATTTTCAACAAACGCTCAAAAACTAACCCCTTTCGACAAAGAAAAGAAAGAGGCTTTAAAATCGATCAAGACGTTCGCCATTAATACAAATATAGATGTGGAAGCGAAACTTCCAAACTATACCCCTATTCCATCAATGGTGAAAGATGTTTATCAACCTAAGATAGAATTGAATAACAACTGGATATTTTCGCCTAATGAACATTCGGATAATTGGCAACCCATACAGGTTCCTAGTGAATGGGCCATGCAAGGATTCAAAGTAGATTCGGCTCAATGGGGACGATACAAAACAGAATTTTCTGTTCCGCAATCGTGGATATCGAATCGCGTGAAACTTCGTTTTGATGGGGTACATAGTGAGTACTTCGTTTATGTGAACGACAAAGAAATAGGCTATCACTTAGGAGGGATGACTCCCTATGAAATAGATATAACCGATAAACTAAAAGCAGGAAATAATAGGCTATCCATTAAGGTACGTAGTGAATCATTAGCCGACATGCTTGGCAGTCTTACTCAATATGCTGCCCACCAACTAGGAGGTATCACTCGCAAAGTTACCCTGTTTACAGTTCCAAAATTACACATAGCCGACATGCGCGTGGTTACTGATTTGGATGACGCTTATAAAGATGCTACGCTCAAAGTATTTGTAAAAGTACAAAACCGATCGGATATAAATTATTCAAACTCTTCTATTCGCGTGATGCTGGATGGTTATCACAATCCTATCATTCAATCCCTTCCTTTGATTAAAGCAGGTGAAACCTGGCAAGGATGGCTACAGACAAAGATCAGTAGACCCCGATTGTGGGATAATGAACATCCGAACCTATATCAGATGACCGTACAAGTATACAGTGATCAGACTTTATACGAGAGTGTAAACAAAAAAATTGGTTTTCGAGAAATAGAAACCAGAGGGAATCAAGTATTTGTTAACGGAAAAGCAATCAAACTACATGGCGTTTGCCGTCATGAAGTGCATCCACTCACTGGCAGAGTACTTTCTCCGGATCTTTGGAGAAAAGACGCAGAACTATATCGCGATGGCAACTGTAACTTTATCCGTACATCACATTATCCACCTGCTGAAGAATTTATTGAACTATGCGATGAGCTGGGACTGTTTGTAGAGGTTGAATCCCCTATTTGTTGGATTGGGCATCATGCCAACGAGAATTGGAAAGCACTTAATTATAGAGATCCATCGTATTATTCCTATGTATTGCAAGCCAACATGGAAACTATCCATTTTTATCGCAACCACCCTTCGGTGATCTTTTGGTCGATGGCAAATGAGTCGTATTGGAATAAAGAATTCGCACAAATAGGTGAATATATGAAAAAGGCGGACCCTACCCGCCCCTATGCTTTCCACGATCAAGCGTACGGCGGATTTAATAACCAAGGTAGTGATGCTCCTATTGCTAATATCCATTATCCTGGTCCCGGTGGTTATAAAGTAGCTGCTGAGAGTAAACGCCCAATGACATACGGTGAGTTTTGCCACTTAAACGTCTATAACCGTAGTGAACTAGTAACCGACCCAGGTGTTAGAAGTGATTGGGCACTTGCTCTAGCACCAACATGGGAGAATATGTACAAGACCCAAGGTGTTCTTGGAGGTTCAATCTGGTCGGGTATTGATGATATCTTCCAACTACCCGATGGAAATGCAGTGGGTTATGGTGCTTGGGGAGTGATTGACGGTTGGCGCCGTACCAAACCAGAGTACTGGGATATGAAAAAAATCTTTAGCCCGATCAAGGTACTGACTCAGACATTGAATAACTCACAAGAGATGGAAATTGAAGTGGAAAACCGTTACCTTTTCACCGACCTATCGGAATTGAAAATAAATTGGAACTTTGGCAAAGAAAGTGGATATGCTACTTCATCAGCACGCCCAGGAGAAAAAGGTATTTTCAAGATAAAAATCAATCAACCAGAAAATGCTCAAAGTTTACTCCTCCGGTTTATTGATCCAAGAGGTTTTGAAGTAGACAGCTACCTCATTCCCGTAGGAGAACAACTTGTTAATCAAATTGAAGAGATCGAGAAAGTTAAAACCAAACTTTCGGTTGATAAAAACAGATATCGAATTACAGGAAAAGGATTTGAGTGTTTGGTGAATAAGAGCGCCGGACAAATCATCTCATTGAAGAAAGAGGGAATAGAGGTAATTAACGGAGGTCCCTGGCTAATGTCACTTCCACTAAACGGAGGAGGATGTTTCCCTAATCATAACGCTCATACACCTGCTTTTAATGAGATCTGTTCCGAATGGAAGGTGGAGAACATCAGCGCCAAGCAAGCAGATAGCAATGTAACTATCGAAGTACAAGGGTCGTACAAAGAGTTTAAAGGAAGCTATTCTTTGATTATCAATGCAAACGGTGAACTTATTGTAGATTATCAGTTTGATGCGTTAGTTGATGTAAATCCCCGTCAATGGGGATTGGTATTTGAAGCTCCACTTACTTACGATCACCTTTTTTGGCGTCGTAATGGAATGTGGAATGTATATCCAGTCGATCATATTGGACGCACATCCGGCGAAGCTTTATTAAAATATGATTTAGTACCCGAAGAGGTCTCATCACGTACCGCTCCAACTTGGTCATGGAGCTATGATGCAAACGAACTAGGTAGTAATGATTTTCGTGCTACTCGTAAAAACATCTGGTTTGCCGGCTTAAAAGATACCATTAATAACCACTCAGTAATGGCAATCTCCAATGGGGAACAACACTGGCGATCGTGGAGAGAAAATCAAAAGATTCGCTTTTTAATAGCCGACTTCGTTTCACCTGGTAATGAAATGTTTTTAGAAAGTTATTATTCTAAATATAGAAAACCGATAAAAACCGGAGATCAAATCAAAGGACAAATAAAACTAAGAACCCGATAAAGACAAAAAAAATTGGCTGATGAATCAAGAATATCTTAAGAATATCTCTTCCGTCATCTAAAAGAAGTCGATCAATAATCGTCTACATAAAACAAATTAAGAATCCAAAAGTAACAAGTCTCTATTGACAATTTTTCAAATTTGAGAAATGTCGATAGAGACTTGTTGCATCCAGCACCTTTCAACTATGCTTTAAAAATCCAATATCATATCTTGTGATGTTGTGATCAGATTTCACACAACGACTGTGACATCTTTAAGTATGATTATTTCTCCATGACACTTACCAGGGATACTAAAAAGAAAAATCTTTTCTTTGTTTATCATGTATTTTTTTTTCAGATCCGACTTGATAACTATTATTTTTCTACCCCTGTCATGTAGCATATTTCAGAACAAATTACGTGCATGATAATCATAGTCATTGCTTTTAAAGTTCTATATAAAGCATTTGCGTTATAATGTTCAATAATTTATTAGGCGATATTCAGTCATCTAAAATGGAGTAAAATTTTCGGATTTTAAAAAAGATGAAGTTTTTCATGACTGAATTCAATCTGAATCATTGCTATCACTTTCTGTCACATTCTGTCGCTGTATATCATTCTTTGTTCATATTTTACTTTTTACTCGTTGCCATCTCGTTTGTTCAGAAACCGATGCTCTGTTTGGTTCGAACTGATGCTCTATTGCGACTGAACTGATGCTCTATTGCGACTGAACTGACGCTCTATTTGGTCAGAGTAGACGCTCTATTCAACCTAGACAGACGCTCTATTCAAACCAAACCGATGCTCCGTTTAAGTGTAAAATATGCATTTATAGATAAAACTGATCGAAAATAGGCGATGAAGGTTGCAATGATTCCACCTACTACATAATAATATTCAGTTTTAATTAAGATTTGTATGCAGAAAGCCACCAAATATCCAATAATATGACTAAATAGAGATTATATTTTGGTTAGTCGAAATCTATCTCCATCAGAAATTTCATTGTTTTTTTTGCTAAAAATATTGTTTTAAGTAACGATGACAGCTTATAAAACAAGTCATCCTAACAAGAAGAAAATGCAAAGTATTTATTTTTTAACATCTAAATTAATTTACAAATACCAAAATATGATATAAAGTTCTATTTTGAGCAACATAATATTTCTTTATTATAAACAAATATTGTATTAATTAAATTCTTATTTTTACGCTTGCAGAATTAGCACATTTGTTATATATTGCCACCTATTTACCGTTAAGCGGGTTTAATCTTACTTTTTCATGCTTTATCATACCAAAACAAACTGCCTTACTGTCTGACGAGCAAGTACCAATAAACTCTACAAACGAGTCCATATTGCCATATAACAGTTGCAGTGATGAATGATATTCAACCCAAATCAAGATTAGACAGCAAGTAAGCAACTGACAAAATGATTTCGTGATACTCTATTTTAGAATTAAAAGATAAAGATGAAAACTACTAATTTATTATTAGGTCTGACGGCTTTGACCGGTGTATGCCCATCGATCGGGAATGCACAAAACAAAGCTAAAAAGATTCAGAAACCGAACATCATCTACATCCTTGCAGATGATCTGGGACGTGCAGAACTTGGAAGTTACGGTCAGCAGTTGATTGAAACTCCTAACCTCGACGCTTTGGCTAAAAGCGGAATGACGTTCAGCAATCACTATTCGGGAACGGCTGTTTCGGCTCCCTCCCGCTGTATCCTCTTCACCGGTTTGCATTCGGGGCATGCTTATATCCGTGGAAACGACGAAATGGCTTCACGGGGAGATGTATGGAGCCATAGCGCCATGCTCGCCGATTCCACCTTGGAAGGGCAAGCGCCTGTCCCTGCCAATACAGTGATGATACCTGCCATGATGAAAAAAGCGGGCTACACCACTGCTTGCATCGGTAAATGGGGCTTAGGTTATCCAGGGTCGGTAAGTACACCAAACAAGATGGGATTTGATTTCTTCTACGGTTACAATTGTCAACGGCAGGCACACACGTACTACCCGCCATTCCTCTATCGGAACGAACGACGCGAGTACCTACCCAACCAAGTAAATCCTGTTCCCGGAGAAAGATTAGACAAAGGAGCGAATCCGAAAGACGAAAAGAGCTATGCCAAATATACTCAGAAAGTCTATGCACCGGATTTGATGTACAAAGAGATCATCGACTTTGTCGACCGTTCGAAGAACCAACCATTCGTTTTGTTCTGGACAACTCCCGTACCGCATGTACCTTTGCAGGCACCGGAACGCTGGGTGAAATATTATCAGAATAAGTTTGGCGACGAAGAACCCTATTTAGGAAACAAAGGTTATTTCCCCTGCCGTTACCCCCGTGCTACCTATGCTGCAATGGTTAGCTATTGGGACGAACAGATCGGAGGCTTGATTGCCGAGTTAAAGAAACAAGGCATTTACGAGAACACTATTATTATGTTTACCAGTGACAACGGGCCTACTTTCAACGGTGGCTCCGACTCCCCTTGGTTCGACAGCGCAAAACCCTTCAAGAGCGAGTCGGGCTGGGGTAAATGTTCCATCCGTGAAGGAGGCGTACGTGCCCCACTGATTGTATCTTGGCCTGAGAAAGTGAAAGCAGGTACTCAAAGTGATCTGATCTCGGCATTCTGGGACATGATGCCTACTTTCTGCGATATTGCCAGAGTGTCGTCACCTCGAACAGATGGGATCAGCATCTTACCGGAGATGATCGGACAAACCGGCAAACAGAAAAAGCATGATTTCCTTTACTGGGAATACTGTGAAGCCGGTGGTGAAAAAGCCGTGCGAATGGGTAAATGGAAAGCCTACCTTCCACGTATCATGAAAGGCAACAGAGAGATCGAACTTTATAATCTGGAACTTGATCCTCGTGAACAGACTAATATGGCCAAGTATCATCCTGATTTGATACAGAAAGCTAAGGAGATCATGAAAAAAGAGCATGTAGATGCTGAAATCAAAAAGTTTAATATGCCTTTCTAACCCCGGTAAGTAAGGTCAAAAGAGAAAGCGACCGTTCCTATCTAAAAAGAGGGAGCGGTCGTTTTATTTATACAAATACGTCATTCATTTGTTCTGGGAGAAACTATTTACACAAATTCAAACGAAAGAGTGATAAAAATATTTATAATTTACATCAGAATATTTTGCTTTTCATTTTTAATAGATATACCTTTGAATGTTTTTACAATCATTTTACACTAAATTAAATAAACATAAGCTGTGAAATAATTTAGAACGTAGGATACAACCCGCATACAAAAGGTATTTCGCAGTAAATTATAATTTCGGAATAAATTATCAGAACATGAAACAAGTTAACTTTTTAATCACGATCTTTCTTACATCCCTATTTTTATGGGGGTGTAGCACATTTTATATAGGTAATAGAATCCGCCAAGTACAGAAAGGCATGTCGCCCGATCAAGTTGTACAATTATTAGGAGAACCTAGCAATCGTCGGTTCGACAGTGAAGGTGAACAGTGGGAATATAAAAGATTTAATTCAGAGACCAACGTAAGTTACATCATCATCGATTTCGCTGACAATCGGGTCGTTGCCATGAATACCTTCGATACAGAAATGGTGAAACCTTCGGTAGCAAACCCTCCGATAGTAGCTACTCCACCGATTGGAAGACCCACTTTCCCGGTACATCGAGGAACCTACGACGAACTACAAATGAACAATCGGGAATTCGACTATTTATGCAATAAAATAAAGAAAGAGCCATTCGATGATAAAAAGATGGAAATAGCAGAAATTGGTACAATCAACAGCTATTTCACCTGTCTGCAATGTCAGAAGATGATCTTATTATTTACTTTCACTGAAGAAAAGATGAAAGTAATTCAATTATTTAGAGGAAAGATTATCGACAGACAGAACATCGAACAAATAACAGATTGCTTCCCATTTGAATCAGAAAAAGAAACGGTAAGAAGAGTCATCCTATCCAGATAAAAAAATATAAGCAAATTAACCAGCCAATAGGCAATAAACTGTTTTTTTAGATGAAGACCGCCTTTCAACCAAGATTGAAGGCGGTCTTATTTTTTTTCAACAAAACTATTGGAAAAGCTATATGTTTAGCTAAAACTCAAACGATGAGCAAGGCTATGAGCTGGACGATGAGCAAGACTATGAGCTAGACTATCAATGAGGCCCAAAGTAGAACTGCAGATAGAGGCATCTATCGAACCGGCAGACTTATTGTTGAGGCTGGATAATCAACAGCGAAAAATAAGGGTACTTCTTATTCATCAATTCTTCATGATTGGACGTATAGAAATGATTGGCAGTACCAACATTCTCAAAATAGTGATAATCATCGGTTGGACGAATCTTTAGAAGACTCCAAACTTCTTGGGCGCACTGCGAGAGTTTCATGATAACCACCACCATGCCTGCGCTCAAGTATCCGTTGAGTTCATCCACAGTTGTCACTCCCGGTACTACAACCAAGCGCTGTTCCTGCTGTACGATATGCAACCCGCAAGAAGCACCCGCAGCGATGAAAGCAGGAATTCCCGCTATCTGTTCGACAGAGACATTTTCTTTGCTGAGTGTTTCGTAGATGCTGTGGATAGAGGCATAAAATCCGGCATGCCCTTCGGCAACTATAGCAACACGCAACCCCTTAGCATAAGCTTGAAGAGCCTCATAGTGCACCTTCTCATAAGCTTTGAAAGCCGCTTCCCTATTTTTACTCATCGGAAGAGAAAAGACAGAGATCTGTTCTTCCTTCAAATCTAACTCCAGAAGTATCTGCTTTGATCGAGATAAAATCCCCCCATGAGATGATGGGGTACCGGGACAAAAGATGAGATCTGCTTCTTGCAAAGCCTTGTATGCTTTCAAGGTTATTAATTCAGGATCGCCCGGTCCTAAAGACACGAATTGTATGGGATGTTGATGTTCCATTATTATCTAATCTGTTTATGTTTTTTAAGTGTCCAAAGATAGCAATTTTAGTCGATAAATAAGTATCTTTGTAGCTACTTATAACAGTTTTACACAATGAGAACTCTAACGAATTATTTATGCCTTTCACTACTGGCTATTGTCCTTTGTTTAACCTCTTGCCACACCAAAAACGGCAAGACAGATCAGAGTGTTGATAAAGACGCTCAGGCAGACACTTCAAAAGTACACGTGGAGTATGCCCAAGGTTTTCAAGTAAGTTATCAATCGGATATTTGTCTGCTCGACATCCACGATCCTCAAAAAGAACAAAACACGTCTTATCATTTTGCGTTGGTACCTCGTGGAGCGAAAGCCGATGGTATACCCGCTCAATATAAGGTAATAGAAATCCCCTTGCAACGTGCTATCTGTATGACATCTTTGCAGTTATCCAATTTCATTGAGTTAGATGCACTCGATGTGGTAGCCGGAATAACCAGTACCCGTCATCTTTTCAATAAAGAGATGCGTAAACGGTTGAAAGAAGGGAAAGTGGCTAAGATCGGTATTGAAGGCAACTTCGATAATGAGATCATCATGAGCGTCGATCCGGATGTGATCTTCATCTCACCCTTCAAACGAGGAGGATACGATTCGATGAAAGAGATGGATATTCCTTTGGTGCCACACCTCGGATACAAAGAGATGACCCCTCTGGGACAAGCTGAATGGATGAAGCTCATCGGACTTTTCACTGGTAAGGTAGATGAAGCAAACGAGAAGTTTGCCCAAATAGCCAACCGTTACAATGAACTCAAAGCATTAGTAGCCAACGTAAAGAACCGACCAACAGTCTTTAGTGGTGAGATGCGCGGAGGCAACTGGTACGCTGTAGGTGGAAAAAGCTTTCTCGCACAACTCTTTCAAGATGCAGGGGCTGACTATTTTCTCAAAGACGATCCACGTTCAGGAGGTTTCACACTCGATTATGAAGTGATCTACAGTCGCGCTGCCAATGCCGACTACTGGCGTATAGCGAATAGCTTTGAAGGGGATTTCTCTTACGAAGCCTTACAAAAAGAAGATGCTCGATACAGCGACTTCAAAGCTTTCAAGAAAAAAGGGGTGATCTATTGCAACATGCGTGAGAAACCATTCTACGAGAGTATGCCGGTTCATCCGGATCTTGTGTTGGCCGACTTCATCAAAGCGTTTCACCCAGATCTTCTGCCTACGCACCAACCGATGTTTTATGATTTGTTAAAGTAGTGAATATGATGAAAAGACCTTTTTGGCCCCTGTTGTTGATGATCATCGTAGCGATTGTTATCTTATTTATACTTAACTTATTACTAGGATCCGTATTTATTCCTTTTGAAGCAGTAATCGACATCTTATTGGGAAAGTCCGGCGTGTCGACGATCTGGGAAAACATCATTTGGAAGTCGCGTTTGCCACAATCGTTGGTAGCTCTCTTTGCCGGAGCAGCCTTATCAATCAGCGGTTTACAGATGCAGACGGTCTTTCGTAATCCGCTCGCAGGTCCATCAGTTCTGGGAATCAGTTCCGGTGCGAGTCTGGGAGTAGCATTTGTCGTTCTCTTCTCAGGAAGCATCGGACAAGTTGCATTAAGTCAGCTGGGATACATCGGTGAGATAGCAATCTCCCTTGCAGCCATCATCGGCGCCCTTTCTGTGATGGCACTCATCGTTTATGTCTCACAAAAAGTGCGGGGAAACGTCACCCTGCTCATCATAGGGGTGATGATTGGATATGTAGCAAATGCCATTATCGGCGTATTGAAATATTTCAGTGTAGAAGAAGATATCCGTTCGTATGTCATCTGGGGGTTAGGTAGTTTCTCTAGAGTATCGGGCGATCAGGTTTACCTGTTCATCCTCCTGATGATCATCCTTATTCCCTTATCGTTCCTACTCATTAAAACAATGAACCTGATGTTGTTAGGCGACGGATATGC
>Ga0114938_1000716_pt1 | contig 24247 bp, 23 predicted proteins | sample AshMeaBigSpring_FD_88675 | JGI IMG/M metagenome (GOLD analysis project Ga0114938, IMG submission 88675) | Groundwater microbial communities from Big Spring, Nevada to study Microbial Dark Matter (Phase II) - Ash Meadows Big Spring | ecosystem: Environmental > Aquatic > Deep subsurface >...
CCAAAGAATTTTTCTACAATTTCTTGTACTTTAGGAATACGAGTGCTACCACCAACTAAAATTACTTCATCGATTTGAGAAGTGCTGTAACCAGCGTCTTTTAATGCAGCCTCACAAGGTTTTAAGCAACGAGCAAACAAATTATCGGCTAAAGCTTCAAATTTTGCACGGCTTAATTTTTTTACCAAGTGTTTAGGTACACCATCAACAGCAGTAATGTATGGTAAGTTAATTTCTGTTTCAGAACTTGCACTTAACTCAATTTTTGCTTTTTCAGCCGCTTCTTTTAAACGTTGCAAAGCCATAGGATCTTTACGAAGATCAATCGATTCGTCGTTTTTGAACTCATCGGCTAACCAATCCATGATTACTTTATCAAAGTCATCACCACCTAAGTGTGTATCTCCGTTGGTAGATTTTACTTCAAATACACCATCACCTAATTCAAGAACAGAAATATCAAAAGTACCACCACCTAAGTCGAAAACTGCAATTTTCTGATCTACGTTTTTCTTATCTAAACCATAAGCTAAAGCCGCTGCTGTAGGTTCGTTTACAATTCTTTTTACTGTTAAACCAGCAATTTCACCTGCTTCTTTTGTAGCTTGACGTTGAGCATCGTTAAAGTATGCAGGCACTGTAATTACAGCTTCTGTAACCTCTGTACCTAAATAATCTTCAGCAGTTTTTTTCATTTTTTGCAAAACCATTGCTGAAATTTCTTGAGGTGTATATAAACGACCATCAATATCTACACGTACAGTATTGTTATCGCCTTGAGCTACTTTATAGCTCCAATGGCTAATTTCTTCTGTTACTTCGTCAAAACGGCGTCCCATAAAACGCTTTACAGACGCAATGGTATTTTGAGGATTTGTAATTGCCTGACGCTTAGCGGCATCACCAACTTTACGTTCTCCATTTTTCAAAAAACCAACAATAGAAGGGGTTGTTCTACGTCCTTCTTCATTTGCTATTACAACCGGTTCGTTACCTTCCATTACAGAAACGCAACTGTTTGTTGTACCTAAGTCTATACCAATTATTTTGCCCATAAATTATTATTTAACTGTTTTATGAATGTCAATTGTTATGCCACTACAATTTCAAGTGCAAAATTGTCATACCTGTATTCAAATTCAAGTTTTGGCCTACGAATTTTTGTCTCATTTGTTTTATTTTCTACTCATACTTCATTCAAATTGTCTTTTTTATGTAGTCGACAGTAGATTCTTTTTTCAGCTGCTGTGGCGTTGCACTCTTGTACAGTATCACTTCATTCAACAAAAAAGCCACCTAAATTTGGTGGCTTGGTAAAAGTATTATTCACTTAATAAATCAGTTAATTAAACGCTTCTTTTACTCTTTCAAAAAAGCTCTTATTGTTTTTATCTGGCTTTGGTTTGAAGTTGTTGCTATTACTTAATTTTTCTAGTAAAGTTCTTTCTTCGCTACTTAAATCTTGAGGTGTCCAAACGTTTACATATACCAATTGATCGCCTCGTTGATAGCCCTGAACTTCAGGAAATCCTTTTCCTTTTAATCTAAATATTTTACCGCTTTGTGTGCCAGCAGGAATTTTAATTTTAGCTCTTCCATCAATTGTTGGTACTTCAGCATTGGTTCCAAAAGCAGCTTCAGGAAAAGAAATGTATAAATCGTAGGCAACATTTAAACCATCACGTTGCAACTCTGCATGTTGTTCTTCTTCAATTTGAATAATTAAATCGCCAAAAGCACCACCACGTTCACCTGCATTTCCTTTTCCACTCATACTTAATTGCATTCCTTCTTGAACGCCTGCAGGAATATCAATGCTAATAGTTTCTTCTCCAAACACTCTACCTTCTCCCCTACAACTTCCACATTTTGCTGTTACGGTTTGCCCTTCACCATTACAACTTGGGCAAGTAGTAACCGTTTGCATTTGACCTAAAAATGTACTTGTAACCCTTTTTACTTGGCCGCTTCCACCGCAAGTTCTACAAGATTGTACACTACTTTTATCTTTTGCTCCACTTCCATCACATGTATTACAAATAACGTTTTTCTTAACTTTTACATTCTTAGTAACTCCTTTTGCAATTTCTTCAAAAGTTAATTTCATTTTTATACGCAAGTTGCTACCTCTTTGTCCTCTTGCTCTTCCTCCACTTGCACTGCTTCTACCTCTGCCACCGCCAAAAAAACTGCCGAAAGCATCATCGCCAAAAATATCGCCGAATTGGCTAAAAATATCATCCATATTACTAGCACCTCTTCCACCACTGCCCATTCCTGGACCAAATGCTTGATGACCGTATCTATCGTATTTCGCTTTTTTGTCGGCATCACTCAATATTTCATAAGCTTCTGCTGCTTCTTTAAACTTGTCTTCTGCTGCTTTATCACCTGGATTTCTATCAGGATGATATTGCATGGCCACTTTTCGGTAGGCTTTTTTAATTTCATCGGCAGAAGCAGATTTACTTACGCCTAATATTTCATAAAAATCTCTTTTCATAACATCTTGCCTACAAAAGGCAACCATTTATTTCGTTAAAAATTTCGAAGGCATACAAACGATTATACGCCCAATAACTAATTGCCTACAACAACTTTTGCAAAACGTATAATTTTATCATTTAAGTAATAGCCTTTGGTAACTTCATCTAACACTTTACCTTTTAAATCTTCTGTTGGTGCAGGAATTTCTGTAATGGCTTCATGCTTTTCTACATCAAATTCAGTGTGTATACTTTCCATTGCTTTTACGCCTTTGGCTTGTAAACTGCTACGTAATTTGTTGAACACCAATTGAATGCCCTCTTTTTGCACCGTAATATCAGCGGTTCCAGCCAATTGTTTTTCTGCTCTATCACAATCATCTAATACATCTAATAGACTTACAACAATGTCTTTACCAGCTGTTTGTATTAATTCAATGCGTTCTTTTGCAGTGCGTCTTTTAAAATTCTCAAACTCTGCCATTAAACGCAGGTATTTATCTTTTTGCTCTTGAATTTCATTTTTTAATTTCTCAACTTCTGATTCTTCTGAAACAGGTTCGTTTAAATGTGTAGATCCTGCTGCATTTTCGTCAGCATTGATATCCATATCGTTGGTAACATTGTCGGTAGATTCTAATATTTCTTTTTCTTCCATAGTACATTAATTGTAATGCCTTACTCATCAATTTTTTTGCCATGCAAAGAAAATGGAAAAATTGGCAGTTGAATGAAAATAAAATTCGTAGTCGCAATTTTCTATAGTACAGCTGAATAAAGATGTATTTGCTGAAAAAATAGCCCCGATGGCAGGCAAGTAGCCCACAGGTGAAGGTTTGTGTGAGGGATTTGTGCCGAGGACTACAGCCGTACAGCGGGACCACAGTTGCATAGCGATTCAAAAGATTGGCTACTGATTTATTATTTATGAATAGCCGCTTCAACCCTACATTTGCCAAATGATAAAAGTGTTTTTAAAAAGAAAGATTGCTGCAAGAATTGCCAACGGACATCCTTGGATTTATAATAATGAGATTGAAAAAATAGATGGTGAGGTTGTTGCTGGTAGCATTGTAGACGTTTTTTATCATGATAAAAAATGGGTTGGCAGAGGCTATATAAATCCTCAATCGTTGATAATGGTGCGTTTGCTTACTAGGAAACAAGAAGAAATTAACGATGTTTTTTTTCACAATAAAATTTGGCAAGCATGGCAATATCGACAACGTTTAGGCTACACCGAAAATTGTAGATTGGTTTTTGGCGAAGCCGATTATTTGCCTGCATTAATCATTGACAAATTCAACGACTATTTTGTAATTCAAACCTTATCGTATGGAATTGATGTTTGGAAGAATGCAATAGTAAAAGCACTTGTTTCGATTTTTAATCCTAAGGGAATTTACGAACGAAACGATGTTCCGGTTAGAGAATTGGAAGGTTTACCACAACAAAAAGGTTTTTTACACAATACTTTCGATACCAATATTATTATTCGAGAAAATGGATTAAAATTTCATGTAGATATTGAAAATGGACAAAAAACGGGCTACTTTTTAGATCAACAAGATAATAGAAGAGCTATTGAGCCTATTTGTAAAAATGCTGATGTATTAGGTGCATTTACGTACACAGGTACTTTTGAAATTCATGCTGCTAAATATGGTGCTAAAAGCGTTTTAGGAATTGATATTAGCGAACAAGCGGTTGACGTTGCCAATAATAATGCTGCTCTAAACAACTTAAATGCTATTTGCAAATTTGAAGCAATGAATGCATTTGATGCTTTAAAACAATGGGATAAAGAAGAAAAGTTGTATGATGTTGTAATGCTTGATCCTCCGGCATTTACAAAAAGCAGAGAAAGCATTCATAAAGCGGTAACTGGATATAAAGAAATTAACCTAAGAGGAATGAAATTGGTGAAAAATGGCGGTTTTTTGGTTACAAGTAGCTGTACCAATTTGGTGAATCCTGAATTGTTTTTACAAACGATTGATGCAGCGGCAAAAGATGCAAAAAAGAGAATTAGACAAGTAACATTTAAGGCTCAAGCTAGCGATCATCCAATAATTTGGGGAATGGAAAATACCAATTACTTAAAATTCTTGATTGTTGAAGTTACAAACCGCTAACATTAATTGGCGGTTTCTTTCATGAAGGAGAATGGTTATTTTACAACCTGAAACTTTCCACTTTCTACAATATTTCCAGCTTGATCTCTTAGTTGAAAAACGTATAAACCTCTATAAAAGGTTTCTAAAGAAAAGGAAAGCTTGTTTGCTGTTACTGCTTGGTTTATCATTCTTTTTCCTAAGAAGTTAAACACTTGAATATTGTAAGTTTTATCTGTTCCTTTAAACTCGAAATTAATAACAGCACTTGCAGGATTAGGATAAAAACGTGCCACTTTTACCATTCCATCACCTACACCTTCTCCTGCACTAGCATGTATGCTAGCGATAGTGAATAATGTTAGTAAAAGCAATGTGTAGCATTTCTTCATAAAATAAATATAGCCATTATGTTCTAGTAAGAATAACTTTTGTGCAAATAAAACCCAAAAAAAATGTAAAAATGAGATTTTTAGAAAAAATTCTACCAATATTACTATAAAAAAGCAGACTTTACCACTAAAATAAAGTCTGCTTTTTATGTAAAATTCAATGAATTATAAAGCTGCTAAAGTAGTTTGAATAGCTTCAAAACTTGGCAAATCGCCTGGAGTTGCACATATTTCAGCATATTTTACAGTACCTTCTGCATCAATTACAAAAGCTGCACGTTTGCTTACACCTTGCATTCCAAAAGCTGGGAAAGTTTCGTATAACACATCAAAAGCTTTTGATGCATCTTTATTAAAATCGCTTAATAATGGAAAGTTTAAATTTTGTTCTTTCTTAAACTTGTCTAAAGTAAACAAGCTATCTACAGAAATACCTAATACAGTTGCATTGGTATTGTTGTAGGTTGCAATATTATCTCTAACATTACACAATTCTGCAGTACAAACACCTGTAAATGCTAAAGGGAAAAACAACAATACTACGTTTTTACCTTGCAATGAAGATAGTGTTACTTGGTTTTTATCACTATCAAATAATGTAAAATCTGGAGCCTTTTGGCCAACTACAATGCTCATGATATTTAAAATTTAGGTGGTGAAATTAGCGATAAACAAACGATTTTAATTTTCGTATTTAGAAAAGAGATGAAATTGTTTTAGTCATAGACTACTATATTTTCTATGCTTCTGCAATTTTATTACGAATAGCATAGGTAACCAATCCAATTCTAGAAACTACATTTAGTTTTTTACATAAAACATCTCTATAATTATCTACGGTTTTTACACTTACGCCTAATTGATTGGCGATTTCTTTGTGTGTAAGTTCTGTACACATTAATTGCAAAATTTCCTTTTCTTTATCGGATAAGTAAACGGGTGCTTTGGGTGCGTTACCTTCTTTTTGCAACTCTAATAATAATTTTCCAGTAATAAAATCGGTGTAATAAAATCCTTTTTCTGTTACTGCAAGTATGGCTTCTTCTAAATGTTCTGGAGCAATATCTTTACTTAAATAACCTCTAACGCCTAATTTAAGCATTTGAATAACACTTTCTTCACGTTCAATCATACTAATGATTAATACTTTAATGTTGGGAAAATGCTCATTTAACCACATTACCGTTTCGTAACCATTTCTACCAGGCATGTTTAAGTCTAAAATAATTAAATCTGGAATTTTACCAGATGTTTGCAACTGGGCAATTAAATCGTTACCATTGGTAGCTTCGATGACTACTTTAAAACTCCCATCAAGTGCATAAATTAGTGAAATAAGACCTTTCCTAAACAACTCATGATCGTCTGTAACAGCTATTTCTACAGTTTTTTGAGGCATAATGAATAGGAAAAAATTTGTCAAATATATGTAGTAAACCTACAATGTTAATGAATAAATTATAGCTAAAATAATTATATCTTATAGCTTTTTAGTTTACGGCTAGCTATAAGATGAACAACAAAATAAATTTTAAGCTTAAATAAAATGAAAATCGAGTTTACGAATGATACCACCTTTTTATTTGTATTTCAGAAAATAATTTATGGATTGTAGGCATATACTACCTCATAAAATGTATGTTTTAGAGCAGGAATTGTTTGTCCAATTTTTAAATTTTTAGCTTGAGGTGTTGGCTCACAAACTGAATATTGCTGTCCATTATACGTAATAGGTTTACCCAAGGGTGTATCAAATTTTACAGCAACAGTTACATGTGTTGGATAAGCAATGGCAATCATAGGCAAATTATAAATTTCTTTTACCAAGAAAAAGAAGAGTGCAGCTCTATCTTCACAATCGCTAAAATTATTAAGTAAAGTTTGCTCTGGCGTTAATCTTTTTTCTTTTCCGTACAGTTTTGTATCGGTTTCAAAGGCAAAGGCATAGCGTGTAAAATGCATTAAATAATCTACGCCTTTTGCTTGTGACATCTTTTTTACTTGTTCTTTTAGCAATGGAATTAATGATGTATACGTAACATTACTCATTGGAACATTAAAATAACTTTCGAAATCAACAACAGGATAGTTGGTGAAAAATTTTTCGACCTGACTATTTACCATCAATTTAAAATAATAGGCTTTTTGCTTATAGTCGAACTGTACATTTTTTACAGAATAAGATTCAGGCTTAAAACTAGGTAACTTTTTTACTCGATAAGAAAATGACTGTGTTGCCTCTGGAACATCGATTAACAAAGGCAAAAACTGCTCTTTAGTAAAATCTATTTCTTGATAATCGTGGTAATTTAAACATACGTATTGCTTACCGTTTCTAAAATGATACGGTATGTTCATGATATTTTCATCGCTTTGAACGTAGAATAATAGTCGGTCGTTTTTAATACTCAGTGCAGAAGCATAGCCAGATTTAGATAATAAAAACCATTTGTACAATGTGTAATATTGGTAATTTTTTTGTTTAGAACAAATGGCTTCTGCTGCATAACGTATTAGCTGATAAAACAGCCAATCTTCTAACTCATTTTGTTGTTTGTAGTTTAAAAGTGATTGAATGAAGGGTTGATATTGACTATTGTTTACTTGATTGAAAAAACGATAAACACTTTCTGATGTAAAACGATCATCTTCTTGTACCATCATTGTTTGATGGATGGGTAATAAAACAGTATCTCCACAAAAAAGAATGCTGATTTGTGGATGATTTTGCTGACCAGAAATGGATTGAAAACCAAGTATGGTTGGTAAGCAAAAGATGAGTATGATAAGTTTTAATAACAATTAAATTATTTTCAATAAAGTTATTAAAACTTAACAATAAGATAATATTAATTTTTTGGAAGCAATATAACCGACTGTTGCAAACAAAAAAGCCTTTCATTTTTAAGTTGAAAGGCTTTACAGAGAAAATAAGAGCAATTAAAATTTTAAATGTCTTACTGTGGCTCCGTTATTAATTAATTGTTTTAACGAATCGATGCCAATTTTTAAATGTCGATCTACAAACTGAGAGGTTACTTTTTTATCGCTAGCTTCTGTTTTTACACCATCAGGAACCATAGGAGAATCACTCACCAACAACAACGCTCCTGTTGGAATATGATTGTAAAAACCAACTGTAAAAATGGTAGCCGTTTCCATATCAATAGCATAAGCCCTAACACGTTTTAAATGCTCTTTAAATACATCATCATGTTCCCAAACTCTTCTATTAGTTGTGTACACTGTGCCTGTCCAATAATCTGTATTATAATCACGTATAGTTGTAGAAATGGCTTTTTGTAAAGCAAAAGCTGGCATTGCAGGTACTTCAGGAGGTAAATAATCGTTACTAGTTCCTTCTCCTCTAATGGCAGCAATAGGCAATACCAAATCACCAATTTTATTCCGCTTTTTCAAGCCACCACATTTTCCTAAAAATAATACTGCTTTTGGTTCAATAGCACTTAGCAAATCCATTACTGTTGCTGCACCTGGACTACCCATTCCAAAATTAATGATGGTAATTCCATTAGCTGTAGCACATTGAAATGGTCTATCTTTTCCAATTACTTCTACTTTATTCCATTTAGCAAATAGATTTACATAATTAATAAAGTTGGTAAGTAAAATATATTTACCAAAATTTTCTAGCTGTTCACCCGTATATCTGGGTAGCCAATTGTTTACAATTTCTTCTTTCGTTTTCATATAGATGTATCATTTAAGTAAATCAATTAATTTAATGGGTAACGATAAAAATAAACCTTTTATTTTTATTGAATGATAAAAGTTAATTATCCGCCTTTTCCATTTAAAATAAAACAAGCAAATGATAAGGATTTGATTTTTGATGAAATAAGAAAAAAATGGCTCATTATTACACCTGAAGAATGGGTTCGGCAAAATTTTATTCAATATTTAATACAAGAAAAAAAATATCCACCCTCATTAATTGCTGTTGAAAAAACAATTGTATTAAATGGATTAAAAAAAAGATGTGATATTATTATTTATAAGGCAGAAAAACCTTGGATGATTGTAGAATGTAAAGAGCAAAATGTACCACTTTCTGAAAAAACGATACAACAAATTTTGCAATACAATAGTGCATTACCGTCTACTTATTTAGTAATTACAAATGGAAATAGTTGTTATGGTTGGCAAATTCAACCACAAATAAGCATGATAGCAGAAATTCCGTTTTATTAGTTTTAGAAGAATGAAAACTTTAGAAAATAAAAAAACGCCGGAAAATGTATCGGCGTTTTTTTATTGTTAGTTATTTAAATAAATTATGGTTGAAGTGTCATATCTAGTGTAGCTGTTATACCATTTTCTGTAACAGTTGTTTTTAATTTTATAATATTACTAGAAATTTCAACAACATCCAATTGTTCACCGTCTAAATTAAATTTAGTTTCATTTGATTCCAATTTCCAAGTTCCATTGTCTACTATGTTTGGATCAGATGGATCACATTTCGTTGCACCTTCTTCTACACTATAAGTTCCCGCAGTTGCAAATTTGATTACATTATCTAACTCGCATGCAGGCATTCCTTGCAGTTGATCTAATAATACTACAGAACCTAGACTAACTTTTAAATTCGTAACTCTCCAAGATTTAGAGGTTATAATACTTGTTTTGCTAGAATTAGACGAAGGTGATGCACTATCTTTTTTACATCCAACAAATGCAAATAAAAGCAATGCTAATAGGGTGTAAATCTGAGATTTTGTTTTCATATTAAATATTTTAACGAAAATAAAGAAATATTCTAAATATCTATCAATTGTGCAAGATTTCTAATTTTATTTGGCAAATTCAGTTACAAAACCCTCTTCATCTACAACATATTGAAGTCCACGTATCGTAATATTTTTTTTATTATCAAAATTGGAAAAATCTGTAACAGCAGGAGCATCGGAAAAATACAATCCTCCTTTTGTACGATAAGCAATTGTTGCATAATCTGTATTTACGCCCAATCCTTTTCCACTAATAATTACATGAACAGGTTTTTGAATTTTGTTTACCAATTCTATATCTCTTGCAAATGCCCAATTATCTGCTATCATCACTACATTTTCGCAAGTAAAACATTGTTGTAAACCTTTAATAATGGCTTCAACCGGATTTTCAGGGCTATCTCCACCATCTCCTTTATCCATTGTTGCTAGCATTAATTTACCAACTTGCTGAACACTTGTAAACGGTTCTCCATAAATTCCACCTGTTTCTCCTATTGTTTTTAGTCGAAGCGATTTTCTATCTCCATCATTAAAACAAACCACATATTTTACAAACTCAGCAGTTCCACTGTCTTTTAAAATGTGTAATAGCTGAGCATTATACGGTGTCATACTGGCTGTTACATCGGCAACAATTAATGTATTGGGTAATTGATGTTGCTTAAAAAAATTCAATATAGTTGAGTCTCTAAAACTAATCGGTACAGGTTTAGAAGCAATAACTGCAACTGCATTTTTATCATTACTTTTTTCGATTAAAACAAATAGTGAGTCTTTTTTAGAATAATATCTTTTCTCAAAAGGCTCTAACATATTGTTGTATAAAAGTTGTTGAGTTGATAGTTTTAAGATAGAATCGGTAGGTTCTGAATTGTATACAACTGTTTTTGCATCGGCAAAAACGCCTTTAATTCTGCGATTATTCCATTTTCTAATACCTGTATTTGGCTCTTTTACAAGAATAACCACAGGCTTTACAGGTTGTTTTTCTACAACAGGTGGAACAAACTTTGCCAATTCTTCCATTTCACTTTTTCTTTCTAAATCGGTAATTGGAGTGCGATAATTGATAACAAAACCATGCAACATTTTTTCAGCACTTGCCCTATCTTTTCCATTGGTTTGGCGAACAATTTTCCAACGAATTTGATAAGGATTTTGGAGAAAAGGCAATGTTTGCCGTAACAATTGAAACCGTCTTTTATTTAAATTTTTGAGTGATTGTTGTGCAGGAAAATCGGTAAAAACCAAATCGATAGAAAAAATATCAGCGTTGTGTAGCTCTTTGAAAATTTGTGGCGTATCGATATACAAAGCTCTTGCATACTGAACCTTTAACAATAAACTTTTATTGTTGATGGTTGGCTGCTGATAAACAGGAATTTTTACAATTCGATTGTTTAAGATAGAATCAATAAATGGGTCAGATTGTGCAATGCTTTCATTGGACAAGAATATCCAAAAAAACAAACAAAATAAATAATTGACCAACGTTTTCATGGTACAAATTAAAAAGAAAATCACATTCATAAATAATAGATGTAATTTTCTTTTTAATCTGGCAAGCATTATGCTTTTAAACTAGCCACCAATTGAATATACTGTTCCATAGCACTTTCTTTGGTAATGCCTTTTAATTTTGTCCAAGCTTCATGTTTAAATTTAGCTACAAAATCGAAAGGATTTGATGGGCCACTTTCTGTAGTATCGCCTTCAGTAGCCTGTTTGTACAGCGAATACAATTGTAATAAAATATCGTTAGATGGCTTTTCTGTAAGCGTTTTACTATTTGCCACAGCTTCTAAAAATTGTTGTTCTAAACTCATTGGTTTTGTATTTAATAATTAATATGAATTGTTTTGTTATAAGCCGTATTTACCCACCCTCTCATTACTTTTTTAATAACATATTGATGCAAAAAATTGTCTTGCACCAAATTATTCATTACCCAATTACTTAGGCTTGGATATTTTAAATAAAAATGATGCGACTTTATTTCACCTTCTAAACTTTTAAAAATCGAAACACTGTAATTGGCAAAATCGGTTTCAGAAAATCGGTTATTATCAATTGCTTTTTTAATAAAGTGTGCAGCAAAATATCCAGTTTTCATGCTGTTGCCAATTCCTTCACCATTACTTGGTGTAATCATAGATGCAGCATCACCAACCAATAACCAACCATCACCTACTACTTTTCTTTTTCTCGATGCCAATGGCAAACCCCAACCTTGCATAGATTCTACAGCTTTTGCTTGGCTAAATCTATCAGCAACCGCTGTATCATTTTGAATAATATCGGCAAAAACTTGCTTGATATTTATTTTTTGTTTTGCAGCAATTTCACTTAATACTCCATATCCTACATTACACTCTCCATTAGCCATCGGAAAAATCCAGAAATAACTCATAGGAATGTTTTTAGGAAAATAAAACTCTAATAAATTATCTGCATGCAAACCTTGTACATTGGTAAAATATTGACGAACAGAACCTGCATAATGTTGTCTATCTATTTTTCTTTCACCCAAATGTTTTAACACAACAGAATGATCGCCATCTGCACCAACTAGCATTTTGCATTCAATTAATAAATCTCCTTGATCGTCAGTAGCATACAATTTCCAAGTATCGCCTTCTTTTACAATAGTGTTTACAGTTGTTTTTTGTTTAAATGTGGCAAATTCTGGATTGATTTTGCTAATTAAAAACGCATCGAAATGAAATCGTTTCGATACAAAAAATGGACAATTTTGATTCGTAGAATTATTGGTAGGCTTTAAAGAGAAATCAATATTTTTTCCACTTGGTTTTATAGAACGAATTCCCCAAGAAGGTAAAAAATGTTCATGCAAAGGCAATTCTTCGGTTACAATATTTTTATCAATATGATTCAGCATTCTTACAGTAACACAATCCAATCCATCACCACAAACTTTTGTTCGTGGAAAAGTAGCCGCATCTACAATTACATGTTCAACTTTTAATTTACTTAAGAATATAGAAGTTGTAGCACCGGCTGGTCCAGCACCAATTATACATACTTTTGTTTGAATGTGTCTTGTAATCACTTGATGGATTTTGTGCTATTGCAAACTTTGCAATTCTTTTACTGCTTCTGCCTTCATTGTTGCATCATCGGCTGTTCTAACCGGTAATTTGCTCATTTTGCTCAACACTTCAATTTGTTTTGCAGGTCTATTGTTTTCTTTATATGCCTTATTCAAATAATAATAGTTCAACATAAAATAAGGCTCGTATTGCTTACATTTTTCCATATAAATGATGGCACTGTCTAATTCAGCAGCAGGCAAACCACCATACAATAATTTTACAGCTGTTTTTTTATAACCAGCTAAGTTTACCATTTCGTAATGCCATCTTCCTAGTGTAAAGTTTGCTTTTCCATGATTTGGATTAATGGCTAAAGCCTTATCTGCAAACAACTTTGTATCTTTTACAAATGCTACAATTTTTTTGTTTTCAGTTTCTATTTCTGTCATTTTTCCACTTGCCATTGCCATTGCATAATTGGCATCAGCATTATTTACATCACTAGAAATAGCCCTTTTTGCAAAAGCCAAAGCAGATTCGTATTGTAAACGTTTATCATTTTTATTTTCTATTCTTGCACCGATAGCACAACTTAATTCTGTTGCTTTTACCAATGCTCTTACATTATTTGGTTCAAGCGTTAATACTTGTTTGTATTTGTCTAATGCTTCATTTTCTTTTAATGAACGTTCTAAGTTTTCGGCTTCTTTTAACAAAACCAACGATTCTTGTGCTTGTAGTTCAAAAAAGCAAAAAATGAAAAAGAATAAAACAATTGTTTTCATGAAAATTTATTGATTTCTTTTTAAAGAATAAGATACCGCTACTGAACCATTAAATTTGGGTATTGGTGGATTGATTTTTTTTAGATGAACAGATACTTCCTGAGCTAAAGAAAATTGTGCCAAAATTTTTTCTGCAACATCCATTACAATTGTTTCTAATAAAGGAGTTGCAATTTGCATACGTTGTTGAATGAGTTCAAAAACCTCAGCATAATTAATTGTTTGTTCTATTTCTTGAACAAATTGTGCCGGTATATATTTTATTTCTGCATTTACCTCAAAATAATTACCGTTTAGTTTTTCAAAATCGTACAAACCATGGTAAGCAAAAAAAGTAACGTTATTGAGGTAAATAGATAGCATAGACGGATTTGCTGTGGTAAATTTTATAATTTTCGAACTCTTCCTGCACCTTTATATCTAGCTTTCCAATACTTATCGTCCATATCTGTAATGGTAACGCCTCCACTTGTAGAGGCATGAACAAATTTATTATTGGCTACATAAATTCCTACGTGTGAAATTGCTCTACCTGATGTTTGAAAAAATACTAAATCGCCTTCTTTTAAGTCGTCAATAGAAATTTTTTCGCTGTTGTTAAATTGTTCTTGTGCAGTTCTTGGCAGTTGAATTCCATAAACATTTTTCATAATTTCTACCGAAAAAGCAGAACAATCGATACAGTTTTTAGTGCTTCCACCTAAGCAATATCTTGTTCCCCACCATTCATCAATTCTTGCTAATAAGGGTAAATTATTTAAATTTTCTACATTGGTATTGATAACAATTGCATATTTCAATTGCAACCAATCTGCTTTTTCAATATTGCTAGTTCTACTATCTACTTTTGCATATTCAGTTGGTGTTTTTTTAAGTCCACTAGTTTTGTGTTTTGAGGTAATTACGCTGCCAGGTTTTACCTCAATTCCATCGATAAACTCTGGCTTTTTTGCAGTTTTCTTTTTGGTAGCTGTTGTTGTTGAAGAGCCATCTTTAGTGGTAATTTTACGCAACGATTTACAACTTGCCAACAATGCAACAAGCCCAATAATGGTGGTAAATAATTGAAAAGTTTTTATCATTAGCTGCAAAATAACTTTCCTACTTTGTTTTACCCAAATTACTGTACAACTTTTTACAATTCTTTTTAAAGCTATTAATTTGTGGATAAGTGGGCATACAAAAAAAGGCTTTTGTTACAGATATTCGTAGGCTCAACTTTTGACTATTAATAGCAGAAATTGGATGTGTTTAAATTGCGTTTTTTGTTGAATAATGTACAAAAAGTACAAGAGTGCAACGCAACGGCGGCTGAATAGAATTACAAAAGTTGGTTTCATAAAAAAGAAAAGATTACTATGTGTCAATTTTCGCATTTACATGTTCATACACAATATTCTTTGTTAGATGGTGCTGCTGCTATTGATGGTTTGTATAAAAAAGCAGCAAAATACAATATGCCTGCTTTGGCAATTACAGATCATGGAAATATGTTTGGGGCTTTTGAATTTGTGGCTCAAGCTTGGAAGAATACAAAAGTGGTGGGTAAAGATGCTAATGGAAAAGATATTTTAGAACCTACCATAAAACCAATTGTTGGTTGTGAGTTTTATGTTGTAAAAGATAGACATCAAAAAACGTTTTCGAAAGAATTGAAAGATGAACGTTTTCACCAAGTATTGTTGGCAAAAAATAAAATTGGCTATCAAAATTTAGTGAAGCTAACCTCTTTGGGTTTTATTGAAGGCATGTACAGTAAATATCCAAGAATTGATAAGGAATTAATTGAAAAATACCACGAAGGCTTAATTGCTACTACTTGTTGTATTGGTGCTTATGTACCTCAAACCATTTTAAATAAAGGCGAAGAAGCGGCTGAAGCTGAATTTAAATGGTGGTTAGATTTATTTGGTGAAGATTATTATATAGAAATTCAACGCCATGAAATTAAAGAGCAAGAGGTAATTAATAACACACTTTTAAAGTTTGCCAAAAAGCACAATGTACATGTAATTGCTACCAACGATAGCCATTATATAGATCAGGAAGATTCGAATGCTCATGATATTTTATTGTGTATAAATACAGGTGAAAAACAAGCTACTCCTGGTTTTGATGATTTTGTGAATGATGATGCAATTGTAAAAAACAGACGATTTAAATTTCCAAATAATCAGTTTTATTTTAAGTCGCCAGACGAGATGAAACAACTGTTTCATGATATTCCTGAAAGTATAGATAATACCAATAGAATTGTAGATAAGGTTGAGGTTTTGAATTTGAAGAAAGATATTTTGCTACCCAATTTTCCGATTCCTCAGGCATTTAAAGTTCATACAGATGATACGCTTAACCAATGGGAATTTTTAAAACATATTACGTATGAAGGGGCAAAAATGCGATACACCGATATTAGTCCTGAAGCACAAGAACGTATAGACTTTGAGCTAAACACCATTAAAATAATGGGTTTCGCTGGTTATTTTTTAATTGTAAGCGACTTCATTAAAGCTGGTAGAGATATGGGTGTTTTTGTAGGCCCTGGTCGTGGTTCTGCTGCTGGTTCTGTGGTTGCATATTGTATTGGCATTACCAATATTGACCCAATTAAATACAATTTGCTATTTGAGCGTTTTTTAAATCCAGATCGTAAATCGATGCCAGATATTGATACCGATTTTGATGATGAAGGCAGGCAAAGAGTGATTGACTATGTTGTTCAGAAATACGGAAAAGAACAAGTAGCACAAATTATTACGTACGGTACAATGGCTGCAAAAAGCAGTATTAAAGATGTTGCTAGAGTAATGGATTTGCCACTGAGTGAAAGTAATATGCTTGCCAAATTGGTACCTGATAAACCTGGAACCGATTTAGGCAGGGTTTTAAAAGCCCCACTAACAAAAAAAGATGGTGAAAAAAGCTTAGAAGAAAAAGAAGGTTTACAAGCAGAAGACTTAGAAAATGTAAAGCAACTCAGGGAAATTTATAACGGCACCGATTTAAGAGCAAAAGTATTAAAAGAAGCAGAACGCTTAGAAGGAAGTGTAAGAAATACAGGCATTCATGCGGCAGGAATTATTATTGCCCCTAAAGATTTAACCGAATTATTACCCGTTTCAATAGCTAAAGATTCGCCTTTATGGGTTACACAAATTCAAGGAAATGTAATTGAAGAAGCAGGTGTAATTAAGATGGACTTTTTGGGTTTAAAAACCTTGTCTATTTTAAAAACTGCCCTTGAACTCATCAAGCAAAATCATGGAATTGACATTGAAATAGACAATATTCCATTAGATGATACTGCTACTTTTGAATTGTATCAACGAGGAGAAACCAATGCCACATTTCAATTTGAAAGTGTGGGCATGCAAAAATATTTACGTGAATTAAAGCCTGATAAATTCGGCGATTTAATTGCCATGAATGCCTTGTACAGACCAGGGCCAATTGCTTATATTCCTACGTTTATTGAACGCAAAATGGGTAGAGAAGCCATTAGCTACGATGTTCCAGATATGGAAGAACATTTGCAAGAAACCTATGGCATTACAGTTTATCAAGAACAGGTAATGCTTTTATCGCAAAAATTAGCTGGTTTTTCAAAAGGCGATGCCGACGTTTTGCGTAAAGCAATGGGTAAAAAACAAAAAGCTGTACTAGATAAAATGAAAGCTCAATTTATGAGTGGTGCCACTGCAAAAGGGCATCCTGCTGATAAATTAGAAAAAATTTGGACAGACTGGGAAGCTTTTGCTCAATATGCATTTAATAAATCACACTCCACTTGTTATGCTTTTGTGGCTTACCAAACAGCCTATTTAAAAGCACATTATCCTAGCGAATACATGGCTGCTGTACTAAACCATGCCGGTAGCATTGAAAAAATTACATTTTTTATGGAAGAATGTAAACGCATGGGATTAAAAGTTTTAGGACCAGATGTAAACGAATCTTTAAAAGGCTTTGCTGTAAATAGTAAAGGTGAAATTAGATTTGGATTGGGTGGATTAAAAGGTGCTGGTGATGCGGCTGTTGATACTATTATTGAAGAAAGAAAGAAAAATGGTTTGTATAAAGATGTTTTTGATTTTAGTAAACGCTTAGTCGGAAGAAATGTAAACAAAAAATCGTTGGAAAGTATTGCCTACAGTGGTGGCTTTGATTGTTTTCCAGAATTACACCGAGCTCAATATTTTTATATTGCTGAGGGCGAAAAGCTATCTGGCTTAGAAAAAATTATTGCTTACGGACAAGCACAACAAACTGCTAAAACAGGTAGCAGTAATACATTATTTGGTGATTTTGCTACTGAAATGAATGTTCCTACACCCAAAATAGCACCTTGTGAACAATGGGGTTTAACCGAAAAATTAGACCATGAAAAAGATGTAACAGGCATGTTTATGAGTGGGCATCCGTTAGATAATTTTAAGTTCGAAATGAAGTATTATGGAATTATACAATTAAGCGATTTTAATGAAGTGAAAGACAATCCTGCTTTAATGCAATCGAATGCTGGTAAGCCTTTTAGAATTGCAGGATTGGTAACAGATGCACAACATAGAACTACAAAAACAGGTAGAAACTTTGGTATTTTAACGCTAGAAGATTTTAGTGGTAAAACAGAAATTGCTTTATGGAGCGATGATTATATGAAGTTTAAAGATTATTTAGATAAAGGAAAAAATGTATTGGTTAATGGCTTTTTTAAAGCTTCATGGAAAGCCGATAGTTATGAGTTTAAAGTAAGTAGTATAAACTTGTTAGAAACGGCAAAACAAAACCTAACAAAATCGATAGAAATTGGCTTACACCCTTCTGCTGTATCAGCAGAATTTGTATCGTTTATGAGTAATAATGTGATGCAAAATCCGGGAAAATCTACCTTAAAATTTACCATCAACGAGCCTAGAGAACAAATTAAAATCAATTTATTTACTAGTGAAAAAGGCTTTACCATGAACGATGATATGGCTCAATTTTTATTGAATAATATTGATATTGATGTGCAAGTGGGGTTGGTTGGAAATTGAGAATTTGTTTTAGGTTTTGTTTGATGATGATTTTTTGATTGATGTTTTACAACAAAAAAGACCGCAACTATTGCAGTCTTTTTTAATTATATAAACATCAAACTAAATTACGCCAATGGATTTCTTCTAGTAGGAATTACTATTTGTTCATCTTCACTTAAATACACCCAAAAATCGTGTAATTCGTAAATATCACCAGGTACTTTTGTTCCACCCTCTTCGTTTGGACGCTCATATGAGCCTAAAATATTGCCGTTGTATTTAATTTCTGATAATTTTTTTTCTAAAGTAAGTGTTTTGAATTGTTCAATTGTCATCTTTCCGCTTTTTTGTGGAGGTAAAAATATGTAAAATGTAGTTACTATGGTTTGTTTTGCTACAATAGATTTCTAGCTTTAATTTCTAAGTATTTATTAATGGCATTTACTGTTAAATCTTTTGGTGCAGTAAGTATCGTATTTATACCAACAATATTTAATTCTTTTACAATTTGCCGCTTTTCATAATCAAATTGTTCTGCTATTGCTTTATTAAATACATCTTCTACTTTCTGCACATTTGCATCTAGTAATTGTTGAAGCGTCGTATTTTTAAAAAATACAGTAATTAATAAATGCTGTGAAGCAATTTTTTTCAAGTAAGGCAATTGTCTACGCATTCCGCTCAAACTCTCAAAATTGGTAAACAACACAATCAAACTTCGTTGTGTAACCTTTGTTTTTAAGTGGCTATATAATTTTTCAAAATCAGTTTCTAAATACTTGGTTTTTTGGTTGTACAAAGCATCAATAATCAATTGCATTTGCAATGCTTTTTTATCGGCTTTTACATGAGTGCCCATCGTATCGGAGAAAGTAACTAATCCAGCTTTATCTTGCTTCATAAGAGCAATATTGCTGAGTACTAAAGATGCATTGATAGAATAATCTAACAAACTCAAACCATCAAAAGGCATTTTCATAATTCTACCTTTATCGATAATGCAATACACTTGTTGGCTTTTTTCATCACTATACGTATTCACCATTAATTGTCCACGCCTTGCAGTTGCTTGCCAATTGAGTGTTCTATAATCATCTCCTTGAACATATTCTTTAATTTGTTCAAATTCCATACTGTGTCCAAAACGTCGAACTTTTTTAATACCGGCTTCGCTTAAACGATTACTGATAGCCATCAATTGATATTGCCGTAGTTGCAAGTATGATGGATATACAGGCACATCAATAGTTGCTTGAATAATATGTCTTTTTTTAAGTAGCGAAAAAATTCCATTTACATACACTAGAATATGACCAAAATTGTATAATCCTCTTTTTAAAGGACGCAATTGATAGTGAATAGATTGTTGTTGTTGCGGCTGTAAACGAGTGTAAAAACAAACATTTCTATTCTGAAATTGGTGTGGAATTTCATCGATAATTTCTACAGAAACAGTATTACCATATGTACTAACAATACTTATTTGTATATTATTTTCATCGCCATTGCTTAATCTTTCTGCCAAAAAACGTTGTGCAGTGATTGGATTTTTGGGTGAAAAAAGAAACCAATAATCTACCAACAATAACACTATTAAAACAACAACAGACAACTCAGGAATATAGCCCATCCATGCTAAAAAGAATTTACATAAAAACAAAAAAATACATAGGCAAATGGCCATGTACAACTTGTTTGTACCAAATAAAGGAGCGATATAATTTTTAAAAAAATACATTCAATACATGAATAAACGATCTGAAAAAATGAACCGATATTTGTTTTAACGTGGCACTTCTACCTTTTTAATAATGGAAGCAATTACTTGATTGGTTGTTACACCTTCCATTTCTTTTTCTGGTGTTAAAATAATACGATGACACAATACAGGGTGTAAAACAGTGATTACATCGTCTGGCGTAACAAAATCTCGTCCTTGCATAGCTGCAAAAGCTTTTGATGCTTTCAACACAGCTACACTTGCCCTTGGTGAAGCACCTAAAAAAAGCGATTTATTGTTGCGTGTTTCTTGAATTAAGGTGGCTATAAATTGCAATACTTTTTCTTCGATATGAATTTTTGAAACCAATAAACGAAACGATTGAACCATAGCTGCATTTAAAATCGGCTGAACTTCTGTTGTAAAATGGGTAGTAATGCCTTTATCTGCATGTTGCAAAATCAATAGTTCTTCATTGATATCAGGATACCCAACTTCAATTTTAAATAAAAACCGATCTAATTGTGCTTCTGGCAAACGATACGTTCCTTCTTGTTCTACTGGGTTTTGGGTGGCCAAAACAATAAAAGGTTCATCCATTTTATAGGTTATCCCATCACTCGTTACTTGCTTTTCTTCCATTACTTCAAACAAAGCTGCTTGGGTTTTTGCAGGAGAACGATTAATTTCATCTATTAAAACAATATTGCTAAAAATGGGGCCTTTTTTATAGGTAAATGCATTCGTTTGTGGATTAAAAACATTTGTTCCCAATACATCGCTTGGCATTAAATCGGGTGTAAATTGAATACGATTAAATGGTACATCTATACAACGAGCAATAAGTTTTGCAGCCAAGGTTTTAGCTACACCTGGCACACCCTCAATTAATACATGCCCTTCTGCTAAAATAGCTGTTAATAATAAATCGATCATCATATGCTGACCTACCAACACTTTTCCAATTTCACTTTTTATTTGTTGCACTGTTGTTTGTAAGTGTGAAACATCTATTCTTTCTTCCATAATATTGATGATTGTATTTTTTAAATTGTATTATTTGGTTTGTTTGTAAAACTCGTCTATTTGTTGGGTTATCTTTATCAGAACTTCATTCGAAATTTTTGACTGCTCAACTAAAGGAATATACTTAATTATTGTTTGAATTGAGCTAGCTTCTACATTTGCTTTTTTAGACAAAGAAGCCACAAACGCTTCATTTACATTTTCTGTACTAATGTGAAAGCGATTTCTAACAAATTCTAACCAAAACTGTAATCGCTTTTTTGCAATACTATTATTGTCTTTTTGATTGTAATATAATCCTGCTATTGTTTTTACAAAATCTAATGTAGCGTTTGAAAGCGGCTCAATAACGGGAATAATTCTTTGCACTCTTTTTCCATTAAAAAAAACAAATAATAGCATTCCAATAACAGACAGGCAAAGTACCCAACGCAAAACTGAATGATCTAAGAAAAAACGCAAAGGTGTTTGAGCACCAGACCTACCAAGTTTAGCATATTCATCCCAATAAATGGTTTCGGTTTCTTTGGGTAAAAAACTTAAAACGGTAGCAGTATACAGGGCATTTTTTTGATACAATAAAAAATAATTCGAAAACACAATGGGTGTAGCATGAATGTAAAAAACACCTTTTCCCATTTTTATTTGAATAAAGTTGGGTTTATTGCTGCTGTTTACCCCTAAAATGGTTGTTGGATTTTTATTTTTTAGAGAATCAAAATAAGCATGTGATTCTAATTTATTACCTAAGTCGTAATAAGATGTAGTGTCTGTTACTAAAGGTGAAACAAAGCGATAGGCACTCTTTTTGGATTGTACAAAAACTTCTTCATCCATATGAATGCCAAGTGTATCTGATAAATTATCGCTGATAGAGAATGTACTTAACAACACTGAATTACCATCGCTTACAAAACTTACCAATTCGTTTACATCAAAGTCTGAAAAATTTAATGAAGGTCCTAGCAATAAATAAGCCGTATTGTTTACACTGTTGTTGTGCAATCTATTGTAAACAGGCTCTCTATAACTACCAATACTTGCTTTAGAAAAAATATTGCTCAATTGGTCGTATAAAACATATCCTCCTAATGGATTTTTATCTGCTTTTTGCAGTGTTAAATTCCAATTGATGGGCTTAGGTTTATAAATATTGGCAATAATGTATACAACTAGTAAAAAACAAGTACCAATTGTAAAGAATCTATAACTTTTCATCTGCTACAGCTTTTCTTTAAATTGGTGAAACAATAGTTGAATTTGAAGAAATTGTTCTTTTTCTAGCAATGTTTCTCCATACCATACATAATCGAAATGATGTGTTAATTGCACAAACATATCATTGGCAGAATGGGTTTTCATTTCGGCCAAATAAGCAGTATTGGTTTTGTTTAACTGCCATTGAATGAGGCCTTTATCTGCTAATTGTTTTAACGTTTGTAAATACAGTAAACGTGTAGCCAATCTATAATTTTCTTGCTCAATTGCTTGTTGAATAGCCGATTCAAAATGAATAGTATGAATATTATCGTCAGTTACAGTATAAACAATTTGTTCTGTTGCATTTCTACCAAACATACTGGTTCTATTCATTTGCTTAATCTTCCAAATAAACAGACCAATTAATGCAATAGCTAGTAAAAACAAAGTAATATTTACAGTTGTTCTTCCACTTTTTGTAGCTAAAATATCGTCGATAAACTGCCAAAATAATCGCCAAATTTTATCCCATAAAGATTCTTCTTGTACAACAACTTTATCGTAATTAAAATCTTTATCGTTTTTATACTTATTGATATCTATACTTCTAATAACTATTTTTTCCAAACTATCTTTTTCAACCACGTTCGATTGTGCCCAACAAAATTGAGCACAAACAATCATCATTAAAACTGTAAATAAATAACGCATTAATATTGCTCTTCGGTTTCTGTATTTGTTGTGGTTTGATTACCCAACGTATCTATTCTACTCATTAATCCATCACCATCTTGAATTTCTACCAAGTTGTAGTATTGTAAAGCAACAGAAACAAAGAATATGATATACATCAATTGACTAAAAATATTGAGAATACCACTAACAATACCGATTGTTTTAGATAAATCTCCTCCAGTTGAAAAATAAGAAGCTGTTCCTGCAATTGCACCTACAATTACTGAAATGATAGATGAACTTACAAAGTAAATGAGATAAGCAATGATATACACACCAAACGATGCCCAAAAATTATCTTTAATGATTTGAAAACAACGACTAATTGCTGTACCTAAAGATGCATCTTCTATTACAAAAACAAGATTAATTGGTGCAAACACAACCAACAACCAAATGCCTGGTAACAAACAAAAAACCGAACCAATAACAACCAAAATTCCAATGACAATACTATAGAAGAAAACAGATACTAAATAGGGCAAAGTATTTTTCCAAACAGCATCAACCGTTGGCGATTCGTTTCCATTAGCTACATATAATTTCATGTAAACGGCTAATAATATTCGAATTACTAACCAACTTAAAATTGATAAAAAAATCAGAAGAAAATATATTGGTGAAAAAATACGCTGAAATGGATCTTCTACCCTATCCTCAACATTGTATGAGCCAGATTGAAACTGTTTTAACAATCCAGATAAAGAATCGTCTTGATAAATTCCACCTAAAATTCCAGCAGCCAAAATAAAAAAGCCGCCAATCAATAAAAATGCTCTTAAAAGAGGCTTAAATTCTTGCTTTATAAATGCAAATGTGTCATTAAAAATTTCACCGAAATCTCTAATTTTTCTTAATTCAATTTTTTGTTCCACCATAGAAGTAAGTTTTGATTGTTGTTGTTAAATGAATATTCTTCGCTTTGTATATGTTCAATTTTTTTAGCCAATTTTATTGGATACCA
>Ga0114938_1000717_pt1 | contig 24222 bp, 20 predicted proteins | sample AshMeaBigSpring_FD_88675 | JGI IMG/M metagenome (GOLD analysis project Ga0114938, IMG submission 88675) | Groundwater microbial communities from Big Spring, Nevada to study Microbial Dark Matter (Phase II) - Ash Meadows Big Spring | ecosystem: Environmental > Aquatic > Deep subsurface >...
ATTTCCAGTGCGGCCCGGCCGCGCTCGCGACGGTGCTCGGCGCAAGCGGCGTACCGGTCGATCCCGTTGTGCTCGCGCCGCAGACCTTCATCCCGAAGCGCAAGGGCACGCTGCAGGCGGACCTGATCGGCGCGACGCGCCGGCACGGCCGCGTCGCCTACGTGCTGCCGGAGAACGGCGACGCGCTGGTCGCGGAGCTCGGCGAGGGCCGGCCGGTGCTCCTGCTGCAGAACCTCGGCAGCGAACTGCTGCCGGTCTGGCACTACGCCGTGCTCGTCGGCTATGACGCCGACCGCAACGTCGCGATCCTGCGCTCGGGACGGAAGCAGCGGCTCGAGATGCGCTGGCAGCGCTTCGCGGCCAGCTGGCATCGCGCCGGGCGCTGGGCGATCGCTGTGCTGCCGCCGGAGGCGATCCCCGCGCATGCGACGCCGGCGAAGTACCTCGAGGCGGTCGCGGGGCTCGAGTCCGCGCGGCAGCTCGAGACCGCCGCCGCCGCCTACGACACGGCGATCGCGCGCTGGCCCGAGGAGACGTTTTTCTGGCTCGGGCGCGGCAACATCGCCTACGCCGCGGGCCAGCTCGAGGCCGCGTCCGACCACTTCCTGCGCGCCATCCAGCTCGCGCCACGGAGCGCCGCCGCGCGCAACAACCTCGCCCTCACGCTCGCGGATGCCGGTTGTTTCGGCGAGGCGCGCCGCCAGCTCGAGCGCGCTGCCGCATTCGCCGCGGATACGCCGCTCATGGAGTCGGTCAAGGACTCGCGCGAGCGCATCCGGCAGCTGATGGAGGCCGGCGGGAGCTGCCGGCTGGCGGATCGCGCCTGGCCGGACTGAAGTCCGCCTAGCCCGCGCGCGCCGCCCGGCGCCGGCGCACGAGCGCGCGGATCACGAACCCGCTGGCGATGACGATCGCGACGTCGCGCACGGAGGTCCACGTGGCCGTGGTCACGATCGCAGCGGAGGCCGCGAGCGCGAGCGCCGCGATGGCGTTTCCGCCCGGGACGGGCACGGGCGCCGGCCCTTCGCGGCGGCGCAGCACGATCAGCGCAAGGCTCGTGGAGCCGTAGGCCAGCACGCGGGAGATCACGAATAGCTCCAGCAGGTAGCGGAACGTGCCCGTGATCGTCACGAGCCAGGACAGCAGCGCGAATGTGACGATCGCGACGTGGGGCGTGCGCCAGGCGGGGTGCACCGCGGCGAACGGACGCGGCAGGTCGCCAGCCTCGGCCAGCGCGAACATGTTCCGCGGCGACGACAGCACCGAGACGGACAGCCCGCCCGCGCAGGAGACGACCGCCGCCACTGCCATCAGCGTGCCGCCCGCGGGCCCGAGAAAATGCTGCGCGACGTCCACGAGCGGCCGCGCGTGGGACGCGGTGTCGGCGAGCACGCCGAAGCTCGCGATCATGAGCAGCAGGTACAGGAGGCACGCGATGCCGAGCCCGGCCAGGATGCCGGTCGCGAGATCGCGGCGCGGGTCGCGCATCTCTCCCGCGACGATGGCGCTGACCTCGAAGCCGAAGCAGGCGAAGAGCGCGAGCTGCAGGCCCTCGGAGATGCCGCCGGGCTCCCGCGGCCCGGCGGCCGGCAGGTTGTTCCAGCCCGCGAACCAGAGGCCGGCGAGCGCGATCGCGACCAGCGGCAGCAATTTCGCGAAAGTGAGCAGGTTGCCGACCCAGGCGCCCTGCCGGACCCCGCGCAGGTTGACGATGGCGAGCGCCAGCATCAGCAGCGTGAACGCGACGGTGCGGGGCCAGAATTCCCCGAGCGCCGGCCAGAGCGCGGCGGCGTAGTCGAGCATCACCTGCGCGATCAGCGCGTGGGAGGCAAAACGCGAGACCGTGAACAGCCAGCCAATCGTGAAACCCGCAGCCCGGCCGAAGGTGTGCTGGGCGTAGTACTGCGGGCCGCCCGTGACGTCGAAGCGGCTCGCCACCTCGGCGAGGGAGAGCGCGAGGACGGCGACCACCGCGAACGCGGCGAGGACGACCGCGAGGCTCCACCGTCCCGAGGAAACCGCAAGCCCCGCGGGCAGCGCAAACACTCCGGCGCCGACGACCGAGTTGATCGTCAGCGAGACCACGTCGAGGCGCCGCAGGCCGCGCAGCAGCCCGGGCGCCGCGACGTGATCCGCGCCGGCCACTCAGGCGGCCGTGTCAGCCTCGGGGGCCGCTGCCTGTTCCGCCTTCGGCGAGGTGCCGGCATCGGCCGCTGCGCGCCACTTGCCGTCCACCTTCACCCACACGGTGACGAACTCGCCGCTGTCCGCGGCCGTCTCGCCGTCGCCGTCGGGATCGAAGGTCCAGTTGCCGGTCTCGTAGGCCATGTCGCCGGATGCCGAGACTTTCACGTCGGTCGTGGCCCAGCTGATCGTGGCATTCGGCATGGCGGCCGTCTCGGCTTCCATGCCCGACTTGATCTCCGCCGCGCCGTGGCGAATCGTGCCGTCGAAGAGCGTCACCGCGTCCGACGTGTAGACGCCGTCGGCGATCGCCGCGGCGTCCTTGGCCTGCGCGAGCTTCAGCCACTCCGCCGAGCGGTCGCGCACCGCCTGCGCCTCGGCCGCAGTGTCCACCGGCGGTGCCTGGTGGCCGCAGGCAGAAGCCAGGAATGCAGCGGCCACCGCGGCCGCAACCCAATGAACCTTGCGCATATGCTTCCCCTAATTTATTGATTGTTGAAGGAAAACCGGTCAAACGGACGCGGTCCGATGACCGGTAATCAGCCCCGAAAGAAGCGCAGCGTCCTCCAAACGGCCGGTTTGCACAAGCGCCATGTGCATGCATACTCGCCGGCGCCTCCGAACCAGAACACGAAAGGGCGCCTGATTGGTCTTCAATTCGCTGACGTTCGTCGTGTTCTTCGTGCTGGTGCTGCTGCTGCACCGGCTGCCGCTGCCGTGGACGGCGAAGAAGCTCAACCTGCTGGTGGCGAGCTACGTGTTCTATGCGGCGTGGAACCCGCCGTTCGTGATCCTGCTGTGGATCTCGACCATCGTGGACTGGTACATCGCACGCGGCATCTGGAACGCGCGCGACAGTAGCCGCGCGACGCGGCGCGGCTGGCTCCTGATCTCGCTCGCCGCGAACCTCGGCTTCCTCGGCTTCTTCAAGTACGGCGAGTTCCTGCTGCAGAACTGGCAGGCACTGATGGCGTCCATCGGCGTCGACTACTCGCCGCCGGAGTGGAACATCATCCTGCCGGTCGGGATCTCGTTCTATACCTTCCAGACGATGTCCTACACGCTCGACGTCTACCTCGGCCGCTCGAAGCCGCTCAACTCCTTCCTGGACTTCTCGCTGTTCGTGACCTTCTTCCCGCAGCTGGTGGCGGGCCCGATCGTGCGGCCCGGGCAGCTCGTGCCGCAGTTCGCGGCGCCGAGGCAGGCGACACGCGACATGATGCTGTGGGGGCTCGCGCTCATGGTGCTCGGCCTCTTCATGAAGGTCGTGATCGCCGACAGCGGGCTCGCGGCGGCGGCGGATGCGGTGTTCGGCGCGGAAAAAGCGGTCGGCTTCGCCGACGCCTGGCTCGGCACGCTCGCATTCTCCGGGCAGATCTTCTGCGACTTCGCCGGTTATTCCACGATCGCCATCGGCTCGGCGCTCTGCCTCGGCTTCGCGCTGCCCAACAATTTCCGCATGCCGTATGCGGCGATCGGGTTCTCGGACTTCTGGCGGCGCTGGCACATCTCGCTCTCGACGTGGCTGCGCGACTACCTCTACATCCCGCTCGGCGGCAATCGCGGCAGCGAGGCGCGCACCTACGTCAACCTGATGCTGACCATGCTGCTCGGCGGCCTGTGGCACGGCGCGAGCTGGACTTTCGTGGTCTGGGGCGGCCTGCACGGCTTCTATCTCGCCGCCGAGCGCTGGATCCGCGGCCGCACGGGTGTGCAGGGCGATCCCGCGGGCGCCTGGAACCGACTGGCACTCGCGCTCCTGACCTATTTCCTGGTCAACATCACCTGGGTGTTCTTCCGCGCGGAGACATTCGAGGGCGCGGCGCGCATCCTGACGGGGATGGCGGGGCTCGCCGTGGAGCCGCAGGCGGCGCTCGCGACCGTGGCGATGGTCAAGGTCGGCGTGATCGTCACCGGCATCGTGGCGACCCAGTGGCTGATGCGAAAGCGCGAGCTCGAGGATGTCGTTGCGCGCGCGCCCTGGTGGCTGACGGGACTCGTGGTCGCGGCGATGCTGTTCGCCGTCATCACGACGCAGGGTTCGGGCGAAGCCTTCATCTACTTCCAGTTCTGAGGGCGGCGAGATGGAACTGAGGCAGGACGAAGTCACGACGCGCGGCATCCCGCGGGTGCGCTGGAGCGCGACCGGCTGGCTGGTGCTGGCGCTGGTCGTCGCCGCGATGGGCGCCTGGGAATGGCAGATGCGCCGGCTCGGCCTGCGCGCGGGCGACCTCGACGACAGCAAGTCGCACTGGGCGGTGGAGCGGCGCAAGGTCGCTTCGGGCGATCACGACGGCGTCGTGATCATCGGCTCCTCGCGCATCCTGTTCGACACCAGCCTCGACGTGTGGGAGGAAGTGGCGGGACGGCGGCCCATCCAGCTCGCGCTGCCCGGCACGAATCCGCGCCCGCACCTGAAGGACCTCGCCGAGAACAGCGACTTCGCCGGGCTGCTGGTGGTGGGTGTCACGCCCGACATCTTCTTCACCGACTGGCCGGGCATCCCCGTGTTCCAGGGCCTGACGAGCTTCTGGCACGAGGAGTCGCCTTCGTCGCGATTCGGGCACCTCCTGTGGATCGAGCTGCAGCGGCATTTCGCCTTCCTGGACGACGCCTACCGTCTCGGCAACCTGATCGACCGCGCGGCGCCGTTCGCGGACCGCCCGGGCGTGCGCGGGCCGGTCCGGGACGTCTGGAAGATCGCCGAGAGCTTCGAGGACCGGCAAACGACGATGTGGCCGCGGCTCGAGACGGACGAATACCTGCGTGACCACGCCCGCTGGGTATGGGGACCGTTCGACGGCGAGCCGCGCATCGAGGAGGCGGATGCGAAGCGCATCATCGCGGAGACGAAGAAACACGTGGACATGATCCGCGCGCGCGGCGGCGAGGTGGCATTCATCCGCGCGCCGTCGGCCGGGCTCTACTACGAGAGCGAACTGCAGGGCCAGCCCCGGGCGCGGACCTGGGACCCGCTGCTCGCGGCGACCGGCGCCTATGGCATCCACTTCGATGACCATGCATCGATGCAGGGGCTCACGGTGCCCGAGTGGTCGCACCTGTCGGGCGAGTCGCAGCACAGGTTCACCCGCGCCTACGTGGAACTGCTGATGCGCGACGTCCCCTGGTTGCGCGAACATCCGCCGGGGAGGCCCGGCGCATGAACATCCTGGCGGCGGTCGACTTCTCGGCGGTGACGGGCGAGGTGCTGGCGGCGCTCCGCCGGATTGGCGCCGCGATGCCCGCAAAGGTGTGGCTGGTGCACGTCGCGCCGCCGGAACCGGATTTCGTCGGCTATGGGGCGGGACCCGACGTCGTGCGCGGGCAGGTCGCGACGGAGCAGAGGACCTGGCACCAGAAGCTGCAGCAGCTCGCCGACCAGTTGCGCGCGGACGGCGTCGAGACCACGGCTTTGCTGCTGCAGGGTGCGACGGTCGCCACGCTGATCGCGGAGGCGGAGAAGCTCGAGGCGGGGCTCATCGTCCTCGGCAGCCATGGCCACGGCGCGATGTACGACCTGCTGGTCGGCAGCGTCGCCGAGGGCGTGGTGCGGAGATCGACCGTGCCGGTCCTGCTGGTGCCGGCGCGGCAATAAATGGGGACGCACCCCTATTTCCGTAAATGGAAATAGGGGTGCGTCCCCTATTAATTGGACGCGTCCCCTTCAGGTGAGGGGGACGTAGTTCTGCGAGCGCTTGCGGTAGCGCAGGCCTGCCGCCGCACCGCCCTCGTCCGCGACGCGCACGAAGCGCTGGTGGCTGCCCGGCCGCCAGTTCATGCCGCCGTCGGTGCTGAAGTCCAGGCGCGACTCGAAGCGGTCCGGCGCGACGTTGAAGCGCGTCAGGCGCAGTTGCACCTTCGTGCCATCCGGGTTCGCGACCGGCGCCGTCGTGCGCAGGTCCTTGCCCGCGGCACCGCTCAGGACCGCAAGCTGGCCGTCGGCGTCGACCTGGGCCATCTCGAGCGTCGCGCGCCGCTCATTCACGTAGAAAAGGACGCCCGCCAGTTCGCCGAGCGAGGGGATGCTCGAGCGTCCCGACACGACGCGGTCCGGCACCACCCAATCGAACTGGTAGGTCCCTTTCAGGGTCCTCGCGACCGACCCGTCGTCGCGGTACTGCGTCGTGGTGACGTCCCAAGTGCCGACCGTGTGGCGGAGCTGGTTGATGCCTTCGGCGAACGCCGAGGCCGGCGTCTCCATGGCCTCACCGGAAAACGGGGCGAAGGCGAGCATCAGGGTTGCGGACAGGCTTCGCCAGGAAGTCAGGATCCGGGGCAATGCAGGCATGGAACCCTCCCTCGGCCGCGCAGGCTCCCGGCCGATCGCCCGATGATAGGGGCCGGCCGGCGCCGGGAGCGGCGGCCCGTCCCGCCCGGCTTTCGTTTCGTCGCGTGCCGCGGGCGGAAGTTCCCCGCTGCCGCCCGGATGGAGCCGGGAGCGCCGCCGGACCGGCCGCGTTCCCGTCCGATGGACGACGCCGCCGGCGGCGTGCGACGCTCTGCCCATGAGCCGGCCCGGGGACATACGGCGGCTGCTGGCCGCGGCGCCGGTGCTGCCGATCGCCACGATCGCCTCCGCCGGCGATGCCTGCGACCTGGCGCGCGCGCTGCTTGCCGGCGGCATCGGCGCGGTCGAAGTGACGCTGCGAACGCCGGAGTCCCTCGCGGCGATCGAAGCGATCGCCCGCGGGGTGCCCGGGATCGCGCTGGGCGCGGGCACGGTGCTCACGCGCGAGGACATGCGCCGCGCGGCAAACGCCGGAGCGGTCTTCATGATCTCTCCGGGAATCTCGCCCGAGCTGCTCGCGGCCGGCCGCGAGCTGAAGGTCCCCTATCTGCCGGGCATCGCGACGGCGAGCGAGATCCAGCTGGGCATGGCCGCCGGCTACGACTGCTTCAAGTTCTTCCCCGCGGTCGGCCTCGGTGGGCCGGCGGCATTGAGCGCGCTCGCCGGGCCCTTCCCGCGGCTTGCGTTCTGCGCGACCGGCGGCATCACCGCCGAGACGGCGGCGTCCTACCTCGAGCTGCCCAACGTGATCGCCGTCGGCGGCCCGTGGATTGCGCCGGCGGAGGCGATCGCGCGGCGCGAGTGGGCCGCGATCGAGGCGCGCGCGCTCGCGGCCTCAGCGCGCTTCCGCGCGCGGGCGGCGAGCTGATGCCAAGCCAGTCCCGCCAGCGCCGCCAGCTCAGCCGCTCCAAGATCGACCTGTTCGTCGAGTGCCCGCGGTGTTTCTGGCTGGACGTCGCGCAGGGTGTGCGCCGGCCGAGCGGCCCGCCCTTCACGCTGAACAACGCCGTGGACGCGCTGCTCAAGGCCGAGTTCGACCGCTACCGCGAAGCCGGCGAGCCGCACCCGCTCATGGAGGCCGCGGGGCTCGACGCGGTGCCCTTCGCGCACGCGGAGCTCGACCGCTGGCGCCACAACTTCACCGGCGTGCGCTGGCTGGACGACGACACGGGGTGGACGCTGTTCGGCGCGATCGACGACCTCTGGCAGGCGCGATCCGGCGAGCTGATCGTCGCCGACTACAAGGCGACCGCCCGTTCGGAGGCGCCCTCGGCCGCGAAGCTCTACCCGTCCTACCAGCGGCAGATGGACGTGTACCAGTTCCTGGTGCGCCGCCAGCGCTTCGACGTCAGCGACCGGGGCTGGTTCGTCTACGCGAACGGCGACGCGAGGGCAGGCGAATTCGGCGGCCGCCTGCAGTTCGACATGCACATGATCCCGTACGACGGCGACGACGAGTGGGTGTTGCCCACATTCAGGAGCGCGGTCGAGCTCGCGGAATCGGCCGACGCCCCGGCCCCTGGCGAGGAATGCGAGTACTGCGCATACGTGGGCCAGGCCTCGACAGTCCAGTCCTGAATCCTGCACCAAACTGCCCGCCTCCTTCGTTCTAGCGATGTAACGGCCGCAGGCGCGGCCGGAAGGGGGATCACATGCGACTGAATGTCCATTGGGCGGCAGTCATCGCCACATTGGCGGTTGCGCCGGCCCACGCCGCGTCCATACAGCCCGGTTCCGGCGCGTCGGTTTCCGACCGGGCCACTGGCATCTACGAGATCGTGGTCACCAGCGGAAGCCGTGGCACGTACCGGACGCTGGCACTGATGGACCGAGGCCGGGTGATCGAACTGCACACGCGCAGCGGCACGACCTACCTCGCCCGCAAGGCAGGCAGTCCGGCCATCCGGGTGACGTCGCAGAAATTCAACGAGATGATCACCATCGCCGGCGGCATCAACAAGGATGTCAACAAGCTTCCGGCCGCGACACGCGACAGCTTCATGCAGAAGGCAGGCCTGGGCGGCACTTCGGGGGATGGCGGTTCCGCGCCACTGGAGGTTCCGCCAACCGGGACCACGTGCCCGATCGGTTACGAATTCCATATTTCGTATGAATCGCACCGCAAGGTCATGACCTGCCGGCTCGCGACGGGCCTGGTGCCGCAAGAGGGGGCAGGGCATGAGTCGCTGCTGGCGCTCGCGAAGTCCGTTCTGCGCGCAGGACTGGATGCGGTCGTGGCGCCGGCAGAGGCACGCCTGGCGCAGATTCGCTACAAGTTCACGATCGCCCTGCTGTACGTTCAGGTCACCTACGAGGAAGCGGATATCAGCTCGATGGCTGCCCTGACGCTGGAGGTGGCCGGAGCCGAGGTCACGTGGCTGGAACCGGCGCCATCGGGAGGGTGATTGCGGTCGTCGCGCGTCCGCTGCGCCCGGCCCGCAGCGGGGCATGTGGTCCGGGCGGCCGACGATTCCGGCCGGACGCACAAGCCATTGCCCGGGACTGGCTCGTTCTGACCCGTGTTTCAAGTCCCGCGCATCGTGCGCGGCACGGCACGAGGGGTGTGCAATGACAAAGCTACCAGGGGTGTTGGCGCTGGTCGCAGCGCTGGTTGTCGGGATTCCGGCGGCGATTCAGGCGCAGACGCCGCAGTTGAAGACACCGACTCTCACGCTGCAGTGGCTGCAATCCGTGAGCATCAAGCCTGCGTCGGTAACGGCCGGCAGCCAGGCGACCGGGACGGTGATCCTGCTGCGCCCCGCGATCGCCGACATGACGGTCGCCATCAGCATTGACGGCGGCACGATGATCGAAGGCGGGCTGTGGAACCTGGACGGCAACCTGGTGACGGCCCGCGCAAACATTGCCGCGGGGAGCGACCGCGGGACATTCCAGTTCTTCGCGTCGCAGCAAAGCCCCGCCAGGACCTACACGATAGTCGCGCGCTACGCGAAGGAGATGAAGTCGACCACCGTCACGGTCGTCCGGTAGCGCAACGGCCGACTCACTCCTCGCTCAGCAGGAAGTGCAGCAGGTTGTTGAGCAGGCCGACGTTGCCGGTCAGCGAATCGTGCTGCTCGCAGACGAACAGCGCGCGGCCGAGACCGGCGCGGGAGTATTCGTGCCGCGGGATCCCGGCGTCCATCTCCTGGCGCGCGAGCAATGAGGACCGCGTCACGCTGCCGTCGCCCGGCTCGTACATGATGCGCTCGTAGTCGATGCCGGGGAGCGGATGCTCGATCTGCTCCGGCCGCAGGCGGGCGACGGACTCGCCGCCGAATTCCTCGATCACCAGGCGCCGCGGCGTCGGCAGGCAGTCGCCGCCGGCGTTCAGCAGTTCGCCCGGTTCCGCCTCCGGCGCCGGCACCAGCAGCGACCAGGCGAAGCGCCGGGCGCGCTCGAGACGCTTCTCGAACCAGCGTTCGAACACCGCGGGCGCGGGCCAGACGTCCGGGTGCTGTGCGATGCGCCGCTGCAGGCGGCTGTCGAAGATGGACCAGCGGTAGCGCCGCCAGGTTTCCGCGTCGAAAAGGTCCAGCTTGAGCGGCCGTCCCTGGATCGAGGTGATCCAGTCCACCCCCGGGTGCGGGAAGAACTGGAACAGCCCGGGCATGGTCGCGACGCCCTCGGTCGGCAGGCGCGAGATGCCCACCTGGTAGCCGTTCAGGAACTTGTGGATGGCGAGCGTCGCGCCCTGGTTCGGCACGCCGAGCAGCACCACGCGGCGCAATTTCGCGGCGCCCGCGCCGGTCATCGGGAAGGTGTTGCCGTCCAGCACGTCGTCGGTGCCGTAGCGCTGGTAATAGCGGACGACGAGGCCGCCCATGCTGTGGGCGATCACGTCCACGCGCAGGGCGGGATTGCCGTAATCGCGGCGGATCTGCTCGATGAACTCATCCAGCCTGCGCACCGTCACGACGTTGTCCTGGCGCCAGTCGTAGGTGAACACGTACAGGCGCGCCTTCTGCTGCACGACGCGCTGACCCGGCCGGCTCGGCAGGTAGCCGCCGACCTCGCGCAGCACGCGCACGATGCGCCCGTAGAAATCCTGGCCCACCGCCTCCTCGAACAGGCCGCTCGGGACCAGCCCGTCGTCGACCGGTTCCAGCATCTCCGGGTCGATCCTGAGCGCCAGGTCCTGGTAGCCGCTGGTCAGCAGCTTGCGCGTGCTGCCAGGCCAGAGTTCCTCGCCGGTGTCCCGGCGCGCGAGCCTGGAGCCGAGCATGCCGGGGACGAGAATGACCGGCACCCGGCGGTCGTCCAGCGCATGGGCCTGGTACAGCCGCGCGAGGTCGGGCGTGCGCCCGCCCGTCGCGCAGGCGGCCAGCGCTGCAACGAGCGGCAGGATCGCAAGCCATTGAAGACGCCGCGGCACGGGTACGACTCCCGGGATACGCGTGAAAGGTTAACATTCCCGGGACCGGCCGGAGCCGGGGAGTGGTTTCATGGGCGGAGACATCGATACCCGGCTGGCGAACCGCATCCTGATCGGCCTCGGCATCGGGGCCGCCGCGGGCGCCGCGACGCTGGTCGCCGGGACCCTGTATCCCGACCTGCTCACCGCCGCGCGCAAGTTCTCGACGCTCGTGCTGGACCCGCTCGGCCAGGTCTTCCTGCGCATGCTGTTCTTCGTGGTGATCCCGCTGGTGTTCGCCTCGCTCGCGAGCGGCGTGGCGCAGCTCGAGCGGCTCGGCCAGCTCGGGCCGCTCGCGACCCGGACTTTCACGCTGTTCTTCCTCAACATGGCGATCGCGGTCGCGCTCGGCATGATCATGATGAACGTCGTCGATCCGGGCGCCGCCATGGATCCGGAGGCCAAGACCCGCCTGATGGAGGAGTACGGCGGCGCCGCGCGGCAGCACATCGAGCGCCGGGCGGCGCAGCCGGACGTCACGCCCATGACGGTGGTCGAGATGTTCATGCCGCGGAACCTCTTCGGCGCGTTCGTCGGCAACGACCGCAACCTGCTGGGCGACGTGCTGCCGCTCATCCTGTTCGCAATCCTGGTGGGCGCCGCGGCGACCAAGCTCGCGGCAGAGAAGCGTGACCGGTTCCGCGCGAGCCTCGGCACGATCAACGACCTGATGACCGGCATCGTGCACTTCGCGCTCTCGATCGCGCCCTACGCCGTGCCCGCGATGATCTACAGCGTGATCGTCAAGATCGGCTGGGACATCGTCATCGCGCTCGGCGTGTTCGTCGCGGGCTGTGTCACCGTCATGATGATCCACCTGTTCGGCACGATGTCCGTGTGGCTCAGGCTGCTGGCGAAGCGCAGCCCGCTCGAGACCTGGAAGCTGCTGCGGCCGGTGCTCGTCACCGCCTTCTCGACCAGCTCGAGCGCCGCGACCCTGCCCGCCGCGCTTGCCGCCGCGCGCGAGGATCTCGGCGTCAGGGCGCCGGTCGCCGGGTTCGTGCTGCCGCTCGGCACGACGATGAACATGGCGGGCACGGCGCTCTACGAGGGCTGCGTCGTGCTGTTCGTCGCGCAGGTGTTCGGCATCGAGCTCGGTTTCGCGCAGCAGGCCGCGCTGCTACTGCTCGCGGTGGTCTCGGCGGTCGCGGTCGCCGCGATCCCGGGCGGCTCGCTGCCGCTGATCGCCGGCCTGCTGGCGTCCTTTGGCATCCCGCCGGAGGGCATCGGCATCATCCTCGGCGTGGACCGCATCCTCGACATGACCCGCACCATGGTGAACGTGGGTTCAGACGTGGTGACGACGACGGTCGTGGACCGCTACACGAGGCTCGGCGACGCGGCGAAGGCGCCGGCAGGCTGAAGCTGCGATAATCGGCCGGAACCCGCAGGAGCCGGACATGCCCCGCGCGATACTCCTCGTTGCCCTCGTCGTCGTGATCGCTCTCGTCGTGCTGCGCTTCGCGCGGGCGAAGAAGTGACGATCGCCGCCACCTGCCACTGCGGCCGCGCCGCGCTCGAGGTTGCCCGCGCGCCGCGCCGGCTCACGAGCTGCAACTGCTCCATCTGCCGCCGGTACGGGGCGCTCTGGGCCTACTACCGGGCGGACGCCGTACGCCTGCTTTACCGCAAGCGCGACGTGGAAAACTATTCCTGGGGCGATCGGATGCTGCGCTTCATACGCTGCCGGCACTGCGGCTGCGTCCTGCACCATGAACGCGTGAAGAAGACGCCGGAGAGCCGGATCGGCGTCAATGCGCGCAACTTCGAGCCGGCGGTCATCGCACGGGCGCGCATCCGCCGCCTCGATGGCGCGATGACCTGGAAGTACCTCGACTGACGCTCAGGCCGCGGCGCCCGCCGGCCGGGCCGATAATGGGGATGCGTCCCCTGTTTCCACCGCGGGCGGCAGCAGCTTGTACATGACGGGTGTCACGAGCCGCGCGAGCAGCGTGGAGCTGACCAGCCCGCCGATGATTACGATCGCGAGCGGCGAGTAGAGCCCAGAGCCCTGCACGGCGAGCGGCAGCAGGCCGCCGATCGCCGTCATCGAGGTCAGCAGGATCGGGAGGAAGCGGACTTCGCCGGCTTCCGCGATCGCGTCATCGAGCGCCTTGCCCTGCTCGCGCAGGCGGTTGGTGAAGTCGACGAGCAGGATCGAGTTCTTGATCTCGATGCCGACGAGCGCGATCATCCCGATCAGCGACGTGAACGAGAGCGTGTAGCCGGTCAGGAACAGCGCGACGAGCGCGCCCGTGATGCCGAGCGGCACGACGCCGAACACGATCAGCATCGAGCGGAAGCTGCCGAACTCGAGCACGAGCACCGCCAGGATCCCGAATACGGCGACCAGCATCGCGACGCCGAGTCCCGAGAAGCTCTCCTCGCGCGCCTCGACCTCGCCGGCCGCGACCCAGCGGTAGCCGGGCGGCCATGTCATTGCGTCGAGCTTCGCCATCACCTGCCGCGTGAGGTCGTCGGTCGCGTGGCCGGTCGCAGGATGCGCGGTGACCGAGACCGCGCGCTCGCGGTTGTAGCGCTTGATGATGGAGGCCGCCGTCTGGAACTGCGGGTCCGTGATCTGGGCGAGCGGCACCTGGCGCCCGGCGAGCGTGGACACCTGGACCGACTGCAGCAGCTCGAGCGTCGGGCGCGCGCCGATCGGCAGGCGCAGCGTAATGTCGTACTCGTCGCCGTCCGGCTCCCGGAAGGTGCCGGCGGCGAGGCCCGCGACCGCGAGCCGCACGGTGCGGTCTGCCTCGATGGCCGGCACGCCGAAGAGCGCGGCCTTCTCGGTGTCGATGCCGAGGTCGAGGTCGGTGCGCTGCAGGCGCATCGGGTTCACCACGTCGCGCGTGCCCGGCACGGAGGCGATCACGCGCTCGATGTCGGCCGCGAGCAGTCTGAGCGTCCCGAGGTCCGGGCCGATCACCCGGATCTCGATCGGGGCCGCGACCGGCGGGCCGTTCTCGAACTGGTGCACGCTGATGCGCGCGGCGGGGTAGTCCGCAAAGACCGCGCGCAGGCCGTCGAGCATGCGCTCCGTCTTCGCCGGCTGGTAGTCATCCACCTCGGCGAACACCTCCGCGATGTTCGCGGCGGCGTTGCGCGACAGCACGTTGTAGTAGATGCGCGGGTTCTCCTGGCCCAGGTTCGAGAACCACCAGCGGATGCCGGGCGTCGCCGCGAGCTTTTCCTCGACGAAGCGCAACGCCCGGTCCGTCTCGGCGAGGCTCGCGCCGTCCGGGGCCTCGATGCGCACGCGGAACTGCGGGATGTCGGCGGTCGGGAACAGGCTGAAGCCGATCAGCGGCACGAGCGCGAGCGAGAGGACGAACACGCCGAGCGCGCCCGCGAGCGTGCGCCGCGGGTGCGCGAGGCCCCAGCGCAGCGCGGGCCCGTAGACACGGTGGATCGCGCCCATCAGGCGGGCGAGCAGGCCGTCGGCCACGTCGTCGGAGTGGTCCACGATCGCGCGACCGCGGGCGAGGAGCGCCGCGAGCCACGGCTGGCGCGGCTCCCGCACCCTGCCGCCGCGCAGCAGGCGGCTCGCGAGGAACGGGATGATGGAGAGCGCGACGAAGAATGACGCCAGGATCGTGAACAGCACGGCCGCGGGCAGGGAGCGGACGAAGTCGCCGGCGCCCTCGGGCAGGAACAGGAGCGGCACGAAGGCGAGCAGGAGCGTGACCGTGCAGCCGAGCACGGCGAGCCAGATCTGGTCGGTCGCCGCGACCGCGGCCTGCAGCCGCGGCATGCCATGGCGCACGTTGCGCGCTATGTTCTCGACCACGACGATCGAGTCGTCGACGAGCAGGCCGAGCGCCACCACGAAACCCGCGATGGAGAGCTGGTTGAGCGAGAAGCCGGCGAGGTACAGGAGCGCAAGGCCGATGGCGAGCGAGAGCGGGATGGACACCATGACGATGCCCGCGGCGCGCAGGCCCAACGGCAGCAGCGTCAGGATCACGAGCGTGATCGCGATCGTGAAATCGAACTGCAGGCGCGAGAGGCGGCGGTCCACGTTCGAGGACTGGTCGAAGGCCCGCTCGAGGCGGATGTTCGACGGCAGGCCCTCCTCGAACTGCGGCAGGCGCCCGTAGATCGCGTTGCGCACGTCGAAGACGTTCTGGTTGTCCTTCATGCTCGCGGTCACGAACACGGCGCGCGTGCCATTGAAGCGCCCGACGTAGCGCTCCTCGCCGGCGCTCCAGCCGATGTCCGCGACGTCGCGCAGGCGCACCACGCGCGCGCCCGCGGCGGCGACGACCGTGTCGCCGATCTCGGCGAGCGACTCGTAACTGCCGGAGGTCTTCAGGTTGTAACGGCGCAGGCCGACGTCCACGGCGCCGCCCGGGATGCTGGCGTTCTCGCCCTGCACCGCGGCGATCACCTGGCCGAGCGTCACGCGCGCGGCGGCGAGCCGCTCGAGGTCGATCGCGACGCGGACCTCGGGATCCGGGTAGGCCCAGGTCTCGGCGCGGCGCACGCCTGGCGCCGTCTCGATCAGCTCCTCGAGGTTCTCGGCCTGCTTCTTGAGCGCGAGCCAGTCGGCGTCCGGAGAGACGAGCGCGAGCTGGACGATGTTGACCGTGCCCGGCGTGAACTGGCGGATCTCCACCGAGAACACGTCGGCGGGCAGGGCGGGCCGCACGACATTGACCTCGCGGATCACCTCGTCGTACTTGCGGTCGGGGTCGGTGCCGTAGACGAACTCGATCTCGATCAGCGCGAGGCCGTCGAGGGCGGTGCTCGTCAGCTTCTTGACGTCCTCGAGCTCGGCGAGCGCGTCCTCGATCGGGTCCACGACCAGGCGCTCGACGTCCTCCGGGTCGGCACCCGGGTAGTTCACGACCACGAGCGAGCCCGGGAACTTGAGCGTGGGGTCCTCGGCGCGCGGGATGGACGACAGCGCCCACAGCCCGGTCGCAATCAGGAGCGCGAACACGACCAGCGTGAACTGCCAGCGCCGGACCGAGAATGCCCAGAGGCTCACGGGAGGCTCAGCCGCCGTCGAGGACGCGCACCGCGTCGTCGTCGTCGAGCCAGGCGGCGCCCTCCGTCACGACGCGGTCGCCGGGCGACAGCCCCGCGATCACCTCGACGCGCTCGCCGAGCAGCCGGCCGGTGCGCACGGCGACGCGCTTCGCGACGTTGTCCGCGGCGACCACGAACACCGTGGCCTCGCTGCCGTCGGCCTCCAGCAGCGAGGTGACCGGCACGACGGCGACGCTCTCGGCTTCCTGGTCCGAGATCACGACCTTGGCGACGAGTCCCTGCACAAAGCGCGCGCCCGCCGGGTCCACCGCGAGCTTCATTTCATAGGTGCCGGTTTGCGGGTCCGCGGCGGCGGCGATCTCGGTGACCCGGGCAGCGAAGATGCGCCCCGGGAAGGCGTCGAGCGACACCTCCGCCACGTGCCCTTCCCGCACGCGCACCACGTCGCGGTCGCTGAGCGCCGCGCGCACGATCCAGCCGCCGCCCGTGTTGCCGACCACCAGCACCGGCTGGCCCGCCGCCACCAGCTCGTCCGGCTCGGCGAGCCTGCGCAGCACCACGCCATCGGCCGGTGCCTCGATGCGCGAGTGCCGTGCATTGAAGGCGGCGCTGCGCAGCTGCGCCTGCGCGACCGCGTTCGCCGTCGTCAGGTCCTCGACCTGCTCGCGCGTCGCGACCTCGTCGGCGAGGAGCGTGTGGCCGCGCTCGAGATCGCGCGCCGCCTTCTCGGCGACCGCGCGCGCCTGCGACACCGCCGCGGCGACCTCGTCGTCCATCAGCGTCGCGAGCAGCTGGCCGGCGCGCACGCGCTCGCCCTGCTGCACTTCGATCGAGCGGATCACGCCAGCCGTCTTGAACGAGAGGCGCACCTCGTCCGTAGGGGCGATGACGCCGACGGCGCGCAGCGACTCGACGGCCGGCGCCGTCTCGACGACCGCCACGCGCACGGGCGCCGCGGCCGCTTCCGTTGCGGCGTCCTGGCCGTTGCCGCAGCCGGCGATCGCGAGGACCACGGCTGCCAGGGTGAGTGATTTCCATTTCATGGCTGCTGCTCCAGTCCGCCCACGGCGTACTCCACCTGCGCAAGCGCGCCGAGGGTTTCGTAGCGTGTGACGTTCTCGTTCAGGCGCGCCTCGGTCAGCGCGCGTTGCGCGTCCAGGTACTCGGCCGGGGAGACCTGGCCGAGATCGCGCTTCTTCGCGACGATGGCGTAGGCGGCGGTCGCCGCCTCGGCGCGCCGGCCGGCGGTCGCGAGCGAGGCTTCCGCGACCTCGAGGCCGGTGAGCGCCTCCTGCACCTCGATGCGGATCTGCTGCTCGGCGAGGGCGCGCCCGGCCGCGAGCTCCGCGCTCTGCGCTCGCGCGCCGCGGAGTGCCGCCCGGTCGCCGCCGCCATTCCAGAGATTGAAGCGGACGACCAGCGAGGCCATCACGAACGGGTCGTGGTCGTCGTAGCCCCAGTCCGCGCCCTGGGTGCCGGCATCGACCGCGAGCGCGAGCTGCGGCTTGAAGGCCGCGCGCGCCGCGCGCTCGGATTCGCCGGCCGCCGCCACGCCGGCGTCGAGCTGGCGCAGCTCCGCGCGCCGGCCGAGCGCCGTGTCTTCCAGCCGCGCGCCGTCCCGCACGGGGATCCCGGCCGCGAGCCGCGGCAGGTCGGCTTCGTCGACGGCCGCCGCCTCCGGCTGCCGCTCGAGCGGGGCGTTGCAGAGCAGGTTCAGGTAGCGGCGCGCCAGCGACTCGGTCGCGCGGGCGCGGACCAGCTGCTGGTCGACGCCAAGCCGCTCGGCCTCGGCGCGCAGCAGCAGATCGCGCGTGACCTTGCCGTTCCGGTGCAGGCTCTCGTTGACGCGCTCGTTCTCGCGCGCGAGCGTCGCGGTCGCCTCCAGCACGCCGATCGCTTCGCGGGCGGCGAGCCAGCGGTAATAGGCCTGGCGCACATCGCGCGCAAGCCGTGCGCGGTAGGCATCGAGCCCGAAGCGCGCGGCGTCGTAGCCGTGCTCCGCGCCGCGCCTGAGGGCGCCGAGGCGCGCGTCGTAGAGGGGCTGGGTGAGCCGCACGACGGATTCCTGCTCGCGCTCGCGCAGGAAGCGGAAGTCGAGCCCGAGCGCGGGGACCTCGATGGTGCGGCCGCCATCGGACTCCGTGTAGCGCAGCTGCAGGTCGAGCTGGGGCAGGAACTCGGCGCGCACGGCATCGAGCGCCGCGAGCTTCTGCTCGACGGTGGCCTCGTTCGCCGCGAGGCCGAGATTCGACTCGAGCGCTTCGGCGACCAGGCCATCCGCCACACGCTTCACGGCCGGCACGTCGGCGACCGCCGTGGCGGTGGCGAGCAGACACGCCGCCAGCAGGGCGTGGCGCCGGAACTGTGCATTTGTCGATACGTTAGACATTTGTCAAATACAGGGCCAAAAGATCAGTTGCCGGGTTTCGCGGCGAGCAGATAGCGCAGCATCGAGAACGAGCCTTCCATGAGCTGCGAGACCTCGACGCCGATGCGCGCGATTTCCTGCTTCTTGTTGTTGCCGACCTGGATCAGGCCGTGCGTGAACGCCCACAGCATCACGCAGACCTGCGCGGGGTTGCCGAGATCCTTGCGGATCGAGCCGTCCGCCTGGCCCTCGAGCAGCGCTCTGACGATCACCGCGATCACCTCGTCGCCGGCCGCCGCGCAGGCCGCCTCGGTCGGCTCGCCGGCCGCGGACTGGTGCGCGTGGAAGCGGCTGCAGGCGTCGAAACGATACGGTTTCTCCTGCTGGAAGAGCACGTAGGCGCGGCCGATCGCCTGCACCTTGTCGAGCCCGAGAGGGTGCTTCGCCGCCGCTTCGACGAAGCGCTCGCGCAGGTCGATCAGCGCGCGCTCGGTGATGGCGTGCAGGAGATCGCTCTTGTCGCGGAAGTAGACGTAGATCAGCGCGCGGGAGAGGCGGGCGTTCCGGGCCACATTCTCCATCGTGACGGCGTCCCAGCCGACCTCGGCATAGAGCTCCTCGGCCGCGTCCACGATCTCGCCGCGGCGGCGTTCCTTTTCCTCTTCGCGGCGTACTGCGGCGTAGGACATGAGCCGAGTCTAGGCCCGCAGTGACACAGTGTCAATAATTGTACATTTGTATTACGAATCAGGAACTTGACGTCAGACCACGCGGTTGCGTCGCCCGCCCGCCAGAAATGACGCGACGCTCCGTGCGAGCTCGTCGAGACAGCGCTGGCGCGACTCGCGCGCGGCCCAGGCCACGTGCGGCGTGACGATCAGGTTCGAGATCGCGGGATCGAGCAGCGGATGGTCGGCGGGCGGCGGCTCCTGCTCGAGGACGTCGATGCCGGCGCCGCCGAGGCGGCCGTTGCGCAGCGCCTCCGCCAGCGCGCGCGTGTCCACGAGCGCCCCGCGCGCGGTATTGATGAGCACGGCATCCGGCTTCATGCGCGCGAGGCGCGCCGCGCCGACGAGCCCGCGCGTCGCATCCGTGAGCGGGCAGTGCAGCGAGAGCACGTCGAGCCGAGGCAGCATGTCGTCGAGGTCGTGCCGCCCGTCCGTGGCTGGGCCGCCCGGGCGATTGGCGAGCTGCACCTGCATGCCGAAGGCCTCCGCCACGCGCGCAACGGCGCGGCCGAGTGCGCCGAAGCCCACGATGCCCATCACGCGCCCCTCGAGCTCGCGGATCGGGTGGTCCAACACGGAGAACTGGTTGGCCTGCTGCCAGCGGCCCGCGCGCACCAGTGCCTGGTAGTCGGCGAGGCGGTGCGTGAGCGCCAGCAGCATGGCGAAGACGTGCTGCACGACCGAGGGCGTGCAGTAGTCGCGCAGGTTGCACACCGCCACACCCGCCTCGCGCGCGGCGGCCGTGTCCACGTTGTCCACGCCGGTCGCCGTGAGGGCGATGAGCCTGAGCCGCGGGTCGCCGGCGATCGCGGCGCGGTCGAGCCGGCACTTGTTGGCGAGCACCACCTCGAAACCCGCGATGCGGGCGGCGACCTCCGCGTTCGAGGTCTGCCCGTGCAGCAGGACGCCCGGCACGACGCGCTCGAGCGGCCCGGTGTCGAGATCGCCGCTGCTGACCGTGCCGAAATCCAGGAAGACGGCTTTCAGGATCGTTCCTTGAGCAGCGAGTCGACCAGCGCCGTGATCTCGCGGTTCTGCTCCTCGTAGTGCGCCCCGGTCGCGGGGCCATTGAAGCCGGTGTGCACGGATCGCACGATTCCCTTGCGGTCCACGGCGAGCATCGTCGGATAGCCGCGGAACGCCGCGAGCTGCGGCAGCTTCTTCAGCACGTCGTCGTCGGTCGTAGTGCCGGCGATCAGCACCGGGTAGCCGATGTCGAACTTCTGCACGAACGCGCGGGCGGCCGAAGCCGCGCCCGCGAAGTCCGGCGTGTATTCGAACATGAGCTGGATCACCTCGAGACCCTGCGTGCGGCGCGTCGAGAGCAGCTCGCGCAGGAGCACGGCCTCGTCGTGGCAGTTCGCGCACCAGCTGCCGCCGATCGTGATCAGCACGACCTTGCCGGCATAGCGCTCCGACGGGAAGGCGTGCAGGCCGCCGTCCAGGTCCGGGAAGCTGAACTCAAGGCGCTCCACGCCGGGCTTGAGGCCGGAAAGCGTCGTCGGATCCGGCAACTTCGCCTCCGGGTCGCGCCGGCCGTGCCAGGTGTCGTGCGAGCCGCCCTGCGAATGGAAATCGCCGGCGAGCACGCCGTCCGCGCCCAGGCGCCCGAGATAGAGATAGGCGCTGCCGCCGTCGAAGCGCGACAGGAACAGCGTGTCGCCGCGCGCCTCGCCCGCGATGTAGCGGTCGTCACCCGAGGGCCGCATCACGGTGCCCTGCACGACGTGGCCCTGCTGCGCAAGCTCCATGATGGCCGGGCGCTCGACGCCCTCGTCGTCGCGGAAGGTGATGGCCCAGCGGCCGGCGAAGTCCGCCGGCGCGGCGTCCGGCTTCGGGAAGAAGCGCCAGTCCTGCCCGGGCATGCCGACGAAGCGCACCGTGCGGATGACGCCCCGTGGCCGCAGGAAGTTGACGTGGCCCTCGAAGCGCGCGTCCCTGAACTGCGCCTCCAGCTTGTGCGGGTAACCAGGCATGCGGATCTCGAGGCGATCGCCTTCGAGCCGCACGTCCGGCGCGCGCGCCCGCTCGGGCCCATTGATCAGGTAGGCGACGAGCGCGCCATTCTCGCGCACGAGCTCGAGGCCGAAGGGCAGGTCGCCGCCGGCGACCGAGAGCACGCCGCGGTACATGCCGAGTGGCGGGTCGCCGGCGCCGGGAGCGCCGCGTCCGCAGGCGAGCAGCAGCCCGGCGCACAGCAGCAACCAGAGCGGCGGGCTGCGGCGCACGCTCGCGGCCCTACGACAGCGTGGACGCGGGTCGCGGGAAGCCGTCGGCGCCCGCGCGCCAGGGTTCCCAGGCGATGGCGATGCGGCCGACCGCGATGTCTGACTTGCGCGGCGCGATGCGCAGGCGCTCGAGCGGGACCCGCGACGCATCGAGCGTCGCGGTCAGCTCCGCCGCCTCCTGCTCGATGCCTTTGATGAGCTCATCGCGCTGCGCGGTGAGCGCCTGCAGGCTCTCGCCCGCGCGCTCGACATCGCCGCGCTCGCCGAACACGCGCCCCGCATGGCGCGCAGCGGAGCCGGCGCGCGTTGCGGCCGTGCTGCGCCCGCCGAAGATGGCGCCGAGCACCGAGGTGCCGATCGAGACCATGGTGTCGAGCTTGCGCTGCGAGTACTGGGATTGCTCACGCTCGACGCGCTGCCCGGCCGACCGGATGCGGTTCTCGAGCGACTGCAGCTTCGCGGCGTGCTTTTCGCGCAGTCTTGCGACGGCCCCGTCGCGATGCTCGCGCAGCGCCTGCGCGAGCCGGGCGCGGAAATCGCCCTCGCTTTCGCCCGGGTTCGAGGTGAGCTTCAGGCTTCTGCAGCTCAGCAACTCGACCGCGCCGTCCTGGTAGAGGCGCGCGGCAAGCGCCTTGCCCCACTCCGCGTAGTTCTTCGCCGCGAGCGCTGCGGCCGGCAGTTCGGCGAAGGCGGCGTCCTCGACCGGTCCGCCGGCGAGCGCGGCATCCAGGCTGGGGACCGCTGTGGCTTCCGGCCAGGCCGGCGCACCATCCCCATCGGCCAACGGCGCGAGCCAGGCGTTGCGGGTCCAGGCATCCACGCCCGCCGACTTGTCCGCGTAGTGCAGTTCGGCGGTGGCGACCACGCGCGGCCGGTAGGTGACTTCGCCAGCACCGGGTTTCGCGGCGAGGAATACCTCTTCGATGCCGGCGGGCAGCACGGGCCGCGCGGCCGGCCTCACGACGGGGGCAGCGGGCGTGGCGGCGGGGGCCGCGGCCTTGCGCGCGGACATCAGGCGCGTGATCTCGGGCAGCGTCAGCGGCCCGCGCAGCCAGCTCATCGCCCAGCGCGTGCGGAACAGGACTGGCACGTCGTCGTGGACATTGCGCATGAGGAACACGCGCGGCTGGATGCCGGCCATCAGCTTCTCGAGCGTCGCGCGGTCGAAGGACTGGCCCGCGAGCGCGCTCGAGAGCCCGTCGATCACGCGCTGCTGGTCGCGCTCGGTCTGCAGGCGGCCGATGAACCAGGTGCCGGCGTTCGAGAGGCCCTTGTAATCGAGGTCCACGGGGTTTTGCGTCGCGAGCACGACGCCGAGGCCGAAAGCGCGCGCCTGCTTCATGAGCGTCAGCATCGGCAGCTTCGAGGGCGGCATGGCCGAGGGCGGGAAGTAGCCGAAGATCTCGTCCATGTAGAAGATCGCGCGCAGGGCGGAGGTTCCCGGCTGCTGGCGCATCCAGGCCACCAGCTCGTTCGCGATCAGCGTCACGACGAACATGCGCTCGGCGTCCGTCAGGTGCGCGATCGAGACGATGGAGATGCGCGGCTTGCCGTCGCGCGTGAACAGCAGTCGCTGGATGTCGAGCGGCTCGCCCTCGAGCCACACGCCGAAGCCGGGCGAGGCGAGCAGGTTGTTGATCGCCATCGCGAGCTCGAGGCGTTCCTTCGCCGGAAAGAAGGTCTCGAGGTCGAACACGCCGACCTTGTCGAAAGGCGGTTTCTGGATGGCGCCAATGAGGCCCGCGAGGTCGAGGGCGTGTCCCTTGTCCCAGGCGGCGCCCACGATCGCCGACAATAATATGTGCTCGCGGCTCTTGAGCGGGTCGGCGGCGATGCCGACGAGGCCGAGCAGGCCCGCGACCGTCGCGGAGATGCGGTCGCGCGTCGCGGCCGGATCGGCGCCCGCGGCAGGCGGGGCGAAGGAACGCAGCACGGAGAGCGAAAGCCCCGCCGTGCTGCCCGGCGTGTAGATCGCGATGTCCGCGCTCTCGCGGAACTTGCGGATGCGCGCGCCGTCCTGGCCCCATTCGGCGAGGCCCTTGTTCCAGGTCCCGGCCGTCTTCGCCGCGAGTTCCGCGGGCGTCGTGCCCTTGCGCTCTGCCTCCGCTGCATCGATCCAGGGCTCGAACTCCCCCGGCGCCAGCTCCGGGAACGTGAGCATGAGGTTCGGGATGTCGCCCTTCGGGTCGATCACGAGCGCCGGGATGCCGTCGAGCGCGGCCTCCTCGAGCAGCGAGATGCAGAGGCCCGTCTTGCCGCTGCCGGTCATGCCGACGCAGACGGCGTGCGTCGTCAGGTCCTTCGAGTCGTACATGAGGGGCAGGGCGGAGGTCGCGTCCTTGCCGGGGTCGTACTCACGGCCGAGATAGAAGGCGCCCAGCTTTTCGAAGTCGCTCATGGGCCGGATTATACTGGCCGCCCACCGGAGTACGGCACCAGAACCATGATGCGAGCCAGTCTCGTGACCGTGGCGGCCCTGGCCGCCTTCGCGGCCCCCGCCGAAGACGCGGCGCCGGACCCGGATGCGGCGGCCAATGCCTTCTTCGAGCGGGCGCTGGACGAACGACTGCAGCTCGACCCGGGCCTGGCCGCGAGCCTCGGCCTGCGCATCGGCTACGACCGCTGGCCGGACCCGACGGAGCAGGGGGACGCCGAGCGCCTGGCGCTCGCCGAGCGGCACCTCGCCGAGCTGCGTGCCATCGATCCGGCGAGGCTCGACGACACCACGCGACTCTCGTGGAAGGCGTTCGAGATCGCCGAGCAGCGGCGCATCGCGCGCCATCGCTGGCGCAACCACAACTACCTGTTCGACAAGGACGGCACTCACGTCTCGCTGCCGGCCTTCCTGATCAACACTCACCGCGTCGAGACCGAGGCGGATGCGATCGCCTACGTCCGCCGGCTGGAGGGCGTGCGCACGTACCTGGAGCAGCAGCTCGAGCGCGCGACCGCCGCGGCGAAAGCGGGCGTGCTGCCGCCGAAGTTCGTGTTCCCGTACGTGGTCGAGGACGCCG
>Ga0114938_1000721_pt1 | contig 24157 bp, 27 predicted proteins | sample AshMeaBigSpring_FD_88675 | JGI IMG/M metagenome (GOLD analysis project Ga0114938, IMG submission 88675) | Groundwater microbial communities from Big Spring, Nevada to study Microbial Dark Matter (Phase II) - Ash Meadows Big Spring | ecosystem: Environmental > Aquatic > Deep subsurface >...
GTTACCGAAATCACTCATCAGCCGCCGGGCGCTAGCCCGCGGTTCATCCGCGAAAGACCGCGGGCTAGCGCCCCGCGGCTGATCCACAAAACCGGTAGGTAATTGTCGTGCAGCGCCTAAGTCGTCGTGCGTAATTCCGGGAGGGCGAGGCTCCGGCCGAGCCGCCCAGCCCACGGCTCAGCCAGAGCTTCGCCCTCGCATGAGCATGCAGCCTGATTCAGGACCGAAAGATCTCGCCGGCTTGTGCTTAGCAGGAGTGACTGATCATGTATCCCGTACTGCCACCCGAAATCATGTCCGGCGCGCTGGAAATGGTGTGCTACGTTTGCACGGCGGTAGGCGCCCTGCTGAGTCTGCTGCTGTCGATGCGGTTCTGAAAGGGGCTTCCGCCGGATGCGCGGCGCGGCCGGGTGGGGAGCGCATAACGTCGCCATGGTAGAACGATCCCGCGCGGCCAGGCGAGGGCCGAACCGGGCTGCCTGAGCGGTCGGCGGAGACGGGAAACAACACGGGGAACGGAGAACGAGACGATGGAAAGCTTCAGTGCACTGGCGTCGGCGGTCGCGGAGAACTGGCCCGTGTGGCTGGTCACCGTCACCCTGATCGTGGCGGCGGTCGTCGACGGTTTTGAATTGAAGGTGCCGAACTGGATCACGTTTCCCATGGTTCTGGGGGGCTGGGCCTATAGCGGGATGGCCGCCGGCTCGCTCGGCATGACCTGGTGGGAAGGGCTGGGGTGGAGCCTGGCCGGCACCGCCCTGGGGCTGGCCCTGCTGCTGCCAGCCTATGCCATCGGCGGGATGGGGGCCGGCGACGTCAAGCTGCTGGCCGGCGTGGGCGCCTGGATGCATAGCACCCACACCCTGTATGCGTTCGTGATCTCCGCCCTTGCGGGGGCGATCATCGCGGTCGGCATGGTGTTCTATCAGCGGTCCCTGAAGAAGCACACCACGCAGTTCTGGATGATCCTGACCGAAATGCTGACGATCCGAGATCCGAACCAGCTGTCAGCGATTGCAGCCCAGCGCAAGAGCTCGATGTTGCTGTTGCCCTACGGGATCCCGATTGCGATCGGGACGATTGCCTACTTTGCCTGGATGGAGATGCTGGTATGAGTTCGGTACAACTGGCGGGTAGCCTTCCGGCGACGACCGCGTGGACGAGCCTGTCCGAGTGTTCTGCGCAAGGTATGCCGGCGCGCGGTCGTAAACTGGAGAAAATCTGCCGGTCGGACCGAAGATGGCGTCGAGGGGCAGCCGTTGTCGAGTTTGCGCTGGTGGCACCGCTCTTCATCCTGCTGGTATTCGGCATGATCGAATTTGGGCGGATGGTGATGGTCCAGCAGGTGTTGACGAACGCCTCGCGGGAGGGGGCGCGGCTCGCGGTGCTGGACGGCAGCACCACGGCGAACGTGCAGACCACGGTGAACAGCTACCTGGCCAGTTCCTCCATCACCGGGGCGAATGTAACGGTCAATCCGAATCCACCCAGCAATGCGGCTTTTGGTGCACCGGTGACCGTTACCGTCTCGATTCCTTTTAGTCAAGTCAGCTGGCTTCCTTCGCCAATGTATCTTGGGGCGACGACGATGAGTGCCACCTCGGTCATGCGTCGCGAGAGCGTGCGTTAGGGAGCAGACTCCGGCAGGACGGCTGGAGCGGTTCGTGGCGGCAGCTGGTTCGGCGAACGATTCGCGGCGGTTGGCCTGGTCCGTACGGCGGTGATGCGTACCCGTCCGTGTGGCGGAAAGGGTTGGCGATGCGTCCCAAGTCGATGATCTTGATCGTGATTGCCCTGGGCTGCGGCCTGGTGGCCTCGATCGGCATCAGCCAGGTGATGGAAAACCGCACCAAGCAGTCCGTTGCCCTGCAGGTGGAGACGGAAAAGATCTACGTGGCGATGGTGGACGTGCCGATTGGCGAGCCCTTGTCCGCGCAGACGGTGAAGCTGGAGGAGTGGCCCAAGGACAAGGTTCCTGAGGGCGCGATTCGCAAGCTGGAGGACGTGGAGGGACGTCGACCTCGTCAGCCGCTCTACTCGGGCGAACCGATTCTGAGCGCTAAGTTGATCGACGCGCAGAATGTGGGTGGTGCGGCCGAGCGGATTCCCAAGGGGTTCCGCGTGGTGTCGGTCAAGGTGACGATGGACAGCGCCGCCTCGGGGCTGATCCTGCCTGGCGACCGGGTGGACGTGCTGGTCTTTCTGAAGCGGGGCGACGATATCCGGGAGACGGGAACGCGCACGATCCTGCGGGACGTGACGGTGTTTGCCGTCAATGATCGGATCGACCGCGAGGTGGAAAGCGACGGGTCGGTGATCAATGCCCGCACGGTGTCGCTGCTGGTCAAGCCGGCGCACGTGGAAAAGCTGATGCTCGCGGGCGAGTTGGGCAAGTTGCGGCTGTCGCTGCGGCGGGCTGACGATCGTTCGGACGAGGTGAGCATCGGGGCGACGGTGTCCGACCTGGACGAGACAGAGAAGGCGGGCGACGTGCTGGCGCGGAACAATCCGACCGCCTTGCCCGGCTTGCCCGGGGACGGGCCGGCCGACGGGACCGGAATCCTGGGTTTCCTGGACAAGATGAAAGTCTCCCCGGCGGTTCCGGCCGATACCAGGATAGGCGCGGGTGCGCCGGCGGTGACCATGGACATCCACACCCCCGAGGGCGTGAACCGTTTTCACTGGGACGACCGCCAGGGGCTGCCCCGCGAGTTTACGGCCGCGGAGTCGGCTCCCGCGACACCGTCCGCCGTGGTCCCGCCGCCGCCGCCGGGCGCCCGGGTTGGCGGAAAGGCCGACCTCCTGAACGGCGACGACCTGCCTCCCGAGGCGGAAGACCCGATCGACATGCTGCTCGAAGAGTAACCGCCATCCTGGCGGATCGCGAACCAAGGAAGGTTCCGCGCATTTTTTCCCATAGTGCAAGGATGCTCAGGGATGACCTGCAATCTTGACCCGGCAACCGGGCTCCGGTCCCTGTGGGTGGCCGGCGTGCTCGGCGCGTTGTTTCTTGCCTCCGCGGCCCCGGCCCAGGTCGGTGACCCGAGCGCCATCCACTTCCGGGTCCAGGGTCCGTCGCAGCGGCTGGAGATGGTGGCCAACTCCAGCCGCATCCTGACGCTGGACAAGGAGATTCCCCGCGCGTTGGTGAACAACACCGAGATCGTGCGGTTGATCCCGATTTCCCCGACCCAGGTGCAGGTGTCGGCCCTGCGGCCCGGCGTGACGCAGGTCAACCTCTGGGATGAGGACGGCGCCGTCCACACAGTCGACGTGGTGATCTTTGGAGACGCCCGCGAGCTGGAACTGCTGCTGAAGTCCGAATTCCCCCACTCCGCCCTGCGGGTGCGGCCCTTGGCCAGCAGCGTGGTCTTGTCGGGCTACGTCGATCGACCCGAGGCGGTCAGCCGCATCGTGCGGATGGCGGAGGACTATTATCCGAAGGTGATCAACAACATCACCGTGGGCGGGGTGCAGCAGGTGATGCTGCACGTCAAGGTGATGGAGGTGTCCCGCACGAAATTGCGGGCGATGGGGTTTGACTTTGCTGTCTTCAGCGGCAACGACTTCGTGATTCAGGACGTGAGCCAGCTGCTGGGCGAATTCAGCTCCACGGCCCAAAGCGTGGTGGGGACGGGTGCGGCGACCGTCACGTTTGGCATCCTGGACGGGGCGAACGCCTTCTTCGGATTCCTGGAGGCCCTCCGCGAGTACAACCTGGTCAAGGTCCTGGCGGAGCCGACGCTGGTGACGGTCAGCGGGCGGCCGGCCAGCTTTCTGGCCGGGGGTGAGTTTCCGATCCTGGTGCCGCAGAGCCTGGGCAGCGTCTCGATCGAATACAAACAGTTCGGGACCCGAGTTGACTTTGTGCCGATCGTGCTGGGCAACGGCAACGTGCGGCTGGAGGTGCGGCCCCAGATCAGCGAAATCGACTCGGCCCGCGGCGTGACGATCAACGCCGAGCGGATTCCAGGGCTCCGCACCCGCTGGGTCGACACGGCGGTCGAGATGCGGGCCGGCCAGACGCTGGCCTTGGCTGGCCTGATTCAGACGCGGACGGAGGCCCAGAACCGCGGGATTCCGTGGCTGGCTGACCTGCCGTGGGCCGGGGCGGCCTTCCGCAAGGTCGAAGAGACGACGAACGAGGTCGAGTTGTTGGTAACGGTGCGTCCTGAACTGGTGGACGCCCTCGATCCGCATCAGGTACCGCCCTGCGGTCCCGGCGAGACCTTCGACAGCCCGCGGGACGTCGATCTGTACTTCCGCGGATACCTGGAGGTGCCCAAGTGCTGCCCGGACGGGAGCTGCGGCAGTTGCCGTCAGGCTGGGGTCGTCCCCGGGGACCAGACCTATCCGGCATATCCGGGTCCGCTCGATCCGAACGCCGTGCAGGTTCCGGCCCAGACCTCGGCGGCGCCGGTGCTGGAGTCTGCTCGCCGACCGGCGCAGGCGCGCAGTGTACTGCGGGACCGTTCCGCTACGGCAGATTATCCGGCTTCGATCGTCCCGCCCGATGGGGCTGGTTCGGGCGGCTACCAGCCGCCGATACGACATAGTGGCAACCACACGGCGGCGGTCGCACCCGAGCCCAGCCGCTACTCGCCGCAACATGTGGGCGGACGATCGCAGCCGCGGCAGGTCAGCCACGCGGCGGCGGGCGATGACCCGGGGCTGGTCGGTCCGCTGGGGTACGACATGATCGACTACAAACGCTAGGCACGAGCACCACGCCGGGAATCCCCCCGGCCGCGGGCTGCGCTACGAAACCTGGATACCGCAACCGATGAGCAATGTCTTGCGTCTGGCGATCGTGGACCCCAGCGACAGCTCGCGCGAAGCGACCAAGAAGCTCCTGCTGGGCATGGACATCGTGTGGCTGGAGGCCGAGTGTTCGCGGTACGAGTTCTTCGCGGACGTGGTGGCCCAGACGAATCCTGACGTGGGTGTGGTCGCCCTCGACGCCGACAAGGACAAGGCGCTCACGCTCGTCGCGCGGCTGCGGGAAGCGGGCACCTGCAGCATCCTGGTGGTGAGCAGCTCGACCGACGGCAGCTTGATCCTGCGGGCGATGCGCGCGGGGGCCTCCGAGTTCCTCCCGCTGCCCCTGACGGTGGACGAGCTGGTGGGGGCCTTGGGCCGGATTTCCCAACAGCGGATGGGGGGCCAGGCGGGCAAGGCCCGCGGCTGCACGTCGATCTGCATCGCCGGTTCCAGCGGCGGCGTCGGGTGTACCAGTCTGGCGGTGAATCTGGGCTGTGCCTTGGCCGCCGACGATGCCAACACGGTGGCCCTGGTCGACCTGGACATGTCGTTGGGCGACGCGGACGTGCTGCTGGACACGATCCCCGACTACACGCTGGCCGACGTCGCACAGAACGTCGCGCGGCTCGACTTTGCCCTGTTGAAACGCTCGATGACCAAGCATTCCACGGGCCTGTACCTGTTGCCGCGCCCCGTGCAGCTGCAGGACGCGCCGCTCGTCACGCCCGACGATTACCAGCGCGTCCTGGGCCTGCTGAAGGCCACCTTCACACACGTGATCATGGACCTGTCCAAGGCCTACAGTCGCCTGGACCTGGTGGCTCTCACCGAGGCCGACCATGTGCTGCTGGTCACCCAGTTGGACCTGCCGTGCCTGCGGAACGTGGTGCGCTTGATGATGTCGTTCGATGAAATCGAGGGCCTCAAGGACAAGACCAGGATCATTGTCAACCGCGTGGGGCTGGAAACCGGGCAGATCGGCCTGAAGAAGGCCCAGGAGACGATCGGCCGCGAGATCTTCTGGCGGATCCCGAACGACTACCGGGTGATGGTCGAGGTGCGGAACAACGGGATTCCCCTGTTGGAACAAGCCCCCAAGGCCGGGATCACGCAGTCGGTGATCGGTTTGGCCGCCGCCCTGACGGGCGAGAATACCGGCGAGGCGGACGGTGAGAAATCGCCGGCCGGGCGTTGGCTGAGCTTCTGGTCGGGCAAGACGAAGGCGACCAGCAAGGACTGAACGGGGTAGCGCGGCGCGGGAGGGCGCGGCGCTCCCGCGCCGAAAGTCCGTACCCGGCACCGGCTCGGGGGCGTCTCGTCCTCCCGGCATCGCGCAAACTCTTCAACCCGCGGCACGCGTTCTGCGTCCGTGCGGCGCCGGCCGGTCAGGGCTGTACCGAATCTAAACAGCATTGCGTGATCCTGGGAAGAAAGTGCCAGCCGGCACGCGGCAACCAGGGTTGCACCATATCTTCCCTTTGGGAGGGCGAGGCTCCTGCCGAGCCGGTGCCTTGCGCGGGGTTTCGGCTCGGCGGGAGCCCCGCCCTCCCAGAGTCACGAAACCCTATCGAGCTCGGCCGACGAGCTGCCCGCCGCGCGGCATCGTTCGGACGGGGCGCCACCTTGGTCCTCGGGGGCGCCCTCTCTTCCAGGCGGGTGCCGTCCCTGCCGTCCGGGATGCGGTCGGGAACGGCTGCACCTGGGGGTCTGTCGCCACGGCGGTACAACCGCGCCTGTCGGCACAGACCGCCCCGATGATGGGCGGGTGGCGACATCCGGGGTTCACGCGGTGCGCCGCACAACGTGAGCTATGTTTTCGTAGCGTCGATCCTGGAAAACAAGGCAAGGTGTAAGAATTCTCCCGCGCGGCGGCGTGGCCGCGGCACGTTCGCCGGCAATTGTTCGGCGCAGCGGTCCCCTTGCACGTCCGCCGAAAAGCTCCCCGGCAGGAATCAGGAAGAAGGATATGAGGACGTTGACACAGAGTGCACGCGCGGTCGAATCCAGCAAGAACGAGGAGTTCGAGAACCTCAAGCGGCGGATTCACAGCAAGTTGGTGGACAAGCTGGACCTGTCGCGGGTCGGCGAGTTGGAAGGCGATGTGCTGCGGCGTGAAATCCGGCTGGTCGTGGAGCATCTCTGCGATTCGGAAGAGACACTGCTGAACCGCAGCGAGCGTGAGCGGCTGATCGAGGAGGTGCTGGACGAGACCTTCGGGTTGGGACCGCTGGAGCTGATTCTGAAGGACGAGACGGTTTGCGACATTCTGATCAACGGCCCCAAGCACATCTTCGTCGAACGTCGCGGCAAGATGGAGAAAACCAACGTCGAGTTTCGCGACAACGCGCACCTGATGCAGATCATCGACCGGATCGTGTCCCGGGTGGGTCGCCGGGTCGACGAGACCTGTCCCATGGTCGATGCCCGCTTGTCCGACGGCTCGCGCGTGAACGCGATCATCCCGCCGCTGGCCCTGGACGGGGCGGCCGTCTCGATCCGGCGTTTCGGTTCCAATCCGCTGAAGCTGGAAGACCTGCTGAACTACAAGGCCTTCACGCCGGAGATGGTGATGCTCCTGGAAGGAGCCATCAAGGCGCGGCTGAACATGATCATTGCGGGCGGGACCGGTTCAGGGAAGACGACGCTCCTGAACACGCTGTCCAGCTTCATCTCCAACAGCGACCGCATCATCACGATCGAGGACGCGGCGGAGCTGCAGCTGCAGCAGGAGCACGTGGTGCGGTTGGAGACGCGCCCGCCGAACATCGAGGGCAAGGGGGCGATCACGGCCACCGACCTGGTCCGCAACGCATTGCGGATGCGGCCCGAGCGGATCATCATCGGCGAGTGCCGCGGACCGGAGACGCTGGATATGCTGCAGGCGATGAACACGGGCCACGACGGCTCGCTGACCACAATTCACGCCAACACGCCCCGCGACGGGATCGCCCGGATGGAAACCATGATCATGATGGCGGGCTTCGAGCTGCCGGTCAAAGCGATGCGCCAGCAAATTGCCAGTGCCGTCGACCTGATCATCCAGGCCAACCGCCTGCAGGGCGGCAGCCGACGGGTGACGCACATCACCGAGGTGGTCGGGATGGAGCAGGAAACGGTGGTCATGCAGGACATCTACCATTACGTTCGCGACGGGTTGGACGAATCAGGCCGTACCCGTGGGCGGTTCGTGGCCACGGGGGTGCGCCCGAATTTCATGGACCGCCTGGAGGCAGCCGGTGTCCGCCTGCCCAGCAGTGCCTTCCGGGAGCGGGTGATGATGGTCGACTAGTTCGGGTTGCGTGTTGCCGGGGGGGCGAGGGTCCTGCTGCGCCGAAAACCCGCTCCACGCACCGGCTCGGCGGGGGCCTCGGCCTCCCAAGAACACGCAGCTCTGGCAGAAGGACTGGGATCAGGCATCTTGTTCGGTCCTCGGGCCGTGCGCGTGCGCACCTGATCAACGGCGACGAAGTTGCCCGGCGTCTGAACCTCCGAGGAGCGGGCAAGTCGAGGGAGTCTCCCGCGCACGGCGCCGGGACCGGAGTCGCAGCGGACGGTCAAATACCTTGCAACAGAACCAACCATGACGCCGATCATCATTTCCATTGCCGCGTTCATCGGGGTGGCCGCCTTCGTTGGGGGGGTCGCCGTGATGTTTCGTTCCGGCGTCGAGAGCTCGGTCGAAGACCGCCTGGAGGTGCTGACGAGCAACAAGACGGCCGCGGCCCTGGAGATGGAAAAGAAGGAGAAGAGCCTGCTGGCGCGACCGCTGGACGACGCCCCGGGTCTGATCGAGGAGTTTTTCTCCCAGTTCCTGAACGTGCGCCCGATCCTGCAGCAGGCGGACGTCGACCTCAGTCCGGTGCGGTTTATCATCATCTCGCTGGGACTGAGTCTGGCCGGGGCGGCCACGGCGGTGTTTTCGGGGTTGCCGATCTGGTCCGCGCCCCTGGCGGGCGTTTGCCTGGCAGGCTGTCCGCTGGCCTGGGCCCTGTTCCGACGCCAGAGCCGCGCCAAGGCCTTTGCCAAACAGATGCCCGAGGCCTTGGAACTGGTCGCGCGGGCGCTCCGTGCCGGCCACAGCCTGGCCTCGGGTTTCCAGCTGGTCCAGTCCGAGATGAAGCCGCCGATTTCCCGCGAGTTCGGGCGGGTTTTTGAGGAGCAGAACCTGGGCGTCCCGTTTGAGGAAGCGTTGGAGCACCTGGCCCAGCGCGTGTCGAACATGGACCTGCGGTTCTTCGTGACCGCCGTGGTGCTCCAGCGGCAGACGGGCGGCGACCTGGCGGAAATCCTGGACAAGATCGGCACGCTGGTGCGCGAGCGGTTCAAGATCCACGGCCAGATCCAGGCCCTTACGGGCGAGGGTCGCCTGTCGGGGATCGTGCTCCTGGCCCTGCCGCCGGTGCTGTTCGTGACGATGCTCAAGCTGAATCGCGAGTACGTGATGATGCTGTTCGACGATCCGATGGGGCAACAGATGCTGGCGGTCGGCATCATCCTGCAGGTTCTCGGCGCGCTGGTGATCCGCAAAATCGTGAATATCAAGGTCTAAATGGCCTCGTGTGATCCTGGGAGATACGGGACGAGCTGACCAGAGCTGCACGATCCTGGGGGGGCGAGGCTCCTGCCGAGCCGGCGCGCTGAGCCGGTTCTCGGCTCGGCGGGAGCCTCGCCCTCCCGGAATCACGCAAACCTAAGTCGTCCTCGGTCCAGCCTGGCGGGGTGACTCGGGTGCCGCCGCGAGCTGGTTCCGGAGGGCCCGCCGCGGGTCGACAAGCGCCCCGCCGCATCCGTCAAGACGATCGGGGACCGAGCATTTCGGTGGAAACTGCCATGACACTGCTTGCGTTCGACTTTGGCTACGTGCTGCCGCTGGCGCTGTTCGGGGCCTTTGCCGCGGCCGCCTGGATCGTGCTGGAGATGGTCGCCTCGCGCAAACCGCGGGCCGAGGAACGGCTGGAGGAGTTCAAAGATCCACGCCTGCGGCGGGCCGGCAAGGAGAAGGAGAATCCCAAGAGCAGCAGTGCGGTCAGCAATGTGCTGAAGATGGCGTCGCCGGCCCTGGCCAAGCCGCTGCGGCCCAAGAATGCCGGTGAGGAAGGGAAACTCAAGGAGCGGCTGTCACATGCCGGCTTCCGCCACGAGGCGACGCCGGGCATCTTCCTCTCCATGAAGGTGATTGGGCTGGGCGTCGGTGTGGTCCTGGGCGGCGGCACGATGATCTTCACGTCCGGATTGAACAAGGACGCCCTGCTCCGCACCGTGATGATCGCCGGCGGGCTGTTCTACCTGCCCGACATGATCGTCTGGTTTCTCGCCAGGCGCCGTAAGCAAGCCATCTTTCTGGGGCTGCCCGACGCCCTGGACCTGATGGTGGTCTGCGTCGAGGCCGGGTTGGGTCTGGACCAGGCCCTGCGAAAGGTGGCCGACGAGATGAAAAAGTCCTACCGGGTGATCGCCGAGGAATTCACCCTGTGCAACTTCCAGATCCAGATGGGGAAGAGCCGCAGGCAGGTGTTGACGGACCTGGGCAACCGGACGGGGGTGGACGACCTGCGTGCGCTGGCCGCCGTGCTGATCCAGGCCGAGAAGTTCGGCTCGAGCGTCGGCCAGGCCCTGCGGGTGCAGAGCGACGCCATGCGTACTCGCCGGCGCCAGATGGCGGAAGAGAAGGCGGCCAAGACGGCCGTCCAGTTGATCTTCCCGCTCGTGCTGTTCATCTTCCCCGGCATCTTCGTGGTGCTGGTGGGGCCGGCTGCCATCACGATGATCCGCGAGATGTTCCCGGCGATGAACGGCGGCTAAGACAGTCGGTCTGGGCAAGCTGCGACGCCGCCGGTCGGTTCCGCCTCAGCCCGCCGGCTCGAAGTGCCGATACCGTTAGCGTGCGGTAGTCCGCACGGCGAGCGGTTCGTCCCCGTCTCAGGGAGGAGACTTCGACCATGCGTTGTGCCAGCAAGTTTGCTTGGGTTACCCTGATCGCCCTGGCTTGGGGCTCGCCGGCCGAGGCGGGCTGGCACAGCTTCTGGAGCCGCGTCCACCTGGACTTTCACCGCATGAACTGCTGGCCGCAGCCGTTCAACGCGGTTGACCGGGATGCGACCCGGGCCCCCCTGGAGACGATGGTCGCGAACGGCTGGCAGCGACAGAACACGCTGAGCCATTACTACTTTCACCAGGAAACGCAACGTTTGACAGAAGCGGGCGAGTTGAAGCTGCATTCCATTCTCACCAGCTCACCCCCGCAGCATCGCGCCGTCTTCGTCGTGCGCGCCAATTCGGCCGAGGCGACGGAGGTCCGCCTGGATTCCGTCCAGCAGGCGGTCGTGCGGCTCATGCCCGAGCAGAGCCTGCCGATGGTGCTGCCGACGAGCATCGAGCCCCGGTCCTGGCCGGCCGAGTACATCGACGCGATCGAACGCAAGCTGCACGGATCGTTTCCCGATCCGCGTCTGCCCCAGGCCGATGCGCCTACTGGCGGCTGATCCGCCAGCCACGTCCGCCGTCGTGCTGCTGCGGGGCCTCGGCCTGACGGAATCTCAGCGCCCTTGCGCGACGTTGCGGTGCGCGACGACGTGCGCGAGGGAGCTGACGCTTCGCCCGACCGCATCACGGTGCCTGCCCAGGTGCGTCCCCTGCCGGCAGCAGGTTCGACTGTAGGACGGATGCCGGATAGGCCGATGATCTAGACGCGGACCGGGTCCCCCCGCTGATGCCGCCCTGCCGGCACGACATTTCCTGTGGGCCGGTGGTGGGCGTCCTCCCGTTCGACCCGGACGCAGGGAGGTGCCTTGTGCCGTCGCCGCAATTCAGAACCTTCACGGGCTGGCTGGCTCTGCTGGCGTGCGTTCCGGGATGCGCCGGGCCTGGCGCGCCGGGCCTGCCGAAGTGGCCCGGGGCCACCGGTCAGTCCGTGGCCGGATCGCCGGCGGCAGCACCGCGAGGCGGGCCGTCACGGCGGGAAAGCTCCGAGGGGAGCGGCGTAGCGCTGGCCGGTTCGCTTTCCCCCAGCGACAATCTGCAACTCTCCCGGACCGCCGTGGGACGGCCCCCGGTCGGCGGCCACGCGCTGACCGCGCGGCTCAAGGGCGCTGCCAGTGCCGTGAGCAGCGCGCTGACGATCTCGCCCAAGGTGGTGCCGCCCAACGATCCAATCAGCCTGGCCTCCGATCCGGGTCCGCTGGGATCGGAGGTCTTCGTGTCCGCCGCCGTGCTCTATGAGCAGCAGGGCAAGTTCGCCGAGGCGGCGGCCCAGTACCAAAAGGCGCTCGAGCGCGACCCGCGGAGCCGCGTCGCGTTGATTGGCTACGGGCGCCTCCTGCACCGTGAGGGGAAGTTGGAGGAAGCGATCGGCACCTACCGGCGGGCCCTGACGGTGCGGGGCCACGACGCCGTCGTATTGAACGACCTGGGGCTGTGCCACGCTCGGCGCGGGGAGATGCAACTGGCCGTCCAGGCCCTCTCGGCAGCGGTGCAACTCGACCCCCAGAGTGCCCTGTACCGCAACAACATCGCCACCACGCTGGTGGAGATGGGACAGGCGGACGACGCGCTCCACCATCTGCGGGCCGTACATGACCCGGCCGGAGCTCATTACAACCTGGGTTACCTATTACTCCGCCGGGGCGAGACCACGCTCGCTGCCGACCACTTTCGCCTGGCCCTGCGGGAGAACCCCGCCATGCCGCAGGCGGCCCAGATGCTCGCCCACCTGGACCGTCAGCCGCACCCGGACGGTCAGATCAGCGGGGGCGTGGCCCTGCGACCGCGTGATACGGTCCACGACGGGTGGCGGGGTGACCAGGTGCCCAACTACCCCACGCGCCCGGCGAGCGCCGTGGCGCCTCAACCCGATCCGACGGGCCGGCTGCTGACCGCGCCGCTCCCCGAACATGGACCGGCTGCCAACCGCCACATCTGGGCGGAATAGCCCGGCGATCGAATTCCCGCTGTCCCCAAGTTCAATTGGAATTCGCCTGACAGGCCGGGCACCGAGACAGCGGCCCGCGTCCCGGTGCCGCAGCTGCCGGCACGGGAATGCCTTGAGCCGAAAGCGACCCTGCCCGCGCAGGGAAAAACCCCGGACTGGCCGAGGTTGGAGCACCCTTGTCAGGGTGTGCAAGAGTTCAGGATGGAGGATAGGGGAGTCCGAAATTCATGCCCCAACCAGCGCAAATAGGGGCCTTGCGTCAATCTCCCTGTTCCTTACCTGGTAAGCGTTCACGGGTCGCGGTCTGGTCCATTTTTCGGCCGATCAACTCGACCTCGCGGATACGCGCCGGCCGAAAACATGGACCTGACCCCCTGGAATACGGATCGGGGTCTGGTCCATTTTTCGGCCGATCAACTCGACCTCGCGGATACGCGCCGGCCGAAAAAATGGACCTGACCCCCTGGAATATCAGGGAAAAACTTACACCGGGCTGTGAACGGTTACCTTACCTGCCCCCAAAAAGTCTTCCATCAGGTAAGTGGATCGAAGACACCGCCCTTTGCCCCAGGCCGTAGTGCAGCCAAGCCGAGAGCGTCAGCAAGCGGTTGCCGATCTGGCTGCCCGGCAAAGCGTCGGGCACGACCGGCTCGACCGATTTCTTGCAGTGCGGGCACCAGTCGCGATGGATCGTGTGCTCGGTGACGACCGTCGTGATGTCGGCCGGGATGTCTTCGTTATAGCGGGTCCGCGTGGCCGCGCAGCGTTTCAAACGTCCCTGGCAGTGCGGACAGCAGGCGGCCCGGTGCGCTTTTCGCTCGTCGATCCGCTTCGGCGGCGCGCCCCGGGATGCCCGGCCTTGCGGCCCGGCTATTTGGCTCGCTTCTTCACGGCCGGCTTGTGGTGCCCGGGCGTCATGCCCGACGGGGTGGCCGGCGAACTGACGGATGCGTAATGGCCTTCGGCTTGCTTCAACTGCCGGGCCAGCTCCAACAGGGCAAAGACCACGGCCTCTTCGCCCTGGGCAAAGATCGCCGCCGCTTCGTCGGCCGTCAACTGCGGCCCCAGCGGCACTTCGAGTTCCAGAACGGCCATGACCCTGCTCACTCGCCATCGTGCGAACGCGCATTGTCATAAACCGCGACCCCCAAAATCACCAACACCAACTTCAGACGGCTAAACGGTTACGACAAACACAAGCCTGATGTCATCGTCGCCTCCAGCCGGGGCGGCGCATTGTCGATCAACCTCAACGCCGCAGACACGCCGCTGGTCCTGCTATGCCTGGCGTGGAAGAAGTATAAATCGGCAAGGACCATCCGAGCTAACTCGACGATCCTGCACAGCCGTGCGGACGACGTGGTTCCCTATGCCGATTCGGAAGAACTCGTGCGGAACAGCGGGCTGCCCGCTTACACACTGATCGAGACAGAGAGCGATCACCGGCTCGCTGACCCGCAGTCGTTGGAGATGATGCTTGAGGCGTGTGGCATGGGTAAGGATGAAGAGGACGACGAGGAATTCCTCGAAATCAACCAACGGGATTGGACCGGCCTCTGTTACACGGCGGTGCTGGCCTGGAGGAGGGAAGCCGAGGAGGAATGGCAGGTCGTCCACGGCACGGTTTGGCGCAAAGAGCTTGGCAAGCGGATCGACCACGCATGGTGCGAACGGGAAGGCTTTGTTGTCGAGATGACCCTTCCCGAACCTCACCGGATCATTGCCAAAGAGACGTACTACCGGACGAGCAAGGCAGAAGTGCGCCGGTCATATTCAGGAGAGGAGGCTTGTGATCTGGCAGTCAAGCACAAACACGACGGGACGTGGGAGGACTAGCGATGGCACTGGACGAGAAGACGGTCGGCAAGCTGGAGCGTGACCTCGAAGAGGCCATCGCCCAGGTAATCGTTCGCATGGGCCTCAAGAAGCCGCCGCTCCTGCCCGACCGCCACACGATGCACTTGATGGCGAAGGCCGCCGTGGCGGTCTATGAGGCGGCGGGGGAGAACCACCGCCCACGGGAGCAATGACCAATGGCCTATTCCGATTCCCTTGCCGAGCGAATCCGTGGCCTCGTCGCCCGACGCCGTGGCGTCACCGAGAAGAAGATGTTTGGCGGTGTTGGCTTTCTGCTCAACGGCAACATGCTGGTCGGCGTGTGGAAGACTTCGTTGATCGTGCGGATTGGCTTAGACGAATACGACGACGCACTTCGGGAGCCGCACGTCGGGGAGTTCGACATCACCGGCAGGTCGATGAAGGGCTGGGTCATGGTCGAGCCGGATGGCATCGAGGACGACGAGCAGTTGGGCCAGTGGATTGAGCGGGCAACGAAGTTCGTGAAAGCGTTGCCGACAAAATGAACCCCTCCGACCTCATTCTCCTGGTTCTGTCGCTCGGCTTCGCCGCCATTTCTCTGCTGGTCCACGGCTTCACGCCGAACGGAGTTGGCCCGGCCCTGCTTGCCACGGCTGGCGGCTTCTGGCAGCTTGGGATGCAGTGGCTCCGATACCGAAACTGGATGCGCCACAGAGACTCCGATTTCATCCCCGGCACGCTACACTTGGCAATTACGGCGTGGCTCGGCTGGTCGCTGGCGACGTTTGCAGCAGTGATCTGGGCTGTCGTGGCATTGAGAGAGCTATCAACACTTCGGGAGACAAATCCATGAACACGTTTACTCGCCGCAACTTCTTCTTCGTTTCATCCGGCGCCGCCGCAGGCTCATTGCTCGTGCCAGGGCTGCTGGAAGCCGCCGCAGGCGAGAAGCTCGCTTTCTCCACGAGCGGCTTGACCACCGGCGTCCTGAAGCCCCTGAAGCACAAGGAGATTCCGGGGTTCCTCAGTGTCCAGCAGATTGCACCCCATCACACGGCTCATTACGGCGGGGCACTCAAGACGTTCGCTGCCATCGACGCCAGGTTCGAGGAGAGCTTCCAGCTAGGCACGGCCATCGACCCGCAAGCCTTCGAGACGATGCAGCGTCAGAAGTCGAGCCGGGGCAACAGCGTGATCCTGCACGAGATGTACTTCGACGGCTTGGCCTTGGAGGCAACCGCTCCTGCCGAGGGCGTGCGGCAGGCCATTGAAAGGAGGTTCGGCTCCCTGGAGAGATGGAGCGCCGACTTCATCGCCAGCGCCAAAGCCGCAGCAGGCTGGGCGATGCTGGTCCAGCATCCGGTCAACGGCAGGCTCTACAACGTGGTCAGCGACGAACATGCGATGGGACCGCTCTGGTTGGCGATGCCGCTGGTGGTGATCGACGTGTACGAACACGCCTACTACATCGACTACCAGAACAGCAAGGCCGACTACATCGAGAAGTTCATGCAGCACGTCGATTGGGCCGAAGCTGACCGACGCTATCGGGCTGGCACAGCATGACAGGGAGAACCAGCATGAAATGGGTCACCAGGGAACGAGTAAAAGTAGATCGGGTCGCTTGCCCGTGGCTGATCCGCAAGTTCATCGACGCCAGGGCCGAGTTCCTGTTCGTTCCTGCCGAACAAGTGATGCAGGTGGCCGAGCGAGAAGGAGCAATTCCCTACGATGTCCCCAACGTCGAGTTTGGGCATCACGGCCAGGAATGCTCGTTCGATGCCCTGGTAAAGAGGCACGGACTGACCAACGACCCGGCACTCGTACTGCTGGCAAAGATCGTCAACGGGGCCGACACGGACAACTCGCTCTGGAACCAGCCAGAAGCAGCGGGGCTGAACGCCGTGGCCGAGGGATTTCGGCATCTGGGCTTTAAGGACGACCACGCGCTCAATGCCGCTGAATGGGTCGTCTCTGACGCCCTGTACGCCTACTGCCAGGAGATGGTGCGGCGGGGAAAACCAGACGGAGCCTTCCGATGATCGGCTGCCGACGCACGAGCCATGATCTCAGATGACACTGCCGCACATTGCTGAAAACACTTCGCAGCGGAACTTTTGATGGACCAGACTTCAAATGAACCAGTCCCACCCAACGTCACGCACGTCTCGCTACGGGAATCCTTTTGGACTTGGTGTCGCGTTGCCGCATTGAGCTTCGGTGGACCTGCGGGGCAGATCGCCGTCATGCACCGCATCATCGTCGATGAGAAGAAATGGATCAGCGAGAATAGATTCCTGCACGCCTTGAACTACTGCATGTTGCTGCCGGGGCCAGAAGCTCAGCAGCTTGCGACGTACATCGGCTGGCTTATGCACCGCACGCTCGGCGGATTGATGGCTGGCATGCTGTTCGTGCTGCCCGGCTTCCTGTCCATTCTGGCGCTGAGCATGATCTACGCCCGATTTCAAGACTCGACGTCTATTCAGGCGTTGTTCTTTGGCCTAAAGCCAGCAGTCATGGCAATCGTCCTGGAGGCGGTTCTGCGCATCGGCAAGCGGGTGCTGAAAAACAGCACGATGTTTTCGCTGGCCGTGGCGTCATTCGTTGCGATCTTCTTCTTCAACGTGTCATTCCCGTTGCTGATCGTTGTTGCGGGCATCGTCGGATTTGTCGGCGGGCGCATGGCTCCGCAGCGCTTCTTGGTGATTCGGGGGCATGGTAAGGCGGGCATAGAAGCCCAAGACGACTCACTCGCCGCCATACGGGCAGATGTTCGGCCGACGTTTCGTCGCAGCATCTTCGTCTGTGCGGTTTGCTCGACGCTATGGTTTGGACCACTGGTGGTTATCGGCCTGTTGCTGGGACCAGGCTCCGTTCTCTTTCAAGAGGGTGTCTTTTTTAGCCAGGCGGCGGTCGTGACCTTTGGCGGGGCCTACTCCGTCCTGGCATACGTCGCCCAGCAAGCAGTAGAGAAGTATGGCTGGTTGAAGCCCGGCGAAATGCTCGACGGCCTCGGCATTGCCGAAACGACCCCTGGACCACTCATCATGGTGGTCCAATTCGTTGCCTTCCTCGGAGCATACCGCAATCCTGGTCCGTTCGACCCACTTGTTGCCGGGATCATGGGGTCAGTGATGACGACGTGGGTGACGTTTTTGCCGTGCTTCTTCTGGATTTTCCTCGGTGCGCCGTATGTCGAGCGGCTGCGAGGAAACAACCTCCTCAACTCGGCGCTTTCTGCCATCACCGCCGCCGTGGTCGGCGTGGTGTTAAATCTCGCCGTTTGGTTCTCACTGCACACGCTGTTCGGAAAGGTGGACTCTTGGCAGGGCTACGGGCTGAACCTGTTCGTGCCGGAGCTATCGAGCATCAATCGTCAAGTTCTTGCTATTGCAAGTCTGGCACTGCTTGTGACGTTCTATTGGAAAAAGGGTATGGCAATCACCTTGGCTACTTCGGCTGCTTTGGGTGCGGTCTTGCATCTGACGACAGGATGACGAGGTGCCGCACACTGGTTTTGGGAACAGAGACAGGCTGTGAACCGCTTCGCCACCCTGACCAAAGACGGCTGGCTACTCTTCGCAACTCGCTGTTCGAGGATGTTCGCCTACGGCCTGCTTTCGGTCGTTCTCGTGCTGTATCTGGTCGAGGTCGGATTGAAAGAGTGGGAAGTCGGCCTGCTGCTCACGCTGACGCTGTTTGGCGACACGGCGATCTCCCTCTGGCTTACGACGACCGCGGATCGGTTAGGCCGTCGCCGCACGTTGATGGTGGGCGGACTGCTCATGGCGCTGGCTGGCATTGCCTTCCTCGCCACTGGCAACTTCTTCGTCCTTGTGATTGCAGCCACGATTGGCGTCATCAGTCCCAGCGGCAACGAGATCGGGCCGTTCCTGTCGGTTGAGCAAGCATCGCTCTCGCACATCGTCCCAGACGACCGGCGCACCGACGTGTTCGCTTGGTACAACCTCGCCGGTTCGTTCTTGACGGCGCTCGGTGCATTGGCAGGCGGCCTGCTGACGGAATTTGCACTCCGCTCTGGTCTCCAAGGGGCCACTGCCTATCGCCCCGTCCTGTGGGCCTACGCCGGGATCGGCGTGGCGATGATGGGTGGGTTCGCCTTGCTGTCCCCGGCTATTGAGCCGACCAGCGAGGCAAAGACGGAAACAAGAAGGGTGCTGGGCCTGCACGCATCACGCCGGACGGTATTCAAGCTGTCGATGCTCTTTGCTCTCGATGCTTTCGGGGGCGGCTTCGTGATCCAGAGCGTAATTGCCTATTGGTTTCACGTTCGGTTCGGCCTGGACCCGGCCATGCTCGGCACAATCTTCCTGTTCGCCAATCTCTTCGCCGGTGTCTCAGCGCTGGCCGCCGGGTGGCTTGCTCGACGGATCGGGCTGGTGAATACGATGGTCTTCACACACCTGCCGTCGAACGTGCTGCTGATCCTGGTCCCGCTGATGCCCAACGTCACTTGGGCCATCAGCGTGTTGCTGCTGCGATTCAGCATCTCACAGATGGATGTGCCGACTCGCCAAGCCTACACGATGGCGGTGGTGCATCCCGACGAGCGATCCGCAGCCGCAGGCGTCACCGCAGTCGCGCGCTCGGTCGGGGCCGCATTGCCGCCCATGTTGGCGACCATCTTCGTCGGCAGCGACGCTATGATGAGTCTGCCATTCTTCCTGGCCGGTGGTCTCAAACTCGCTTACGACCTGATGTTGTATCGAGCGTTCGCAAGCAGCGAAGCACAAAGCACGAAAGAGAAGGAAGCCCATTGATGCCCCACCCCCCAACCCTCCGCTCACCCACAGAAGGCCGCACGATTGCTGTCGTCGGTGATCTCTACCGCTTCCTGGCGACAGGCGACGAGACAGACGGCAAGTACGCCATGTGGGAAGCCATCGTCCCTCCGGGCGGCGGCCCTCCGCCGCACACGCACAGCCGGGAAGAGGAGTCGTTTTACATCCTCGAAGGCGAGATCACGTTCACGGTCGGTGACCAGACAGTCGTTGCCACGGCAGGCACATTCGCCAACATGCCCATCGGCAGTTTGCACTCGTTCAAGAACGCCACGGACAAGACCGCCCGGATGATAATCGCGGTTGCCCCTGCGGGCCTGGAGAGGATGTGCTTTGAGATCGGTGTGCCGGTGAAGCTGGGTGAGACGCCACCGCCGCCGACGAAGGCCGAGATTGAGAAGCTGCTGGCCGTGGCTCCAAACTACGGGGTCGAGATCAGAGTTCCGGGGCATTGAGGTTCAACCATGACCACCTGCACCCACATTCTCAACCTCGCCAAGGAAGCTGAGCCGCCCGCTGACGGCATCCTGAGCCGCACGATATTCCAAGACGACCGGATCAAGGCCGTGGTCTTTGGGTTCGGCCAGGGACGGGAGCTTTCTGAACACACGGCGGCGAAACCGGCCATGCTGTCCTTCGTGCAGGGAACGGCGCCTATCGGCCTGGGAGACGACACGCAGGACGCGCAAGCCAGGACTTGGGTCCACATGCCTGCAAACCTGAAGCACTCGATCAAGGCGAAGACTCCGGTGGTCCTGCTGCTGGTGCTCATGAAGTGACCCACCAGAAGCCGAGCCTGCCGACAAAGAATTGTGCTGTCTGCCATCGCCCTTTCGGTGGGCGGAAGTAGTGGGAGAGGGTCTGGGAGCAGGTCCGGCACTGCGCCGATGCGTGCAAGAAGAAGCGGGGGACACAGCGACGATGCGACCAGTTGCCTATCTGCTGATGTTCATTGCCTTGGCTCATCCCGTCTTCGCTGGGGACACCCCCAAGAGCACTTTACTTGGCCCCGGCGATCACACCCGCACGATCGTGATGAACGAGCAGAAGCGGACGTACCTTGTCCACGTTCCGAGGCAGTACGACCCAGAGTCGCCCACACCGATTGTGTTGGCCCTGCACGGGGCCGCGATGGACGGCTCGATGATGGTCTGGTTTTCCGGCCTCAATGCGAAGTCAGACGACGCCGGCTTCGTCGTCGTTTATCCGAGTGGTACGGGCGTGGGGCCATTCCGCACATGGAACGCCGGCGGTTTCAGCAGCAAGATGGCCGAGGGAAAGGCTGACGACGTAGCCTTCATCGGCAGGTTGCTGGACGACCTCAACAGGGTTGTAAAGGTGGATGAGAAGCGGGTCTACGCCTGTGGCATGAGTAATGGCGGCATGATGTGCTATCGACTGGCCGCAGAGATGTCCGACCGGATCGCTGCCATCGCCCCTGTGGCCGGAACCATCACCAACGAAAAAAGCAGACCGACACGGCCCGTGCCGGTCATTCACTTCCACGGCTCGAAGGACAACATCGTGCCCTTCCAGATGACGCCAGAGAAGGTGCCGCCGTTCATGAAGCTGAAGGGAGTTGAAGAGTCGGTGCAGATCTGGGTGAAACACAACGGCTGCGACCAGAAGCCGGCAACCGAAACGATCTCCAAGGAGGGCGACGAAATCAAAGTGACCCGAACATGCTACGGCGGAGGCAAGGATGGCTCGGAGGTTGTCTTGATTGTCATTGAACAAGGAGGCCACACCTGGCCGGGCCAGAAGCCGCCCGTGGAATTCATCGGCAAGTCAGCCATGAACATCTCCGCCAACGACCTCATGTGGGAGTTCTTCGAGAAGCATCCCATGAAGTCATCGTGGCCTTCACTTCGCCGCACGCTCCACCGTGATCGACTCGACTTCCAACTTGAACGGCCCGGACTTCTTGTCACTCAGCATGAAGCCCAAGGCGTTGACCTCGTCCGGCTTCACTGCTCCGGCATCTTTGACGACACGACCAAACGAAGTTGCCTCGAACTTGTCGAGCGAGACTTTGACCTCGATCCATTCGTCCTTCTTGGTCGGCACCGTCGCACGATACGAGAAGGCGATCAGCGGCTTGTTGAGGTAAAGGTTCAGCGAATACTCCCGCCCATCGCCTTTCACCTTGGCGATGAGCGTGTCACCCTGTTCCAGATCGAGCTTCCTGGCCCTTGTTCGCACGGAAGCGAAGCCGCCGTTGTTTTCCAAGGACAGCGTGCCGAAGAACTCCATCGTCTTGGTGTCGGTGATCTTGAACTTCCCTTCGGAAACGCCGCCCATCACGCCGTCGTTGACCGGCTGCCAGTCCTTCGCAGCGTCAGCCCCGGTGAAGTCGAACAGGGGTTGCGTCGTACCCTCTGCCATCGCGGTTGCCACCAAGAACAGGGCCACGAAGCCGGACAAGTAGGCAATTTTCATGCCACGCCTCCTCCTTTTGATTTTACGAAAGTCTCGTCATGTCGCTGATGGACGCTGCAACATCGCCTTCTGAAACAGAGCGTCGCATTCCCGTTCCAAGATGCCACCGATGACAGTGCAGGTCCAAGCTGGACTCCGCCGGATGACCTCTTCGGCCAGAATGTCGATTTGACGCCACCCCAGCCGTTGAAGAGTTCGGATGGATGTCCCGAAGACGACCATCTCGATGCCGCTCCACAAAGCTGCAGCCTGGCACATCGGGCACGGTTCAGCGGTCGTGTACAGGACAAGTCTCTTGTCTTCGACGGTGATGCCCGTTGCAGCCAATTGATTCAAGGCGTCGATTTCACCATGCCACGTCGGATTCAGCGAAGTCTTGTTCCAGCCTTCCGCCAGAACCGTACCATTGTCCCCATCCACGATCACGGCCCCAAAGGGCAGGTCGGGAACATTCGCCGCCAGTGTGATAGCCTGTCTCATGTAGCGTTCGTGATCGTTCATGCGGCCCGGCGTTCAAATTCTTTCCGGCACTCCGGGCAGGTGCGAAAACGGGTGCCCGTGCAGCACACGAGATGCTCGACACACATCTTCTGTGCGCCGCATTCCCAGCATTGAGCCATCACCATCTCTGGCTGCTCCCGTGGAGGCGTTGCATTTTCAAAAGCATCCCTGATCGACTTACCCCGTGGTTTGGCAGACGGCTGGCATCGTTGACGCCGCATTGACGGCCCGGAACATCGAAGCGGTGGAATCTCGCCCGAAGCGCTTCTGGCTCCGGTGCACCAGCGGATAGCCCAGCCGAGTCACGATGTGATTCGGTTTCGAGAACGCCAGAATGTCGTAGGCCACCCGGTCTGTGGTCCGATCCCATTCAATGAGGAACCGCTCTTCGCCGCTTTCCACATGGCCCGGCAGCGTTCCGTAGGCAAAGCCAAACCGGGTCGTCGGCCCGGCCTCGTTCAGGATGTACACGATCCGGCAGGAATTGAGCCACCAGAGGCCCACCGCCCGGCCCATGATCGCCACGACCTGACCGACTTCGAGTGGCGTCTCAGGGGACCACACATCGACCCAGCCGAGGCGAAACTGCTGCCAGCGTTCCAGTGCGGCCTTGGCAGCATCAAAGACCGCCTCGCCGTTTCCGAGTTCGATCCGAGTGCGGTCTACCTTGAACCCAGCAGGGGGCGTCGCCGCGGTCGCCCCGACAGCCGAATAGCTGAAATCCAGAGCCGCCTGTTCCGCCAAGAACCGGCCCAGAACGTCTGAACTCGGTTTTTGGAGGTAAAAGGTTCGCATCGCGGATTCATCCTGCTGCCGAGCATGTCCCTCGGCCCACGAAACGGTAAACTGGCGCACTCAATCATAGACGAGAATCGAACCGTTGCCCAACAGGGAGGTTAACCGCCGCTCATGCCGACCACCGAGCCGAACAAGTCCGAAGTCCAGTCCGGACCGACAGTTCTGCTGACAGGAGCCTCTGGCTACGTTGGTGGACTGCTGATTCCATGGCTGGAGCAGCCATCCTTCGTCCTGCGGTGCTTGGCCCGCAACCCAGACAAGCTGCGACCGCTGGTCGGCAATTCAACAGAGGTTGTCCGGGGCGATGTTCTGGACCCGACTTCTCTGGAGGCGGCCTTGCAGGGCGTTCAGACGGCCTACTACCTCGTCCACCTGATGTCCGGGGCAACGGCTTTCGAGGAGCAGGATCGAAAGGCGGCATCGAATTTCGCCCAGGCTGCGAAGCAGGCGGGCGTGCAGCGGATCATTTACCTGGGCGGATTGGGGGACGACAGCGATCCAAAGCTCTCAACACACCTGCGCAGCCGCCACGAGGTCGGTGAGATTCTACGAACCTCCGGGGTGGAAGTCATCGAGTTCCGGGCCTCGGTTGTGATCGGAGCGGGGAGCCTGTCCTTCGATCTCATCAAGACCTTGACGGACCGGCTGCCGGTGATGATCTGCCCCCGCTGGCTCACCACGCCGACCCAGCCCATCGCCGTGGATGACGTGCTGGCCTACCTGCTGGCGGCGAAGGACTTGCCTCCCGGCGCAAGCCGAATCTTCGAGATCGGGTGCGAAGATGTCACGACCTACGGCGGGATGATTCGGGAATACGCCGGCCAGCGAGGATTGCGGCGTTGGCTGATCTATGTGCCTGTCCTGACGCCTTACCTGTCGAGCCTCTGGCTCGCTTTGGTCACGCCCACCAAGTTCGAGGTTGGACGACATCTCATCGAAGGCTTGAAGAATCCCACCGTGGTTCGGGACAGGAAGTCGCTGGATGCGTTTCCCTCTGTGCCAATATAGGTGAGACAACTACCTCCTCTTTTATTACTGTAGAGGGCGAGGAGGTGCAGGATGTCTGATCGCAAGGATTCGCGGGGTGTGGGGCCGGAGGTTCCGGAGA
>Ga0114938_1000722_pt1 | contig 24153 bp, 32 predicted proteins | sample AshMeaBigSpring_FD_88675 | JGI IMG/M metagenome (GOLD analysis project Ga0114938, IMG submission 88675) | Groundwater microbial communities from Big Spring, Nevada to study Microbial Dark Matter (Phase II) - Ash Meadows Big Spring | ecosystem: Environmental > Aquatic > Deep subsurface >...
AGATGGCGACCTGCCGCCGCCACAGTTCGTCGCGATCATCCTCGCAGGCCCACATGAGGACGGTCTGCGGCTCGGCGATCGCGTCGATGTAGAACCGCCCGAGGGCAAGCGCCGTGCCGAGGGTTTGCGCGAGCAGCGACTTGCCCATGCCGCCGCCGCCCGAGAGCAGCATCGGCCCCGGTCCCATCCAGTGATCCACGCGCCACGAGCGTTCGGGCGGCTGCTGGCCTTCGAGCGCGGTCCAGTCGATCGCCTCCGACTTGAGCGGCGGCGCCTTGCGCCCCGGCAGTTCGATCACCGGTTCGAGGTTCGCGTCCGCCTCGTAGGCTTCGACGGGCGGGAGTTCGACGGCGGGAGGTTCGGGTGCCTGCCGCCAGTCAGGCAACGCGATGCCGTGACTGTCGTAAAGCCAACGCTCGACCTCCCGCAGTCCGCGGCTGTCCTTGCAGTGCCCATGGTGGCAAACAAATGCGCCCCGCCACGAGTTGTCCTCAGACGGCTCGCGAATGGCCGCGCCTGAATCTGCCGCTGCAGTATGTTCGTCCACCCACGGGCACGTAACCTCATGCCACCCGTCGTCAAGCTCACCCTTGTAATGACCGAGAACCGTGAGAGCGTTGCGCAGCACCAGGAACCGATGCGCCGCCGCTCCCTGCTCCACCGTGGTGGGAACCCGCACCTTGGCGTGCCTTTCAGGAACGAGCGATATTCCGTATGCCTTTGCCAGTTCGTCGATCGTGTAGCGCCGGTCGGGTTCCCACAGCACCAGGCGCGAATAAAACGGCTCACCGTACTTCGCTTTGTTGTTCCAGCCCACGGGTAGCCGACCGTAGCGCGTCACGCCTTTCATGCCGGGGTCTTTGGCGTCTGCGGTAAGTCCTGCAGAGATCATCCGGTCGATCAGGCGTTCGCACGTTTCCCGGTCCCGGCTTGCGGGGGAATCCTTGAGGAAATACCACCCCTGTGCGTTACCTGGGCTCGTGATGACCACGGCCGACAGTGGCAACCGCGCGGCCGATGGATTCACTTTCGGGCCGATGTCGTCAAGCATGACGGCACGCATCGCGACGAATTGGGACTTTCGTCGCCGCTCCTGCCCATCGGTCGGCGCGAATTCGGATACAGTCAGGTAGTTGTTGGCCTTTGCCTGCCACCGGGTCGAACTCTGGCTGGTGCGCCACGCCCGTCCTGCCCACACCTCGCGCGGCGCGGTGTACGGGTCATCGGTAAACGAGCACGTGATCGTGTAGTGGTCGTCCTCCATGCCGGCGAAAATCGCCGACAGAAACTCGTCGTTCGTCACCGCCAACGGTTCTGAATCAAGCAGCTCCCTCAGTTGCGACACGTCGAAACTCACAAGGTTCGTCATCACGCCCGCCCCCTTGCGCCCTTCCGACTGTTGCAGCTCCGACACAAGACTTCATACGTGGCGCGCGAAGCGTGAAACGCTATCCATGCAGCTTCGACGTCGAGGCTTGCGAGCGTCGCCCCCATGCCTGGTGTTTCCCGAAGTTCAAGCGGCCCGTGTTCGTCCATGAACGCGCGAGCAATCTTCACGAACGGCTCGCCAGCATGGTCTGCCGTCAAGTCATCTGCCGGGCCGCATGAAACGCACTCGGCCGGGTCTTGTGCATCGAGGAAGTCCCGCAGATCGCGCGCGATGGCGTATCGCAGCGCCTTCTGTTCGTGCTGATGGCGCCGCATCCGCGCGGCCTCTTCCGGGTCGCGGTCGCGACTGATGTTGATGGCCTTCACCCAACTCCACTCGCGCGGTTCGCTCCAGTCGTATGCGATGACGTGGACATGCCGAGGGTCTTTCGGGAAAGTCGGGTTAATTCGGCGCACGGCAAACGTGACGTTTGTACCCGTCACGTCTGCAAACTCGGCGACATCGCCGGGGGGGAAAGGAACGTCGATCTGGTTGCGGTCGATGATCGCCCTCGCTTGCTCTATGAGGGCTTTCTTCGTCGGGCGCCTCACCGCACGAGCCCCTGCTCGCGCTCCATCTGCTTCACGCGCTCGTCGCTGCGCCGCTCGTGGAGCTGACACAGCGCGTTCCACCACGCACGGCGCTCTTTCGGCGTCGCGGCGGTCTGCAACCGGAGCGCGGCGAGGTTGATCTCGGCCTCGAGGGCTGCGTCGGCGGGCGCGTTCACGCAGCCTCCGGCGGCGTCTCGTGCTTTTCGTACAGGGAAGGATCAACGCGCAGCAGTCCCGCGGTGATGACCTGGATCTTGTAGGCCGTTCCCTCGGGGATCACGTCGCCCCATTGGGAAACGGCGCTCTTGGTGATGCCGAGAGCGTGCGCGACTTCTACTTGCGTGCCGCCGAAGTGAGCGATGACGTCGGATTTCTTCATGCCGCCAAAGGTACAGCATGCTGTTCCTGCGGGTCAAGCATGCTTCTCCCGCCATGGGCGTACAATTCGCGCGTGGAAACGCTGGCAGATCGTATTAGGACGCTACGGCGGGCTCGTGGGATGAGCCAGGCCGAGCTGGCGGCCTACTGCGGCGTGACCAAATCCGCGGTGAGCCAGTGGGAGGTCGGCGCGACCAGCAACATCAGGCTGCAGCCGCTCATCCTGCTGGTCGAGGCGCTAAAGACGGATCTGCCGTATCTGATCTATGGCGAGCGCCGCCGTCCGGATGGCGAGCCGGCGCCAGCGCGCAAGAAGCACACGGCGACCTGATCCGGCCCGTTGGCGGGCTGAACCATACCCAGAGTACGTTGTCGCTGCGTAGCAGCACGCGGCGCTTCGTTGATTTTTCCTTTTCGGCCATGAGTCATCCCTGAACCCAGCCTGGGGTTTGGCGACATTCAATCATCTTTTTCGTACAGCATGCTTGACAGTTAATGCAGCTTGCTTTACTTTGACCCCATGCCGGATCCCCGGCGCGGGAGGCCAGATGACAACCAAGACCGCATTCGACCGCTACGTCACCGACGTCGGCTTTGACCCGACCGCGACGCCGGACGCCGCCGCCGTGTCCGCCTGGCTCGACCGCGAACTCGCCGACGAATCGCCGTCATGGGTCGTGAGCAACCTCGTCGACGAAATGCTGTTCGACAACGACCGCAAGCAGGACAAGCAGGAGATGGTCCTGCGTGTCGTCCTCGACGCACTCACCAAGCCCGACCCGCAGGCGGTCGTCTGGTACGCGATGGCCGACGCCATGAAGCGGCTCGTGCAACGCGACGCGCGGCGCAAAGCCGCGGCCGCTGCGTGGGTCGAGGAGATGCTGCGCCCGCTCAAGAAGTCGGTCGAGCACTACGATGCGATCGGCACCGACCGCCGCGCGCTGGCAAGGCGGCAGTAATGGACGCCGACGGCCTCGCGCTGATGTTCTGGGTATTCGTCGGGATGGGCGTGGCACTGATCGCCGCCGGCGGGGTGGAGTGGATTCTGTCGCGGCCGGATCGGCGCTGGCTGAAGCGGCTGCACGACCAGGAGCGGGCGCGCATTGCGTGGCAGTCGCGCGTGATTCTGGACCAGTGCTTCTACAAGCAAGAGGACAAGTGATGACCAATCTCGTTCCGTTTCAGGACATGGAGCGGATGGCGCTCGCCATCGCCAAGTCCAATTTGTTCGGCATGAAAACGCCCGAACAGGCGCTCGCGCTGATGTCGATCGCGCAGGCCGAGGGAATGCACCCGGCGACCGCGGCGCGCGACTACCACGTGATCCAGGGCCGTCCGGCGCTCAAGTGCGACGCGATGCTGGCGCGCTTCCAGGCGGCCGGCGGGCGTGTCGAGTGGACGTCGTATACCGACCAGAAGGTGGCGGCGAAGTTCACGCACCCGCAGGGCGGCACGGTGGAGATCGACTGGGACCAGCCGCGCGCGAAGGCGGCCGGGCTGCTGAGCAAGGACAACTGGAAGTCGTACCCGCGGCAGATGCTGCGGGCGCGGGTGATTTCGGAGGGTGTGCGCACGGTGTTTCCCGGCGCGACCGGCGTGATGTACACGGCCGAGGAAGTGCAGGACATGGTCGACGAGACGCCGGCCAGCGGGCCGAAGGACGTGACGCCGGCGCCGATGGCCGCGCCGGTGCTCGACGAGGCAGAGCGCGCCGACCACCTGGCGGCGATCGAGGCCGCGGCGGATCTGTCCGACCTGAAGCGCGCGTATGCGACGGCGTACTCGGCGGCGAAGCAAGCCGGCGACGTGGCGGCGATCAATGATTTCGAGCGGGCGAAGGATGCCGCGAAAGTGCGGCTGACGGAGGCTGCGTAATGCCCCACCTCTACGAAATCGTCGCGCACCGCGCCGAGTTCGAGCGCCTGGCCGAGCAAGGCGACCTCGACCCGCAACTGATCGTCGACACGCTGGAAAGTCTCGACGGCGAGCTCGAGGCGAAGGCGGTCAGCATCGCGCAGTTCACCCGCAACCTGGACTCGACGGCCGCCGCGGTGCGCGAGGCCGGCAAGTCGATGCTCGAGCGGGCCGCGCGGCTGGAGAAACGTGCCGAGTCGATCCGCAATTACATGCTCTACCAGTTCCAGTTCGCGGGCGTGACGAAGATCGAGTGCCCGTGGTTCGTGATCTCGATCCGCAAGAATCCGCCGGCCGTCGTGATCGACGACGAGAAGTCGGTGCCGGAGGACTTCAAGACGGTGCCGGAGCCGCCGGCGCCGCGGCCGGACAAGGTGAAGATCCGCGACGCGCTGAAGGCGGGCGAGGACGTGCCGGGGTGTCGGCTGCTGCAGAGCGAGCGGCTGGAGATCAAGGAATGACCCGCCCCATCGTCGGCCGCCCGCCGAAGCTGCCGCCGAAGACCGTGCAGGCGTTGCTGGTGTGGGCCGCGCTCGGGCGGAACGTGCCGGAGGTGGCGCGCAATCTCGGCGTGTCGCCGACGACGGTGCGCCGGTATCTGTCGGGCGCGCACAAGCGGGAGGTGGCGGCATGAACCGGACATGTGACGTCTGCAGCGAGTCGAAGGCAGACTCGGCGTTCCGCAAATTCGCGCGCGGCCGCCGCAAGACGTGCATGGCGTGCGAGTCAGGATCGAAGGCGAGCGACGGCGCGGTGCCGGCTGGCTGCGGCCTGCAGCCCTCGAAGCCGAGCGGCCACATGGAGGTCGCCCCCGGCCTCGGCGTGCGCGCCAGTATCGAAGCCGGTGCGCTGCACCTCGAGCAGGACCGCCAGGACGGCGACACGATCTACACGCACGAGATCGTCCTGGCGCCGCATGAGGTGCGGCAGCTCGCTGACTGGATCGCGGAGCTGGTCAGGATGTCGGCGTGATCCCCTGGTTCTCCCCCGACTGGCGCGTCCACTACGCCCGGCTGCTCGCGCAGATCAAGGCGCTTGAGGCGCTGGCGAAGGCGGCGGGCAGGAATCTACGGCTATGACGCTTCTGACCGAGCCTATATGAAAATCATATTAAGCATCGTCGTTTCGTTCGTGTTTTTCAGTCTGCTGTACGGGGCGGTGGCTGACGCGATCAGCCGGCTGGCGGCGCTGATTCCAGGGTGAGGTTTCGATCAGCGCAGGAGGGTGAGCGATGAGCGATCCAATCATTCAGTCACGCTGCGCCGACTTGTCGCAAGAGCGGAAGATCGAACGTCTTGAGCGCGAACTGGCCGAAGCTCAAGCCACGCTCCGCGACCACGCAGAAATACAAAATGCTTTGCACGATCAACTTGCCGAGGCGCGGGGGCTGCTGACCTCAATCCGACAGAACTTTCACATGACTAGCGAATGGGCAGACCGCATCGACGCCTTCCTCGCGGAGCCACAGGAGGGTGAGCGATGACACTGCTGGACGCGATCCTGCTGGCGCTGGCGGGGTGGGTGATGTACGAGGCGTGGTACAGGCACCGCCAGTGATCCTGACGTTTGCCAAGCTGCAGCGGATCTCCGGCCTCACCCGGCCGGTGGCCGTGAAGGCGTGGCTGAAGCGCCAGGGCGTGGCCTATCTGCGGGACGCCGAGGGCAGGCCGTTCACGACCCTTGATGCCATCAACCGCCGCTTGTACCGTGAAGAGGATGCCGGATTTGACCTCTCCGACCCCGAAAGGCGTGTACCTGCGAAACGGCAGGTACTATCGCGTCGTCAGGAATCGCTGGATCGCGCTAACCCGTCGTGACGAGGGCATTGCGGCCCTGCACCGCGCGCTGCGCGAGACGCCGATCGAGCGCGACCCCGAGACCGTGGGCGAGCTGCTGGCCCGCTATCTGCCGCAGGCCGAGATCAGCGCGACCACGCGCCGGGAGTACACCCGGATCATCGACTCACGCCTGATGCACCACTTCGGGCGGATGCGGATCGGCGCCGTGCGGCCGAACCTGGTCGCCGCCTACCTCGAGAAGCGCAAGCGCGACGGACACGGCCCGATGGGCAACCGCGAGCGGGCCGTGCTGTCGTCGGCGTTCGAGTTCGCCATGCGCAACAAGTGGGCGGAGTTCAATCCGTGCGTCGGCGTGCGGCGCAACAAAGAGCGCAGGCGGGAGCGGTACGTTACAGACGTGGAGTTCCTGGCGGCCTTCGAGGCTGCACCAGAACCGCTACAGGACGTGCTGGCGTTGGCCCTGCTGACGGGCGCCAGGCAGGGTGATCTGCGCAAGCTGCGCCGCGAGGATCTGCGGCCGGACGGGATTTACATGCTGGAGGGGAAGACCGAGAGCACGACCGGGAAGCGGCGACTGGTCGCCTGGTCGGATGCGTTGCGGTTCTTTGTGAGGCGGGCGCTCGAGCGGCAGGAGCGGATCGCGGCCAGGGAGCCAGACCCGCGGAAGCATCGGCAGCGTCGGACGGTGAGCGAGTACGTCCTGACGAATCGGTTCAACCGGCCCTGGACGATGGGCGGGCTGCAGTCGGCGGTGAAGAGGATGCCGAAGGACTGGCACTTCCACGACATCCGGGCGAAGTCGGCGAGCGACGCCGGCCACAACATCCTCGGCCACGGTGCGCAGATGCTCGGCGTCTACGTCCGCGAGCGGAAGGTCGCGGCGCTCCGATGATCTTAGAAGCGCCTTGGAGGCTTAGAAAGATCGCCTCGTAAGTGGTGGGCCGTGTAGGACTCGAACCTACGACCTACTGATTAAGAGTCTGGTGTTTGAAGGTCGCAAGCGGCTGATTCAACGCGGATTCCCATACCGCCATTCTTAGAAGACGGCCCACTTCCGGCCCGCTGAGGTCGTGTTACGGCGCTGACGGTTTAGCGGCCTTCTTCGCCTCGATCAGCGCCTGCAACCGCGCCCGCGCGAGGTCGTCGGCCGCCACGATGACCGTCCACTCGGCGTCCGTGAGCTGCGTGCGCCCCTCGGCGTTCAGCCTGGCGATCAGCATCGAGATTTCCTGCGTGCGGGCCAGCAGCGCCAGCAGCAGTTCCAGGGCGGCGGTGACGCTCATTTCACACCTCGGGCGTTCAGGTAGGCAACCAGCTGCTGCAGCACGTTCGTGGCGAGCGCCAGGCGGCCCTCGGCCGTGGTGACGTCCCCGGCGCCGGCGGCGAGCCGGGCCGAGTCGAGCAGCACGCGGGACTGGTCGGCCATAGCGAGCACCGCTTCGGCATCCTCGACGGTCAGGCTGCCCGCCTCGAGCGCGTTGGCGGCCGAGTCCAGGACGGCCGTGTGCGAGCTGTAGGCGTAGGCGAGCTGCTGGTCGAAGTTCTTGGCCGGCTGGACACCGATCGGCGCACAGGCGCCCGCCAGCAGCGCCACGGACGGCACCGCGAGCGCGAGCAGGATGCCCAGCATCGACGCCCGGACGAAGCCGGACTGGTTCGGGTTGGCGGTCGGGTGGCTCTGCTCGACCATCGCTTCAGCCTGGCGCTTCATCGCCCGCTCGGTGATCGGCGGATTGGCCCGGTTCGCCCTGGCCCAGGCGGCATAGGCCGTCGCGGCGATCGCGACCACCTGCAGCAGCGCGTCCACGGCGAGCGTGGCGGCCCCGTCGGGCAGCTGCTCGGCGACGCCGGTCCAGACGATCAGCTGCGACACCAGCGCCACGAGCAGCGCCCGCAGCGTGGTGCTCTGATACCAGGGTATTTTGTCCATCAATTCGGTCCTCCGGCGATTGGTCAGACATAGCGGCGCCCGTTATCGGCGAACGCCTCGAGTGCACGGGCCAGATAGCGACGTCGATCGTCGATCCCCGTCAGCCCGCCGTTGATGCGGCGCGTCACGGCCTCAAACTCGCCCCTGTCGGCGAGCTCGTTGAGCCCGCTGCTCTGCCAGAACCAGCAGGCCACCGGGGCGCCCAGGTGGGGCTGCAGCAGGTCGTGCGGATAGCGATCGAGCGGATAGCCGATCGCCTGGCCGGCGCGCGCGTAGTTGCGCCGGCCCGTCAGCTGGATGCAGCCGCGCCCGCGATACCGCCAGCCATCGCCGCTCGCCTCGTTGGAGTTGCCGAGGCGATTTGCATAGACGTGATTGGCCAGCCGCTCGGGGTTGCGGGCGTAGGGGACGGCCGCGGCCCAGCTGCGAAACCGCGACGGCCAGGTGCGCATCAGCGCCTCGACGCTGTAGTTCAGCCGCTCCTCGAACACCGTGAAGCCGGCCGACTCGTGCGCGCACTGCGCGAGGAACATCGCCGCCCGCGGGCCCGCCGTGATGTCGTAGCAAGGCAGGACGCGCGCCAGTTCCTCTGCCCACGCCGCGACCCCCCGCGGCGCAATGGCGAGGATCTGCGCGGCCGAGACGGCCACGCGCTAGCCGTCCGGGATTGCCGCGATGCAGGCGGGGCGCGTCATGTCGCAATCACTAACTGCCCTCCCGGAACAAAAGGAGGATTGTCGTCGTCGCTCGTCAGTACCACGAGTCCGAGCGCTGTGACGCGCGCCGACGGCGCGTTGCTTGAATCATCGTATAGTCCAATGGTGAATGCGCCCCACTGCTCCGTCGCAACCGTGAATGCGTCGGGGTCGAGCGTGGCTGCGGCGAGCGCCCTATCGGCGATTGAAGTCGAAACACTACTGGTGCCGGGGGCCGTCTCAGTCGTCAAGTTGGCAAAATCGGTGGGCGCAGCGCTCGGAACGACTGTTGAGTCGCCAACACGCGCAGCGATCCACAGCACTTCGGGCGTCGGCGAGCCGACCGACAACGCGAGACTAGGCGGATTGCTGTTGGTGCTATTGCCAGAAGCGGTTGCCGCCTGAATACACGCTGCATCCGCAGATACGCGAAACGAAACCCACGACGATTGCTCCACGGCTTCGCTAATGATGCGCAGCGCGTCCGCGCCTCCACCCTCGGCGATTTTCGTCAACACCATTCCGCGATAGGTGGACAAGTCGCTGCGCTGAGTTACGAGCCGCCAGTTATTACCCGAATACCATTTATCCAGAAACGCATAGTCGCCACCGTCAACGCCAAACATCACCACTAATCGCTCGCCCGCCACGATGTCGTCGGGCAGCGTGACGACGTGAAAGCAGGAGTTCGTCGTTCCGCTGTTGCCGGTCTTGCGCGTGCCATTGATCGTTGGGGCTGCCATATCAAAGGCTCTCCAGCCCGAGCGACAACGCATTTATCACGTTGCGCGTCCACGGCGTTTCAGGCGACCCGCTGACAAAGTCAGCGTCGTATTGCGCAATGCGCTCAATGTAGGCTCCGCTCGCCACGAACTGCGGCAATGGAAAATCCGTCGCTGCATAGCGCAGGAACGCGCGGTATGGCCCTTCGGCAACGTCGTGAAGCACGCTAACCGCCGCGACGCGCACGCCGAAAATGCTTGTCGGATAATGCGGAAGGTTCGGCATTGCATAGCAGTCCATTTGGCCCGCAGCAGTCGAGCGGACGTATGTCGTGTCGGCGTCGTTTTGCTGCTCGTCTACCAGTGCGTAGTTATTGGTGGAGTTGCCATCGCTGCCTGTCCACTCGGATGCGTCCTCGTCGCTAACCGGCGCGAGCGTGACGACGCGACACGGGCCGAGGAAATCGTTGTTCTCGGTGCCCGTATCGTCGCAGATATAAACATCGTCAAAGGTCGCCGTCTGCGGATACCACGCGACGTTCGTGCCGAGCGTCACCACGTTGCACTCCGCGACGGTGCCCCCAAGCGTGTCAACGCCAGTCGCGGCGCTGTCCGTCACGCCATCGACGCGTACCTCAAACGAACCGCTGGCAGAAATCTCAACCTTGACCTCGATGTAATACCAAGTGTCGTTCGCCAGCGTGACGTTCCCGGCAGTCGGCGATCCGTAGGGAGTGCCCGCTGCGTCTGCCATCCCGAGCTTACCGTCTGGATATATCAGCAGCGAGCAATGTAGCTGCGCTGGCGAGTGCAGGAAGCGCACGACTCTGCTGGCTGCGCTGTCGGGCGCGCTGATTTTGAACCCAAATCCACAGATTACGGTCGTGCTAGGCGGGATGATTTTGCGCAGCCCGGCTTCAGTGCCCGACGAGCCGCCATTGAACTGCAGCGCCTTGCCGATCCCGTCGCGCCCGGTGACTGACGAACTGTTGTAATAAATTTCGGAACAGTCCCACGGCGATGCACTGTAGCCAGAACTAAGCGTGGTGTCATAGCCTTCGCCCGACACTGTTTTCGAAAGTTCGAAGCCATCAAAGAAAAGCAGCATGGCGCGTTACCTCGTGCCAGCGAGTCCGAACCCGATGTCTGCGAGCGTCGCGTCGGGCGAAGCCGGAGCGACCACCGTCAACACGTCGCCCGCACTGAAGGTCGTCTCACTCGCCATTGTGAAGCTCGCCACGTTGTTTGGAGAGCCGGTATTGAAAACCATCGTGCCAACTTGACTGCCGTTCTTTCGGATCGAAAACGTCGCCGTAGCAGTTGCGCCGGTGTCCGCCGTGCCGCACGAGCCGATAAGCCCTGCGGGAAAAACAACTGCACGCGGGAACGGGTAGCGCATCAGCACTGCACTCGCGGTCGGCGAGCCGGGATACGATGCGCCCACGTCATACGGGTCGGCTCCTCCCGACGGGGATGCGCTCAGTCCGAGGCGATACAGTCCGTTGGCGCTGCCGTCCGTGTGGAACACCGCCGATTGTCCCGCCGTCACGTCAATGCTCGTCGAACCGCACTCGACGCTGACCGTGCCGGTGCCCTCGTTGACGACGCCGAACGGACGCGCTATCGCAGGCACCGTGAGCGTGCGCGCGACCGAATGACCCGTGCAGACGAACGTAAACGCTTCGCGGAACTCGGCATCCGTCAGCGTCTCATCGGCAGAAGTCAGGTCAACAGCAAGCGTCGCAGTCAACGCGAGGTCGAGATAGTCGTCCGCATCGTTGCTGGTCTGATATTTCTGCGCTTGATTCGCTGCGATCTGCGGAAGGTTGAGATTTCCCATCGTTGCTCCGTTATGCGCGCCCCGGCACGTCGCACGTTATCACTTCGCCGAACCCGCGCCCGACTTGCGCGCTGAGTTGATACACGCAGAAGGTAAGCGAGTCGGGCATCCCGCCGAAATCGCTGCTCATTTGCGCGGCTGTATAGGTGACGGCAGTCGTGCCGCCCGCGCTTAAGGTTCGCACGACCGCCGTGCCGCCCGCGTTATAGATGTCCACCTCATAGCGCTCGCTGTCCTCTGCCAGCGGCACGTCCTCGCCGCCGTCTAGCCACTCGCCATTGATGCGCGTGCGCCGCACCCACGACAGCACGAGGTCGCTGCCACTGACAACAATTTCCTGCTGGCACGGTGCGTATGGCATCAAGTCGCGCCCGTTTGCCTGCAGCGCAGTGCCGGTGCCCGAGTCCACCATTCCGCCAATCGTCACTGCGCGGTAGTAACGATCCGAGCCAAGCTGAGACAGCGGCACCGTGACCGTAGCGACCGAGGCAATCGTTGGCACGATGAACAGGTCGGCATTGCTATGCCCGCCCATCATCGTGTCCGTGCCGCGTCGCCCACGCAGCAAGTGCGACAGCCGAAACTGCTGCGCGCCAATTTGCTCCACGTCGCGGTACTGGATGACCTCCACGTCGCCGGTCAACTGATTGATGAGCAGCGCGGGATTGGCACCGTTCAGCAGTTGCAGATCGGTCACGGATTCAAGCGTCGCGGCTCCACGCGCAAGGCTGACCGTCAACGTGTTGTCCCTATCCGTCAACCACGCGCTGACAGGTGCTTCCAGCACGGTCGTCGCGCGCCCCCACGTTGGCGCAGCAGACACAATCGCGCCTTCCACCCACGAGTTTGCATCCGACGAAACATAGATGACTGCGCCCTGCCAGTAACCGATGGTCAGCCCCGGCGATGCGGCAACGTAGAGCTTGGAGGACGTGCGCCCCGTATCGTCAGTGTCCAGCAGCAGCGGCGCGTCGATCAGCAGCAGTTGCGAGGGCGCAGACTGCGGCACGAGCAGGTTCTGTGCATAGCCGCCACCGACGCCAACCTCTGCCTGCGTCACGGACTGCTGCGAATAGATTGCGGCATCCTCGGTTATCAATCGCGCTTCGATAGACAGGTCTGCGCCGAGGTCTGCCTGCACGATGCGCGCTTCCCATACCGTGCCGTCATTCATGTTGACGTTGACCACGTCCAGCGGGTCGTAGCGCAGGAACGTCCACGGCAGCTTGACCGTCAGCGACGTGCGCCCGATCCATGCCTCGTACAGCAGCCACTCGCAACGCTGTTTGACCTCAACGGCACGGAACACCACCGGCACGTCATGCGCGACATGGCGATCCGACTCCATCGCACGCACGGGCGCAGACGGGCGGGCGGCATACTGCGCGCCGCTTTCGTAGTCGCGGTCCTTTTCGTAATAGCGCACCGTCACGCGCTGCGGCAGTTCCTTGTCGGGCGTGCGCTGCTCAATCAGCACCGCGCCCGTCTCGTCATTCAGCACCGCCAGCGCGTCCTGCGTGATCGTCACAATGGACGCCGCTCCGCGCTTCGGAAACTTGAGTGACCAATCAGACTCGACGCCATCGAACTGATACGCGATTGCCAGCGGCTCAATCGCAGCGCGGGCCGACATGACTTGATCAACGTGATAGCCAAGCACGAGGTCGGTCAACTGGCTCACGTCCAAGTCGTCGGCGTCGTAGCCTGCTCGCAGGCACTCGTTCTGCACGATTTCCCACAGGTACACGCCATCGCCACTCTTGCGGTTGAGCAGCACGATATACGGCTCGGGACCAGCGCCTCCGGTGAGGATCGCATCGCGCTGCGAATCGTAGAGTGCAGATGCGTCCCACGAAATAACGCCATAATCCACAACACTCTGCAGCCACAGTTCATGCTGGATGATTTCGCCATTGATGGTGTCGATGTATGTGACACTGGCTGCATCAATCGGCCCCGGCACGTCTGCCGACGATGACGTATAGGCGAACACACCATTATTGATTCGCGCCTCGCCCCAATGAGTTGAGGTCACTGGATACTCGGGCACATTGACCGCCCACAGGATCGCGCCCGTATAGGGGTCGAGCTTAACGAGGAAATCATAATTGGGATCGCTCGTGCGCGATCCCGTGACGGTCAGGAATACCATCGGCTCGCCCTTGGTGCGCTCTCCTATCGGCGAACCGGGAATCAGCACTTGCGTGCCGTCGAACACGACGCCGCGCACGGTTTCGAACCGAGTCGGCATGAATTGCGGCGAGCCGGGAATATATGGAGCCAAGTCCTGCGGATAGACAGTGAAAGTGAGCCACTGATCGCTGTCCGGTTCCGGCATCAGCGGCGAGCCGCCATACATGAACTGCTGCTGCCCGTTGCTCAGTCGCACGCGATGCAAATAGAACGGGCGAGAATCTGCCGTGGGATGCGGGCTTCCAAGCGTCAACGGGCCGTCGAGCAGCCATGCCTCGCAAATATCCGCATCGTGATAGCCACGAGCGATGCGAGCGTTTCCGTTGCCGCCATAGCCTTGATACACGGCATCGACAGTGCCGACCCAATCGCCAGTGGCGCCCGCATAGATAACGAAATCGCCAGCATAAAACGGCGCAGTAATGAGGAAGCGAGACGGTATCGTATATGGCGTTGGATCGGTGCCAATCTCAAGCATGACTGTTGGAAAATACCGATGCAGATTGGTCGAGCCGGATCGCGCTTTGGTCCATATCAGCGATTGCGTCAGCGGGTCGATTTTCCAGATGTACCACCGATCTGCGACAAAGTCGGCAAGCGTTTCGCCAAACTGCGAAGCATAAATGTACCCGTCGAGTCCAAGGTGAAACGCATATAGAACATGCTGGATGTCGAAGCCTGCGCCTTCGTCTCGATACGGCGTGCCGGTCGTTGCGTCCTTGATATAGAACTCGCCAACCTGTCGATTAGTGGCGATGTCGAACACAGAAAACATCACCGCACCGTCAGGTGATGTCCACGTCGCGTATAGACCCGATTCGAACGAGGCGGAAATTTCATTAAACTGATCGACCATCTGCGACTCTGGCAGATATGTCGGCAGGATGATCGGCAGCACGGGATTCGCTTTCCACGCCACCTCAAACGAGAGCAGCGGGATGCGATTGCCGAAGTCCGTCAGGATGCAGTCATCGAATACGACGTAAGCCAGCCCGCGATGCGGCACCGTGTTGCCCACGCCCTGATCGGCTTCCATTGCGGGGTCGGGCAGCTGATCCTCCGTGCCGTTATAAACGCGGATGCGCCAGCCTTCCTTGATCGTGCCGGTGACGGGTGTGTCGGCTTCCAGAATGTCCTGGTATTCGGGATACGCCTCCGCGATGTCCTCGCGGTCGGCCGTCTGCGACGAGCCGAGCGGCAAGCCGCCCCGGTCGTACACGAGCTTGGAATCCGCCCAGATGCGCAGCACGGCATCAATCGGCCCCTCGCCGACTGCGACTGCGAGCGTGCCGTAGTAGGTGTAGGTGTGGATTCGCTGACCGCGCCCACCCTTGCCGCCGACCGTCTCTGTCTGCCGTTCCTCGCGGATCGGCAGTGCCCAGATGACGTTGCCGCCGACGCGAGTCGTGCCGTAGCCGTGGACGATGGATTGCCCGTAAGTGCTGGTCGAGAGCTTCGCTTCATCGACTCGCGGCCCTTCGATGGGCGGCGGGCGCGGCGTGAGTGCGCGCACGACGAGCGTCGCCCCGACATAGAACGCGAGGTTCCACGCGAACGCTGCCCACGAAAAGCCGAGTACCGCCATCAGCCGATGCCCTTGTATTCAAACGCAGCGACGACGCGCTGCAGCCAGTGGATCGTCAGACGTTCCTCCACGACCTTGCGACGCAGCGCGAACGCATGGATCAGCGTCAATCCGTGCGGCCCGTCTGCGACGATGCCGCTGTGGCACGGGTACTTGTCCTCGCGGAACGCCAGCACGCAGCCGGGATGCAGCGCGGCGACCGGAATCTCGCGCCCGTACTGCCGAAAATACTGGATGAACCCATCGGGTGCCGCATTGCGCTGATAGGCCAGCGTGTCGAACGTCAGCAACCCTAGCTCCTTGCCGACGCACACGACCAGCCCGACGCAATCCAGCCCGTTGTCGGGGCTGCGCCCTTGATGCCGCCAGCGCGTGCCAACCATGCGGCGCGCAGCCGCGACGATGTCGGCGTCACTTGACATCCGGGTACACCATGATCGCGTCGAGTCCGGGGACGTATGGCTCGCCGCGAAAATTCAGAATGTTGTCGAAGCGCGCCTTGCACGTCGCCACGGTCTTGTCGCAGCCGGGGCGCATCGTGCCCGTGTCGCCTACCTCGGGCGGGTAGCCGATTGGAAGGAACAACGTGACCTGGGCGATGCCTGCCTCCTCGGGCGAGCCGACGCCCCACGCGGCAATCTCCATCGACCGCCCCGCGTTCGGCCCGCTCGTGAACGTGAAAATACCGCCGACGTAGTAGGCGGGGTCCGTGCTGCTCGCGCCCGTCACGATGAACCGGCGACGATCCACGACGCTGTCGATCATCACGCTTTCCGTCAGCGCGGCGATGTCCACGCCGCAGCGGGAATCACCCAGCTCGGCGCGACACTCCGGCCCGTATATCTGCCCGTTGGCGGCTTGCGCCAGTTCCGCGAAGCCGCGCAGCTCGGTCTTGAACAGCCCCTCTGGCGTGGCGATGCACTCGCCGAGCCAGCCGCGCCTGAGCTTCACCTCGCCGAGCGACAGGTCGGCGTAGTTCACGGCACTGACGTACACCTCGGCACCGTCGAACAGCCCTGCGCGCAGCTCCTCCACCGTGATGCTGTCGTCGTCGAAGAACGCCATGACCTCCATGTCGTCGACGTTCAGCCCGGCCTGGTTGCTGACGGCCGACTTGTTGAATCCGCCGCTGGCGCGGTAGGTATTCTGCGGCGAGCCTGCCGGGAACAGGATGTCCTGGTCGTGCGTTGTGAAATAGAACTCGACGCCGTCCTGGCGGACGATCTTCCACAGCAGCGCGATGGTCGTCACCTCGAGCCCGAGGTGAGCGTTCATGCCGCTGGTCGTGGTCTTCACTCGCGGAGCTCCACGATCTGGATCGACGGGATGTGCAGCACGTCGTCGATCGTCGCGACGTCGGTGATGATCACCTGGTCGATGTCGAGCTCGTCGGTGTCGAACCGCACCGGGACGTCGAACTCGCCATAGGCGTACACGGTCGCGCCGTTCGCGGGCGGCGTCGTGAACGTAATCATGCCCGTGGAGTAGTTGACGCTATAGGCTCGCGTCGGGCTTTCGTTGGTCGTGACGACCACGCTCGAGGCGACCGGCCGCGTGATCTTGCGGGCGTAGTAATACGCGCCGCTCGTGTAGCGCTTCACCAGCGGAAACTGCACCGCGCTGCCCGTGCCAGTGCCCACCACGAGCGGCGCCGCCGGCGTGCCGATCTGGTAATCCGACCAGTCCCGAAAGCGGAAGCCGTGCGCGCGGCCCTCGCGGGCGTAGAAGAAGTCGATCACGGCGGCCATGTCCGCCTTGGTCTTCACGCCGCTCGAGATATCCCACGCGCCGCGCACCCTCGACCACTCGATGTTGCGCTTTTCATACCCGGAGCCGAGCGCGATGACCGTCGTCTTGAACCGCGGTCCGCCCCGCGCCCCGAGCTCGATGCACAGCGGAAAGCGAACGTCGTGGAATGCCATCAATTCTTCCTCGCGCTGGCCCTGGACAGCGCCGAGGACATGCGCGCCTGGATCTGCGTCTCGGTGCGGCGGAACGAGTCGGCGTCGGGCGTCTGGATGTTCATGGTGATCTGGATCGGCCGCTGGTTCCTGCCATTGCCGTCGATCGGCTCGATGGTGGCGCCCCTGGGCCCGGCGAACGCCAGCTCGGGCCCGCGCTCGCCGACGATCCCCCAGCTGTTGGGCTTCATGTAACCGCCGTCGGCAAATTTCGGCAGCACGCCCACCAGGCCGCCGAGCCAGCCGCCCAGCCCTTTCGCGCCCGATGTCAATGCGCCGAAGATCTGCGCCGCCAGCGCCTCGGCCGCCATCCGCTTCAGCGCCTGCGCCCACTGCAGGACCATGCCGTCGACGCCGTCCTCAAACGAATTAAACAGCGCGTCCGCCATGATGTCCTGCATGTTGCGCATCGCCTGATCCCAGAACACCGTCAGCTTTTCCGACGTGTCCTCGGCGACGTTGACCTGATCGGCAAGCGCCAGGCTGACTTTCCTGATGGCGGCTTCCATCTGCTCATACGTCAACAGGCCCTTGTCGTGCAGGATGTAGTAGCTATCGATCGCGTCGCTCGCGAGGTCGTACTCGGTCTTCAGCCCCTCGATGACGCTGGCGGCCTGGTCCTCGAGCTCGGCCCGTTCCCGCGCGGCCTGCGCCGCCGCCTTCTCCTGTGCCTCGAGCTCGACGAGCTGCGTGGTCAGCGCGAGCAGCTGCGCCTTGTACGGCTCGGCCGCCGCCCCCGCGGTCTCGAAGGTCTTCGCGAGGTCGCCCTGGGTGATTCGGTAGGCAAGCGCCGCCGCCTCGCCCTGGTCGAACGTGGCGACCTGCTGCTCGAGCGCATCGACCATCTTCTGGATCGACTCGAGCGCCTCGTCGGTTGCCGACTTGACCTCACGGACTGCGCTCGCGGTGCGGCGAGCGGCCTCGCTGCTGCCTGCCGCGAAGCCAGGCGCCTGGCCGGTTGGCTGGCTCGGCTGGCGGTTGTGCCCGCCCGGGGCGATGCGACGCGCCTGGCCTGCCTGGTCGAGCGCCTGCATCTCTCGGGCGAGATCGAATGGGCTGGTGCCGAGGCCGTTCTTGCGGAACGCTTTGCCAACCGCCTCCCATGCCTGCGCCAGCGTCAGAACGCGCGGCGTCGTGCTCAGGGCGTTTTGCATCGCGTTGAATACGGTCACGAGCGACGGCGTGACGGCGACGGTCAGCGTGCGGACCAATCCCTCCCAGCTGGCGTTCAGCCGCTTGAGCGCATCGTCAGCCGCCGCGAGCTGCTTGACCTGGTCCTCGGACAGCGAGGCGCCCAGCCGGACGGCCTCCTCGCGGGCCTTGCGTATGCCCGCGGCGCCCTGCTCGAACATCGGCAGCAGGTCGGCGCCGGCCTTGCCAAATAGCTCTGTCGCGGCGCGGGCCCGGTCGGCGGGGTCGGTGAGCTGCGAGATGCGGTCGGCGATCAGCTCGAACTGCCGATCTGGCGCGAGCTGACGCAGGGATGCGAACTCGATGCCGAGCGCCGCGAATGTTTCCTGCGCGGCCTTACCCCCAGAGCCGGCCTGGGAGATCGAGACCTGCATCTTCTTGAAGGCGGTCGATAGCGACGACAGCTCGATGTCGCTCATCTTGGCGGCATAGGCGAGCTCGCTGAACGCCTGGGCGCCGACGCCGGTCTTCGCGGAGGCTTTGTTGATCTCGTCGCCGTACTGGATCGCCTTCTGCGCGGCACTCGCCAGGCCGCGGGTGATCGCGACGAACGAAATGCCGAGCCCGATGGCGCCAAGTGCGCGATTGAACGTCTGGAAGGAGCGGTTGATCCGCTTGAGGGAAGAGTTGGTGTTTTTCTCGAAACGACCGAGGCGCGCGTTGGCCTGGTCGAGCTTCTTTTCGTACTCGGCGGTCTGCGCCGAGAGCTTCACGACGAGCCGCGCGAGGTCTGTCACGGTTTCTGGTCCTTCGGTTTAGCGGCGCGGCGGAAGAACGACACGATATTCGCCACCTTCGCCTGGTCCGCCGCCGGGCGATCGGTCAGCATGAAGTCGGCGTGGCTGAACGCCCGCGTGCCCCTCGAGCGGTGCACGTTGGCGATCACGGAGGCGACCAAACCGGCGTGGAGGTTGTCGCGCCACGCGCCCCACGGCTCGACCTGCCAGTAGGCGATCCAGTCGTCGAGCTCGCGCGCCGACAGGCCGTGCTCGATCTGCGCGACCGAACAACCGAGCCCCAGAGCGAGGCGGTGCAGAAACCTGCGCTCGGGGCTCAGTCGTTTTTTTCGTCGACCTCCACGCCCAGCCCGTTGAGGGCCAGTATTGCCGAGAGCAACTGGTCGACGACCGCCACCGGGTATTCGGCCAGGTCCTCCGCGTTGATCGCGGGCGAGACGACACAGCTGGCGATCATGTGGAACAGCGCCGCCTCCGGGTCCTCGGCCTTGCGCCGGCCGAACTCGGAACGCTGCGCCGGCGTCCACTCGCGGATCGTGAGCGACTGGCCGCGGACCTCTATGACCTTCTCGGTCAGCGGAAAGAGGCTCACGGGTGCGTAATCACGCCGCTGATCTTGAACGTGAACAGCACACGGTTGGGGTCACTGAGCGACGGCTGCAGCTCCCAGCCGATGCACGCGCACCGGAAGGCGTAGATTTCGGTCGGGCTGCCGTTCTCGAATCGCACCTGGAAGTTGCGCGACGCTTTGTTGTCGACGTCGTCCATCATGGCGCCTCGGATCTCGTCGCTCATCTCGTAGTTCGTGGTGAGCGTGAACTCCTGACCGTCCGACAGGCCCGGGATGTACTCCTCGGCACCGCCCGAGCAGGTGTCAGTCGCCCGCACCAGGGCATTCTGCGCGCCGAACCCGCCCAGGTCGGTGACGTTGCAGATTTTCGTGAAACCTTCCGGCGAAGCGCCGTCGCCCCGATAGAAAAACCACTCGCCGACAAATGCTTGAGTCGTCATCGCACTGCACCTCAGATTGCATGCCAGATGGAATAGGTCCGCGAGACCCGATACAGGCCCGGCTCGACATCTAGCAAGTCGAGCGCGTTGCCTTCGAGGTTCACCCTCGAAACGTGCACCGAGCCCATGAGCCCGGTGTGATTGACCAGCGCGGCCCGCACCGCATCGGCGAGCGCCGCGGCGTCGCCATAATTACGGGCATACGCATCAATGCGCACCGACGTGCCCGCGTAGTCGGGCGCGCCGCAGGTGTCGATCGGCTGGTCGCCGCCGACGCGCTGGTAAACGAGGCACGGCAGCTTGCTCGCCTCGTTGTAGACGTGCTGCGGGATCGCGAGCGGATAGATCCGCGTGCCCGCCAGTGCGGCGACCGAAGCATCGGCCGCGAGATGGGCGTAGAGCGCTTCCTGGATCATGCCCGGGCTGCCGCAGCGGCCCGGCGGCGGGCGATCCGCTCGATCCGGGTGCGCATTTCAGAGGCGATCTTTTGCACGGCGGCGTCCTTGTTCGACTCGAACGCGGGTGTCAGCCAGGGCGTGGCCGGGTACTTCGAAGTGCCGAGCTCGATGAACTGCAGCGCGTAGTAGGCCTCGGGCGCCACGCCGACCATCGCGGTCGCAACGGTCTTATCCTTGCCGACCCATGTCTTGAGCCGCAGGCTCTGCTGCGCGAAGCCGGGCTCGACGGTGCGGCCCTTGTAGGTCTTGTGCGCCTTGCTGCCGATCGGCACCGTGGCGAGCGCCTGGCGATAGGTCGGCAGCATGGCCTCCATGACGGCGGCCTTCAGCACGCGACCCGAAGTCGCCTTGCCGAGCTCGGCCAGCTGCTTCGACAGCTCGCGGGTGCCTTCAAGAGCCATCGTAGGCAAACCCCTCGGCGCCGCGCTGCCTGCACATCAGGTGGACCTCGCGGTCGCGTTCCTGCCAGTTGATGACGGACAGCACGTCGTAGTAGTGCACCAGCCCGGGCGAGCCCGGCTCGGAGACGAACACGACGCGCAGCTTCTCGTTCAGGCCCGGGCGGTAGCGCAGCCGGATCCGGGTATTGACCTCGGAGGACACCTGCGCGGCGGCGAAGTACTCGCGGCCGGCGATCGGCTCGACGCTGGCCCACACTTCGGCGACGTCCGCCCACGACCAGGTGACCTCGCCCGTGAGCTCCGTCGTCTCGACGCGGCGCTGCAGCGTGATGCGGTGCCTAAGCCTGCCTGCGCGCACGGTCGGCCTCCTGGCGCAGCTTTTCCTCGGCCATGCGCCGCTCGAGGTCCTCGAGGCGCCGGCGCACGGGTCCGGGCATCACCTTGCGGGCGGCCGCGCAGGGCTTGCAGGGCTCGCGCTTCATACGCCGAGGCAGGCCCGGTACGGGAACAGCAGCCGCTCGACGGCCGGGTTCGGCTTGATCTCGAAGTCGACCTGCGCCTCGCGGTTCTCGTAGAGGTCGGCGACGATCATCAGCACGGCGATGCGGATCGGCGCCGGGCGGTCGTTCGGGCTGCCGAGCAGGCCCTCTTCGGTCAGGTTCAGGAAGTTGAGGACGTGCGCCTCCGCCGCCTCGATGTACGCCTCGAGCAGCGTGTCGTCGGTGTCGATCTCGACCCGGCAGTGCTCCTTGGCTTCGATCAGGTCGGTGAATATCACGCGGCGCGCTCCTTCATTCGGTGCTGCTCGGCCCACCACAGGTCCGAGTGCTCGGCCTGCTCGTAGCCGGCCATGAAAGGCATTCCGAGTGTGTAGTGAGCGAGCTGGACGCCGGCCGGGCGCGGCTGGACGCCGACCAGCCAGTTCCAGGTGTTCGGCAGCTCGCCGATCTCGGCGTCCGCCAGCCAGCAGAACTGGTGCAGATCACGGCCCGGTACGTCGTTGACCATGCGCAGCGTCAGGCTGCGGTTCGACGGGTGATCGCAGTTGAACAGCATCACGCTCGACCAGTTCTTGCGCCGGTAGCGGGTCTGCTCGCAGCCATCCATCTTCACGCCCTCATCGCCGGCGTGTTCGTGCTTGACGCACATGACCGCGTACTGCGGGTCGGCGAGCGCGAAGAGCCGCGCCACGTCGCCCAGGAACAGCATGTCGCAGTCGATAAACAGCGCCCAGCCGGTCTGCGCGAGGATCGGCGTCAGGAACCGGGTGTTCGAGAACTCCGTCGAGCACGGCGCGTCCGAGAGCACGTCCCACAGCGAATTGCGGTGGATCCGGTAGGGCCGCTGAGACAGCCCGCAGGCCTTGAGCTTGTCGAGCACCAGCGGGGTGACCGTGGTCGGCCGCGTGGCATGGCGGCGCATCGAGAACTCGGCGACCTTGTAGGCCGCGTCCTCGCGGGCGTCGTAGCCGATGTAGACCTTCACGGCCACACCATGAAGTAGTCGCCGCCGATGCAGTCCGCGGCCTTCATGCCGAGGCCCTGCAGATAGCCGAGCGCGCCGTCGCGCTTCAGGCCCATCCGCGCGTCCTCGCCCTTCTGTTCGACAACCATCACCGGGCGGCAGCGCAGCAGGGTTTTCTCCGCACCCTTGACGACCGAGGCCTCGAGGCCCTCGACGTCGATCTTGATCAAGTCCACGTCCACGAACCCGAAGTGGTCCAGCGTGGTCATCGGCACATCGCCCGCCCCGCTCACCTGTGTGTGACCACTGTGGCCTTCGTAGACCTTGAGCCCAACGGTCGTCTCTGCCTTGCCGAGCGCCACGCGGCGCAGCAGTGCGTTCTCGGCCGTTACGTTCCAGCGCCACAGGTCCGCCACGATCGGATTCGGCTCGAAGGCGAACACGAACTGGAAGTGCTTGACGAGCTGCATCGACCACAGGCCGACGTGCGCGCCGATGTCGACCGCCCGCCGGCGCCGATCGGCCGGCACGAACTGCAGCGCCCGCTCGAGCTTGCGGTACTGGTAGGTGAGCTGGCCGTCGACCTCGCGGCGGGTCGTGTCGTGCACCAGCATCTCGACCAGGTGCTTCTCGTTCGAGGGCAGCCAGACGCCGCCTACGAGCCGGGCGTTCGCAGGACCGACGCCAGCGCCGTCCGAACGACGTCCGGCGTGATCCGTGACCACGCCCGATCGCACGCTGGGTGCTTCACTCTCCATCCCACTGCCTCCGGGTCATCCACCGCCAGATTGACGTGCAGGTCATAGCCGGTATTGGCCGGGCGGATCATTCCGCCGAACAGCACCACGACCCGTCTGCCGAGCGCCGCCGCCGCATGGTGCAGCGCCCCCTCGGGGAAAACCGCGCCCTCACAGCCGGCGATCAGCCGGCAGGCGTCGGTGAAATCGCGCGTCTCGATCGGCTCCACGCCGTCGAGCCACACCGTGCCGACGTTGCCCGGCTGTGCCCAGGGCACCTCCGGGTAGGCGTACACGAGCTCCTGCCAGCGGCCCCACTGCTTGTTCGGGCTGGCCGTGCGCTTGATGTGGGGCTCGACGAGCACTCGCCCGGCCGCGCGCGGGTCCGGCTCGATGGGCGCCAACCGGGCCGCCCGGCAGCGCCAGGAGGTAAACGCCCACCGCAGCTTGTTGCTGCGCCGGTAGTCGACATACGGCCGGCAGTTCGGTCCGTTGACGATGGCGGGGAAGTCGCCCCGCTCATCCGGTCGGACGATATTCGACCCCGCCCACAGCGGGTGCCAGCGTCGCTCGCCCCGGTGATTGAGCACCTGCACTCGGTGCGGGTGCTTCTGCGCCTGCCCCAGCGCCATCAGTTCGTCGCCGAGTCCGATCTGCGTTCTCCTTCAGGCGCGCCCAGGCCTCGCCAGAGCTCATTTCCCGCGGGGTCCACTGGTGGCCCGCAATCCGGGCGAACAGCTCGCGGCGCGCCTCCAGCGACGGACGGTAAGGGTTCTCGATGTGGCTGAACGCCGTCCCGAGCCGCGCGGCACAAAACGACCTCTCCGTCACGATCACCGGCAGGCCGTAGGCCAGCGCGTCCAGCGCCACCGCGCTCGAGTGGGTGACGACGATCCAGGCATTCTGCAGGTCCTGCTCGAGCGACACCTGGCGACGGTAGCGACCCATCGGCTTGAACCGCAGCCGCAGGTTGCGCGAACTGTGCTTGCGAACCTGGTTGCGCACATGGTCCAAATACTGGCGCATCGACAGCGTGGACCAGCGCGCGTAGAACTCCTGCGACTGCACCGCGACCAGCACATGGCGGCCGCCGCGGTACTCGGGCCGGATCTGCACGCCCAGCCGGTCGAAGCGCGCGTAATCGGGCTCGCCGGTGC
>Ga0114938_1000723_pt1 | contig 24128 bp, 20 predicted proteins | sample AshMeaBigSpring_FD_88675 | JGI IMG/M metagenome (GOLD analysis project Ga0114938, IMG submission 88675) | Groundwater microbial communities from Big Spring, Nevada to study Microbial Dark Matter (Phase II) - Ash Meadows Big Spring | ecosystem: Environmental > Aquatic > Deep subsurface >...
CACGAGCGCGGGCCCTTCCAGCGCGCGACCCGCCTCGAGCGAGGCGCGCTCGACGAGCGGCACCTGCTGCCACCCGTCGAACCAGGCCCGCGCCCGCCGCGGCAGCGAGTGCCGCGTCGGCGCCGGCTCGTGCATTTCGCCGCGATCGCCCGCGACGACGGCCTCGACCGAGAGCGTCGCGACCACCGGGTCGCCCATCGCGGCCTGGAACCCGAAGCGGCGCTCGAACCGCGCACGGAATTCCTCGACGACGGCCGGCAATGGCCCGAATGGCACGCCGATTGCGGTCTCGGTGCCAGGGGCGCGCAGCTCGATGACCCGGTGGAGCGTCACGTCCGCCGCCGCCACCCCCTGCGCGGAGAACGCGGCCACCAGCGCGGAGCAGAGATTCGCCAGGGCCCTCTCGAGGCGGCCGGCCGCGAGCGCGGCAAGCGGCTGCTCGATGCTCATGCGCCGCATCAGCCGGCGGTCGGCGAGGCCTATGCCCCAGGCCGAGAGCACGCCGGCCAGCGGGTGGACCAGGATCTCCGACATGCCGAGCGCGTCCGCGACGCGGCAGGCGTGCTGCGGCGCCGCGCCGCCGTAGCAGCAGAGCGCGAACTCGGCCGGGTCGTGGCCCTGGCGCACCGAGACATGACGGATCGCGCGGGCCATCGATTCGACCGCGACGTCGAGGAAACCGGCCGCGAGGCGTTCCACGCCGGCCGGCGCGCCGGCGGCCGCCACCGTCGCGGCGAGCTCGTCGAAGCGGCGGCGCACGATCGCGGAATCGAGCGGCTCGCCGCCGCCCGGGCCGAAGATCGCCGGAAACGAGTCCGGGCGGATGCGGCCGAGCAGTACCTGCAGGTCCGTGACCGTGAGCGGCCCGCCGTTGCGGTAACAGGCGGGTCCCGGCGCGGCGCCCGCCGAGCGCGGCCCGACACAGAGCCGCCCGCCGTCGAAAGCGAGCACCGAGCCGCCGCCGGCCGCCACGGTGTGGATGTTCATCATGGGCGCCTGCAGCCGCACGCCCGCGACCTGGGTCTCGTAGCGCTGCGGCAGCGCGCCGTCGTACACGGCGACGTCCGTGGAAGTGCCGCCCATGTCGAAGGCGATCAGTCTCGGCCGGCGATGTCGCTCTGCGATGCGGGCGGTCGCGACCAGGCCGCCTGCGGGTCCCGACAGCACGGCGTTGCAGGCGCGGAACGCCTCGGGAGCCACCAGTCCGCCGCTGCTCTGCATGAACTCGAGCGGCACGCCCTGGTGGCGCCGCCCGAGCGCGGCGCGGAATTCGCGCACGTAGCGGGCGAGCAGCGGGGTCAGGTAGGCATCGACGACCGTGGTGTCGCCGCGGCTCACGAAGCGGATCAGCGGCGATGCCTCGTGCGAGGCGATGACCTCGCCGAAGCCGAGCCGCCGCGCGAGGGCGGCCGCGCGCGCCTCGTGTGCCGTGTGGCGGTAGCCGTGCAGGAACACGATCGCGATGCTGGCGATGCCCGCGGCGCGCAGGCGCACGAGGTCGGCCTCGAGGCGCGCCTCGTCGAGCGGCCGCAGCACTTCGCCCTCCGCCGCCACGCGCTCGTCGGCCTCGACGACCTCGCGGTACAGCGGGGCGGGCAAATCGATGCGAAGGCGAAAGAGCTCCGGGCGGTTCTGGTAGCCGATCCGGAGCGCGTCGCCGAGGCCAGTGGTGGTCACGAGCGCGGTCGGCACGCCGCGCCGCTCGAGCAGCGCGTTGGTCGCGACCGTGGTGCCGATGCGGATCACCTCTATCGAGGCGCCGGCGCCGCCATGGTGGTCCAGCAGCGCCAGGATCCCGGCCACGCCGGGATCGTCGCCACCCGCCGATGCGGACAGGCGCTTGTCCACGACCAGCCTGCCGTCCGGCGCGCGCGCCACGATGTCCGTGAAGGTCCCGCCGCGGTCGATCCAGAACTGCCAGCCGCGCCTTGCGCCCATGCGCGCCAAGACTAGCGCATGGCGCCTCGCAGCTGCTCGAGCGCGCCGCCGGCGAGGCGGTCGCAGGCGTCGCGGTAGCCGATCTCGATCGCGCGCTCGAACGACTTCCAGTCGAGCAGGTCGAGCGATTCCAGCGCCGGGGTCAGCAGCAGGTCGGTCTGCGCCCGGCGCTCCTTGGTGGCCGCCGTCGCGTTCACCATGCCCGAGCGCCACAGGATCTGGAGGATATTCGGGCGCCGCCGGCCGCCGCGGCGGCCGCGGAACAGGTTCCAGACCGAGGGCGTCTCGTCCGCCTCGACGTCGGTCGTGAAGGCGCGGTCCGTGCCGACGTCCACGCCGATCACCGGGCCGCGTCCCTTGCCGCGCATGACGTCCACGGGCAGGTTGTTCATGGTACCGCCGTCCACGTAGACCTCGCCGCCATGGAACACGGGCGGCAGCACGCCCGGGATCGCGACGGAGGCCCGGAGCCAGCGCCACAGCGGCCCGCGCTGGTGCACCGCGACGCGCCCGGTCGTCAGGTTCGAGGAGACGCAGAAGAAGGGCAGCGGCAGGTCCTCGATGTCGATGTCGCCGAGCTCGCGCCGCAGCAGCCGGCCGACCTTGCGGCCGGAGACGAGCGAGACGAGCGGCAGCGTGAAGTCGGCGAGCGGATTGGTGTCGACGAAGCAGCGGCGGAAGCGCTCGACCAGCTCCGCGTCGCTCCAGTCGGCGGCGACGCCCGCGGCGAGGATGCCGCCCATGCTGGTGCCGCCGACGAGATCGATCGGCACGCCATGCTCGCGCAGCGCCCGCACGACCCCGAGGTGCGCGAACCCGCGCGCGCCGCCACCGGACATCACGAGCCCCACCGCGCGGCCGGTCAGGAGCCGCGCGAGGCGCGGGCAGTCCGCGGGGCCGCGCACGTGGTGCAGCGGCGTGTTCGGCAGCAGCGCGCGCCAGCGCGACGCTGCGCCCGGCGCGATCGGGCCGCGGTGGATGAGCATGAGCTCCGCGCGGCGCACCGCCGCGTCCCGCCCGTCGAACCCCTGCCACAGGCCGGGCTCGTCGCCCGCAAGCGCCGCGAGCAGCACCACGTCCGCCTGGCGCAGGCACAGCCGCGTCCACGCGGTGTCGGAGGAATCGGCGAGGTAGACCACGAAGTCGTTGCGCAGCTCGAGCTCGTGGAACCACTGCGGGCTGTGGCTGCCGGCGCGCTGGCTGCTGACGAGGTCCACGCGGCCGAACGGCTCCAGCGCGCGCGAAAGATCCGACGACAGGGCGGGCATGTCGATGTCGCCGTGCCGCGGCAGGAGCGCGATCGTGCGCGGCATCGCGCGTTGCTCGCGGCTGCCGGCCGCGTCCTCGAGTCGCTCGACCGTGAGACGCGCCAGCCGCAGGATCGCCTCGGGATGGCCGAGCAGCACGCGCTCGAAGGTGCCGGCGGAGAGCATGGCGAGGTCGGAGTCCCGCAGCGCCCGCACGGTCGCGGTGCGCGGGCGCGAGGCGATCAGCCCCATTTCGCCGACGCTCTCGCCGGCCGTGATGCGGCCGATCAGCTCGCCGTCCGGGCCGAAGGCGCCGAGGCAGCCGCTGATCACGAAATAGACCGAGTCGGCAGGAGCGCCCGCCTCGAACAGCAGGCGGCCGCCAGGCAGCGACATCCACTCGAGCTCGGCGACCGCTTCGTCCACGACGCTCTTAGGCAGGCCGGCGAAGAGCGGCAATGCCGAGAGCATCGCCCAGGGGTTGGCCCGCGGGTCGATCTGCGTGCGATCGAGGTCTGCGTCCACGGCAGCGGGACGATATCACTTCCCCCGCCGGCCGCTAGAATCGAAGGCCGTGACTGTGACCGACCGCAAGCTGCTCGAGCGCATCTGGAGGGAGGTGGCCGCGATCCCGCGCGGCCAGGTCGCGAGCTACGGCGGCATCGCGCGCCGCGCCGGCCTGCCGCGCCGTGCGCGGCTCGTCGGCCATGCGCTCAAGGTGGCGCCGGCCAGCCTCCAGCTGCCCTGGCATCGCGTGCTGAACGCCGCCGGCCGCATCAGCCTGCCGGCGGGATCGAAGGCGCACCGCCTGCAGCGCCGCCTGCTGGAGGAGGAGGGCGTGCGGTTCGAGAACGGGCGCGTGGACCGCGGCGCGATGGACGGCGCGGCCGACCTCGACGCGCTGCTGTGGCGGCCCCGGGACTGATAACATCGGCGCGGACGAGGGCAGGGGCGATTCATGGCGATCCGTCACGTGGTCTTCTCGCACGGCCAGGAAAGCGGCCCGTGGGGAACCAAGATCTCGGCGATGTCCGAGGTCGCGAAGAGCGAAGGCTGGAACGTGGACTCCGTGGACTATCGCGGCGTCAGCGATCCGCGTGACCGCGTCACGCGCCTCTTGAGCTTCTGCCGCGACATCCGCGGCGACCTCGTGCTGGTCGGCTCCAGCATGGGCGCCTATGTCGCGACCTCCGCCTCGGCGCTCTTGCACGCGCGCGGGCTGTTCCTGATGGCGCCCGCCTTCTACATGCCGGGCATGGAACAGCTCACGGCGAAGCCGGCGCCCTGCCCGAAGACGATCGTGCATGGCTGGCACGACGACGTGGTGCCCATCGAGAACAGCATTCGCTTCGCGCGCGAGCAGGGGGCAACGCTGCACATCCTGGACTCGGACCACCGGCTGCACAGCGAGCTGTCGCTCGTCAACTACCTGTTCGAATACTTTCTCGTCTCGCTCGACCTGCCCAAGCGGCGCTAGCGCCGGGATCGTCTCGCAGCATCGTCGAAGTGCGCGCGTGGCCGCCCGGGGCAAGGCTCCCTCGTGCGCTCAGAAGAATCACAAAATTCGCGCCCTCGGGACCTTGCCCCGGGCGGCCACGCGCGCTCCGGCGGCGCCGCGACCCGGGCGCGGTCCAAGGGCCGAGCGGGGTTCCGAGCGAGCGAATTGTTCCGGTTCTTCTGAGCGAGCGAGGAGACCCTGCTCGGCCCTTGTCCTGCGCCCGACTAACTGTGCCGCCGGATCGCGCGGTCGGCGAGGCGGTCGACGAGTCCCGGCGCGACGAGCTTGAGCCACCGCAGGGCGCGCCCGCGCAGCGACGTGATCACGAGCCGGCGCCTGGCGAGCGCGGCCTCGGCGATGATGCGGGCGCACTCGTCGGCGCCCATGATCTTCGCCTCGCGCAGCGGATTCGTGCCGAGCGGTCTGCCGTCCGGTCCGGTCGCGCGCCGATGGATCTCGGAGCGCACGAAGTCGGGCGCGATGATCGTGACCGAGACGCCCGTGCCCAGAAGTTCCACGCGCAGCGAGTCGAAGAACCCGATCATCGCGTGCTTGGACGCGGCGTAACCGGTGCGGGTCGGGACGCCGACGAGGCCCGTGAGGCTCGAGACCGCGACAATGCGGCCGCGCGAGGCGAGGAGCGCCGGCAGTGCGCGGTGCGTCAGCCAGGCCGCACCCAGGTAGTTGAGACGCATGAGCCGCTCGAGCAGGTCCACGTCCTCGAGCTCGTCCAGCCGCGACCACATCGTCGCGCCGGCGTTCAGGATCAGCACGTCGATGGCGCCGTAATGGGCGAAGGCGGCGTCCGCCAGCGCCTCGCAGTCCGCGCGCGAGCTGGCATCGCCCGGCACGACCAGCGCCTGGGCTCCCGCACGGCGGCATTCCTCCGCCAGCGAGTGCAGGCGCGCGGCGTTGCGCGCAGAGATCGCGAGGCGCGCCCCGGCGCGCGCAAGATGGAGCGCGAGCGCCCGCCCGATGCCCTCGGACGCGCCGGTGAGGACCACGACCTTGCCGGCGAAGCTTTCCACCGCGGGCTACACGCTAGCAGATGCGAAATGGGGGTGCGTCCCCTATTCCGCTAGACTGGCGGGACAGTCGGCCCGGGAGGCATGCGGATGCACACCATGAAGCTGGCCGGGACGTTGGCGGCGCTGCTGCTGGCGGCGGGCTGCGGCGGCGGCGGGGACGACCGCGACGAGGACCCCGAGGTGCCGCCGATGAGGGTCGAGGACACCGCGGTCGGCGACCTGGTCACGGCGCCGGGGCGCGTCGAGGACCGCACCAATGCCGCCATGGACCGGCACCGTGAAGCGCTCAGGTCGCGCATCGAGGCCGACGAGGGCGCTTCGCCCGAAGACCCCCCGCCCGAGGACTAGCCGCCACCGTGAATCGAACGCTGCTGTGGGCGCTGCGCGCCGTCATGCGCCTGTTCGTGCGCGCCACCGTCGTGCCGGCGGACGCGCGCGAACGGCTGCGCGGGCGGGCGCGCGCCGTCCTTTACGTGCTCGAGGAGCGCAGCATCTCCGACATGGTGGCGCTCGAGCTCGCCTGCATGGAGGGCGGCCTGCGCCGGCCGGGCAAGCGCCTGAAGCTGCGCGGGCTCGACCTGCCGCATTCCACGGTCGCGCTCGAGCGCCGCGCGGGCGTGCTGCGCCGCCGCGCCGACCGGCGCACGCCGCGGGAACTCGCACGCGCGGCTGCAGTCGCGGGCGCGGATGAGGCGCTCGAGCTCGACATCGTGCCGGTCGCGGTCTACTGGGGGCGCGCGCCGCAGCGCGAGCGTTCCTTCCTGCGGTTGGTCTTCTCGGAGAACTGGGCGCTGGTGGGCCCGTTCCGGCGCGTACTGTCGATCCTCGTCAACGGCCGCAGCACGCTGATCCGGTTCGGCGAGCCGCGGGCGCTGCGCGCCTTCGTCGTGGCCGGCCCCGACGGCGCGCGTGGCGCGCGCCGGTTGCTCAGGGACCTGCGCGCCGAGTTCCGGCACATGCGCACCGACACGCTCGGCCCCGACCTGTCGCGCCGGCGCGCGATCGTCGCGCAGGTGCTGCGCACGCGCGCGGTGCGCCAGGCGGTGCGCCAGGAGATCGCAGGCTCGAAGCGCTCACGCCGCGACGGCCTGCGCATCGCACGGCGCCACGCGCTCGAGATCGCCGCCAACTACTCGCATGCCTTCGTGCGCGTCGCCGAGAAGGTCCTCGACCGGCTGCTGAACCGCATCTACGACGGCGTGGAGGTCAGGAATGCCGAGTACCTGGACCGCCTGCCGCCGGAATGCGAGATCGTCTACGTGCCCTGCCACCGCAGCCACGTGGACTACCTGCTGCTTTCCTACGTCATCTACCGCCGCGGCTACGCCGTGCCCTACGTCGCGGCCGGCATCAACCTGAACCTGCCCGTGATCGGGCGCTTCCTGCGCAAGGGCGGCGCCTTCTTCATCCGGCGGAGCTTCCGCGGCAGCGGGCTGTACCCGATCGTCTTCATGAAGTACGTGGACGTGATGATGAACCGCGGCCACCCGATCGAGTTCTTCATCGAGGGCGGGCGCAGCCGCACCGGGCGCCTGCTGCGGCCGCGTACCGGCATGCTGACGATGACGCTGCGCAGCTTCCTGCGGGACACGCGCCGGCCGGTCGCCTACGTGCCGGTCTATTTCGGCTATGACCGGCTGCTCGAGGCCGAGACCTACATCGACGAGCTGCAGGGCCGGCCCAAGCAGAAGGAGACGGTCGGCGGCCTGTTCCGGGTGATCCCGCAGCTGCGCCAGCAGCTCGGCCAGGTGCATATCGGCTTCGGGGAGCCGCTGCTGCTCGACGGGATGCTGGACACGCTGATACCCGGCTGGCGCGGCGACGTCGGCGACGAGAACTCGCGCCCGGCCTGGTTCGGCGCAGCGGTGGACGCGGTCGCGTCCGAGATCATGCGCCGGATCAATGCGGCGGCCGCGGTCACCGCGATCAACCTGCTGTCGGTGGCGCTGCTCGCGGCTCCGCGGCAGGCAATGGTGGAATCCGACCTCGAACGGCAGCTGCAGCTCTACATCGACCTCCTCCGGAACTTCCCGTACTCGCCCGACGTCTCGGTCGCGGATCTCGATGGCGCCGGCATCATCCGCACGGGTGAGCAGATGGGCATGCTGCAGCGGCGCGCGCACCCGCTGGGCGACGTGCTGCGCATGGTCGAACAGAACGCGGTGCTCGCCACCTACTACCGCAACAACGTGCTGCACCTGTTCGCGCTGCCGTCGCTCGTCGCCTGCGCGTTCCTGAACAACCCCGCCATGCGCCACGAGGACATCCAGCGCCTGGTGTGGCGCGTCTATCCCTACATCCGGCAGGAGCTGTTTCTGCGCTGGCGCGAGGAGGAGCTGCCGGGCGTCGTGGACGGCGTGCTGGCGGCGCTCGCCGCGCAGGGCATGCTGGAACGCGCGGGCGACGGCACGGCCTGGCGGCGGCCGCCGACCGGCAGCGCCGAAGCGGTGCGCCTGTCGGTGCTGGCGCAGGCCACGATCCAGACCATCGAGCGCTATTACCTCGCGATCGCGCTCCTGCTGCGGGCCGGGCCGTCGGTGATCACGGCGGAGGCACTCGAGCAGCGCTGCGTGGCGATGGCCCAGCGCATGTCCATGCTCTACGGGCTGGCGGCGCCGGAATTCTTCGATCGTGCGATGTTCCGCGACTTCATCGACCTGCTGCGCCAGCGCGGCGTCATCCACCAGGACGGGGAAGGGCGCCTGACGTTCGACGACGCGCTCGCCGCCGTTGCCGAGGACGCACGTGTCGTGCTGTCCGAGCAGATCCGCAACAGCATCCTCCAGGTCACCCACAGCTGACCTGGATCAAGTGGCCGTCACGCGCCGCGTTTTGCACTGCAAAGCAAAGGCGCTGATATATCCTTGGCGAAAACACCGACCGGTCCTGCTTGGGGAACCACATGAGCACGACTTCCACGCGATCCATCCCGCATTTGCTGCGCTTTGGCGTCCGCACGGCCCTGGCCGCCGCGGTCCTCGCGCCCGGCGCCGCGAGTGCCATCGACTTCACGGCAGGTGGCTGGAACGGCAGCCTGAATACCACCGTGACCTACGGCGAGTTGTGGCGCGGCGAGGCCCGCGACCCGCGCCTCATCGGCACGGCGGATGGCGGCAGGGGCCGCTCGCCGAATATCGACGACGGCAACATCAACTACCGCCAGGGCCGGGTCTCGAGCGCCTTCAAGCTGGTGTCGGAGTTTGCGCTCGACCGCGACAACTACGGCCTGTTCGTGCGTGGTTCCGCGCTGTACGACGACCTGGTCGAGGACGCGGATACCGAGCGCACCGAGATCTCCAAGGCCGGCCGCAACCTGGCGGGCGCCTATACGCGCCTGCTCGACGCGTTCGTCTACGGCCGCTGGGACGTGGGCGGCCATGAACTCGAGATCCGTGCCGGCCGGCAGGTCGTGAACTGGGGCGAGAGCACCTTCATCCAGGGCGGCATCAACAATGCCATCAACCACTTCGACGTCTCGGCGCTGCGCGTGCCGGGCTCGGAGCTGCGCGAGGCCTACCTGCCGCAGGAGATCCTGAAGCTCTCGTACGCCTTCTCGGAGAACGTCACCGGCGAGGTCATCGGCATCTTCGACTGGAACCGCACGCAGCCGGAACCGGTCGGCACCTACTTCTCGAGCAACGACTTCGTGCCGCGCGGCGGCGAGAAAGTGATCCTGGGCTTCGGCGCCTTCTCCGACCAGGGCGTGGACTTCACGCCGCTGGGCGGCACGCTGATCCCCGATTTCCAGGCGGTGCCGCGCGGGCCGACCATCGACCCGGACGACCAGGGCCAGTACGGCGCGTCCCTGCGCTGGTTCCTGCCGAATTTCGGCTCGGGCACCGAGCTTGGCCTGTACTTCCTCAACTACCACAGCAAGCTGCCGCTGATCAGCGGCCGCACCGGCACCCAGACCGGTGTGGGCAACGCGGTGGGTACGCTGACCGCGGCGATCGCAACTGCGACCGCGCTCGCCGGCGGCGTGCCGCTGCCAGGCGCCATCGCCATCGGCGCGGCCCAGGGCCGCAATGCCGCGCTCGCGAACGGCGGCAACCTGTCGCTCGCGACCGCGACGCAGTACGCAACGATCGCCGGCAACACGGTGCTGGGCGGCGGCAACGTGACCACGCAGGCCACCAATCTCGGAGTCCACGAATACGCCAGGACCGCGCAGTACTTCACGCAGTACCCGGAAGACATCCAGATGCTCGGCGTGTCGTTCAACACGTCCCTCGGCACCACCGGCATCGCGCTGCAAGGCGAGCTGTCGTATCGCATGGACCAGCCACTGCAGTTCGACGACGTGGAGCTGCTGTTCGCGGCGCTGACGCCGTTCGAAGCCGCGGCGGCGGCGCTGCAGGGCCAGGCGATCCCGGCGACCTGCACGCCGGCGCCGACGCTCAGCCGCTGCAACCAGCTCGGCGCCTTCGGCGTGAACCAGGTGGTCCAGGGCTGGGGCGAATTCGACGTCTGGCAGGCCCAGGTCACGGCGACCAAGGCCTTCCCGCCGATGCTCGGCGCCTCGCAGCTGGTCGCGGTGGTCGAGGCGGGTGTCACGGAAGTGGACGGCATGCCCGACAAGCTGACCGGCGGCCCGAATGGCCGCGGCCTGCGCCTGAACGGCCCCGGCACCTCGGTCTCGGGCAACGCCGAGCTCGCCAGCCGGCACTTCAACGAGGTGGAGCCGCAGGACCGGTTCGCCGACGCGACGTCGTGGGGCTATCGCGCCGCGCTCAGGCTCGATTACCTCGGCCTGATCGGCGCCTGGAACTTCTCACCGCGCTTCGTCTGGTCGCATGACGTGAGCGGCACCACGCCGGGTCCCGGCGGCAACTTCGTGGAAGGCCGCTACGGCGCGACGTTCGGCGTCGGCGCGAGCTACCAGTCGAAACTCGAGCTCGACCTCAGCTACACCGTCTTCGGCGGCGCGGGCCGCTACAACGAGCTGACCGACCGCGACTTCCTCGCGGCCACGATCAAGTACTCGTTCTGAACCACGACCGGAGGCCAGTCATGACGATGCTCAAGAATGTCCTGCGCCTCGGCGTGCTCGCCGTTGCCGGGGCCGCGACGATCGCGAATGCCGCGGTGACCGCCCAGCAGGCGGCGCGGCTCGGTGCCGATCTCACGCCCATGGGCGCGGAGAAGGCGGCCAATGCCGCAGGCACGGTTCCCGCCTGGACGGGCGGCATCCGTTCCGCGGCGGAAGCGGGCTTCCCGAACTTCAAGACGGGCGGCCACCATCCCGATCCCTACGCGAGCGACAAGCCGCTCTACAAGGTGGACGCGGGCAACATGGCGCGCTACGCGGCGAACCTGAGCGCGGGTCACAAGGCGCTGCTCTCCACCTACAAGGGCAGCTACTACCTGAACGTCTACCCGACGCACCGTTCGGCGGCATTCCCGCAGCGCATCTACGATGCGACCAAGGCCAGTGCGGCGACGGCGAAGCTGACCGGCGCCGGCACCGGCGTGACGGGCGCCATCATCGGCATCCCCTTCCCGATGCCGAGCCAGGGCGTCGAGGTGATCTGGAACCATATCCTGCGCTACCGCGCCGAGATCGCCGAACGCATCATCGGCCAGGCCGCGGTCAGCCGCACCGGCAGCTACAACCTGGTGAAGTTCCACGACGAGACGATGGTCGGCTACAGCCTGCCGGGCGCGACCGAGGCCGCCCTCGACAACGTCGTGCTGTTCTTCATCCAGGAGACGATCGCGCCGGCGCGCCTCGCGGGCGAGATCCTGCTGGTGCACGAGACGCTCGACCAGACGCTCGAGCACCGCAAGGCCTGGCTCTACAACCCCGGCCAGCGCCGAGTGCGCCGTGCGCCGAATGTCGCCTTCGACAATCCGGGCACGGGCTCGGACGGCCTGCGGACCTCTGACCAGTTCGACATCTACAACGGCAGTCCCGAGCGCTACGACTGGAAGCTGGTGGGCAAGCAGGAAATCATCGTCCCGTACAACGCCTACCCGCTGCACAGCAACAAGCTCAAGAACGACGACATCATCAAGCCGCTGCACATCAACCAGCAGTACGCGCGCTACGAGCTGCACCGCGTGTGGGTGGTGGACGCGACGCTGAAGGCCGGCCAGCGCCACATCTACAAGCGCCGCACGTTCTATGTGGACGAGGACTCGTGGCAGATCCTGCTGGTGGACTGCTACGACAACCGCGACCAGCTCTGGCGCGTGCAGGAAGGCCATTCGATCAACTACTACGAGATCCCGACCTTCTGGACCACGCTCGAGCTGACCTACGACCTGCAGGCGGGCCGCTATCTGGCCCTCGGCCTCGACAACGAGGAACCGGTGACGGTCAACTTCAGCGCCAAGCGTACGGCGGCCGACTTCACGCCGGCCGCAATCGCACGCCGGGGCACGCGCTGACGTGAGGCCGGCGCTGGCGGCATTCGCCCTCGCGGTGGTGCCGGCGGCGGCGGTGCAGCCCTCGCAGGCCCAGGACGCGCCGCCGGACGACCCGGCTGCGCGGCCCTCGGTCGTTGCGCCGCTCGCCGTGCGCTCGCTGCTGATCGACCTCGCGCGCGCGGGCAACCGCGTGTTCGCGGCCGGCGAGCGCGGGCACGTGCTCTACTCGGACGACGAGGGCGCCACCTGGACCCAGGTGCAGGTGCCCGGGAGCGCCAACCTCAATGCGGTTCATTTCAACGACGCCGAGCACGGCTGCGCCGCCGGCCACGCCGAGATGATCCTGTGCACCTGGGACGGCGGGAAGTCCTGGGAGCGCACGCTGTTCGAGCCGGACAACCAGCAGCCGCTGCTCGACATCTGGTTCGCGGACCGGGACCGCGGCATCGCGACCGGTGCCTACGGCGTGATTTACACGACCACCGACGGCGGGCGCGTCTGGAGCCAGGTGCCCTTCGAGCCCGTGCCGCTGGATGGCAAGGTCAAGGAAGAGGAAGCGCCCGTGGACGACATGGAGGCCGAGGTGGACCTCGGCTTCGAGTTCCACCTGAACGCGATCGCGCGCGGCGCCGGCACGACCGTCTACATCGGCGCGGAAGCCGGGCGCCTGTTCCGCTCGGACGACGACGGCGCGACGTGGCGCGAACTGCCGTCACCCTACGACGGCTCTTTCTATGGGATCCTGCCGCTCGACGGCGATGCGCTCCTCGCCTTCGGGTTGCGCGGCAACCTGTTCCGCTCCGACGACGGGGGCCGGAACTGGGTCCCGATCGAGACCGGCACGGTTGCGCTGCTCAACGCCGGCGCGCGCGTGGACACGGACACGATCGTCATCGTCGGCATGCAGGGCGTGCAGCTCGCGAGCCATGACGGCGGGCGGACCTTCACGCTGCACCAGCGCGAGGACCGCAAGGCGCTTTCGGCCGTGCTGCCGGCGAGAGACGGCGCGCTGATCGTCGCCGGCGAGAATGGCGTCGGGCGCACGACCCTGCCGGGCATCGGCGGAGGCGCACCGTGAAGGACTCCGGCGACACCCGCATCGCCGAATGGCTGGAGCCGCACGTCTTCGGCAACCGCACGCTGATCCTCGGCGCCTTCGCCCTGATCACGGTCGTGCTCGGCTGGATCGCGGTCACCGGGCTTAAGCTCGACACCAACTTCACCAAGCAGCTGCCGCTCCGGCACGAGTACATCCAGACCTACCTCGACCACAAGGACGAATTCGGCGGCGCCAACCGCCTGCTGATCGCGCTGTTCGCGCGCGACGGCAACATGTTCACGCCGCAGTTCTTCGAGGCGCTCAAGATCGCGACCGACGAGGTGTTCTTCATCGAGGGCGTGGACCGCTCGCGGGTGCAGTCGCTGTGGACGCCGAACACGCGCTACACGGAGGTGGTGGAGGGCGGCATCGAGGCCGGCGACGTGATCCCCTCCGACTTCACGCCGGACGAGGCCGGGCTCGCGCGGGTCAAGGAGAACATCCTGAAGGCCGGCATCATCGGCCGGCTGGTGGCGAACGATTTCTCGGGCGCGATGGTGAGCGCGCAGCTGCTCGACGCCGATCCCGAGACCGGCGAGCCGGTGGACTACATCGCGATCTCGCGCGAGCTCGAGCAGAAGGTGCGCGCGCGCATCGAGGGGGCCGAGCTCGACGTTGCCGTGGACGTGCCGGTCTCGGTGCACATGATCGGCTTCGCCAAGGTGGTGGGCGACGTCGCGGACGGCGCGCTCTCGGTCATCACCTTCGCGGTCGTGACCGTGGCGCTCACGCTGCTGTTCGTCTGGATCTACATCCAGTCGCTGCGCATCGCGCTGGTCCCGGTCATTTCCTCGCTGGTGGCGATGGTGTGGATGCTCGGGCTGCTCGTGATCCTTGGCTACGGCGTGGACCCGCTCGGCATCCTCGTACCCTTCATCATCTTCGCGATCGGCACCAGCCACGGCGTGCAGAAAATCAGCGCGGTATCGGACGCCGCGCGCTCTGGCTGCGACTGCAACGACGCGGCGCGTCGCACGTTCCGCCTGCTGTTCCTGCCGGCGATCGTGGCGCTGCTCGCCAATCTCGTGGGATTCATCACGATCCTCCTGATCCCGGTGCAGGTGATCCAGGAGATGGCGGTCACGGCGAGCCTCGGCATCGGCGTGATCATCCTGACCGACCTCATCCTGCTGCCACTGCTCGTCTCCTTCGTGCCGATCACGGACGACTTCCGCGCACGGGTGGCGAAGCGCCAGCAGCACCTCCAGAGCGTCTGGGACGGGCTCGCCAGGATCACGAACAGGGGCCCGGCGGCCGTCATCATCGGCGTTGCAATCGTGCTCGGCGTGCTCGGCTTCAGGAAGGGCCTGGAGACCCCGATCGGCGACACCCAGGCGGGCGTGCCGGAACTCCGGCCCGACTCGCGCTACAACCAGGACAGCAACCTGATCAGCTCGCGCTTCTCGATCGGCACCGACATCATCAACGTGATCGTCGAGACGAAACCCGACGGCTGCATCGATTTCCCGATCATCGACGCCATCGACCGCTTCGCCTGGCACATGGCGAACATCGAAGGCGTGCGCGACGTCATGAGTCTTGCGGGCGTGTCGAAAGTCGTCAGCGCCGGCTGGAGCGAGGGCAGCCTGAAGTGGCGCAACCTCCCGCGCGACCAGCGCCAGCTGGTGCAGGCACAGAACTACATCGAGACCAGCACCGGGCTCCTCAACCGCGACTGCAGCGTGATGCCGGTGATGATCTTCCTCTCCGACCATCGCGCGGAAACCATCGAGCGCGTGGTCGCGGCGGTCAAGAACTACCGCGAGAAGAACCCGACCGAGGGCGTGAAGTACCGGCTGGCGACCGGCAACGTGGGCGTCATGGCGGCGCAGAACGAGGAAGTCATGGCCAAGGAGTTCGTGATCCTCGGCTGGGTGTTCGCCGCGGTCACGATCATGTGCCTCGTGAATTTCAGGAGCGTCACCGGCACGATCATGGTGATCCTGCCGCTCGCGCTGGTCTCGATCCTCGTCTACGCCGTGATGGCCTTCGTCGGCATCGGCCTCAAGGTAAACACGCTGCCAATGGTCGCGCTCGGCGCCGGCATCGGCGTGGACTACGGCATCTATCTCTTCAGCCGCATGCAGGAATTCCTGGGCAAGGGCCAGAGCGTGCACGACGCGTACTTGGGCGCGCTGCGCGTGACCGGTGCCGCGATCTTCTTCACGGGCGTCACGCTCGCGATCGGCGTCGCGACCTGGGCGTTCTCGCCGCTCAAGTTCCAGGCCGACGTCGGGCTCATGCTCACCTTCATGTTCGTCGTGAACATGCTGGGGGCGATGATCCTCTTGCCCGCGCTCGGGGCGTGGATGTTGCGGCGCCGGGCGACGTCCGCGTAAGCCGTGAACCGCAGGCTGACGGCCGGAACGCTCGCTGGCTGGCTCGCCATCCTGGCGGCAAACGCGGAGACGGCGGACCCGTCAGCCGTCGTCGACTTCTCGGTGCTGACGCCCGCCATGGAAGGGCAGTTCATCGTGGCCAGTACCGGCATCGATCCGACGGCGCTGGTTCCGCCCTACCTGCCGCTCCACAGCTTTGGCAAGGGCCAGCGAACCGACCGGCTGCGCGCCATCATCGCGCGCGAGGGCTACCAGCCGGAGCGGACGATCGCCGACCGCCTGATCGACCGGCTGGCGGAAGCCTCGTACCGCGCCGTCTACGAGCCCATCCGGCGCAGGCCTGCAGGTTCCATGCAGTCGCTGGCCTGGGACCACCTGCCGGAGCATCCGCGGGGCGAGCTCATGCTCGATGTCACGATCCGCTGGATCTGCATGTGCTCCATCGTTGCGTTTGCCAAGTACTATCCGGCGATCTCGATGAGCTGGAGGCTGCTGGATCCTGCCCGGGTCGTCGTTCAACCGACGAGGACGATGTATTACTTCCACCATCCGGCGATGCAAGGCGCAAAGCATGTGTCGTCTTCAACAGGCATTACCACGGCATCTGCTGTTGCGTATCCAGTGGAGACCGTGTCGGAGTCCTGCGGATTCAACTCCGTCAAGGAGATGGAAATGGATCCCGCCGCGCTCTGGGGCTGCCTGGGCGAGGCCTCCGATGCGGCGCTGCGGCGGCTCGTAATCGACCTCAAGAAAGTACATGCGCCGCTCGGGAACAATGCGCCCTTGCCGGACACATGACGCGGCGCGCAATCTCCGGCAATACCGATGGTCCCCGATCAGGTCCTGTATTCGAGGGCTCAGTCGAACGCCGGCCGCGCCCGCAGCCGCTTGATTTCCTTCCGGATTTTCTTGCCCTGAAGCCTTCCCGCGCGCGCCCCGGCGCTTGGTCTGGTCTTCTTCCTCGACTTTGGCACGTGCCGCGCCTGTGCGATCAGCTCGACGAGCCGCGAGAGCGCGTCCCTCCGGTTCGCCTCGCGCGAGCGGTGCCGGTGCGCCTCGATCAGGATCTCGTCGGCCTGTGTCAGCCGGCGGCCGGCGATCGCGCGCAGCCGTCGCCTGCCACCGTCGTCGAGCAGGCTGGTGGACCCGACGAAGAAGCGCAGTTCGCAGGCAGTCGCCACCTTGTTGACGTTCTGGCCACCCGGGCCAGGGCTCCTGACCCAGGCGAGCGTGTACTCGCTTTCGGGGACCTGGATCAATCCTGCTGGTCGGTGGTCGGCAGGATGGGCTGGGCCGACTGCGGCGCGAGCAGCGATGCGGACTTGCCGCCCTCGAGGATGCGGATCTCGCGCTGCGCGGGTGGAATCGTGATGCCGTGCTGGCGGAACAGCGCCCAGATCTTGCGATTGACGTCGGAGCGCACGTTGTTGACGCCCTCGGCCGGATCGCCGATCCAGAAGCGCAGCTCGACCTCCATGCCGTAGTCGGCGAACTCCATGAGCCGCGAGACCGCGGGCGGGTCGCGCAGGATGCGCGGGTGCTCGGCAGTCGCCTCCAGCAGGAGCTTGAGCGCGAGCTCGACGTCGTCCTGGTAGCTGATGCGCACCGGCAGGCGCAGCCGCACGCGCGGGTGGCCGTAGCTCCAGTTGATGAGCGGGTTCGTGATCACGTTCTGGTTCGGCACGAGGGTCGCGACGCCGTCGCGGTCGCGCACGACCACGTGCCGGGCACGCAGCTCCTCGACCCAGCCGAAGCCGGTGGTGCTCGTGCCGGTCGCGCCGGTGAAGCTGATCACGTCACCCGGCTTGATGGAGCGGTCCACCAGGAGCACGAAGCCGCTCACGAAATTCGCGGCAATGGCCTGCAGACCGAAGCCGAGGCCGAGGCCGATCGCGCCGGAGAACACGGTGAGCGTCGTGAGATCGACGCCGGCCTGCTGCAGGCCGAGCAGCCCGCCGAGCGCGATCAGGAAGGCGTAGGCGAACTTGCCGATGCCGATGCGGGTCGAGGGCGCGATCTCCTGGATCGCATTGACGCGCCGGTCGATCCAGCGCGCGATCCAGACGCTCACGACAACGAAAGTCGTGACGATCGCAAAGGCCTTGAACACGGACCAGATCGTGATGCGCGTGGCGCCCTTGGAGAGTCCGATCGAATCCAGCGTCTCGACGATGGCGTCCAGCCAGCCGAGCATCTGCACCGCGACGAGCGCCCAGACGATGAGCGTGAGCCGGAGCTCCCAGGCCTTGATGCGGGTGCCCCTGCCGAGCGAGAGCCGGAGCAGGAAGGCGAGCAGGCGGATGAGCGCGAGCGCCGCGAGCAGCGTCCAGGCGACGTCCAGCCACTCGGTGGGGTCGCGGCCACGCGCGAGGGCGACGCGTGCGACGCCGATGACCAGGAGGCCCGCGAGATAGGGCGAGATGACGGCGAGCGCATCCGTCACGATGCCGCGCGCGCCGTGGCCGTTCTCGGGACGGCCGAGGTACCAGCGTCGTCCCCACAGTACGCCCACGACCACGATGAGCGCGGTGAGCGCGATGACGGCGAGCTGGGCGGTGCCCGCCTGCTGATGCAATCCGGTCAGCCAGGCGGTGAACGCTTTCATCAGGCGTTGAGATCCGGGATCAGCTCGCTCTCGAGCCGCATGATCTGGTCCTTGAGCATCAGCTTGCGCTTCTTGAGCCGGCGCAGCTGCAGCTCGTCCACGTAGATGTCCATCGACAGCCGGCAAATGACATCGTCGAGGTCACGGTGCTCGATCCGCAGTTCGCGCAGGCGCTGCATCCGCTCGAACAGCTGGGTATTGACCTTGTCTTCGTCCGTCATGCCGGCAGGGCGTCGGTCGCGAAGGCGGGAAACGGTGGGCCCGACCACACCGGTCGGACCGACCCCGGCAGCTTAGCCAATCGACCCGGCGGATTCCACGGAATCGCCGGGTCGTGGAAATCGGACCCCACGGAGCCTTCGAGGCCGCTGCGGACGGCAAGGGAGATCGCCTGCTCGCGGTCGCGCAGGCTTCCGCCACCCGTGATGACCTCGATCGCGTGGCCGCCCGCGGCTGCGAATTCCGCGCACAGCTCGCGCCGGGCGCCGGCGGAGAGGGGATAGCGCATGGGGTGGGCGACCGCCGACTTGCCGCCGGCCGCCGCGATCCACGCGGTCGCCTCGGCGAGCTCCGGCCAGGCGGCGCGCACGTGCCCGGGCCGGCCGCGGCCGAGCCAGCGTTCGAATGCCTCGCCGGGACCGGGAGCGGCCCCGAGCGCGACCAGCTCGCGCGCGAAATGCATGCGGGTCGGAGTGACGCCGCGGGCCTGCAGGCGCGTGAGGGCCTCGCGGCCCGGCGCACCCTCCGCCGCCAGGCGCAGCGCGATGCGCTCCGCGCGTTCTTCGCGCAACACCCGCTGGCCCTCGAGGCCGCGCACCAGCACGGGCGCATCCGGGTCCACCGCCAGGCCGAGCAGGTGCAGCGAGCGCCCCCGCCAGGACACGGAGATCTCGACGCCCGCCACGAAGCCGATGCCGCAGGCCCGTGCCGCGGCGGCGGCTTCCGCGACACCTGCGACCGTGTCGTGATCGGTCAGCGCCATGAGCTTCACGCCGCGCGCGGCGACGTGCGCCACTAGCGCGGCCGGGGCGAGCGTGCCATCGGAGGCCGTTGAGTGCAGGTGCAGGTCGAGGGGCGATGCGGGGTTCATGCGGCACGCGGGCCGAGGCCGACGGAGTCGAGCGTGTCGCCGGTCAGCACGACGAAGCCGCGCCGACGGCTGTAGCCGTCCTCCGTGTAGTCGAAGACGTAGATGCGCTGCCAGGCGAGCGGCGCGTCGCCCCCGCGAACGAGCCGCAGGCGATGGATCGCGACGGTGCCGTCCAGCATCTGCACGTTGGCGCCCGCGCACGTTTCCGCCGCGACACGGTTGGCGAGCTCCCGGGCGGCGAGGCTCGAGTGCCAGAAGAGCGCGATGACCGCGGCGAGCGCGACGGCGGCGAGCAGTTCCCAGCTCATCGCATCAGCGCGAGCCAATCGGTGTCCCCGTCCGCGTAGCCGACGAAGAAGGGATTGAGGACTTCCTCGCGCGCGTTGTAACCGAGCGGGCGGCCCTCGAGTGTGACCACGTGCCCGCCGGCCTGCTCCAGCACGCACTGCCCGGCGGCGGTGTCCCATTCGCAGGTGGGGCCGAGGCGCGGGTAGACGTCGGCCGCGCCCTCGGCGACCAGGCATAGCTTCAGCGAGCTGCCAACCTCGACCAGCTCATGAGGGCCGACGCGCTCCAGAAAGACGTCCAGCGAGCTGCCGCGGTGCGAGCGGCTGCCGACGACGCGCACGGGTCCCGGCCCGCGCTTCGCGACGTGGATCGGCCGGCCCGCGGCTTCCGCGTCCGAGCGGAAGGCGCCCGCCCCCTCGCAGGCGAAGTAGGTGCGCCCGATCGCGGGCGCGTGCACGACGCCCAGCAGCACGCGCCCGTCCTGGACCAGGGCGACGTTGACCGTGAACTCGCCGTTCCTGCCGATGAACTCCCTGGTGCCGTCGAGCGGGTCCACGACCCAGAGCCGGTGCCAGTGACGGCGCGTCGCCCAGGGCACCTGGCCCGTCTCCTCGGAGAGCACCGGGATCTCGGGCGCGAGGCGCTTGAGCCCGGCGAGGATCAGCTTCTCCGAGCGAAGGTCGGCCTCGGTGAGCGGCGAGCGGTCGTCCTTTTCCGTCACCGTGTATGCGGCCTTCTCGTACACCTCGAGGATCGTGCGCCCGGCGTCGCGGGCGATCGAGATCACATCGGGCAGGAGCCTGGGCAGGTCGTCGGTCATCGCGGGTCCTATATCATATGCGCGTGAAGGTGAACGGCCACGCCCCGGACTGGGCCTCGATCGACACCGTGCTGCTCGACATGGACGGTACCGTGCTCGACCTCGGCTGCGACATCCGCTTCTGGCAGGACATCCTGCCGCGCAGCTATGCCGAGCGGCACGGGCTCTCGCTCGAGGAGGCGCACCGACGGATGCGACCGATCCACGAGGCGACGCGCGGCACGCTCGACTGGTACTGCGTCGACTACTGGAGCCGGGAGCTCGCGCTCGACGTCGTGGCGCTCAAGCGCGCCACGCGCCACCACATCGCGTGGCTGCCGGAATCGCGCGATTTCGTCGCGCGCGTGCGCGCAAGCGGGCGGCGGGTGGTGCTCGTGACGAACGCGCACCCGGAGATCCTCGCGATCAAGGACGCCCACCTCGGGGTGCGGCGCCACTTTGACGCGGTGTTCAGTTCGCACGAGCTCGGTGCGCCAAAGGAAGACCCGCACTACTGGGTGCACCTCGAGGAGCGCGAGATCTTCGACCGGGAGCGCACGCTGCTGGCGGATGACACGGTGCCCGTGCTCGAGGCCGCGCGCCGCCATGGCATCCGCTGGGTGTACGCGATCCAGAAGCCGGCGCGGCATGCGCCGGCGCGCAGGCAGACCCAGATACCCGGAGTGGATTCGGTGCACGAGCTGGCCGCGGGTCTGGCGCCTGCCGGCGTTCAGCCGCCGCCCGCCTGAGGTCCGCCGCCACCCGGGCGGCCGGTACCGTGGCGCCGCCGCCGGCGGCGCTTGCGCTTGGCCCCCTGGCCTTCGGCTGCAGTCCCCTGGCTCCCGTGACCGCCGCCCCCGCTGTGGCGGCCATGTTCCTGCCGCCGGCCATGCGTCGGCGGCGGCCCGTCTTCCTCCTCGTCTCCGAAGGAGCGCGGCGCGTAATGCGCGGGCTTCAGTTCCGGCAATTCCGCCGGATCGAAGCTGCCGACCGGGATGCGGTGCCCGATGAACGCCTCGATGTCGGGCAGCGACACGACGTACTGCTCGCAGCCGAAGCTGACGGCATCGCCCGCGGCGCCCGCGCGCGCGGTGCGGCCGATGCGGTGCACGTAGTCCTCGGGATCCTGCGGCAGGTCATAGTTGAAGACGTGGCTGACGTCCGGGATGTGCAGGCCGCGCGCGGCGACGTCGGTCGCGACGAGCGCGGCAACCTTGCCCTCGTGGAACTCGCGCAGCATGCGCATGCGCTTCCTCTGCGGCACGTCGCCGGACATCGTGGCCGCCACGATGCCGTTCGCGCGCAGCAGCCGCTCCAGCCGCTCGGCGAGCCGCTTGGTGTTGACGAACACGAGCGTGCGCGTGGCGGCGCCCGTGCGCATGAGGTGCACGAGCAGCGCGGCCTTCTCCTCCATCGCCGGGTAGTAGATGACCTGGCGCACGCGCTCGGCGGTGATGCGCTCGGGCTCGATGCGGATCAGCTCCGGGTCGTTCATGTGCTCGTAGGCGAGCTCGAGCACGCGGTGGGAGAGGGTGGCGGAGAACAGAAGGTTCAGTCGGCGGTCGGGGGCGGGCAGGCGGCGCAGCAGGTAGCGGATGTCCTTGATGAAGCCGAGGTCGAACATGCGGTCGGCCTCGTCGAGCACCATGACCTGCGCGTGGCGCAGGTCGAAGACATGCTGCTTGAAGTAGTCGATGATGCGCCCCGGCGTGCCGATCAGGACATCCACCCCGGCCTGCAACGCGCGGCGCTGCCTGTCGTAGTCCACGCCGCCGAAGGCGAGCCCCAGCGTGAGCCCGGTGTACTGTCCGAGGAGCTCGGCGTCCTTGTGGATCTGGATCGCGAGTTCGCGCGTGGGCGCGAGCACCAGCGCACGCGGCGAGGTGATGGGCCGGTCCGGCGCGGCGGGGTAGCGCAACAGGTGCGTGAACAGCGCCACGAGGAACGCGGCGGTCTTCCCGGTGCCGGTCTGCGCCTGTCCCGCGACGTCGAGGCCGGCGAGCGCGCGCGGCAGCGCCTGCGCCTGGATCGGCGTGCAACGTTCGAATCCGGCATCGGCAATGCCGCGGGCGACGGTTTCGGGCAGGTGCAGGCCGGTGAACGAAAGGTCGGAATACTGCTGGGTCACCGGACTTCCATTATGACGGTCATCACTTGAAAAATGGCCTCCAAGGCGCTACAAAGGCACCTGACACCTGCGGTTTCCCGCAACTACCCGCCCCCTACCGCGCCGAATATTGTGCCGTATCGGGCATTCGCCCGTCACATATCAACCAGAGACCAGGAGAACCACCGCGTGAGCGGCAATATCGTCCATACGTCCGACGCGACCTTCGAGGCCGACGTCCTCAAGTCCGAAACCCCCGTCCTGCTCGATTTCTGGGCGGAATGGTGCGGTCCCTGCAAGGCCATTGCGCCCATCCTCGACGACCTCGCGCGGGATTACGCGGGCCGGGTCAAGATCGCGAAGCTGAACATCGACGACAACCGCCACACCCCGATCAAGTACGGCGTGCGCGGCATCCCGACGCTGATCCTGTTCAAGAACGGAGCTCCCGAGGCGCAGCAGGTTGGCCTCGTCGGCAAGTCGAAGCTCGCCGCCCTGCTGGACCACCACCTGTGAGGGGCTATCTCGGCAACCAGGCGCGGAACCGCCAGAAGGGCCATCGCCGCGGCGGTGGCGGTCCACGGCACGGGCAGGAGGGCCTGCCGGTCGACGATCACATGATGGAGGGCACGGACGCCGACATCATCTCGCCCGAGGAGCTCGCCGCCAAGCGCAACGCGATGAGCCTCACGATGCTCAAGGCGAAACCGGTCCACGAGCTCGTGACGATGGCGGAATCCATGGGCCTCGAGAACATGGCCCGCCAGCGCAAGCAGGACGTGATCTTCTCGATCCTGAAGGCGCACGCGAGGAGCGGGGAGGACATCTACGGCGACGGGGTCCTCGAAATCCTCCAGGACGGCTTCGGCTTCCTCCGCTCCGCCGACAGCTCCTACCTCGCCGGCCCCGATGACATCTACGTCAGCCCCAGCCAGATCCGCCGCTTCAACCTCCGCACCGGAGACTCGATTTCAGGACTGATCCGCCCGCCCAAGGACGGCGAGCGCTACTTCGCGCTGCTGAAGGTCGGCGAGATCAACTTCGACACCCCGGAGAGCGCGCGGCACAAGCTGCTGTTCGAGAACCTGACGCCGCTGCACCCGACCAAGCGGCTCAAGCTCGAGCGCGGCAACGGCTCCACAGAGGACCTGACGGCGCGCATGATCGACCTGATGGCGCCGCTCGGAAAGGGCCAGCGCGGCCTCATCATCTCGCCGCCGAAAGCCGGCAAGACGATGCTCCTGCAGAACATCGCCACCTCCATCACCTGGAACCACCCCGACGTCTACCTGATCGTGCTGCTGATCGACGAGCGGCCCGAGGAAGTGACCGAGATGTCGCGCACGGTGAAGGGCGAGGTGGTCGCCTCGACCTTCGACGAGCCGGCGAGCCGGCACGTGCAGGTCGCCGAGATGGTGATCGAGAAGGCCAAGCGCCTGGTCGAGCACAAGCGCGACGTGGTGGTGCTGCTCGATTCCATCACGCGCCTCGCGCGCGCCTACAACACGGTGGTGCCGAGCTCCGGCAAGGTGCTGACCGGCGGCGTGGATGCGAATGCGCTGCAGCGCCCGAAGCGCTTCTTCGGCGCGGCACGCAATGTCGAGGAGGGCGGCTCGCTGACCATCATCGCGACCGCGCTGATCGACACGGGCTCGCGCATGGACGACGTGATCTACGAGGAATTCAAGGGCACCGGCAATTCGGAAATCCACCTCGACCGG
>Ga0114938_1000724_pt1 | contig 24123 bp, 22 predicted proteins | sample AshMeaBigSpring_FD_88675 | JGI IMG/M metagenome (GOLD analysis project Ga0114938, IMG submission 88675) | Groundwater microbial communities from Big Spring, Nevada to study Microbial Dark Matter (Phase II) - Ash Meadows Big Spring | ecosystem: Environmental > Aquatic > Deep subsurface >...
TTCGTCAGATACAGCGGATTCAGAGGACTCATTTTGGGTAAGATAGCATTGAGTTCAATACCATTCTCATTAGCAAATTCACGCTTCAAAGAAACAGTGATATACCGTTTAGCTTCCTCCTCATTCAAATTCTCTTCCTCTATCAGTTGAGCAGCTTCCATTTTCTGTATACCCTGCGCATATTCGAAGAACGAATCAATCAGATCCGCTTTATCAAGGATAGTATTCAGATCCGTCTCGTTGATAAAGTCGACCATCAAGTTCTCTTTCGCCCTATAGCCAATGCTTGCACGAATCACCCTACGCGCTTCCTCAATCAACGCAGCCTTGTCTTTTCTCGTTTTGTTGTATTCAAAGATTAGTTCAAGAATATAATCAAGGTTTATCTCCTGAGATTTCAACAGATCGATCTCGAAGACAACATCATCCCAATCGATGGTCGACTCCTCCCGTTCCTTACCCTGTCTCTGCACTCTCAGCCAGTCGCGTATATCGTTGTAAGTAGAACGATAATCCTGGTTGGCCCGATCAGTCAGCACCTCCACCTCTTGCATCGAAGCTATCTGTTCATCCGTCAGGAAATGAGCCTCTTTGAAAGCCTCAACCGCCGCACTATCGTTCCGATCGATCTTTTGAAACGCTTTCAGATAAGTAAACTCATCATAGTTCTGCAACACATTCTCTATACGCAAGTACTCACCAAAGAGTTTAGAAAAAGCCTTCTTATCTTTCTCCGTAACAATGGCATCCGGATCAGGGAACTTCTCATTGAGTTCTTTCACCACCTCGATATAGCCCCTATGAGCTACTCCGGTAACAATATCTTTAAAGCCCTCCAAATACTCCTTATAACTCTTTTCGAGTACAAAATTCTTCGTATTGTCATTGCCAAACGTCCTGATAGCCTCAATCGTAGCACCTTCCAGATCTCTGAAAGTAACGATGTTACCAAAAGTTTTCGTCGTATCATAAATACGGTTTGTGCGTGAATAAGCCTGTATCAGACCATGAAAACGCAGGTTCTTGTCGACAAATAGCGTATTGAGTGTAGGAGCATCAAAGCCCGTCAGAAACATACCCACCACAATAAGCAGATCCACCTCCTTGTTCTTCACCCGTTTGGCCAGATCACGGTAGTAGTTCTGAAACTCATTACCATCGACACTAAAGCTCGTTCGGAACATAGCGTTATAGTCGGCAATCGCCTTTGAAAGAAACTCTTTCGAACTAATATCCATAGCCGAAAGTTCGAGCGACTCATCCGCAATATCCCCTGCAACATGCTGTTCCTCATTAGCAGCGAAGGAGAAGATAGTCGCAATCTTCAGCGGTTTATCGCTCCCAGCCTGCAAGGCGTTCAGTTCCTCGTAATAACATTTAGCAGCATCCACGCTCGACACAGCAAACATCGCATTAAAACCGCTGCTGCCCCCTCCTTGATTTCTATGAGTTTTTATTTTATAATTCTGTAAGATGTATTGAGAGATCTCTTTAATACGAGCCGGATGGAGGAGAGCCGTGTTATTTTCAGCAGCACTCAACTTCAGTTCATCTTGTTCCGATTCAATCCCTTTAAACATCGGACGCACATTATTGTAATCCACCTTAAACTTCAGTACCTTCTCATCCCTAATAGCATCCGTAATGATGTACTCATGTAGTTCACGACCAAACACACTCTGCGTTGTTTCTACACCTGACGCATTTTCAGGGAAGATCGGTGTACCGGTAAAGCCAAACTGATAGAACCTTTTAAACTTTTTCTTCAGATTCTTCTGCGCCTCACCAAACTGAGATCGGTGAGCCTCATCAAAGATGAACACAACCTGTTTCTTATAGATCGCCAGATCGTTCTCACTCTTCATGAGATTGTTCAGTTTTTGGATCGTTGTGACAATAATCTTATTATCATCCTTCTCGATATTTCTTTTCAAGCCCGCCGTACTATTCGATCCGTTCACACTATCGGGAGAGAAACGCTGATACTCTTTCATCGTCTGATAGTCGAGATCCTTACGATCGACCACAAAGAACACCTTATCGATAAAGTCGAGTTCCGTAGCCAACCGTGCAGTCTTAAAACTAGTCAGAGTCTTACCCGATCCGGTGGTATGCCAAATGTATCCCCCAGCATCAGGTTTCGACCAGATCTTCGATTCAAACGAACTTTTGATCTTCCACAAGATCCTTTCCGTTGCAGCAATCTGATAAGGTCTCATCACAAGCAACGTATTATTTGTGTCGAACACCGAATAAGTGAGCAACACATTCAGCAAAGTCTGTTTCTGGAAGAAAGTAGCCGTGAAGTCCTTCAGATCTCTGATCAGTGAATTATCAGCCTTCGCCCAGTTCATGGTAAAGTCGAAGCTGTTCTTATTCCGTTCAACGGTATTCGCAAAATAGCGACTATCCGTGCCGTTGGAGATCACAAAAATCTGTAGATATTTATAGAGAGAGTTGTCACAGTTGAAGCTCTCTTTCGAATAGCGATGTACCTGATAGAATGCTTCACGGATAGCAACACCCCGTTTTTTGAGTTCCACTTGCACCAAAGGTAACCCGTTGACCAATATGGTAACATCGTACCGATTCGCATGCGTTCCCGTCTGAGCGAACTGCGAGATCACCTGCACTTTGTTGCGGGAAATATGTTTCTTATCCACTAAGTAGATATTCTGAATATGTCCATCATCAAAAACAAAGTCATAGATATAATCATCATGAATTTTCCTTGTTTTCTCAACCAGATTATCACCCGGTTTATCCAAGTACTCGTCCACATAACGGCTCCATTCACTATCGGTAAACGTCACATCATTCAGATCCTGAATCAGAACACGTGCATTCGCAAGCATTTGTCCCGCAGAAGAAATGTTCGTTGGATTCTCATAACCTTGGCAAACCAGATCGTGGATAAACTCACGTTCCAAAGCAGCCTCCGTCTGATAACCAATAAGAGCATCATGTGCCAAAGGGCATTTGGTGTATTTGTCGAGAACAATATAGTTGTTCGTTTCCGCAATAGTGTTATACTGTGTCATTCTGTTTTTAGATATAATTGAGACAATCAGAAGGTGATCTGAAATAATATGTTACACCTTTTTAGTTCGCCATAGTCATTCGTGGAATCTTCACAATAAACTGTTCGCCTTCCACATCATTAATCAATTCAATATTCGGTTGTTCGGCAATTGCCCGTCTGATACCCGACCCCAAGCCACTAAAAGGCATTGTTTTCGAAGCAAAAGCAACCAGTTGGTTATTTCTGATAACCGGGTTCCCATATTTGATATCCTCAACAGTCAAGCTATTGGGTAATTTCCCCGGACTTATTATTTCAACTCGATCGTCGAAGAGGAGGATACGGATCGGTGAATTTTTAAAATAATCCCTGTGAACAATAGCGTTTTGCACCAGTTCGATTAGAGCAATTTCCGAGATTTCGAGTTTGCCGATAGAGTTGAAACCTTGTCCAGATTGTAAGTATTGCAAATTAGATTTCAAAAAGTTCATAGACTTCTCAAACAGTTGAGGGATGGTACCATTCAAATCAGCAGGCTTATTTCTATATTGCGTTCCATTGATATCGTTGCCTACAAAAGAGACCACTTTGATTGTAAATGCAGGTTTAAAACATTGAGGATCATTACCAAAAAACAGCAACCCGGCTAAAGACAATCTACCATCCGGCAATATTCTCTTCGCCTTCAATGCCTCCTGGTAAGATAAACCCTTCTCCTCGAAAGTCTGTCCAAACTCCTTTTTAAAATACTCAGAGAAAGCCACTCTATTGATATCATCGATAGACGTACCATAAACCCCCATTTCATCAGCAAGCAGGTTTCCACTGTGTTGGAATAATCGCATGATTTCAGCATTATCAGTCACCAAACGTTTGTTTGAACCCTGCTTAACATATATTTCTCCTTTAGCCGTTTTATAAGGTTTGTTGATGCCCTCTTGAACATGAACAACGAGGATGTTTTTCGTCGCACCCTCCGCATCCACTCTGATCACCTCAGTAGAGACGTATACGATCGGTTTAATATTATCCGCAATTTGAGAAATCACTCTATCGTACTCCTCAATCTGTTCGGCGGACAAACCGATCAATTCGCCGGTAACATCTTTCACTCCGAACAAGATCACCCCACCCATCGAATTCGACATTGCAACGATTTCCTGAGCAACACCATCTTTATGAGGAAAATCCTCTTTAAATTGTACTTTACTCGTTTCTCCGGTACTAACAATATCTAATAAATCAACGGTTTTCATAAGTTTGCCACCTCCCATATTTTATAAATATTACGTCTGAAATCAAACGCCTCTTTTCCGCCCTCCATAATATTAATAATTTTTTGTTGAATAGATTGACAGTCGATACTTCCATTATCCAATTTGATCTCCTTTCCATCCATATATTCGCAAGCAACTAAAACTTCACTATCGCCCAATACCGGTATATTGGCATTATGCGTTGCAAAGATAAATTGCATTTCCCCCTTCAGTTTTTTTATTTCCCGAATAACATCCTTGTAGATTGTTTGATTATCCAAGTCATCTTCAGGTTGATCAATGATCAATATATCATTTTCTTTCTGAGTTAAAAGAAAAAGAATCAGAGCCGAAGCCCTCTGCCCCAAAGAATGATCTTTCAGAGGTTTACCTTCAAATTTGATAGTCAACCGATTGTCGACCTTAAAAGTCAGTAAGTCGACAAGATGTTCCTTAAATCTCCTCTTAAAATCAACCAACTGGCTCTCGTTGAGTATCTCTGTCAATCGTGAGAACCGATCCTTCCAGATATCCATAAAGTCAGCATAAACATGAACGATATTCTCATAAGCCGTCGATCGAATACCGGATCCTCGACAAAGATCTTGCAATCTAGCCAGGAACTTATCCTTCCGATCCTTATACCCGATCTCGATAGATAATTTGGTACTACCGCTATTGATCTTCTCTACCTCCAGTTGTAAGGTAGTAAATTCCTCATGCCATAAAGAGTCCAATTTCACACAAGCCTCCGACAAAGAGTGTAGCAGTTCCACCCTTTTACTTTCCGACTTTTCTATTTCAATCAGTTTCAATTTAGAAGTCTCCAGCTCCCGATTGATTTTAATGAAATCATCCGGATTCAATTCCGGAATATTTATTTCTCGTTTAATTTGAGCAAACTCCTCCTTCAGTGTCTCCCTTTTATCCTTCAGTTGCGTGAGTATCTTCACAAATGCCTCCTTGGTAAGCAGCAAATTTCTCACGATGGCATCCAATTTATCCATTTCAAGTTTTAAGTTTCCCTGTTCCCGAAGGATCTGCTCATTCACCTCCTGATTAGTTGGCGAAAGAGTGATTAGTTTCAACAAAGAAGCATTATTTTGAATCAGCGAAGAGACCTCACCCATATAACTATCGAAACCCGAGATATAATCATTTAGTCTATTGATATCCGAATCAAAGTTAGTCTGTTTCTGTAATTTGTCGGACACCCCTTTCTCAGCGAACAACTTCAGCCGATGTTCAGCATTATTTTTGAGAGCTTCCGTCTCATTTTTCAGCAAAGAGAGATTCTCATACTCCTTCAGTGAAAAGACGATTCCATTGATCATCCGCTTTTGATCGTCGATTTTCTTGTTCACCACATCCAATCTGGCACCGACCAGTTTATTCACCAAATCGCTTTCAAAATCAGCATCTTTATTCGATAAATCTTTTTGTCCAAAATAGATCGGACGTTGAAGAATGGCATCCAAGGTAATACCTGGTTGGAGAACTCCCTCTTTATAGATATCCTCCTTCTGACCATAAATTTTCTCTACTCGATACAAAGCCCCTTGGCGATTGATCAGTTCAACAATGACCTTACCGCCACTCTTCAATATATGTTGAATTAAGTCCTTTTTATACCCCGCATCAATAGCCTGAGATCCAAGTTGAATATTCAGTGCATCCCGTAGAATCTCTAAAATAGAAGATTTTCCACTACCACGAATACCGATCAAATTATTCAATTCAGGAGAAAAAAAGACCGATTTACCATTCAACAATCCCCCTTGAAAAGAGATTGATTTGATCCAGGAATTACGTATCAGAGTTTTTTCCTTCCGGACACGGTTTTTATGATCGAGCAAAGCATATTGTAAAGCTTCAAAATTGAAATCCCCGATTTTGATATAACTCACCCTTCCGTTTCCGATACCATCCAGACCTTGTTGAGCATTATCCGAACCTTCCACACAAGCGACCTCTCTACCGGCTAATTCGCATAACGTTTTATAATTATCCCAATTACCGCTTTTTTGTATAGCCAGCACTTTCTGAAAAGCTTCTTGTTGAACAAAAGCTTCGCGGGTACGTCCCTTTAAGACCGCATTCAATCCGTTAGTTGTATCCACATGAGCCAGAACGATAAAATAGTTATATCCTATTTTATCCAACATCTCCACGGTTGTAGCCAAATCGAAAGAAGAGTTAGGGTAAGGAGGAATATCAAAGTTCGGAATACCATAAAAAGCAGTACGTAGGAAATCATTAATCGAATCACTCTCCCCTTTATACCAAGCCTCATCAAAGACGATTAGGATATGAAGACCATTGTTTAAAGAGAACTCCACTCCCGGGAATAAACCAATCCCTTGATTATAGGCATCCCTTTTCAGTGCAACGAATTCACCTTTATTAAATTTATTATGATTGGTTATTACTCCAACACGAATGTCTTTTTCCACAAGTTTATCAACATACGCTCTTGTAAAATCATTTTCATCGCTACTATACGGAAACTCCTTATCAGCCTTCGTGTGCAAATGAAAATCAGCACGAAGCCAAGTCGTGCCATTCTGGAATAATGTACTTCTATCCATAATCTTACTAATCTACTTTTCGGTTATCTCACTGAAATTCCCTCCCAGAAGGAGGATTTACAAAAATATAAATTAAAATTCAATTTCAGCGCAATTTCCTCGTGTTTAGTCAACAACTTTCCAGTATCTGCCACAGTATAAGTAAGAAGTCGGCGATTACTTTCCTTTCCAATAATTATTATCGACAAGATGGTTGAGTAGAAATTTCACTATTTTTTTCTCTGGCTCAGTAGGCTCTGGTATTGCTTCATAAGACAACGTAGAATGACTTGTAAACTGAATTATCCTATTGTAATAAGTTAGTTTATCATCTGGAAGCAGATCCGACCACTGGGGATACCCTAAGAAATTTGCTGTTTTTTCATATAGATTCCTTAAAAGCATAAAATGATACTTTTCAATACTATTCGTTTCAATAGCTTCTTCAATTACTTGTTTAATATGTAGGTGGTAAGAAAAACTTTTATTTGAATCACCTTTCTTTTCTTGGATATTAAAAGTACCATCATCCTCCTTATTCAGCATATAACAAACTTTATTCTGGAGCTCATTAAATAAAACATTATAAAATAAAGGATTGTGTGTTGTAATAATGAATTTCAGCTTAGAGTCACATGATTTTATTAATTCCGCAATATTTACTGCTAACTCAATTAAATGATTTTCATCTAATGAACTTACTGGATCATCAATAAAAACATACTCTAAATTATCGAACTGATGTGTTCCGCGTTCATTAGGTTCATCAATATTTAAGACTCCAACCACTTCTTTTAATAGACTGTAAAACACACACCAAATTAAGCAGCTTTCTTCACCCTTCGATATCTTTATATTTTCAATGCTTTCATCATCACCACCTTTAATAGAAAAGGTTATTTCATTGAATTGTTCATTAAGGTTTGGCGTTAGTTTATTATTTGTGTAATTTTGAAAATACGTAACAATGTTTTCAAACTCACCTTGATCTTCAAGAACCCACTTTGTAAAACTGTTTGGCTGTATTTTCAGAACTCGATCAGAGTCTGTATCTAAGTCATTATCCCAATAAAACAGGTCTTCAGTAAAAGCGTTATAATAAATTATTTTTCCTGATGATTCTTGCTGCTCATCAGAATCATCCTCTTTCGGTGTTACCAGTTTTTTAAATTCACGAGATAATCTTGTCTTACCTATGCCATTAAACGCATAAATTAATTGCACTTTTTTATTCGTGTTTTTTAATGTTTGTGCAATTTCTGTTAATGTCTGTCCCATAATATAGATTTTAATTATTCCTTGGGAAATGTGAGTAACATATCCCGATAATATTCATATTGCTTTTTACGTAATTCAATTTCTTTAGGAAGACCTTCACTGATAGAAGTAGTGAGGGTATCGAATTTATCAAGTATTGAAACTATGCGTTCCTGCTCGGCAAGAGGAGGAACAGGAATAAGGATCTTTTCAAAAGCAGTCTTTGATAAACGAGGGACACTTGCACGACGAACTTGACCAACTATTTTGGTTTGCTGAGTTAACAGATAATAATACAAAAATTTACTTATAAGATTTTTGAAAGGTACGAAATAGTAAACATCATCAGCAGCCCAAAAATCAACATCACTATACCCAATTTCACCTGCAGAACCCGCGCTTATAATAAAAACACTATTAGCTTGCACATTACTTTCGTGATAATAACCAAGAGGAATCATGCTATTTTGATAAACTGCATATTTACCCAATTTCTCTAATTCACTTTTAACAAGTCTTTTACCCCGCTGAATTTTAGTAACTTCTCCTAACACCTTCCACTCCACTTCGTTCTCTTCAAAGCTAAGCAACTGGTCACGATAGTAGTTATACTGCTTTTTACGAGCTGTAAGCTCTGCTGTAAGCTCTGCTGTAAGCTCTGTGAACGTGTCTAGAATACGGACAATCTCTTTTTGAACGGAGAGTGACTTTTCTGGGTTATCTGGACACGGAATAGGAACAAGCAGCCTTTTGACAATCTGCGCATTAATATTTGTTTGTGAACCAGCACCAAGTGATTTAATATATTCATATTGGCTCAATAAAAAATGATACACGTAACGATAATTTGCAATATTTTCATTAAGCTGAATATTTGCGCATGCTTGATTAGTACATAATGGAATTTTGTTAATTCCAACTTTACCAACTGTCGCTCCATACATTGCAATGATTATGCAATTAACAGGAATCATTTTAGCACTAGAGTTTTTCAGCCCCACTTCCGTAATATTAACACCCGTACTCCAAATATCGCCGCTTCCAACTTCTTGGGTTCGAAGCCAAGGAATATTGCCATTATAATATGCTGAAACATTGGTTTTAGGAGTACCTCCAGAAGATATTTTTACGGCTAATTCTTCCAGCGTCTTCCACTCAACCTTTGCACCATGCAATAATTTATCTAAATAACTCATGCCTCAATCTCCTTTAAAATAGCATCAATATCAGCACGTAGTTAGTCGATCTTAGTCACCGTTTCCGAAATCTCAGTGTTCAGCTTTGTAATATCAATCACCTCACGATTATCCTTTGCTTCCACATAAGAACTAACAGAGAGATTATAATCATTCTCAGCAATTAACTTATTATCGACAGATTTAGCAACATACTGCACATCCTCCTTGCGGTCGAAGATTGTCATTATCTTCTCAATGTGTTCGTCTTCAAGGATATTGTTATTCGTTACCTTCTTGAAAAAGCCTTCACCACTTGCATCAATAAACTGAGTTTTTTTATTTTCCTTCTTGTTTTTGGCAAGAACCAGAATATTAACCGCTATAGAAGTTCCATAGAACAAGTTTGGAGCTAAAGAAATCACCGTCTCAACAAAGTTATTGTCCACCAAGTATTTTCTAATCTTCTGTTCAGCACCACCCCGATAAAAGATACCAGGGAAGCAAACAATAGCAGCTCTTCCGCTACTCGACAGATAGTTTAATGCATGTAGTACGAAGGCAAAATCAGCTTTCGATTTAGGAGCAAGCACACCAGCAGGAGCAAAACGATCATCGTTGATCAGAGTAGGATCATCGGAACCGATCCAGTTGACTGAATAAGGAGGGTTAGAAACAATGGCATCGAAAGGTTTCTCATCACCAAAATGCGGATCCAAAAGCGTATTACCAAGCGCAATATTGAACTTGTCGTAGTTGACATTATGCAAAAACATATTCATACGAGCAAGGTTATAGGTGGTGTGGTTTATCTCTTGACCAAAGAATCCCTCTTCAATGATGTGATTATCAAAATGCTTTTTAGCCTGCAAAAGTAAGGAACCAGAACCGGCCGCAGGGTCATAAATCTTATTAACTGTGATCTGCTTATGCATAGCAAGCTGTGCAATAAGTTTAGAGACGTGCTGCGGAGTGAAGAACTCACCGCCCGACTTTCCCGCATTTGCTGCATAATTAGAGATCAAGAATTCATAAGCATCGCCAAACAGATCTATTTGGTTATCTTCGAAGTTTCCAAAATTCAACTCCTCCACCCCTTTCAATATGGCAGCCAAACGAGTGTTCTTATTTTCAACCGTATTTCCCAATCGGGTACTCGTTGTATCAAAGTCAGCAAACAACCCTTTGATATCATCTTCAGATGGATAGCCATTTGCCGAGCCTTCGATGGAGTCGAATATCGCTTTTAACTCTGTATTTAAGTTAGGATTAGTATTAGCGTTTTTCGCCATGTTCACAAAAAGCTGACTAGGATAGATAAAATACCCTTTTGTCCTAATAACATCATCCTTGATCTCCGGAGTGATCATCCCGTCCGGTAAACCGGCATAGTTAATACTAGCATCGCCCGCTTCAATGTAATTCGTAAAGTTCTCACTAATAAAACGATAAAAAAGCGTTCCCAGAACAAATTGTTTAAAATCCCAGCCATCTACTGACCCACGCACCTCATTGGCTATCTTCCAAATCTTATTTTGCAATTCATCTCGTTGATTTATACTTGTCATTTTTTACCTTTTTATTTTTTCTTGAACTTAATTGAAGCCGCAAATGTAATAAAATTCATCTCAATATTACCTATCATGCACTATCAAACTAAACGGCAGTAAAGAATGTACGAGTAACAGCGATAGTCACGCATATCAGAATAATCTGTAAAATGAAAAACGCCCCTCAAGTATGCTGTCAAAGACGCGCCTGAGAGGCCTATTATTATTTAGTTAAATAACTAAGTAAAGCCGCATATTACAAATAACATAAGAAATGGGCAAAAGAACTTTTTCATAATCGCATACTTACAAGTTTAACAATACACAAAAGTATTAAGGATATTTACAAAAACCAAATTAATTGAAAAATTATTGACTTTTCCACATAATAGCTCCTACTCTGTGATTTATAAAGTAAATAACGGATAACTTATAATTAGAAACCATAATTTCTGCTCTTTCAACATTAATTCATGACGTCTCTAATTGATTTATAATTGTTATTATTTGATCAAATAAGGATCGACTTTCTCTAGCTTTCGTGATGTGTTCTCCATTTAAACCATCAGCAGAAGTACACTTAAATACAGGTTTTCTTGCCCTTAATGAATAAGGTATTAAACTATGCAGATTAGGTATTTCACCTAAATTATAGTTATCTTTTATTTCAACTTGATCTAAAGGAGTCAAGGGTGCGACTAAATTGTTCATCACAGCAAGATCTATTCTACTTGCAAAAATCTGCCAGCCCCTAGTCATTCTTGCTGCATTATTTCTAACATTATGCTGTTGGATAACATATCCTAAATATTTGGGTTTACCAGATGGTAAACTAAACTCGTCACCTTTATATGCTGTTCTAATTTGACTCCATTCTTCTGCCCAATGCACTAGTTTATTCCCTAAATTTTGCGTTCCTTGAATTGAAAATAAATCGGCGGCTAATGGAGTTATAAAATAATCAGTTCCACCTAATATAGCCCTATTCAAGGAACCTAAATTAGGTCCTAGATCAATCATAACCACATCAATATTCAACTCCTCAGCACACCATTGCAAATATCTATAGATAGCAACCTGTGAACGTAAATCCGGAACGCTACCGCCCTTAGCACTATTCCAAGTATCACCTAGTCTATCTTCAAATGTACTGAGTCTTAAATCTCCAGGCGTTAAATATAAATTTTCTTGCAACGCTATTGGTTCACGTTTAAGAAAATCTCCAATACCTTGATAAATTGGATCAATTACTTGATAAATACTGTTTCCTTGAAGACTCCAGCTATGAGTGATTTGCTCATCAGTCAAACAATAAGCCGTTAAATTACATTGGCTATCACAATCTACTAGCAAAGTTTTTTTACCATTTTCTGCTAGTATATGACCAATATGATACATATAGGTAGTCTTACCTACTCCACCTTTATTATTGAAAATACTTAAAAATATAGCCATAATTTCATATTTTAATTAGTGAATATTCTTTATACTTTAGCAAAGGTATATTTTTTTATAATTATACAACACCATTACCCTATCTTTATTCCGTTCAACAACTGAACCAAATCAATACACTACAAATATCACTTTAGAAACATTTATATTGCTCTAGTCATGCCCCGCAGTAACAAAATTACACAACACCTTAATTACTAATCCTTTATCAACTATCAGAACTGTTAAGCCTTTATTTAGTCGTCCCTTAAAAAATATAATTCAGCGAAATATGCCTTTCCACAATTGTTTCACTGAATTATACATTTTAAGGAACGTCTTTATAAAGAAAAGATACTTGCTAAGTTCCCAACTTTACGGTGTAACCCCAAAAACTTGCAGATTAACCAAAGAAACTAAATGATTACACATCTGCATATCAGTCAATAAAATAGTTCTAAAAAACAACTAACTGAATAGAATGTAAAGAATGTTCAAGTTTTAGACATTACTAAATACTGACTAAAGCTTTTGATCTAGTAATAAAAACAATACTTTTTAATGCCATGTTATATTAACATCTCACGAATGTTAAAACCCAATAAACACCGAATAAGAATTATAGATTGCAAAGATAACAAAATGCAATTTACAAATATTGTCAATTCATAGACATCCTTCACATGGAGAAATTAAATTCAAAAGACAAAGTTTAGCAAAAATCAACCATCATCTAGAGTATCTTCTGGAAAGGAGTTAAATTAAGATCTGAGTCGTTAGGTTTTCTAACCAGAAACAGTATTTAAGTGAGGACCAATGTATCCTATATAAATTTTCTTTTCTGCATTATCTGGAAAAAAATGAAATCGTAAAATTCCAGTCTTAATATGCAAACTAAATTCTTCACTTTTCCCATTTGGTAACCTAAAAGTCCTCTCACTTCCATAATTTGACATAGTCGATCTAGTTTCAGGTGATATTCTCAAAGAATAGTTAGCATTTACTTTTGAATAGCTAAAATCACCTTCATTCCATCTAGCTGCTGCACAGTCAAATGTTTTGAGTCTTTTTATTATTTGATTTAAAATAGGCGAGCTTCCAATTCTCTGCAGTTGAGCCTCTACAATCGCAAAAACAGAAAGTGAACTTAATAAAAACAAAATGTGCAAAATAACGATATTTTAACACAAAACAAAATGTGATTTAAAACGAATAAAGCATAAGTAATATGCTTTATTCGTTTTAATATACTAGTTATTTGGTGGCTTGATACACATATATAGAAACCATATAACAATACATAATACAACTAACACAGCTAATGCCCAAAACATATTACCAATTTGCTGAGGAACAGTCGTTTCTTGCCTTTGAATATCCTCTTCTTTTGCCTCTTTGATCTTCGTACTATCATTTAACTGCTCTGCGCTAGACTTATTAAGTGTTGTGTTGCTTATTTCTCCCTTTTTCTTATTGGTTTCCCTTTTGGTGTTCCTTTTCGTTTCAGAGAAAACAGGTTGCTTACCGGTTGATGGATCAGCTGGCTTACTTGTATCGTAGACAGTAGTAACCTCTTCCACTTCCTCAGTCATATCTTCCGACTCTAACTTGTTTATGTTTTGATTGAGCGAAGATGTATCTTTCCGATTGGCTTGACTACCGGATTCTATCGATAAATCTTGCTTAGATAAAGACTTGCTGCTTCCACATGAACAGCATACTAACATTATGATCGTATATACTACAAACAGTGCCACACTGAATGGCTTACGGAAGTCTGGAACATGCACGATCGTTTTTGCTTTAAAGGAGTATAGCACTACAACGAGTGCTATAACTACATAGATTATCCACGCTATCATAAGCTCAAATATTCAGTTATTCCCCTAACATGTAAATCTACAATAGCTTTCTTTCCTGATTCTGAAAGCAAAAAATCAACATCCTCTTTGTTGTCTTGAAATAAATTTTCCGTTAATACGGCTGGACATCTCGTATTTTTAAGGATGTAAAACTGAGATTCTTTATCTACATCTCCATCAGAATTATCTTTTCTAATTTGCATACCATTAAGATACCATTCAGCAGCAGAATATAAGCAGGTAGCTAACTTATCAGACTTAGTTTGGCCTACACTGGTCCACGCCTCCCATCCGCGAGCATTCATCCATGTACCTGCACCCGCTGCATTACAGTGTATAGATATAAGTATAGTTTCAGAGTCCTTATATTGATTAACACGCCTACAGCGTTCATCCAATGGTACGTCTATTTCTTCTTTTACGATGCATTCAGTATTGATTCCTTGTTTTTTCAACTCTAGCTCTAATCTCATTGCTATTTCACGCGCGTAAGCATATTCCAGCAAGCGACCATCTGGTGATCGCTTGCCTTTAGTATTACTTCCATGACCGTTATCGATCAATACTATCATTTTATACCTCCTCTCATCCTGAAAAAATCTTTAATGTATCCAAAAGCCTCTGTAGTGAGAAACGAATATATAAAACCTATTAATTTATTATTTGGCCACAACATAGATGCATTTCTAAAAATATTAGTTGTATACAAATAGCTAATCACCCATGTCGCCCATTTCGCAATTGTGTATGCTAACTCACTTTCATCATATCCGGTAGTAGCTAATGACACAATAAAAAGTATACAAAAAATCAACCCTAACTGTCTAGCGGCATCTAAAGCTTTTTTAAGATCAAAAGGTTTTCCATCATTCCTGTCGGTAGCAATACCGATAAGTATATTAATACTCCACACTGATAGCAAAACTATTATAGCCACATTAAGAGGCTGTAATGCGGCTAATATCAATGCAATAAGCCACGCTGTAAATTGTTTTAAAATATCTTCCATTACTTTATTTATCTAAGATTACAACTTCATCATCAAACATATATTGCTTAATACTAACATTTTCACCTCCAAGCATTGCTGTTTTAGTTGCAATAGCCTCTTCTTGAGTGATAAGATTATTCTCGGAGATGTATTTCTCCAATTCTTCCACAGTGTCAAACTCGGCAAATTCAAACCCATTTCCAGGTGTGCATCTGTCGGAAAAATTAGTTTCCTTAATTTGTATTATTCCATTCTCATGAACAATAATACATTTTTTTGTTAACTCTTTCATCATATTAGTTATTTTTTAATTTGTCGTTATTGTAAAACCGATTAAAGACAATTTTGCTCTAGCATCTGCTGAAGCAGCTGTAGGCGCTCCACAGTTACCAGTTAGGCTTATCACTTTTGACCCGACTGCTGTAGTTACTTGTGCTGCTAAATCTATGAATATTTGATCAGTCATTGCGGATGTAAAAATGTTTGATGTTGGAGATATTATAATAGTATCTACACTTGCGTTAAATTTCAAATTTCCACTATATGTGACATTTATGCCATATAATGTCATTAATTCTATTGTTCCTTTAAGGTCTGATAAATTCCCGCTAACTGTATTTGTTCCGGACAATGTAAGCCTAACACAGCTATCAGGTATGTCTTTTATAAGTCCACTTATTCCCGTTGAATTACCTATATATAAAACTTTCACTTTTCTAGGTATCCCGGATAGGTTTCCGGATATTTTAGTACTATTGAGGAATAAGTATTCTAGTCCACGTGGGAGTTCCTTGTAGTCACCTGTTGTTAATCCGTCTATATTTGTTGGAGTTGCCAATCTTAGATCTATAACATTCCTTGGTATTAATGATACATTACCGTATAATTTATTTACGACAGTTGTAGCAGTTCCGTACATACTAGATTTAATAGGCAATTCAGAGGTTAAAGGTGCTAATACTGGATCATTATTACCTTTAGCAAAATCCGATATATATATTAAGTTATCTATTTCTAACTCTGCGTATTGGCTTAATAATTTAACATATACATTTGTCTGAATATCTTTGTATAATGTTAACTCTTTACCAATCTCATTAACTCCAGTGCCATCAACAAATATACCACCATACATAGTAGCTTTACCAGTTTTATTGGTTATTACGGAAAATCTCGCCAATCCAGAACCATTGCCATTTTGCTCAAGTCCGATATACTTCTTGAACGGATAGGTATATGGTTCAGGAACTACGTTCCCATAGTTAACAGTAGGGTTGCCAGTAGTTGTTCCGTCAAGACTATTTTGTGTATCTAACCATTTACTTGGTGTTGCGTTTTCAGGTAATAATTCAAGAACACAACCAGTAGAGGTTTTATTTATTTTATCTGCATAATTTAAACGGCTTAAATCTGGTCTACCAGCGTTATAGTAGTAGTCTACGTCTGATTGGTCAAAGCCTCGCTTATAAATTCTTATAAGAGAGATTGAACCATTAAACCAATGGCTTGCATATTCACCTATTTTAAGACCGCTTGCTGTGTTAAAATTCAGTGTAGAATCAAAGGCTTTATTTCCAACAAGTTCTCCATTTAAATATATATATGCAACATTATCCTTAATTGTAAATATCGCATGGTTATTATTTTTAGCACTTGGCGCAACAGAATCAAAACTTACCTCTGTTTCATCTTGCTTTAAAAACCAAGATAATCTTCCGGTGTTTAGTCTACATCCCCATCCGCTAATTACAGAACCATACGTTCTCTTAATTAGCAAATTTTTCAACCCAATGTCATCTGTTTTTCTAAATATTATTTCTGCTGTGAATCCAGAGTTTGCAAAATCGAGAAGATTATTATTATTTACAGTTATTACATCATCAACACCATCAAATCTATATCCAAACGCTTTCCTTGCCAAGCCGCCAACAGCAAATTTCTCTTCCGCTGTCATGTGCTGAATATTGGGATCACCGTTAGGATCCCGCAATTGCGAATGTCTAGGAGCAAGTGGCGTATTGAAATAAGATGGATTTGATCCGCCAATAATAACTGATAATGTTTTAGCAGTATTGCTATTAGTTACCGCATATAATTTAACGATCAATTTATCCGATTCCAACACGGAGAATTGAGGTTCTATTGTTTCAAAAACAATTCTATCTTCTACTGTATTATCTATCTCAACGGAGTCTGTTACAAATAATTGAGTTTCAGAACCAGCATTTGAACGTGTGTATATTTTCAACCTAGCAAACGTCTGTCCAGTAGCACTAGATACTTTACCAAATATTGAAAATTTCCAAGATCCTGAGTCGATTATAGAAGTACCTAATGAAAGAGGAAACGCAAATTCTTCTATGAGCGTTTCAACATTGTTTGTTGATGTTCCAGTAATTGTTGTCGGAGTAGTATCATTTACATAAGATAACGTTTTATATCCGCTAATTACAGATGTCACATTAGACATGTATAAATTAGCTGCAAATCCTCCGGATCCTACAGCAATTTCGGCAAAAGTGCCATCACCACGTAAATATTTAGATGAATTTTCACCATTTTGTATGCCAATAACCGGGTATTCATCTAACTTTCTTATTTCAGAATCAGCAATTAAAGATTTTCCTAATTCCTTGGGAACTAAATCTGCAATATCTTGTTCCAAGCTTTGACCTGTATCTTCGTTATATACAGCTCTAGCTACAGTAGCAGGGAATATGGTTGCATTCCCTTTTTTAAGTTTGTGTATTTCTGCCATAACTATATCAATTTAAAATTTATAATTCATAACTACTATCCGAAATAAACTCAGATGTTACCATGTCCGCCTGAATGGCTAATATCACTTCCTGTTTAAAGGCATTCTTTTGATCTGAAGTCATCTTATCCCATGACATAGGTTCTCCAGGATCTCCTTTCTGATAATTGGGAGGAATATTAAGATTAACATCAGAGGTATCTGTTTTACCTCTTACCAGTTCAATACCGGTATATTCGGTTGATCTGAGATTGCATATAGAATCTCTATAGTCATTATCTGTTAGATAATATTCACGATCAACCTGCAAAGAACCAATAGGTAACCCTGAAAGATTGTTGTTAAATGGTATCATAATAGATCCTTCAGACAATCTACTACAATTTTTGTATACCTGACCATCAAAAGATACTTCAAGTATAACAGATCCAGGATTAACGTAGTATTGATATCTAAAAGGAGTTTTATCATCATATTGTACTGATGACTCAACAATCTTAAAATCTGATTTATAATTAATTCTACTCATGATATTATATCTGCTAAGTTTGTAATAAGTTCACTGGTTAACAGTTGATTGGTATTACCTATGTTCCCAACAATTTCCCATCCTGGATTTCGAAAAGCATACATCTTACCGTTATCAACACTATTCAAATCTAGTGGATTATATATGGAAACTACTTGGGAAAACTTAAGAGGTATTCCATCTGCCCCTACTGGAGCCGTGCTATCAGTATTCATCGCTGATATAGTAGTATACACCTTCCTTACTCCTATATTTCCAGATACTTTTTGAAATTCGGATAGTAACTCAAGAGTTCCATCCATTATGCCACCCACATTTTGAGGGCTAATAGATTCGCTTTCCGTTTTATTGGATAGTTCTTGAGCTTCTCTTCTTAAATCTGTTATTGTTTTCATAATAGAGTTACATTAGCAATTGTGTATGATTAATTACGCATGCAGGTAATGATGTCATAGCTGATCCATTACTTTCATATAAATACATGCTTCCGTATTCCAGTCTTATCATTACTTGTTTTACATTCCCATTTTGAAACATCATACCTGCCGATATAATTGCACTAATCATTTTGTTTTGAACTGTATAGTCACATATTTTACCGTTAGATAATGATACACCCGATGTTACTATCTTCACATTAATTTTATCCGTATTTGAATCAATTGAACTATAAGATATCCCAGCGGATGTATTACTTACGATATTATCAACTGACACTGGATAATCAATATTAGTTACTGATATGTATGCATCCCGTAATGATAAAGCGTTTTTCACATTTATATTAATTGCCCCTGAACCACCAACTCCAAGTTTAACAACTGATATTTGATAAACATTATGAGATGTACCATCTTGAAAAACAGTCTCTTCAGATGTTGTTGTATAAACTTGATAATAAACATTATCCTGTATATTAGCCACAGTTATAGAGCTTGCTTCAACCTTATATATATTACCCATCAAGTAAATTGCACCTTCAGCACAAGTGACATTTGCACCTCCTGATGGATTTGGAGTTGTTACTACTTTAGCACCCCATAATATAACTGCATTATTGCTATTTGCAAATGTTTTTCCTATATGTGATAATATATCTTCTATGTTTTGTTGCATAAAATTTATATGTTCAAGATATAGGGGTTGACCTCCTGTGTAAGTAAGTATTTTATTCATAATTATATATATTTATAATGAAGCCTCTACCGGCTGGTTTATAATAATTAGTTAACGATCTTATATCTGATACTTTATCTGCTAGAAAAGAGGGTACATTAACACTGAAATCTCCTGAGTATTTTCCTTCTCCTTTATTTTTAAAATATCTATTGACACCTTCATCTTTAGTGTTTATATATAATGGTTCTCCACCTTTTGGATAGATGTAATTATATTTTTCAGTAATATCTGTTATATATATTTCATTGTTGATTAAGAAATTCTTGTCATTAAGTATTTTTTCGATGTATATAACTTGACCATTGATCCCAAGTTTATCATTGCAACTTATTCTATATGCTGATAACATAGTGTATATGTATATCAATGGGCTTACTAATATTTTAGCAATCTCAAAAAGCACTGTTTTACGCAAAATAGGTGGTAAAACCTGCTTAACATATTTAATGATATCGAAACTATACCACATATTGTATTGAATTTTCCAAGCCTGTCGAAATCAAACATCCGGCAAAGGCTTGATAGTTATTACCCGTAATTACCTTATAACTGGTCTCAGCTGCTTTCTTTGCTGTACATTCACCAATCTCTACATCTATCACACCGGATACGGATTGTATGGCATCTACTAACTTTGTCTTATTGAATACTCCTCCGTATACTATATTAGACAGATAACTGTTTATAGCATCAACTACAGGTTTACTTCCATTAGATATTAAACTCCCGTCCGACTTATACATGAGTGTGTCAAGTGTAACGATTGCATTAATTCTAATAATATCAGCCGGTAATGACTGTATGCGCAATATTACACCTGCTATTTTGATATCTTGCATGTAGGATGCGAATGCTTGTAACTCATCAGATGTTAGTGGAACCGGCTTACCCGCGTTATCACTTGATACCAGGATAGAAATACTACCTCCTAGATCTTTGACAGCAGCATATTTTACTACCATTGCTTTTTCATCTATGACTGAGTATTCATACTTCCCTTTATCCGTATTATATATCAATTGATATCCATACTGAAAAGCCAATGATTGAGTATGATACCATCGTGTAGTAGGTACAATATTTGCATCTATTCTTGCATCAACATCGATTCGTAAATCATCAAATAGCAATTCAATGATATGAGCTGCTGCTGCAAACAAATAAATCAATAGATTTTCAATTGATACTGAAGAAAAGAAATCTTCAAAACTCACATCTCCTTCAATCTCATAGAGTGATCGCAATGTTGAATTTGACATAAAATCATCTGTCATTGCTTTCTTAATATCTTTAGTGCTTCTTGCCATATTACTATTACATAAATTGTTGACTAAATTGCTTAGTAAATATTTTGAGTCTCAATTCTCCATTATCAGTACCCGTTGCCGGACGTATATTATTTCTGCAATATTCAGCAAGCTCTTTGTTGTATACTGCTTCAGGAGCAATAATTTCCGATCCCGGCATCAGATCGGAGGTAATGCTTATGTTATTTGATTTAGCGAGCATATAAACGGCCGAAAGATCTCCGTAAATCTGAACTGCTATATCTGATAATGTTTGGTTAGGCTGTATGATTACTGTCATTTTTAAATGTTTTTTAAATGGTTTTTAAAGTTAATCCTATTGACTCGTTGATACTGTCATAGTCAACTCTAGCTCTAATAAGGTTAACTCTAATTCTTTTTTGTACGGCAGACTTATTAACTCGACTTCTTATCAGCTGATATAAATTAGGTCCAAGTACCGGATCTTCCTTTAGCTCGCCTTGATTAAGAGATAGCACAATAGCAGCATTCTGTATTTCAGTGTTTGATAGTACAAAACCCGTCATTTTTCCATCCTGGTTGCGATGTGGGGTAATTGTGATATCCCCTGTATCATTGAGTGTAATTCCTTTCATTGCTTTATCTTTTTGTTCTCTATATCATCAACTTGGGTTATCTGCAATATGTTAGTATAAAAAGGAAATAATAGAGTCTTGAGAGATGTACCACTATCATTCAATACTGGTACCCACGTTTTGAATACATTCTTTAGACTATTGATATCTTTTTCGATCTTATTTATACGTTCTGTCAACTCTTTTACTTTAACCAATCCGCCCAGCGATCCACTATTAATGATAATGTCAGTATGAGCATTTATCTCAATGCGATCTACCTCATCAGCAGAAAGCAAGTAAGCATCTGTTTTGTTCTCTGTTATTCCGATCAGGATCATGCTTCCTAGTCGTGGTATTAAGATCATAGTCCCAAGGCCCAGTGATACATCATAATACTCCAAGTCATCATCACATATACAATCAACTGTTCGATCTTCATCATTAACAGATATGACTTTAGCATATCTGATTATTGCCAGGTCTTCACCCTTTGCAAATCCCTGGAATACATTTCTTAGTTGTTCGTCATCAGTCATTAGCCTTACCTCCCAGTTCTATTTTTTGTCGATATGTAGCGTTATCACTAAATTCCTTTGTAACTTTTTCAATGAAGTATTTGCCATTCATTTCAGGAGTGATTTCGCTCGTTAAATCGATAACCATTCCATGTGATACGCGTGGTATTCCAAATAGCTCTATGCCACCTTTGTACTTTTGCTTTTTAAGAGATTTATAAAATCTATTTGCAAAGTCCTGTAGCAACTTAAAAGTTATCTTCATGTCTTTATCATTGTATCTGATCCGTACCGTTTCAGCACCTTCAACACCCGCTTTAGCCTCTAGTTTCTTTCCACGACCAAGCGATGCAATGGCTTGAACTTCATACTCACCTGTTGTTTCATTTAAGTCCTGTGACACAGCATTTCTCTCAAGTTCAATACGTATTTCATCTTGCTGTATATTGTCAGTGTATACATCACCACAATATAAAGTCTTGCCAACAAAGTATGTATACAGTCCCATTTTTCGTAGATCATCAAATACTTCAGTTACACGTTTCTTGGAGTATCTTACACTGCCTAGTTCTGTATCACCAAAAGAAGATACTATTTTATATCCTGGAGCAATATCAGATAGTAATGTATGCAGCTTTACGGACCTTCTTGAGTAATTGATTGTTTTGCGTTTTAAGACGTACATCTCATCTTCACATTTGATCTCAAGTGGTATACCACGTGATACCGATAAAATGTAACCTTCAAATTCTGTATACATATTACCATCATATCCAAGTTCTATCCTTACCGGATCACCGGCACGCAAAATATCTTTGAGTTCCTCACCTTGAAACTTACGGATCCTTCGAGGTAATATGATGTTAGCTGTATCTGTCAGCATCTTCCAAGAGGATTCTATCGAAACAGATGACACCAGACTAATTGATACTTCTTTACGTACCTTTGTATCTGGAAACACTATTTTTGCACACATCATATAACTCATAGTTGTAGCTCTTTAGGTGTATCACTGCATGCACGTATTGTAAATGGGATTATTGAGCTGTTTCCCTGGATGGGGTTAAAACTCAATTCCTCAATCACAATCGAATAAATCTCCTTATCATTAAAAATTGATCCCGTTACTCCAATAGCATCCATCACTTTTCCATACGTTATAAGTGCAGACATTTGCTCTTCAGGTGTTTTGTATCCGGATCGTGATTTGTCATTTATGCAAAATCCACGTATCTGTATGTTCCAATCATCATTACCATAGATCTCTTTAACGGTTCCCCTGGTACCAAGAACCTTTGTCTTACTCACGTTTTTAGCTTGAGTAAAATCTACAATAGTAGCATACGGCATCCTGAAAGATGATATATTAATAGTAGTTCGGTTCCCATTTACATCGTACGTAGCATAGTCTTTACGCCCATCAAGTTCAAAAGAACCGATAACAGGTGTTCCCATCCAACTATTATATTCAGATTTAGTTGGTTCTGTGAAAGCTAACCCTGAATATTTGCCCGGATCGTAATCATTAAGCTTACGACCCCATGGCAAATATATCGGAGAACTAATACCAAAAACCTCCGTAAATAATGCACCTATATTTAATGCTGTATTATCCATGTGTATCTAATTATATAGCCGGTACCACATCAGTAATGATGGCAAGGAGCTCTTGCTTTACCTTATCAGTTATTTTCTTGATATCTCCATTAGAAGATACATTGAAAGTATTACTCATATTTACAGTCATTGTTATATTCTTCGTTGTTGGTGATGATCCGGATCGTGATGAAGAACCTGATTCGGATGAATAACTACTATTCTTTTTCAGAAATTGTGTGTCTTGATTAAGTGCAGGAATAACGACTTCAGATTTCTTATTAGAAGAATCTAAACTTTGTGTTTTATGCGATTCTTTCCAATTATCCATTCCGGAATTCCATCCTTCATTAAATGCACCTGCAACCTTTTTCCCTCCTTCAGTAGCTTGCGTTGAAAGTTTATCCCATACATCTGAAAAATTAAAATCTGAATCAAACCAATTTGCCGGGTTAATAACTTCACCAATTGCCTTTACGATGTTAAATATAAACTTATAGTACTCTGTAAATATCACTTTTATAAAGTTCCATAATCCATAAAAGAA
>Ga0114938_1000726_pt1 | contig 24065 bp, 29 predicted proteins | sample AshMeaBigSpring_FD_88675 | JGI IMG/M metagenome (GOLD analysis project Ga0114938, IMG submission 88675) | Groundwater microbial communities from Big Spring, Nevada to study Microbial Dark Matter (Phase II) - Ash Meadows Big Spring | ecosystem: Environmental > Aquatic > Deep subsurface >...
CATTGCCTTTACGATAATCGGTAAGAAATTTATCTAGTCCAATATCTGTCAAAGGATGCTTAAATAAACCGAGGTATGCACTCAATGGGGCTGTCACTATATCGGCTCCGGCTTCGGCAGATTTTATGATATGTAAGCTATTGCGGATACTGGCAGCTAGTATTTCGGTAGTGTACATTTGTGTTTCATATATCTGTGCGATTTGATGTATGAGCTCGATACCATCATAACTCACATCATCTAAGCGTCCAAGGAAAGGTGATATATATGTAGCTCCGGCTTTGGCTGCTAATATGGCTTGCCCAGCAGAGAAAACTAAAGTGCAATTAGTACGTATATTATGGTCTGCAAAATATTTTATAGCTTTTATTCCTTCTAGTATCATGGGTACTTTCACTACAATATTGGGGTGAAGATTGGCAAGATTAGTACCTTCTTTTACCATTCCATCAAAATCAGTAGCGATTACTTCAGCACTTACATCACCATTTACTATATTACAAATACTAATATAGTGCTTTATTATATTTTTCGCTCCTGTGATCCCTTCCTTAGCCATCAATGAAGGATTGGTAGTGACTCCATCCAATATACCGAGGTCATTCATTTGTTTTATCTGGTCTATATTAGCCGTATCAATAAAGAATTTCATAGTAATTTATTAATGTACAAAAGTGAAAAAAATTGCAATAAATAAAAAGTAATGTTATTAACAAAAAAAAACAGGCATCCTATCGCACCGCTACAACCGCCTATCCTTGCTGCGGTTAAGCCCTGGGGAGCTTTGGCAGGAGCTGGTCGTAAGATACCTGCGCCTACAAATGTATATCAATAAAATAGTAATTGCAAATCTAATTATAGGATTATGGCTATTACAAATCCAAAAATTATAGCTAGTAATTTATACCATTCTATACCGTGCATCTTAGCGCCTGATTCAAATAAAATAGTAGCTGAAATATGTAGAAATCCTCCTGCAACCAGTGCTAATAATGGTGTCACTAGATTTTGCCAATATGAAATTACAACATGATCTCCTAGCAAGTATCCTGAAGGTGCTAGCATGGCAAAAACGCAAATGATAAACCACCTCTTCGCATTACTCCACCCCATACTCATCATTACAATCATCAAAGCAAATGCTTCGGGTATTTTGTGCAATATAATACCAAATTGCCAGTGAGAATGATCGTGGGGCGAATTCGCTAAGGATAAAGGTAATCCATCCAAAAAAGCATGTACCCCCAGTCCCAATAGCATAGATAAAGATACATGACTGTGACCCTCATGCGTATGGATATGACCATGCTCAATACCGCTGGATAAGGATTCCAATCCCAATTGTATCAAAAATCCCAATAATATAAATGTGGAAATAGAAATACTATTATGTAAATATAATTTTGGAAATAAATGAGTAATAGTAATACCAAATAAAAATGCTCCAGTAAATGATAAAAAAATCTTTATGAAGTCCTCATGTCGCTGGACAAATTTCTGAGCTAAAAATGCTCCAAAGAGGGCTGAAAACAGCAATGATAGAATAATCATTCTACATTTGTTTTAATTTCATAGCTACTTGTAAATAAATCAAATATACAATAGATGCTATTATAATACCCAGTAAAGCGCCAACTATAATATCACTAGGGTAATGTAAGCCTACATATAACTGTGCTACACATATCAGCATAGCCCATAGAATAAATAAGAATCTCACCCAGTTTTTATTCACAAAAAAATGAGAAAAGAATGTAGCTATCCCAAAATGATTGGCAGCATGAGAACTAGGAAAACTCCAACCACCGCAAGCGCATAAAAGATTCACTTGTTGCATTAAAGCTGGATCATTACATGGTCGTATGCGTGCAACTAGTGGCTTGATAAGCCCACTAGTAAGTCCATCAGCCATTGCTACAATCAGTAAAACAGCAAAAATTATTAGTATAGAACGATATGAATAATTAAAGACTAAGAAAAATAGTAAATAAACATATAAAGGTACCCAAAAGTATTTTTCTCTAAAAAAAGGTATAACAATATCTCCTAGGGCAAAATGAATTGAGTCATTAAAAAAGAAAAATAATTCCCGATCAATAGATAAGCAATCCATTTGGCAAATGTACATATTGAGAATTACTTTTTTATAGGCTTATTCATAAATTTTCGAGTAAAAATTGGTATGATAACTTCATATATTATTGTCTTTAACTTATTTTCGTTTTTATTAATAACATAATGCGTAATCCTGCCGAGTTAATACTCAATGATCGAGGTGCAATCTACCATTTGGACTTAATGCCACATGAGGTTGCTCCTACTATAATCACCGTAGGTGATCCACAACGAGTAGCTCAAGTCTCTCAATTTTTTGATCATATTGATTTTATAAAAACGCATAGAGAATTTGTAACACATACCGGCGTATTGAGAGGCATACCTATAAGTGCCATATCTACAGGCATGGGAGCCGAGAACATAGATATTTTCATGAATGAGTTAGATGCTGTATTTAATATCGATTTTAATACTAATGCACCTAAAAAAAAATTCACATCACTTAATATCATCCGTATAGGTACATCGGGCACCTTTCATCCAAATATAAATATAAATGAATATGTGATCAATTCTCATGCCATAGGCTTTGACGCTACATTAGTAGCCTATGTTTCATTAGACTTTATATCAACCGAATTGGCAAAATCGATATCGGAAGTTACACCATTAGCACCTCAATATATAAGTGCAGCAGACCTATCCTTATTAAATATATTTAAAGAAATAGGACATACCGGTGTTACCCTTACTATGCCAGGATTCTATGCTCCGCAGGGACGTCAATTACGATTAGCAAATAAATACAGTTTCGATTTCGAAAAATTACATAAAATAAAAATCAACGATATAGCTCTTACCAATATAGAAATGGAAACAGCTGCTATTTACAAATTTGCCGAATTGATGGGACATAAAGCTATAAGTATAAATGCCATATTAGCTCATCGAGTAAAAAATATTTTTAGTCAAGATGCAAATAGTACTATCAATAAATTAATAGTTAAGGTACTCGCATTGATATAGTTAGTATCTTAAAATTACTGATTATTATTATGGCTCCAACTTGACCTCTTCTTAAGTTATTTTTATTTTCTCTACATCAGATTCTAAGTTCATAGGCGGCAATTCTTTTAGTTTATTTAAAAATACGTGCATGCCTTCTTTTTTAGGTTCATCCAACTCATAACTTAATTTATTGAAAAAATAATCATGCACATTAAATTTATTATTATTAAAATAAGCATATTGCGATGCGATATGATTGCGCTCAGATAATCCTAGATGCATGGCATCATTAAAGTCGCTTAAAAATTCAATATTCAAATCTTTGTGCGTAGTCCATGCAGCGAACACAAAAGGTAACCGGGTCCAATTCATCCAAGCTTCGCCAAGATCATAAGCATATTTATAATTTTTGAGTGCATAGGTTGCTCTATCACCAATTAACAAAATACCCTCATAGCTGGGTATCAATTGCTCATGCCCCTTGCGTAAAGGTATTATTTTCAAATCTTTCTTCCAATAATCTCGCAACAACATACGTAGTAATGCTATACTTGTAAGGCTTTGATAGTCTACATGTATAGTATGTAATACGTCTAATTTTTCGTTAGCAAATAATTGTACTGTAGCCACAGGACCTTTACATCCAATACAATAATTCGTAATAATTTTATATTGCGGTACATCTATCAATGCAGCTACAGGCATAAGAGAGATATCTACTTTATTTTTTATTAATAGGTCTGCAATACGACTCGGATAATCTTTTATTATCTCTATTATCTTACCTACAGGATGGTATACCAATCCATGTAAAAAAGGAATAGTATTAAGATATGAGACTGCCGCAAGGCGATATGTAGGGTTCATTTTATTTGCTTCTGATTAATTTGTATTTGCTGTCGGTTTGTTGCTTATAGCTATCTCCTAACAATATAATAGTATGGGAATCTACCAGTTGATAATAAGTAAGTACACTGTCTTCATTCATTTTAAATTGTAAAATCACACGCCCATCATTGATGATGCTATCGGGTAATTGCATAAATACACCTTTGGTTACTAAAATATCTTCATCTGCTTGTTTGCCAATATATTTTTCTATCATGGTAAAATTCCCATTACTACGCATAACTAATCGAGTATTTATACCTTCACAATCCTCACAGGGTAATGTCCCAGTGTATGTAATATCGCTTATGGGTATAGTTGCATAGAGGGAAGTATCACTACTTACTGAGTCAATAATACTTACCTCTACATGTTTATCAATCCCACAAGAAGCAGAAATAATTAAGCATAAGATAAAGCAACCAATTCTCATTTAGACTAATTTAATTTAGGTAAAGAAATAAAATTATTATCATGATTAAAATCGAAATCAGAATAATCCTGTATGGTATTATAAATTGTATCTCGTTCTATAGGAATACGATGCACTTGCTTTATGAGCTGTACGAGTTGTTGGGTACTTAATGTTGGGTTTTGCTCCTCGCTGCCAGCCATAGCATAAATCTTGGTCGTATCATCTATTGTGCCATCAATATCATCCACACCAAAAGCCAAACTCAATTGAGCTGTCTCCCTACCTATCATAGGCCAATATGCCTTGATATGATCAATATTATCCAAAAAAATTCTACTGATAGCATATACTTTCAGGTCTTCTATTATGGTACTTTCGGCAAGATGACTCATTTCATTATTTTCATTACGAAATTTGAGAGGTATAAAAGCATTAAATCCCGGATGTTTGTCTTGCAAATCTCTCACTCGATTCATGTGATCTATGCGATGCTCATAGTTTTCGTAATGTCCATAGAGCATCGTTACATTACTGGGTATATTCAAGTCATGTGCAGCAGCATGTATATCCAACCATTGCTGCGAGCTACATTTATCATGGCATATTTTTGCTCTTATTGCTTCATCAAAAATCTCAGCTCCCCCACCAGGGATAGAATCTAATCCGGCGGCTTTGAGTTGCTGCAGTCCTTCACTATAGCTTAGTTTTGCTTTGCGTATCATATACTCAAGCTCTACCGCTGTAAATGCTTTTATATGTAATTCCGATCTATGATTTTTAATTTTTTTTATTGCTTCACAGAAAAAATCAAGGGTAAGTTTAGGATGAACACCTCCTACTATATGTACTTCAGTAATAGGCTTATTATCATGCTTTTTTACTGCCTCAAGCATTTGGTCGGCATTCATAAACCATCCCTGCTCATGTTCTCTTAATGTGCGGCTATAGCTGCAAAATTTACAATGAAATATACAAAGATTAGTGGGTTCGAGATGTATATTACGATTGAAATAAGTTTTGTGTCCATGGCGTTTTTCCCGAATAGTATTAGCTAAATATCCGAGTAAGGGTAGATTAGCCTTTTCATATAAATATAATGCATCATTATATGTAATACGCACTCCCGATTGTATTTGATTCACTATATCTCTTAGGTCATCGGCAACAAAAATCATAATTAAAATAAGCCTTACAAATATACATCAAATAATTTAGGGGCTATAAATTCCTTTTTTTTAACTTTTAACTCAAAATACGCAATAGAAATTGCGTATACGATAAAGTGTATCTAATCGTTCCCATATTTACTTTTTTGTTATACGACGATACAGTAGTATATTTGCAAATATTATTAAAACAAATATACCTAATGGCTGAAAAGAAAGAAAACAATTCCTTATATTGGATTTTATTTTTGGTAAGTGCTATCGTCTGTATATTTTTATTGATTGCATATCCTGCTTATTTTTGGATTCCCTTACCTTTTGTATTGACTTGTTTTACAAAAGCTATGAACTGGATTTAGTTTAATATTTTATACTTGCTCAATATCACAACTCACGCAGGTTTTATTAGTATATTAGGCAATCCTAATGCTGGCAAATCCACTTTGCTTAATGCATTATTAGATCAAAAATTAGCCATAGTAACCCCTAAAATACAGACTACACGACATCGTATCAAAGGTATCATCAATGATGACCAATACCAAATGGTATTTAATGATACCCCAGGATATATTGAGACAAAATATAAGCTCCATGAACGTATGATGGATGCTATGAAAAGCACTCTGGAGGATTGTGACGTATTATTGCTTATGCATGATATAGATGAGCCGATAGCTAGGCTAGATCCCATTATACAACTTATCAAAACAAGCTCTACGCCCTGTATCTTATTAGTCAACAAAATAGACAAAAGTAATCAAGAGAGAGTATTAGAACGTATATCATCTCTATCTCCATTGCATGATTTTACTGCCATTATTCCTATTTCAGCTCAATTAGGTTTTAATATGGATGCAATAAAAGAAGAAATTAAAAAATTGCTCCCCATTTCGCCTTGGTTCTACGCTGAAGATGAAATTACTGACCGCAACGATCGTTATTTTGTAAGTGAAATTATACGTGAAAAAATATTTATACATTGTAACAAAGAAATACCATATAATGTAGAAGTATTAATAGATTCTTATAAAGAAGAACCCGCTATACATAAAATAAGAGCTATTATCTTATGTGGCAAGGAATCTCACAAAATAATATTGATAGGTAAAGGAGGATCTATGCTCAAACGCATAGGTATAGAAGCTAGATGTGATATAGAAAAACATGTAGAACAAAAAGTATATTTGGATCTTACGGTAAAGGTAAAAGAAAACTGGCGTGATGATGATGCATATTTGAAAAGGCTAGGTTATTGATTTTTTAATATAAAATCGCATTATTAATTGAATTTATTAGACGGAAAAATAGTATCAGCGCATTACAAGTCCTTATTGCAGCATAATGTAAATGTAGCTATTGCTAAAGGACTGCGTGTGCCTCATTTGGCTGCTGTGTTAGTGGGTAGTAATCCTGCAAGTGAGTTTTATGTGCAAAGCAAAATGCGAAGCTGTAAAGAAGTCGGTTTTCATAGCAGTCTTATCTCAAAAGATGAAAACATCACAGAAAGTGAATTAGTAACAATATTACATCAATTAAATAGCAATGACAACATTGATGGCTATATCGTACAGCTGCCTTTACCGAAGCATATAGACGAGTCTAAAATAATACAAGCCATAGCACCTAGCAAAGATGTAGATGGATTTCATCCTATAAATATCGGTAAGTTGGTATTAAATCAAGATACTTTTATATCCGCCACTCCCTTAGGTATTACCAAAATATTGGAATATTACCATATCCCTACAAGTGGCAAACATTGCGTAATCATAGGTCGTAGCCATATAGTCGGTATGCCTATGGGATTATTGATGCTACGTAATAGCTCAATTGGTAATAGTACAGTTACCTATACCCATAGTCGTACAGAAAACTTGAAAGCAATCACATCACAAGCAGATATATTAATAGCAGCTATAGGTAAACCCAACTATATTACAGCAGACATGATAAAAAATGGAGCTATAGTGATTGATGTAGGCATCAATAGAATAAATGATGAAAGCAAAAAGAAGGGCTATCGTATAGTAGGTGATGTAGATTTCGAGTCAGTTAAAAACATAGCAAGTTATATAACTCCGGTACCTGGTGGTGTAGGTCTCATGACGGTAATAGCCCTTTTGCTCAATACATGGAAAGCCTATAACAATACATTCTTAATCGAAAATCATAAAAATGAATAATATAATACAGATTAATGAATGTGCTGCTTATCTGATAAAAAAACAATTTTAAAGATACATCGATTGCTATAATATTAGGCACTGGGCTTTCTATCTTATTATCTAAAATAGAAATAATAAAATCGATAGCTTACAATCAAATACCACATTTCCCGATAGCTACCGCAGAGTCGCATCCGGTTATTTTGCATTTGGCAGTAATAGGCAATCATAAAGTAGTAATCATGCAGGGTCGATTTCATACTTATGAAGGATACAATCATGCAGAGATTGGATTTCCCATTTATGTTTTCAAAAAATTAGGGATACAAAGCTTATTAATATCCAATGCAGCTGGGGGTATTAATTTAATGTTTAAGAAAGGCGATATTATAGCCATAAAGGATTATATCAATTTACAAAACAGTAATCCGCTCATAGGTAAAAATATAGATGAAATGGGCGTAAGGTTTCCAGACATGTCCAATCCTATAAGTCTTACATGGCAAAAACTATATAGGCATAGCTTAGAAAAAATAAATTTACCATTCATATCCGGAGTGTATGCAGGTGTAAATGGTCCTATGCTAGAGACAAGGGCTGAATATCACTACCTAGGTATAATAGGTGCCGAACTAGTAGGTATGTCCACTATTTCAGAAATAATAGTAGCAAATCATTGCAATATGGAGTGCTTTGCAGTAAGTATAGTCACAGATGAATGTGACCCTGACAATCTGCAAGCAGTGACCCTAGAAGATATCATAACAATTGCAAAATCCGCAGATGCTAAATTAAGCGAAATATTTATTAATATGATAATGCAATATAAAGCTTAAAAATAATTTTAATTTTTAATATAATTTATACCAAGTTTTATCATTTTCATCAAAATATATTGTAATAGTTTTTTTATTTTCCAAATAATTAATAGTTCCGTTTGCATTAATTTTTTTTACTACTTCAATATCTGAAGCAATACCATAATAGGGTGTCTGATCTATATTTTGCCAAAAGTTTTTTCCATTTTTCAACATTCCATTTCCCAAAAACATCATCATATCAAATCCTTTGACAATGGTTTCATTAGGTTTTAAATTATTCGTTTTTTTAAATTTATCTACGATTACTTGATAAGTATTAGTGCCTTTATTTATGTAATAAGGAACAATAGCATAGATGGACTGATTTTTAAATAAAGTATTCATGGATTTCACATCTCTCCAATTAGGCATTCCGTAAATAGCGAACTTAGGTTTTGTAATAATAGATTCAATTTTTTTTGATACTTCTGTTAAAAAACTTTCTTTAAAAGAATTGACTATCATCACATTCTGATTTATCGTATCAAACAAATAAGACCAATCACCCTGTATATCTAATTCTATTAATTCCACATTCCATCCATACTGTTCCTTATATCTAGTTACGATTTTTTTAATCACATTTTTCCTGCTATTTTCATCCTCATCATTACTATTTATTATATAAATTTTGTTACTTGTATTAGCTATAAAAATTTGTTTTACCAACGACTCTTGTAATGTTTCTAATGAAGGGTTTAGCTGCAAAAAATAAGGATTGTCGGCAGCTAGATCGGGAGTAGGGCTCAAAGGAGAGACTATAGGTAGTTGTATTGCTTTATTGTGTTTAAGAGCAGCTCTTATACTAGGATTATATACGGGACCTATTACTAATTCAGCTTTTTGTAATACCTCAGTGCGAAATAAGCTATCAATGGGATTTGCATTTTCGGTATTATCAAGTATTGACACATCTGCATATAACCCCATTCTGCTAAGGCTATCCAAGGCTATACGTATTCCTTCATATAAATACAATGAAGATTTAGATTTATCATCCATATTGGTAGAATAATAGCCTTTATTTTTATCTAGCATAAAAGGCAAGAGTATAACTATTTTATAATAATCTACATTAATAATATGTTGTGAAATATTTGTTATTTCCTCATCTAAAAGTAAGGTATCTACATCGCTACCGATTGTGTCATCGATGATGATAGGTATAGTATCTTTCGGTATCACTATGGATTGAGGGGTGCCCAGTTCATTGCGCAGCACAGTATCTTCCTCATTACGAGTAATTTTGACTTGTGCGGAGAGCAAATGCGCATAAGATATGATTAGTATTAATATTAAATATCGTTGCATTTCAGCTGATTATTTAGGTTTACATAGAGAAAATAGCAAATATAATACCTAGCTTGATAGCTATATGAAAAATACCTTGTTCGTAAAGGATGTTAATAGTAATTATTTTCATATTTACTCCCATTCGATAGTGGCTGGTGGTTTGCTACTTATATCATATACAACCCTATTTATCCCCTTTACATTATTAATTATCTCATTGGAGATCAGTGCCATAAGTTCATAAGGTAGTTGCACCCAGTCGGCAGTCATACCATCAGTGCTGCTTACAGCACGCAATGCTATGACATGCTCATAAGTGCGCTCATCACCCATTACTCCGACACTTTGTGCATTGAGCAAAATAGCTCCTGCCTGCCATATTTTATCATACCATCCGTGTTCTCGTAATAATCGTATGTAAATAGCATCTACTTCTTGTAATAAGGCCACTTTGGCAGCTGTAATATCTCCCAATATCCTTATCGCTAATCCCGGCCCCGGAAAAGGATGTCGGTCTATCATTTGTTTAGAAATACCAAGGTTATGACCTACTCTTCGTACTTCGTCCTTAAATAACTTACGTAATGGTTCTACTATATTAAGATTTATTTTTTCTGGCATTCCCCCTACATTATGGTGTGACTTGATAGTAGCTGATGGTCCTAACACTGACATACTCTCAATCACGTCAGGATATATAGTACCCTGAGCTAGCCATTTTATATCTTTGAGTTTTGAGGCTTCTTGATCAAATATGTCTATGAATGTTTTACCTATTGCTTTACGTTTATCCTCCGGATCGCTGAGGTTTTTTAGTGAGTCATAAAATTGGGAGCTGGCATCCACACCTATTACTTGTAATTGCAAATGGGTATATTGGGCTAATACTTCGTTATATTCATTTTTACGCAATAATCCATTATTGACAAATACACATGTTAATTGTGAACCTATAGCTTTATGCAATAGAACAGCGGCTACTGTGCTATCTACTCCACCACTTAGTCCAAGCAATACTTTATCATGTGCTATAGTTTCTTTCAATTCAGTTATTGTTGCATCTATAAAATTTGCCTCTGTCCAATCACCTTTACAGCCACATATTGATAGTAAAAAATTTTGTATCATTTTCCTGCCTTCCGTAGAATGATATACTTCAGGGTGAAATTGTAAACAATATGTATCACTATCTGTAAATTGGTAAGCCGCATGAGGTATATTATCAGTCTTTGCTATAACGTGTGTATGATCTGGCAATTGCATTATGCTATCCCCATGGCTCATCCATACTTGTGATTGTGTCTCTATATTTTCAAATATTTTTGAGCCGCTACAAATATTAATAATGGCTCTACCGTATTCTCTTTTTTCGCTTTTAGCCACCATACCTCCATATTTTTTTGCCAATAATTGTGCTCCATAGCATATAGCCAATACAGGTATTTTACCTTTGATTTTTTCGAAATCTATATCCAAAAAATCTTGCTGATTGACAGAAAAAGGACTCCCTGATAGCACAATTCCTTTGATTTTATCATCCCACTTTATTTCATGATAATAAAGTATAATTTCACAATACACATGCAACTCTCTTATCCGCCTTGCTATCAATTGCGTATATTGGGAACCGAAATCTAAGATTATTATTTTTTCCATTTGCTAAAATAAGGTTATTTTGATAGCATTGTATTTTATTCTTAGTTTTTATATAAAATAAAATAAGCAGTGTATTAGATTTGCAATTTATTGCTTAAATAATGATTATGATTGATATAGAATTTAATAAGAATGAAGATGCGATGCGATTACTTACTTCAAAAGTAAAACAAGAATTAGAAAAAATCTATCTTGGAGGTGGCCAAAAAAATATCGATAAAGAACATGCTAAAAGCAAATTGACAGCTCGTGAACGTATCGAAAAACTGTTAGATAGTGACAAAACTCATATAGAAATAGGTGCTTTTGCTGGGTACGAAATGTATAAAGAATATGGTGGTTGTCCGTCAGGCGGTGTCGTTGTAGTCATAGGTTATGTGAGCAATAGATTATGTATAATTGTGGCTAATGATGCTACTGTAAAAGCTGGGGCATGGTTTCCTATCACTTGTAAGAAAAACTTAAGAGCTCAAGAAATCGCAATAGAAAATAGATTGCCAATAATTTATCTAGTAGATAGTGCTGGTGTATTTTTACCTATGCAGGATGAAATATTCCCCGATAAAGAAATGTTTGGTAGGATATTTCGCAATAATGCTATTATGTCTAGTAGCGGCATACCACAAATATCGGCTATTATGGGGGCTTGCGTAGCCGGTGGAGCATATTTACCCATTATGAGTGATGAGGCTATGATAGTAGAGAAAACGGGCTCAGTTTTTTTAGCAGGTCCTTATCTCGTCAAAAGTGCTATAGGAGAAGATACGAATATCGAAGCATTAGGTGGAGCAGATATGCATTGTGATATAAGTGGTGTGACTGATCACAAAATGCCTGATGATAAGTCTTGCATCCTAAAAATAAGAAGTATCATGAGCAAAATAGGCAGACCCGAAAATGCAGGTTTTGATAGAATAGAAACAAAAAATCCTAAGAATAACGATGAGAATATATATGGTATCCTACACCCAGGTAATGTTAAGCCATATGATGTAAAGGAAATAATAAATACTATCATAGATGCCGATACATGGGATGAATATAAGGAAACTTATGGCATGAGTATCGTATGTGGTCTTGCTCGTATTGATGGATGGGCTGTAGGTATCGTTGCTAATCAGCGCAAAATACTGAAAAATGGAAAAGGAGAGATGCAATTAGGTGGCGTGATTTATAGTGATAGTGCAGATAAAGCTGCTCGTTTTATTATGAATTGTAATCAAAAGAAAATTCCATTAGTATTCTTGCAAGATGTAACGGGATTCATGGTGGGTACAAGAAGCGAGCAAGGCGGTATTATAAAAGACGGTGCTAAACTCGTAAATGCTATGAGTAATTCTATTGTACCTAAATTTACTATTATCATAGGTAACTCTTATGGGGCTGGCAACTATGCAATGTGTGGCAAAGCATATGATCCTCGTTTGATATTTGCTTGGCCTAGCGCTAAAATAGCTGTGATGGGAGGAGAGCAAGCGGCTAAAACGCTACTGCAAATACAAGTAGCAAGCATCAAATCAAAAGGTGAAGAAATAAGTCCAGAGAAAGAAACAGAATTGCTCAAAACTATTACAGATAAATATAATACTCAGACAACGCCCTATTATGCTGCTGCTAGACTGTGGGTTGATGGTATCATAGATCCTATACAAACTCGACACCATATCAGTATGGGTATAGCTATGGCCAACCTATCTCCTATTACCAAAGCATTTAATGTCGGTGTGATACAAACATGATTAATAGCATTTCATTGCTAGACAATACTTTCATATTGACCTATTAATTCAATTATATTTCGATATGAATTTTTTAAATTCTCAGCTATTTGTGATTTATTACACCATCTTACTTCATATATTCCTTCATCAGATTGAGGTTTCAATTTACTCTTAGAATTACCTGACATGAGATACCAATGTGTTTCTTTTATAAACGTAGCATTATTTTCAATAAAAAAATGAAAAGATTTCATCATAGTTTTCTTTATAGTAACATCCTCTATACCGGTCTCTTCTACCACTTCCCGTATAGCGGCATCTTCTACATCTTCTGCAGCGTCCAATTTACCTTTTGGCAAGTCCCATTTTCCTTTACGATATATCATTAGTAAATCGCCATTTTCATTTATCACTAGTCCCCCAGCAGCTTTTATCAATTTGAAATGAGAGCGTATTATTTTTAAAACTGACCTAGGAGCCCAATTTATTAAAACAAAATTTTTGAAATCTTCATTTGTTATGAATTTATTGACATTATTTATTATAGCATAGCTATCATGAGCCTCGGCATAGTAACAACTCTGCCCCTCGCCAAGCACCATGCTGCTCCTAGTATGGGTTATTAATAATAATTTGTCTCTATAATATATTCTTATCATCGCTGTAAAAATAAATCTATACATGCAGTTTTAAAAATGTATGTATATTTTTTTTGAAGCTTTTGTATTTTTGGATTTTTATTAAAAGTATTTTAGGAATATGAATCCAAGTCTCGAGTTTGCAAATTATTTATTGGAAATTGAAGCTGTAAAAATCAATATAGACAAGCCATATACATGGGCAAGTGGCTGGAAATCACCTATTTATTGTGACAATAGATTGACACTATCATATCCTCATATACGTAAATTTATAGCAACACACTTATCTGATTTGATCCAATATCATTACCCCGACGTACAAATAATAACTGGTGTTGCTACAGCAGGCATACCTCATGCATTATTAGTTGCCGAGCGATTAGATTTACCCTTTACTTATGTGAGAGCGACACCAAAAGCACATGGTATGGGCAATCAAATAGAAGGGAAAATCAATATTGGAGAAAAAATTGTAATTATAGAAGATTTAATTTCTACAGGCAAAAGTAGTCTCCAAGTTGTACAACATTTGCAAGCTCAAAAACACCATGTTATAGGTATGGCTGCTTTATTTACTTACCAATTCCCCTTAGCATCCGAAGCATTTACTACTGCACAATGCTCTTGTTTTACTCTAAGTGATTATGATAGCGTAATAGAAGTGGCTCTTAAAAAAAACTATATCTCCAATTCGCATTTAGATCAATTACAGTCTTGGCGTAAATCCCCTCATACTTGGCAATCGTAATGACAGATCAATATCTGGCTTTTGAGGTAATATTCATAGGGGGTGGAGCAGCTGGCTGCTAAGCAGTAAGTCATATATTCAATAAAAAAATTGTACTACTCGAACAAAATAGAATGTTACTAGATAAAGTGCGCATATGTGGTGTTATCTGCCATTTTAAAAACCACCGACAGCGACTATTCTCCAACGACAAAAAAATTGTAACTTTGACGACCAGAAAAAATAAAAATGAACGACACGACTCTTTTAGAACGGACAGTCCTCTCAACTATTCCCATTGACTACTCTTGGTCATTTGCTGACAAGACAATCAAGGACACATCCTACATTACACACAGCTACTACACTTACCCCGCTAAATTTATTCCGCAACTTGCATCACGACTAATTAAAGAACATAGCAACGAGAATGACATCGTCATTGATACCTTTTTAGGAAGCGGGACAACTGTTGTAGAAGCAATCGTAAATAACAGAATTGGAATTGGGACAGACATCAACGACATTGCATATTTAATTGCAAAAGTCAAGACAACTCCAATTAAGACATCGGAACTTTTGCAAGAGTTCAGCAAAATAGAATTTGATTTGCAAAACAGATTAAACGGACAATATGATTTTTTTCTAAAAAAATCTTTAAAGGTTGTTCCTCACAATGAAAGAATTGATTACTGGTTTTTGCCACAGCAAAAAGAAAAGTTGTCAATCATATTCGCAAGAATTTTAGAAATAAAAAATAATGACATCCGAAATTTCTTTTTAGTTGCTTTCGCACAAATTCTAAAATCTTGTTCAATCTGGTTACAAAAAAGTGTTAAGCCGACACGAGACCAAAACAAAAAAATTTACGAGCCACTGACTTTGTTTCTCAAACAATCAAAGAAAATGATTAAGAGACATTTTGAGTTTGACAAAATGTTAAATCCCAAAATAAAACAGAACATTGACAAATTCAGAGTAGTGCAATGTGCTGACTCCCGAAAATTACCTTGCGAAAAAAATAAAGCGACACTAATCGTAACAAGTCCGCCCTATGTAACTTCTTACGAATATGCTGACTTACACCAATTGCCGTCTTTGTGGTTTGGATATTTAAGCGAGTTGGCAGAGTTCAGAAAAAAATTTATTGGCAGTGCATACAAAGACAGAGATAAAATTGATTTGAAAAGTTCTTTAGCAGAAGAAATTGTTTTGCAGTTGGGAGAAAATAAAAAAGGGAGGGAAGTAAAAAATTATTTTGCCGATTTGCTGGAGACATTTTTTGAAATGAAACGAGTTTTGAAAAAAGGCGGTAGGGCTTGCATTGTAATTGGAAATACAGAATTTAACGGAGTAAAAATTTTGAATGCAGAAGTTTTTCAAGAGCAATTTGAAAATATCGGTTTCAAGACACACGACATTATTCACAGAGAAATTCCCTCTAAAATGTTACCATCAACAAGAGACAATGATACTGGACAATTTGTAAAAGCAAATGATAAAAATCTAAAATTGGCTTATCCGACAGAATATATTTTAATAATGGAAAAATTATGAAATTCATGGATTTAGTAAAAATGTATGAAGTAAAAAAGAAACAATATGGTAGAAATACCTACCAATATGTTTCAAGAATTTTGCAAGAAGCAAAACCGATACATAAAATAGATTTTTTCAACAGTAAAAAAGTAAAAGATAAAATTGCTGATGGAAAAGCCGTTGACCACGAGCAATCGTGGAGAGCATTTAAAGGAAAAAATTTAGAAAAACTTATTGTTCATATAATCCAAGACGAAGTTCAAGCATTGGGTTTAAAAATTGTTGGTGGAAATAAATTAGAACAAACAAGTTCTGAAAATCTTTCAAAAGAATTAAGCACAGTAAAAAAGAAACTTTTAGTTGATTACAAACCATTTGGTTCGCATCTTCCAGATGTTGATATTGTAATTTATACTCCAAAAGATTTAAAAATTTTAGCTGTAGTTTCTTGTAAAGTTACTTTACGAGAAAGAATTGCGCAGAGTGGATATTGGAAATTCAAACTGAAAACGGATAAAGCATTAGAAGAAATAAAAGTATATTTCATTACTCCAGACGAAGACCAACATTTTAAAATTAAAATTCCAACTAAAAAAAGCAGAGCAATCGTTGAAGTGGATTTAGATGGTAGTTATATTATGTCTGAAAACACAATAGAAGAAAGCGATAAAGTAAAAACCTTTGACAAATTTATTGACGACTTAAAAAAACTAATCAAATGAAAAAAATAGATTTTAAAAAAGAGAAAGCAAAATTGAAACTTGAAATGAAACAAAACAAGCAAAGGGAAACATTTCCTCACAAATTACTCACCCCAATAGACATTTTATTCCTTGCACAATGTTTTCTAGAAAAAGCAGAACAAGCATATAAGCACAAAGACAAAAAATATTTTGATTTTCATTCTCAACTTTATTCGGTTTCAATGAATCACTATTCAAAAATGGTTTCTCGCTGAATGAAAAAAGAAAAAGAGTTAATAATTGAATCTACTACCCTTTGGGATTTTCCAACACAAAATTACGGAGATAAACCACACGGCAACAATAAATATAACGGAGTAACTCCCGCTTTTGTAATCTGGAATTTACTGCAACGCTACACAAAAGAAAATGATTTGGTTATTGACCCAATGTGCGGTAGCGGGACAACTATGGATGTTGCAAAAGAACTCAATAGAAAAGTAATTGGCTATGACATTAATGTTGTTCGTCCAGACATAATAAAAAATGACGCAAGAGAAATCCCGCTTAATGATGACAGCGTTGATTTCGTTTTCATAGATAGTCCCTATTCCGACAACATTAAATATTCCAACGACAAAAATTGCATCGGGAAAATTTCTTGCGAGCAAACAGAATTTTTTGACGAACTTGAAAAAGTTGCAAAAGAAATTCACAGAATTTTAAAACCAAACAAAGCAATGGCTTGGCTGATTGGCGACCAATGGCTCAAAAAGAAATTTACACCGACTAGTTTTTTACTTTACCAACGACTTGAAAAATATTTTGAGCCAATAGACACTATTTGCGTAACACGACACAATCAAACTTCTAATACTGGACTTTGGCATCACAGAGCAAGGCAATTTAACTTTTATTTGAGAGGGTTCAAACACTTATTCATAATGCGGAAAAAATAAAACGACAGACAAAAAAACGGCAGATAACAAGGGATTAGCTTAAGCGGGGGTTTCATCTTAATTTTGTTATTCATTGCTTTCTATTATCTTTGTTTCGTGTGACAAGTTCGTAGCGGTTTATCCCCGTCTACGCTAATCCCCGAACCTATAGAGAGCATTGTAAAAGCGATACAGATACCCATGAAAAGGACAATTGAATAATGGCAAAACAAAAAATTGAAACAGTAAGAGAACTCATTTATTACTCATATGCAAACTTGGCAATGGCTCACACTGCTGTTGAGAAAAAACAAGAAAAATATGGGACTTTCAATTTTATGATTAGAGCCAAACTATTTAAAGGACTCAAAGATGGAACAATGAATATGCGAACAATATTTGACGATGAAAAAATTAAACTTCAAACAGGACAAATTTGTAACTATTGCGGTTCGACTGAGAAATTAGCATTAGACCATATTTTCCCTCAAAAATACGGTGGAAAGGACATTGCGGAAAACTTAATATTTGCTTGTAAAGCTTGTAACAGCTCTAAAGGAAAAAATGACTTAATGGAATGGATGAATTTTAAAGGACAATTTTTACCTTTAATGATAATCAGACGTTATCTTAAACTAACTTTTAACTATTGTAATCAAAATGGACTATTAGACAAAAATATTGAAGATTTAAAGGGACTTGAACTTCCTTTTAAAATTGACCTTCTACCAACAAATTTTCCAAGCCCTAACGAACTAAGATTAAATATAGAATAAACAACAACGAACCGCTAACAAATAAGCAATGTTTCAAGAACCCAAAAACTATTCAGATAATGACCATTTCTTTTTCCAAGCAGACAATGAATTAGAAAAAGTATGCAATGCCCCAAAAGACAAAAACGGTGTTTTTAAAGTTTTAGAATTAAGAAATGGGAAAATTAATTTGGTTTATATCGGTTACTCAAATACAGGTGGATTATTTAATGAAATTGTAAATGGAATGCACTTCGACAAAAATACTAGAAAAATAGGATGGACTTACCAAATGTTGAAAGACAAAACAGACGCACTTGACGTGTATTGGTATGTAACTAATGGCAAAGACGAACAAAAGAAAGAACAAATAGAAATGCTTAAAGACTTTATTGAACAAACTGGAAAATTTCCGAAATGGAACAAATAGAAAACAACCACCCGCTAACAAAGGCTCTATGCAATAAGGGTTTTAGTGGTAATTCGAGCATTCTGCCCCGCATAAACTTTGGTGTAAGTGGACAAGAAAGTAGTCCGCAATCCCTTACTGCATATAGCCTCAACCGTCTGTGGAAGATGTAATTTTACTTATCATTGCACTGAAGGCAATGAGCTTATTAAAAACTATCCAAGAGGACAAAAAGAGCTAAGAGGACCATTTACTCAATATGGTGTACAAGAGCTTATTAATTTTTTTGAAAATAATAAAGTACTATTACACACTGAGCCCGATGGTCGCATGTTTCCTTTAAGTAATGATTCTCAATCTATAATTGATTGTTTGATAAAAAAATTATATGCAAACAATGTATTAATAAAAACCCAAACAAAAGTAAAAGAGATAATATATAAAAATGATATGTGGCAAGTCACCAATATATATAATGACATATATATTGCCAAAAAACTATTGATCACTGTTGGTAGCAGTAATACTATCTGGCAACAACTATATACATTGGGTCACTCCATCATACCTCCTGTACCTTCCTTATTTTCATTTATCATAGATGACAATGATTTGACTGCACTCACAGGTATAAGTCATCCTCATGTCAGTGTTTCAGTTTGTAATAATAAAGAGACTATTATTGGGGCGGTGCTGATCACACATCAAGGTGTATCAGGACCTGCTATACTGCGTCTGAGTGCATGGCAAGCAATACCATTGGCTGCATCACAGTATCAATTTGAGATTAGTATAAATTGGACATATAAATATAAAAGCCAAGAAGTTTTAGCTATTCTCATGAATATAAAAACACAATATCCAAAAAATACAAATTGCAAATAATCCAATATTTTAGTAAGCAGATAGGCTTTGGTTGTATTTATGCAATCGAGCTGACGTGCAAGCCACCCTGAATTATGCCGATGTAAAAAAAGAAATTTTATTAAAATTAGCACTCATCATTTGTCAAGATATATACAAAGTAAGCGGAAAAAATACCAATAAAAATGAATTTGTCACTGCTGGAGGAGTACAATTATCTGAGATTTATTTTAAAAATTTTAGTAGTAAATTATACCCTAATTTATTTTTAGCGTGTGAAATATTAAATATAGACGCCGTCACTGGTGGTTTTAATTTCCAGGCGGCATGGACTGGTGCATACTTAGCTGCTCAAGGTATAATGGCTGAATAGAAAATATCACCATTTATCAAAAATAACCATGACTTAATTCCATATCATTGTATTTTTGTACGAATGAATATAACAATTGATGATAATTCAGGTTATTGTTTTGGTGTAGTATATGCTATCCAAATGGCAGAGGATGAACTCGAAGATGCAGGGACACTTTATTGTCTTGGAGATATTGTACATAATGAAATAGAAGTAGAACGTCTTCGCAAAAAAGGACTGAAAATTATAAGTCACGAAGACCTAGCTATGCTACATGATTGTAAGGTATTATTAAGAGCACATGGTGAGCATCCTTCTACCTATCAAATAGCTTTACAAAATAATATCGAACTTATAGATGCATCTTGCCCTGTAGTACTTAAATTACAACATCGAGTTAAAACTTCTTTTGACCATCTCCCTACAAATGGTCAAATAGTACTATTTGGGCTGCCGGGTCATGCAGAAGTCAAAGGGTTATCCGGACAGACACTCGATCAAGCCATTATTATCACCACGGAAGAAGATTTGGTAAAAATAGATTATACTCTACCTATTACAATTTATTCCCAAACTACTAAAAGCACAAAAGCCTATTATGATATTGCTGAGAAAATAAAAAATCGTGCAGCTATGCTTGGCAATACGCAATTCCAATTTAATGATACGATATGTCGTCAAGTAAGTAATAGAGACATACAATTACAAAAATTTGCAGCAGAGCATGATGTTATACTTTTTGTCAGTGGCAAAAAAAGCAGTAATGGCAAGGTATTGTATGGAGTATGTAAAAATATAAATCCTAAATCCTATTTCATTTCTGATGAAAAAGAATTACAAAACAAATGGTTTGAGGGAGCTTCAAGCATAGGTATATGTGGAGCCACATCCACTCCATTATGGCTTATGCAGCAAGTAGCGGACGCTATTACCCATCACAATAATTAAAATTATTATAATGAGAATCGTATGTATTTATTATCTTGCCATTTGCATTTTAACATCATGCACTATAGAAATAAAAGACCCATTGATCGGTATCTGGAAAATTTCGGATATAGAAACTATAGATTCGCTAAAAGTAAGCATAGACAAATTAGGCCAAGTGCTCAATATTTCTCAACTCAAAGAAGGTGTTATTTTTGAATTAAAGGAAAATGATACGTATAGCCTCATCAATAAAAAAGGAAACGAAATAGAAAAAGGAAAATGGTTAGTATCAAATGATAGGGCCATAATAACACTGACAGCATACGTGTTAAGTAGCGATAGCACTATAATTCCAGATAAAAATCGTATTTTTGAAATCGCTTCTGAGTATGGTAATGTGCTCAAATTACGTAAACCAGGAAAGGGATCTGTATATATCTTGACGAAACAATAACTATGAATTATGATATAGGTATCATAGGTGGTGGCCAACTGGGAAAAATGTTGCTAGAAGAAAGTATGCGCTGGAATTATAAAATTGCATTTCTAGAAAAAGATGAATATTGCCCAGCCAGCTTAGTTTCCACACATCAGAAAATAGGTGATATAAATGATGCATCAGCTATAATTGAGCTAGCACAAGATTGTGATGTTATTACTTATGAGATAGAGCATATCAATGTATCAGCATTATTAGAGTTGGAAGAAAAAGGTAAAAAAATAATTCCATCACCACTTGTTCTGCGCATGATACAAGATAAAGGAAATCAAAAAAAATTTTATTCTCAAAATAATTTACCTACTGCTGCTTATTTTCACATTGATAAGCAAAAAGACTTAGAAAGTGCATTGCAGCTTATTAAAAGTGAAAAAGTAGTTTTCAAATCTCGTTTAGGTGGTTACGATGGCAAAGGCATTAATATATGCCATCGTCATGAAATAGACAAGATAAAGCCATTCGGATTTCGTAATTGTATTATGGAGGAATTCATCCCTTTCCGTACTGAAATCTCTGTCATTGTAGCATATAAAAATAAAGATGAAATAGCTGTGTTTCCTCCTGTAGAAATGGAATTTGATACAGATGCCAATTTAGTCAAATATATATATTGCCCTAGTTTTCTTGATGAAGATATTCAAGACAAAGCCAAAAAATTAGCATTGCAAGCCATACAGGCTATAGCCTCGCCAGGCATATATGCAGTAGAAATGTTATTGACTAATGACAATACATTAATCATCAATGAAATAGCACCTCGTCCACATAATAGTGGGCATCATACTATTGAATGTTGCTATACATCCCAATACGAACAATTATTACGTATTCTCATGGATTTACCCCTAGGTAGTACAGAGATGATAAGTCCTGCCGTGATGATAAATATAATAGGTCCTACTGATGTAAATGGTAATTATAAATTAATGAATGAGAAAGAACTGCTCCAAGAGAAAGGATTATATTTGCATATGTATGGTAAAAAAACCACTAAACCCTTCCGTAAATTGGGACATATAACTATATTAAATAAGGATGCCCAACAAATAAAAAATATCTCAAATGCCATCTATCAAAAAATCAATATCCAAGCCGTCAATTGAAATTGCTATCGTTATGGGTAGTGATAGTGATTTGCCCATCATGCAAGAATCAGCAGCTATACTAGATCAATTCAAGATCCCATATACTATACAGATCGTAAGCGCACATCGTACCCCTTTGCGTATGTATCATTTTGCCCAGCGAGCAGCTGAAGAAGGTATCAAAGTCATCATAGCAGGTGCAGGTGGGGCTGCCCATCTCCCAGGCATGATAGCTTCTATCACTTCTTTGCCGGTGATAGGTGTCCCTATACAAAGTAATAATCTACAAGGATTAGACTCTATGTTAAGTATAATCCAGATGCCAATAGGTATTCCGGTAGCTACAGTTGCAATCAATGGTGCTACCAATGCGGGGCTGCTGGCATTGCGTATACTAGCTATTAAGGACAAAAATTTACAAAAAAAAATAACATCATATCAGCTGCAATTGAGAGAAATAGTAGATAAGAAGAACGAAAAATTATTTGAAATCGGAGTCGGTAAATATTTAAAATCTAAAAAAAATGAGTGAAAATAATCCTATAGTTCAATTTTTTGATGGACCACAATTCCCACTTATATTTTTATTTGGATTATTATTTTTCTTTTTTGCTGTGGGCTTAGTATTTTATTTTGTGGGTTATTTTAGACAAGATGAGGACCGATTATTTCAAATCGGTGGCAATAAATTAATGTTTTATAGTGCACTTATTGCATTAGTTATATTATTTTTTATTTGGATATATTATACTTTTCTACCACCAATAGATGTCAATTAGAATATACTTTATTGTCATTTTTTAAATACTATATTATCAGAATCTATGCTTAGTATATATATATGTAGGTCATCGATTTTTTCTGTTTCCCCTTGATTTGTTATTTTATAAGGTTTATAACCTAATGAATTCAATTTTTGGGCAGCTGTTAAATATTGGTTATGACAATCTTTTGTATTTATTATCTCCAATATAATACTGGGATTATGTTTCGTAAGATATTTTGTTGCGCCATTTATTATTTGATATTCATGTCCTTCTACATCTATTTTTATAAAATCTGCCTTGAAATCAATTATACTATCAATATTGATTGCTGGTACGCTGATGTTATGGACCCTACTATGTCTATACCAAGTTTCATTAGTATATTGTTTATTTTCTACACTATTATATTCTGAATATAAGATGTCATAAATATAAAAAGTGACCTCCCCATTTTTGTTTGAGACTGCTTTATGATTTATTACTATATTGTGTCTATTGGCACAGTTCTTATTTAATATAGCATAAGTAAATGGTGCTGGCTCATAAGATAACACCATACCCTCCGGAGCAAGATCAGATACAAGGAGAGTAAAATACCCAAAATGAGCTCCTATATCTATTAAATTACTATTTACTTTTA
>Ga0114938_1000727_pt1 | contig 24038 bp, 18 predicted proteins | sample AshMeaBigSpring_FD_88675 | JGI IMG/M metagenome (GOLD analysis project Ga0114938, IMG submission 88675) | Groundwater microbial communities from Big Spring, Nevada to study Microbial Dark Matter (Phase II) - Ash Meadows Big Spring | ecosystem: Environmental > Aquatic > Deep subsurface >...
TAAACACGGATAGTGAAGTTTGCCATAAAATTATATTAAAACCATTTTTTCTTCATAAAATACCAACTAATAACTACCGATATACCAATAGAAAGCAAAACGGCTATGTAAAAAGCGTGTGCAGAATGCTGAAAAGGGATGTCCACATTCATGCCATAAATACTAGCCACCAAAACCGGCACCGATAAAATAATGGTGATAGAGGTAAGCCGTTTCATTACATTGTTGAGGTTATTGCTAATAATGCTTGCAAAGGCATCTAAAGTACTAGTGAGGATATTGGTATAAATGTTGGCCATTTCCAAAGCCTGACTTGTATCTACAATTAAATCGTGCAAAAATTCTCTTTCGTCATCATTAAGTACCAAGAAGTTGGTTCTTTCTAGCTTCATCATCAGCATTTCGTTGCTTCGCAATGCTGTTACAAAGTAGACCAAACTTTTTTGAATGCGCATTAAATTGAGCAAATCTTCATTGCTGTTGCTTTGGTACAAGCTTGTTTCGTACTGATTGCGGCGTTGGTTAATTTCTTTCAAAAATTCCATGAAATTTTGAACCACTTTCTCAAATATTTTCAAAAGCATCATGCTTCGGCGTTCCGGATTCCGCTTTTGAAAGGAGTTTAAAAATTTTTTGATAGCACCATTGTCGAACGAATTTACGGTTACTATTTGATTGTGCGTAAGTATAATACAAATAGGAATGGTAATGTAAAAAGCGTCGCTGCCGTTAAAGGAATTGTTTTCGGTGGGCGTTTTGATGACCACAAATTTGGAATTGTTTTCTAATTCGTATCTAGGGCGTTCGTCAATGTCTAACGAATCTCTCAAAAATTCAATGGGAATATCTAGCGATTCGCTTAGTTCTATAAATTCTTCTTCTTTAAACGGCGGTACCAAGTTTACCCATGTTCCAATATCCGGTTTGTCAATTTCAATGGTTTGTTGGTCAATAATTTTAAAATATTGTATCATGGTGGCCGTTTAAAATGTTGGTAAAAGGGACTCTGAAAGTAAAATTTATAGATCGATAGAGCCTGAATAAACAAACGTAGCAGGGCCGCAAAGCCAAATATTTCTAAATTCTGTTTCACCCGTTTTGTCGTATTCTACTGCTAAATCGCCCCCTTTTGTAACCACTTCAATGCGGTTAAAGCCTGCTTCGTTGTGCGCAAATACAATGGCTGCGGCTGTAACACCGGTGCCACAGCTAAGTGTTTCGTCTTCAACTCCTCTCTCGTAGGTTCTTACAATGATGTTGTCTTCGTCGCTATTTTCTACAAAGTTCACATTGATTCCATCCTGTGCAAAGTCTTTACTGTACCGGATTTCTTTGCCCTCTTCGTATACATCAATTTCATAAATATTGGTAACCGGTTTTATGTAGTGTGGGCTACCTGTGTTTAAAATATAGTTGCCATGGTGCTCCGTAATGGTATCTACATCTTTCATTTTCAAATGTACCCACTTACGATCGCCAAAAAAAGCTTCATGGTCACCATCAATAGCAATAAATAAATATTTTTCTTTTTGTATACCCCTGTCATAAGCAAATTGGGTAAGGCATCGTCCTCCATTGCCACACATAGTGCTTTCATTGCCATCGGCATTGTAATATTTCATTTCAAAATCGTATCCTGCACGGGTGTTCAGTAGCATAAGTCCGTCGGCGCCAATGCCAAAACGTCTATCACACAAAAAGCGAATATTTTCAGTTGATAGAAGTGTGTCTCCGTTTCTATTGTCGATGATCACAAAATCGTTTCCGGTACCTTGGTATTTGTGGAAGTGAATGGTCATAAAACTTTTGCGCTTTATTGCTTTAAATGAAGTTGCAAAAGTAGTGTTTCTGACTTACCAAATACTGATTTTGGTGGGTTGTGTACGCAAGCAAAAGGGCAAAAAAAAACATCCATGAAAATGGATGTACGGATTGTAGTTAATCAAATAGGTAACGGATTAGTAAGTAACTCAAAAGTAGTTTTATTATTCCGTTAAATGAAAGGGTTATTGTGTTGGTGAATAAATAAAGATGAAGTTTTTTGTTTATTCACATTTCATACGGCAGTATTGTTATCTTAGTCAATTAAAGTCTGGTTTTCAATGTTTCGCACATTTCGGTTTTCCATAAATTAAAGTTGTTGTTCAAAATCTGTTTCCGTGCTTCGGTAACAAGCCATAAATAAAAAGACAAATTGTGAATACTAGCTATTTGTAAGCCAAGTATTTCGTTGGCTACAAATAAGTGTCTTAAATATGCTTTGCTATAATAGTTGCTCGTTTCGCATGGTATGCCTTGGTCTATTGGCGAAAAGTCGTTAGCAAATTTTTTATTTTTAATATTGATAATGCCTTTAGAAGTAAAAAGCATGCCATTTCGGCCATTTCGGGTAGGCATAACACAATCGAACATGTCAATACCTAGTGCTATGTTTTCTAAAATATTCCAAGGAGTACCAACGCCCATCAAATAACGAGGTTTGTTTTCGGGTAAAATGGTACAACACAGCGCTGCAAATTCGTACATTTCCGATTCAGGCTCGCCTACACTTAATCCGCCAATTGCATTGCCAACAGCTTGGCATTGTGCTATATATTGTGCCGAAGCTGTTCTTAAATCTTTGTAGGTGCTACCTTGTACAATCGGAAATAGGTTTTGTGTATAGCCATATTTATCCGGTGTTTCTTTCAGCCGTTTTATACATCTATCGAGCCATCTGTGTGTGAGTTCCATGCTTTTTTTTGCATAATTGTAGTCACTAGGATACGGTGGACACTCATCAAAAGCCATAATGATGTCTGCTCCAATGCTGCGCTGAATGTCCATCACGTTTTCGGGGCTAAACATATGGCGGCTGCCGTCTATGTGACTTTGAAATAATGCGCCCTCTTCGGTAATTTTTCTTTTTGCTGCAAGCGAAAACACTTGATAACCACCACTGTCGGTTAAAATTGGTTTGTGCCATCCGTTAAATTGATGTAATCCACCTGCTGCTTCTAATACTTCGGTGCCGGGTCGTAAATACAGGTGATAAGTATTTCCAAGTATAATTTGTGCCTGCACCTCTTGGTGTAATTGCTGCTGCGTAACTGCTTTTACACTGCCAACAGTGCCCACGGGCATGAATATAGGTGTTTGTATAGTGCCATGATCGGTTGTTATAACACCCGCACGGGCTTTACTTTGGCTATCGGTTGCTGCTAACTGAAATGTAAGTGCTGCCATAAATTGGTTCTACAGTAAAAACAGCAAACATACACCTTCTTACAACATTCTTTTTTGTCTATCTGTCCGCCGTTGGTATTGTATAGGTAATTTCCAGTGTTAAAGGCGAATAATATGCGTTCGTATACGCTAGCTAATCCTTAATTTTGCCGCCAATTAATACTCAAACATTATACAATATGATTAGTGCAAGGAATGTTACGCTAGCTTATGGAAAACGGGTTTTGTTCGATGAAGTGAACATTAACTTTACAAAGGGTAACTGCTACGGCATTATTGGTGCTAACGGTGCCGGTAAGTCTACTTTTATGAAAATTTTGGCCGGTGAAATTGAGCCTAATAAAGGTACAGTAGAAATTACTCCGGGCGAGCGTTTGGCGGTACTTAATCAAAACCAGTTTGCCTTCGATGAATTTACTGTATTGAACACCGTATTAATGGGGCATAAAAAAATGATGGAAGTAATGCAGGCCAAAGACGCGATTTATATGGATCCTGATGCTACGGAAGATGATTACATGCGCGCTAGTGAATTGGAGGGCGAATTTGGCGAAATGGGAGGCTATACTGCTGAAAGTGATGCTGCTTCGCTGTTGAGCAGTTTGGGTATTGAAGAAAAAATGCACCAAAGTTTAATGAAAGATATTCCGAGCAACTTGAAAGTGCGTGTATTGTTGGCACAAGCCTTGTTTGGAAGTCCCGATATTTTATTGTTAGATGAACCTACCAACGGGTTGGATATTGAAACAATTGGCTGGCTAGAAAACTTTTTGGCCGATTACGAAAACATTGTATTAGTAGTAAGCCACGATAGACACTTTTTAGATACTGTTTGTACACACGTAGCAGATGTAGATAGGGCTAAAATTAAAGTCTTTACCGGAAACTATACTTTTTGGTATGAAAGTAGCCAGTTAATGGCTCGTCAAATAAACGACAAAAACAAAAAGAACGAAGACAAAAGAGCTGCTTTGCTCGATTTTATTGCTCGCTTCTCGGCTAATGCTTCTAAAAGTAAGCAGGCAACAAGTCGTAAAAAAGCACTTGAAAAACTAACTATTGAAGAAATTGAGCCTAGTAATCGTAAATATCCCGGTATTATCTTTCAGCCATTGCGCGAAGTAGGTAACCAAATTTTAAATGTTGAAAATCTGAGCAAATCGGTTGAAGGACGTAAGTTGTTCGATAAAGTTAGTTTTAGTGTAAATAAGGGCGATAAAATAGCATTTTTAAGCAAAGACCCTACAGCGGTTACCAGTTTTTTTGAAATTATCAACAGTACCCAAACTGCCGACATGGGCAAGTTTGAGTGGGGAACAACTGTAACCACCGCTTATTTGCCGTTGGAACATAATGAGTTTTTTAAATCGGGCGAAAGTTTACTTGAGTGGCTTAGGAAATTTGTTCCGGCACATGTTACCGATGCTGATGAACCCTTTTTAAGAGGTTTTTTTGGAAAAATGCTCTTTAGTGGAGATGATATTGCCAAGAAATGCAATGTTTTGAGCGGTGGAGAAAAAGTGCGCTGTATGGTAAGTAGGATGATGTTGCAAAATCCCAATTTAATTGTATTGGATCAACCTACCAATCACCTTGATTTGGAAAGTATTCAAAGTTTCAATGAAGGATGCCAGAATTTTCCGGGTATTGTATTGCTAACTAGTCATGACCATACATTCATGCAAACTGTTGCCAATAGGATTATTGAGTTAACGCCCAAAGGCATCATCGATCGTTTAATGACATTTGATGAATATATGGACGATGCGCGTGTAAAACAACTGCGAGAAGAGATGTACGCCTAATATTGCTATTAGATAATATTCTTTTTAAAAAAGCGGCATATTTGTCGCTTTTTTTATGCCTACCTAAGTTAATTGTTGTATGTAAAAGCCGTGCGTTTGGTAGAGGGATGATATTTAATTCAATACTTGTAACTATTTTAATTGATTGGTAAGCAGTATGATGAGTAATATATGGATGTGTTTTTTTGGTAAGAATAGAAAGATGGAGATAGGAGGGAGGCAAAGTTTTGTTGAGATATGGTGTGAAGAACCTCAATTTCCCGTAGGAATAGGAATGACAAATGCTACAATGTAAAAAGCCTCACAATTTTGTGAGGCTTTTTAGTGGGAGTTGACGGGGTCGAACCGCCGACCCTCTGCTTGTAAGGCAGATGCTCTAAACCAACTGAGCTAAACTCCCTTTTTGATTGGAGTGCAAATATAGGAATCTTGTTTAAATATTTCAAGAAATTTTACAAACTATTTTCAAGTGATTGTTCAAAAATTTCATTTTTGGGGATTGCCGCTAAAGTGTATTTAAATATAAAAGCCCCACAATTTTGTGAGGCTTTTTAGTGGGAGTTGACGGGGTCGAACCGCCGACCCTCTGCTTGTAAGGCAGATGCTCTAAACCAACTGAGCTAAACTCCCTTTCTTCCGTTTTGGGAGTGCAAATATAAGGGGGTTATTGTTTCTAACAAACTTTTTTTATTGGTTTATTGCAGGTAAATGAATTTTTTGTTTCGATATCCCTTTTTACCTTTGTAACTGATGGTAGTGTTGCATCAATTGTGGAAATGCAATGCGTAATTTCCAATTCATAGCCTTGGTAATCAAATAACGGATATATAAATGAAAAGTATAGTACAAAACAACAACACAAAACCTTGGGAAAAACAAGATAATGAGGTGTTGGAAGCTACTTCGGCTGGTTTTGCACTAATTGTGTGGAACGATGAAGTGAATTCATTTGAGTGGGTAATTGAAACGCTAATTGATGTTTGTGGACATTCCGAGCAGCAAGCGGAACAATGTGCCTTGATTATTCACTGCAAAGGAAAATATGCCGTTAAATATGGCAACTATGAAGCATTGAAGGTGCAATGTGATGCAATTACAGAGAGAGGAATAGGGGCTACTGTAGAAATGTTAGCTACTTAATTTCAATATGTCCCCTCCACTATTGCTGTGTGTGAGTGCCTTATTTGTTGATTCAAAATTTCTATATGTCTTCATTGCATCTGCTCAATAGTTCCTTGTGGTTTCCCCCGGTCGAAGATGCTTTAGAAGACGGTTTGCTGGCAATGGGGGGCGATTTGCAAGTAAATCGTATTTTAATGGCCTACCAAAAAGGTATTTTTCCTTGGTTTAGTGGCGATGTGCCGTTGTGGTGGTCTCCCGATCCCCGATTTGTTTTATATCCCGAACATTTGAAAGTAAGCAAAAGCATGAAAGTGCTTTTGAAACGAAATGCTTTTACCGTTACCACTAATCAGCAATTTGAAAAGGTGATAGATGCTTGTGCACAAGCAGAACGAAAAGATCAGGATGGCACTTGGATAACAAAAGAAGTGGCAAATGCGTATTCTCAACTGCACCAAATGGGTATTGCCCATAGTGTAGAGGCATGGCAACATGGTGTATTGGTAGGTGGGCTCTATGGACTAAAAATAGGGAAAGTTTTTTTTGGTGAAAGTATGTTTAGCCACGTTGCCAACGCTAGTAAATATGCTTTTATAACATATGTTCAGCAATTGATAAAAGAAGGTATTCAACTGATAGATTGTCAAGTATACACAACACACTTGGAAAGTTTGGGTGCAGTATTGATTCCACGGAAAAAATTTATTGCCGAGTTAAACATACTAACTAAAGTTTAGCTGCGATAACCATACATTTTTTCAACGTCTTTGACTATTTTTTCCATGTCCATATCGGTATCTTGAGGGCGATAAACTTGTTTCAAACTCGTACCAAAAAAGAACAAAACCGATTGATACAGTGCCGCGGTAAAATGGCCTTTGTATTCCTGCACAATTTCTAAACAATTGTTGCCAGTTTCTCTATTGATTAACTTCATCAATACTTTTCCTTGATAAACCGATAGGTTGCCTAATTTGCTCGTAAATTCGCGTCGCAGTTCTTCTTCCCTCGATTTGATAATGGCTTTTCTTTGCTTTTTATCACTAACAGATACCAATTTTGCATTGATTTCGTTCATGATTTTACCGGCTGCTTTTGCGTACGGGTAAGTAACGTAAACGGCATTGCGTAAACGAGTCCATTCAGCCCAATACTTGCGCCATTTTTCAGGAATTTTGCAGCTAACTTGTACATGCGGTAAGTATGCTAATGATAAGGTATCGCCTTCGGGGGTAATATAGGCGTAGGTTTTGATTGTATCGTTAATGCCGTGCTGCGCTTTTGTATTGGTAACAGCTAGCAAACAAAACACGAAAGCAAAAAAATGTGCGTTTGACAGAAGGTGCTTTTTCATACAATATAAAGTTATGTACTTACTTGCACATTAATGCCAAAAGACGTTACAAAGTAACCGCTAACAAAATGTGAAAAGCAGTTAGGATGTATCTAGTAAAGTTAAATGATGTGTCTGCTACAATTTGGTACGGGATATTTAAAAGGGAAACATTTATTCCAATACATCATTCTTAAATACCCAATCGATTCTACAATGTACCTTGTTTAAGATGTGCTTACTCGTGTTTTGATTCTTTGCAAAATACTTAATACAAATCCAATAACCATTACTATGATGCCTATCCATAATACATTAATCATTGGAAATTCATATACTTTTAACGTTACCAAATCGGTAATAGCGCCACTTTCTTTAAAGCCAATCTCTAAATGTTTATCGTCTTTTACCTTGTTGAACTGCACAACCAAGCTTTGGGATTTGATGGTGTCGGGTAACAAACGCAAACTTTCTTGTTGGAGTAAAGCAATGCCCGGTGAGGCTTTGTAACGTTTGCCTTCTTTCGAAATAACTTCAAGATCTAAAAATAAACCGGTTTCATTTTTCTCCAACTTTGCTTGTTGAGTAGGTGGATTGATGGCCACTTGGTGCAAAATCATTAAACCATTGCTATAAAAAATAGTATCACCTACAGCAATTTCTCTTTTCTTGAATGTAGCGGTGTCTTCTTTATTATTTTCCTGGAAAGAAGAAATGTATACAAAAATGTCTTTGTTCCAAAAGTGTTTGTTGGCAGGGTTAGCTGAAATCCCTTCCGCACCTTTATTGTTTTTGATAACGTCCGGATAAAGGGTAAATGAACTATTACCATTTTTGCCCGTAAATTGTAATTCGAAAAAGCGTTTTCTTTCTTTGGGATTCAGCGTGTCGGCAATGTATGTCACCATGTATTTACCCATATCGGTGGGAACACCTTTGAATAAAGTGATATTCTCAGCGGGGTCTTCAGTTTTGTTTTTTTGAAAAACAGCAATGCCGGTGGTATTCCAACTAAGAATATTTTTTTTACTCGAAGAAATTAAAATACCAAGTAATACAAGGCCAAAACCTACGTGTGCCACCGATGCACCTGCAAACTTTAATTTGCCTTTCAGTCCTAACCAAATATATCCTGCATTGGCAAGAATGCTATATACCGATGCGAAAATGGCAACATGTATGGCTGCCAAAAAACCTATCCCTTTTTTGTCGTAATTGATGTTGCCAAACAAGCTGATACTGAGGCTGATGAGGATGGCTAGTAATGTAGGTAACCAGATTTTTTTATTGAAATAAGATGCTTCCGTGTTTTTATATTTCAAATATTGTGTAGTGGCTGTTATCAAACCAATGATGATAGCAATAAATATTTGTATTTGATTGTAGGCAAATTCTACATCTTCGGGTGGGGCTATTTTGGTGCCAAATAGCTTGTTGAAAACAGGAACGGATGTTTTGGATATGATAATGATGCCCGATAAAAACAATACGAGTGAGCCTATAAACATCCAAAATTCGCGACTGTAAGTATTTTCTTCTTTCTGTATGGTTGGGATTGATGCGTATCTGAACCCATACAATGTTAATGCAGGCAAAACAAAGATTAATAAAAAGGCAAGTAATTGGGTGTTCATGCCTAAATCGGTAAATGCATGTACCGAAGTGTCGCCTAAAATGCCGCTCCTTGTTAGGAAAGTAGAATAAATGATTAATAAAAAACTAAGTATATAAAACAGATAGGTAGTTCGTAAACTATATTGTGTTTTGTGGTAAATGAGGTTGGTATGCAAGCCGGCTACTAGTACAATCCATGGTACTAATGAGGCATTTTCTACAGGATCCCATGCCCAGTATCCGCCAAAATTGAGGCTTTCGTAAGCCCATGCTGCTCCCATCATGATGCCAGTTCCCAAAATGGCGCCTGAAAACGAAGCCCAGGCTAAAGCCGGTTTGGTCCAGCTATGGTTACGCTGCCATAGCCCCGCAATGGCAAATGCAAAAGGAATAATGGTACTTGCAAAGCCTAAAAAGAGTATCGGTGGGTGGATGACCATCCAATAGTTTTGTAAGGTTACATTAAGGCCTTGTCCGTCCTTTAAGATACTCAGATAATCGCTCCTTAAAGCACCCGTAGTAATATCTTTAAATATGGGGGCGTTATCTAAAATACCTTCGTTGCGAAGCAATGCAAAAGGGCTACTGCCTATTTTGGCGTCAAAAAAATAAAAGCCCAACAACATGCTTGCCAAGCAAAACTGCGCAAAGCTAATGACTGTCATGGTGCCCGCTTCCCAAGTTTTGTTTTTCCAAATAATTATCCAGCCTAACACGCAATGCCAAAAACTCCATAGCATAAAACTTCCTTCCTGACCTTCCCAAAAACAACTGAATAGGTATTGGATTTGCAAACCTTTGTCGCTGTGTTGCCAAGCATATTTGTATTCGAATAAATGGTTGTATATGATATAAAAAAGTGTAATAAATATGATAATGACGGAGGCTGTTTCGGCCAAAAAAGAAAGACGTGCCAGTATAAGCCAATTTTTTTTGTGCAATTCGGTAGAGGTATTGGCTTGGTAGTAAGCAATAGTAGCCAACAACGATGCTACAAAAGAAAGAATGGCAAAAAAATGACCGATATTGCCCGGCAACAGATGTTCTCCAATGTATTGCATAATATTAAAATGCCGGATGATACGGCTAAAGTTGAAAAAGAAAATAAACCAACGGTTATTGATTAGGGTTTTTTGATGCTGTCGGCGCTAATGTATTCGGTGGCAGCCGCATCTTGCACTTTTTTACCTGCGGCATTTGGGTCGTCTTTGTATTTACTTGGACATTTCAATAAAATGTCTTTGCATTCAAAGTGGTTGTTTTGCATACGCCCTTTTAACACCAATCGCTCGCTTTTTTCCATATCAGTTGGTTTGGTGTTGTGGTATACTACTTTTACTTTATTCCCTAAAGTATCCACCGCTGTAAAAGATAAATAATTGGCATTTTTGATAGCATCGTATTCCATAGGTTCCGATTTGTCTAATTTAGCTATCAAGTTTACAAATTTCCCTTCCTTTTCTTTGGCTGAGGCAATGGTTTCATAGGTTGTTAAATCGCCTGTATAGCTAATGAGTACCGTAATGGCTGCAGCTATAAATACCAATACCACAATATGGGTTTTCTTCATGGTGCTTTTTTTTCGAAGTGCAAAAGTAGCTTAAAAACATATGTACGGCTTAGGTTGTTTAAGGATGCATTGTTAATAGATTGGCCTGTAAAAGTTAAAAAGTAGATATTGTAGAATGTGTGAAAGTGTGTGAAATGATTGGTTAGGCCGTTTTTTTGGTGTATATTGGCAATTTCCTGTAAAAATATTGTACAATGGTGGCTATAGACAAACGAAGGGTTGTGGTGGTTGGTATTTGGTTGTTTTTCATTGGAATGTTGGTGCCTACGTTTTTAGTAGCACAATGCACCAATGTAATTAGCCAGTTTCCGTACAAAGAAGGGTTTGAGTTAGCCCCATCGTGGGTAAGTGGTGGTCAGTTGTCGGATTGGGAGTGGGGAACACCTCAAAAAAAAATTATTACACGTGCCGCTAGCGGAAACAAATGTTGGATAACGGGAGGATTAACCAATAGTGCTTATGGTGGACCTCAAATATCCTATTTGTTAAGCCCCTGTTTCGATTTTTCGGCTATTCTAAACCCATTTATCAGTTGTAAGTTGTTTTGGGAAACCGAGCGTCGTTTTGATGGCGGGGGGCTAGAGTACTCAATAGATGGTGGTGTTACTTGGAATGATGTGGGCAATGCCAATGATGTTGTAGATTGCAATAACATAAATTGGTATAATCAGGGAGCCACATCCACCGTACAGCAATCGTGGGCGGGTACAATTTTACCAACCACAGGAGGAAATTGTGTTCTTGGCTCTGGAGTGGGATCGTGGATCACGGCCAAGCATACCATGCCTTATTTAGCGGGAAAAACCAATGTTCGTTTTCGATTTACTTTCACTGCCGGTCGTACATGTAATAATTTTGATGGGTTCGCCGTAGACGATATATTTATAGGGGATATTCCTAAGGCATCGGCCGATTTTGGTTTTACCTGTAGTAAATCTTTAAAAATGCAATTTACTGCCGAAGCTACAGGATGTGTTGCCGGTTATTCATGGAATTTCGGTGATCCGGTAAGTGTAAATAATACAGCAACAATAGAAAGTCCTGAGCATGTATATAGCGCTCCGGGTACATACAACGTAGTGTGTAGCGTGAAGTTTCAAGATAATACAACATTGGTAGTGCAGAAACAAGTAACGGTATTCAGTATAGCTACAAAAATAGATCAGCCAATTGCTTGTGCAGGTGGTAACAATGGTCGCTTAAGCGTACAAGTAATAGGTGGCCCCGCTCTTTATAGTTATCTGTGGAGTACCAATCCCCCACAAAATACCCCTCAAGCTAACACAGTAGGGCAGGGGACTTATACCATTGAAGTGCAAGCAAACGGTTGTACTTTGACCGATACCATTAGCTTGACACATCCAAAAGCATTAAAAGCATTGGTTTTAACAAGTGAAGCTAAATGTGGCAATGCCAATGGAAGTATTGGTTTGTTTGTAGAGGGTGGTACGGCTCCGTTTACCTATAATTGGAGCAATGGAACTACATTGGCCAATCTTACTAAAATTTCAGCAGGCAAGTATGCAGTTCAAATTAGAGATTCGAATTTGTGTTTGTTAGAGCTAAAGGATATTGTAGTAAAGGATACAAGCAATTTTATAAGGGTATTTTTGGGAAATGACACCACTATTTGCAATGGCTCTACCTTGGTATTGAATGCAGGGAATTTTGATAAATATCGTTGGCAGGACTCAGCAATTACCCCTCTTTACAATGTGGTACGTACCGGTACTTATAGCGTTCGAGTAACCGATGCCGATGGTTGCACGGCTACAGATTCTATTCGTGTAACCGTAGATTGTAGCGATATCTTTTTTCCAACAGCATTTACGCCTAATGGCGATTATCTCAATCAAAATTTTGGACCTGTTGGCAATGTGGAAGCAGTAAAAAATTATCAATTGCAAATATTTAATCGCTTGGGGCAACTTGTATTTAGTACCCGTGATACTAACAAAAAGTGGGATGGGAAATATATGGGTAAGTTACTGCCTCCTGGTACCGCATTGGTGTGGATGGCTGTATACAGTTTGCCCAATAGACCTATGGTACAACAAAAAGGTACCCTAGTATTGGTACAATAGTTTTTTAGCATTAGGGATTGAAGCGGTTACCCCACAGCGAAGCGAGGAGTAGTAGCGAAAAGCCCGACCCGAAGGGGAATGCCCCACTTTTACAAAATTAAAAGAGGTGGAAAAAAATGCTGATTAGTAAGGCGAAGACTCGAATTTTATTTTTTTTCGTTAGCCATTTTTTTTCGAATACGACTCAAATGTTCGGGTGTGATGCCTAAATAGGAGGCAAGCATATATTGTGGAATTTTTTGTAATAGCGCCGATTGATTGTTGCGCAGCATTTGATAGCGGTCCTCGGGCGAGATTGCTAGAAGGGCATAGTTGCGATGGGCCAATAAAATAAACAAATGTTCGGCTAACTTACGTGCAAAGGTTTCAAAAACCGGGAATTGTTGAAACAGTTCTTGCATATGGGTGCGATGTAGTTGCCATACAGAACCATCTTCTATAGCGTCAATATTGTCGTGGGCGGGCTGCTCTGTTAAAAAAGAAGCGTATTCGGAGATGTATTCATTGTTGCCAATAAATCCTGTGGAAATTTGTTTGCCATCAACGTTGTTATAAAAGCGAAAAAAGCCCTCATTGATAAACCAAACGTGGTTGCAATATTGTCCTTCTTGAATAAGGTGTTGCCCTTTAGAAACAGTTTTTAGTGTTAAATGTTGGTGCAAAGTAGCTAGTGCTTCATCGGAAATATGAGGCACTAGCTTGCGATAATAAGTATCTATTGCATCAAACATGCGTTAATTTGTTGAGTGTTTGTAAAACGAGTTGGTAGGTGGTGTCGTTACTAAGTGCTTGGGGAACAAAGGGTTCGCCGGTTACTTTTTCGAATAGTTCTATGTAGCGTTTGCTAATGGTTTGTATCCATTCGGGCGTCATTTCCGGAACAGATTGTCCTTCTTTACCCATGAAGTTATTGGCTATCAACCATTCGCGTACAAATTCTTTGCTGAGTTGCAATTGTCGTTCGCCCTTGGCTTGACGATCGGCAAAACCGTCGGCATAAAAGTAGCGTGATGAATCGGGGGTGTGTATTTCATCCATCAAGTAAATGGTGTTATCAATAGTGCCAAATTCGTATTTGGTATCTACTAAAATAAGCCCCTGTTTGGCAGCAATGGATTTGCCTCTTTCAAACAAAGCCAATGTATAGGCTTTCAGTTGTGCCCACTCTTCCGGGGTAGCCAATCCTTGCGCTAATATTTCCGCTTCGCTAATGTCTTCATCGTGTCCTTCCGAAGCTTTGGTAGTAGGGGTAATGATAGGGGTGGGGAAAAAATCGTTTTCGCGCATGCCTTCGGGTAGCGGAACACCGCACAAAGTACGCAACCCGCTTGCGTAGGTGCGCCACGCATGACCTGTTAAGTTGCCTCTCACTACCATTTCTATTTTAAATGGCGTACAACGTTTGCCTACACTTACATTGGGTGCCGGGGTTGCAAGTAACCAATTAGGACAAATATCTGCGGTAGCAGCCAGCATTTTAGCGGCTATTTGGGTTAGTACTTGCCCTTTGAACGGAATAGGCTGCGGTAATATTACATCAAATGCCGATATTCTATCGCTTGCTACCATTACGAGTAGGTGTTCGTGAATGGAGTACACATCTCTGACTTTGCCGCTATAAAAAGCTGATTGGTTGGGGAAATGAAACTGTTGCATGCTGCGAAAATAAAGCCAACGTGGGGAACAGATGTCCAAAAAAGCATTTTTTTCTTAACACGATACTTAAAAGTGTGTACAAATAAAATTTTCACAACAAAATAACAAATAGTATTTTGGTATTCGATTAAAAACAAAATATTGCCAATATGAAACAAAAATCTATATTTTGGAGGCTGCTTATTGTATGTTTTACAGTACTTAGTGCCAATGCCCAAAAAGTGATACAAGTAACAGGAAGCGTTAAAAACATGCAAACGAATGAGTTGGTGCCTGCTGTTTCGGTGATGATTAAGGGCTCAAGTGTAGGTGCTTTTACCAATGATAAAGGCGATTTTTCGTTTAGTACTGCCAAAAAACCACCCTTTACATTAGTTGTTTCATCGGTGGGTTATGTAACAAAAGAAATATTGTTTACCGGTAAAGAGTTGGTAGTTAGTTTTCAGCCGGGTTATGTGTTGGGCGATGAAGTAGTAGTGGCTGCATCAAGGGCCGCGGAGCGTATTCTAGAATCGCCTGTTTCGGTGGAGCGTATCAGCAATCCTGCTATCAGAACAACACCTGCAACAAGCTATTACGACATATTGGGTAACCAAAAAGGTGTAGATGTTACTACTTCTTCTTTTACTTTCAAAAGCATTAGTACAAGGGGCTTTAATGGTAGCGGTAACCTCCGCTTAAACCAAATTGTGGATGGTATGGACAACCAAGCACCGGGGCTCAATTTTGCGGTAGGTAGTGTAATTGGTCTTACAGAATTGGATGTAGATAATATGGAATTACTTTCTGGCGCTTCGTCTGCACTATATGGTCCGGGTGGTATGAATGGTACTTTATTAATCAATAGCAAGAGTCCGTTCAAATACCAAGGATTGAGTTTTCAAATAAAACAAGGAGCCAATCATTTGGACAGAAAACAACGTGATGAGCGTGGTGCTTTTTATGATTGGAGCATACGGTATGCACAAAAGATAAACGATAAGTTGGCCTATAAATTAGGCATGCAAATTATACAGGCAAAAGATTGGGTAGCTACTAATCAAGGCAATTATTTACGACCAACAAGTGGAAGTATGTTGCCCTATGGTCAAGCAATAGCAGGTGATAGAAATAGCGATCCAAACTATGACGGTGTTAACATTTATGGCGATGAAACAAATACACCCATACAACCTGTTTTAGGTCAAGTGGGGGCTGGATTCGTAGCAGCGGGATTGGCACCTAAGTCAGCAATAGATGCAATTTTAGCCACTGTTCCCGCAACACAATTGGTATCACGTACAGGTTATGCTGAAAAAGACGTGGTAGATCCTAATACCTTAAATTACAAATTAACAGGAGCTATACACTACAAAGTCACCAACCAAATAGAAGCAATTGTAGCCGCTAATATTGGCGTAGGAAATACGGTTTATACGGGTAGTGACCGTTATTCCTTAAAAAACTTGCGTATGGGACAGTATAAAGTAGAGCTAAAAGCCAAAAATTGGTATTTTAGAGCTTACACCACTCGCGAAGATGCAGGCGACTCGTACAATGCTACGATTGCTAGCAGATATTTTAATGAAAAATGGAAGTCAAGTACAGGCGCTACAGGCTGGTTTGCCCAATATGCCCAAGCGTATTTACAAGCACGGCTAAAAGGTGCAGCAAATAGTACTGCTCATATTTCGGCAAGGGCAGTGGCAGACAATGGTCGCCCAACCGGTCCGGTGTACGAACATCCACTTTTCCAACAATTGGTATCTACCCCTATTTCTGATCAGGGCGCCTTATTTGTAGATCAAACCAACTTAAAAGCAGCAGAAGGGCAGTGGAATCTTACCGATGCGTTAAAATTGAATACCTATGGTTCTGAATTGATAGTGGGGGGCAATTTTAGAAGGTTTAGCTTAAATTCAAAAGGTACATTGTTTGCTGATACCGCTGGCAAAATTAATATCGATGAAGTTGGAACATACGCTCAATTGTCGCAAAAGATTGCAGATATTGTTAAATTGACTTTTTCTGGACGGTATGATAAAAACACCAATTTCAAAGGCCGGTTTACGCCACGTTTTTCAGCGGTAGTTAAACTTGCTAAAGACCACAATCTAAGAATGTCTTACCAACAAGCGTATCGTTTCCCGTCTACTCAAAATCAATGGATTCGTTTGATAATTAATAGCGGTACCATATTGTTAGGAGGATTACCACAGTTGCGTGATATTTATAATTTCAATGGAAACCCGGCTTATTCTCAAGCTAGTTTGATGCAATTTGCAGCCACCGGAAATCCGGCGGTATTAAAACCTCAAGTGTTTAGTGAGTTTAAACCGGAAAATTCTGCTTCTTACGAAGTAGGATACAAGGGATTGATTGGAAAGAAATTATTAATTGATGTTTATGGTTATGTGTCTGACTTTGAAAATTTCATTACCAATGTCAATGTGGTTCAATCTACAAACGGTAGTGTAGCCGGTTTGGCAAATGCCAATACGCGTAGAGTATTTGTGGTAGCAACCAATGCACCGGGTCGTGTTAAAACAAGGGGCTATGGTGTATCGGTAGATTATTTGTTGCCGAAAAACTTCTCGGTTGCTGCTAATGTTTATTCAGACGAGATGTACCAAAAACCAGCAGATGCATCGTTTGTTACCTTCTACAATACGCCTAAATATCGTACCAATTTTAGCGTAAGTAATAACGGATTTGGCACAGATAAGCGCTATGGCTTTAGTGCTACTTACAGATGGCAGGAGGCTTTTGATTACGAAGGCACTTTTGCGGTAGGTAAAGTACCTGCTTTTAGCACAGTAGATGCCATGATTAGCTACAAGTATCCAAAAATAAAATCGATGGTGAAACTTGGTGGTACCAACTTGTTGAATAAATATTATGTCAACGGCTTTGGTAATGCACAAGTAGGCGCATTGTATTATGTAGCATTTAGTTACAATGTTTTCTAAAATAGCCAAGCTGCAATAGGAAAAATGCGAATTGCTCGGTAAAAAGTTTTTTTATTGTGCGATAGTTTGTACGGAACGTTTTTTTTACTGCATAAAACTATATTTTTGCGCTGCTTGGAAATTGTACTTAACGGCAAGCAGTAAATTTAAAATAATTCATATATGCGTCAAATTGCTTTCAGAGAGGCTTTGCGTGAAGCCATGAGTGAGGAAATGAGAAGAGATGAGCGAGTGTTTTTAATGGGTGAAGAAGTTGCAGAATACAATGGAGCTTACAAAGTAAGCCAAGGTATGTTGGCAGAATTTGGTCCCAAAAGAGTAATTGACACACCAATTGCCGAATTGGGCTTTACAGCAGTTGCTGTAGGCGCTGCACAAAATGGCTTGCGTCCTATTGTAGAATTTATGACTTGGAACTTTGCTGTTTTACCTTTAGACCAAATATTGAACACCGCTTCAAAAATGTTGGCCATGAGTGGTGGACAAATTTCTTGCCCTATTGTGTTTAGGGGCGGAAATGGAAGTGCAGGTCAACTAGGAGCGCAGCACTCAACTGCTTTTGAAAGCTTGTATGCCAATATTCCTGGTATCAAAGTAGTTTCTCCATCAAATGGTTACGATGCTAAGGGCTTATTGAAACAAGCAATTCGTTACGAAGAAGATCCCGTAATGTTTATGGAAAGCGAAATGATGTATGGAGATAAATGCGAAGTGCCCGAGGAAGAATATTACATCCCATTAGGTAAAGCAGATATTAAAAAGGCAGGTAGAGATGTTACCATCGTGTCGTTTAATAAAATGATGAAAGTGGCTTTGGCAGCCGCCGTTGAATTAGAAAAAGAAGGCATCAGCGCAGAAGTCATTGATTTAAGAACTATTCGCCCATTAGATTGGGAAACGATTCTTAATAGCGTTAAAAAAACCAATCGCTTAGTTATTGTTGAAGAACAGTGGCCTTTTGCAAGTGTTAGCAGCGAAATTACCTACCGCATTCAAAAGGAAGGTTTCGATTACTTAGATGCGCCAATTCGCCGCATTACAAGTGCCGATGCCCCCATGCACTACGCGCCTAATCTTGCAGCATTGGCAATACCCGATGTTGAAAGAACCGTAAAATTGGTGAAAGAAGTAATGGATACAAAAAAATAACCAATAATGCCTACTGGCTAATATAATTAAATCCCGAAGTTCCCAAGTTGGCTTCGGGATTTTTATTTGCAGTAGCTATTGAATTTAAAGTAGATATCGGGTAGTTGGCTTATGAAATCGTTAGTGAGTGTGCATAGCAAAATATGGTTTTATCGATTTTGGGGTATCGCAGCAATCCTATTGGGTAATAATGTCGTAGATGGCCAATTACTCACCGATTCGCTATGCGAAGTACAAGTACAGGCATTTGCCTATCAACAAGGCCTATTACAAACGCCTGCCGCAATAGCCAAAATAACCCAACAACAGCTCAACAATACACATCCCTTGGGCTTACTGCCTGCGGTTAATATGGTTGCAGGTGTAAAAATGGAGGAAAGAAGCCCTAATAGCTATCGATTAAGCATCCGTGGGAGTTCTTTACGATCACCTTTTGGCGTTCGAAATGTAAAAGTATATTGGAATGATATTCCCTTTAGCGATGCCGGTGGCAATACCTATTTAAACTTACTCGATGCTTCACACCTTACTGAAGTTGAAATTGTTAAAGGACCCGCAGCAAGTATGTATGGAGCAGGTACGGGAGGGGTCGTTTTTTTTACAACGGCTTTGCCCAATTTTACTGCCAATGAAAAGTACCACATTAAAGCAACTATTGGGGGCGGTTCTTTTGGCAACTTACAACAATCGCTCCAATGGTATCAAAAAACTGGTCATCGTACATGGGGCATTTTACAAAGTTTACACCAAAGCAATGGATATCGACAGCAATCTGCTTCGCAAAAACAAAACCTACAATTCCATTTAGGCTATCAAAAGGAGAGGCACCAATTGCAAACCATTTGTTTGTTTAGTCATTTGTATTACCAAACTCCCGGAGGACTCACTTTTGCTCAAATGATGCAAAATCCCCAACAAGCGCGACCCGCAACAGCAATATTACCAAGTGCCCAAACGCAAAAAGCAGCTATTGATAACCTTACCCTTTGGACAGGTACTGCTTATTCTTACAACATCAGTAAAGTAAGTAAATGGTCTACCTCCATTGTTTTGAACAACACTGCAATTAACAATCCATTTATTACCAACTACGAAAAAAGAAATGAATGGAACGTAGGCGTACGGACGCAATTATTGTTGCACCACTACCAAGGCAAAAGTGCGTGTCAATTGGTGTTTGGGGCAGAATATTTAAACAATTGGTCTCGCATTCAAAATTATGGCAATAAAGCCGGCAGTGCCGATACGCTACAATTTAACGACAAAGTCAAAGCTGTACAAAACAGTGTTTTTGTACAGGCGCAATGGCAAAAAGGTAGTTGGCAAATGCAGGCAGGTGTTAGTTATAACCAACAAGGGTACAACTATCGTCGTTTACCCAATCAAACAACCGCTTCTACCAATCAAGCAGGAGTAGTAGCACCTAGAATGGTATTTGCTTATCAAGCAAATAAAGCCATGCACTTGTATTTAATTTGCGCTAAAGGATATTCGCCCCCTTCTCTAGCAGAAGTGCGACCTTCCGATGGTAATTTTTATGCTGATTTACAGCCCGAAAATGGATGGAATACGGAACTAGGCATCAAGGGACAATTGGGTAAAACGAATCAATGGTTGTATGATGTGTCTTTGTATTATTTGATGTTGAATCAGGCAATTGTTCGCCGCAATGTAGCCGCCTCAGAGTATTTCGTAAACGCAGGCAAAATACGGCAATCGGGCATGGAAATAGCTGTTGAATACAGAAAAATGTATAGAAATAGCCGTGTGTTGAAACAAGTTGTTTGGACAAATAGTACTGCTTTTCAACCCTATCGTTTTGTGGCATACCAAATTAGAACAAATAATTACAATGGCAATGCCGTAACGGGTATACCCACTTATACCAACAATACCACTCTGCAACTACATACTAAGGGGCAATGGCAATATTCTATCGCATATAATTATACTTCTGAAATTCCATTAACCGATGCAAACGATTATACAGCAAGGAACTACCATTTGGTGCAGTTAAAAATTAACAAAAAGTGGCTACTCTTAAATAAATACAATTGTCAAGGTTATTTGGGGGTAGATAATTTGCTCAATCAGTTGTACAGCTTAGGAAACGACATCAATGCAGCAGGACTTCGATTTTACAATCCTGCTCCCAAACGCAATTTTTTTGCAGGTATTGTATGGCAAATCCCATAATGTAAGGCGGCTGAAAATATTGCTATCAACAGTTGTATACACTATTTAGGAAGAACGAAGCCGCACAAGTGGTATCGGTATTTTACTTAGTAATCAATATATAATTACCCTTACCTTAGCGCAAAGTATATGAGCTATGCCAAATATTTTAATTGTTGACGATGAGCGTGCCATACGCAATGTTTTACGGGATATATTGGGAAATGAAGGATATAAGGTAGAAGAAGCTATTGATGGCGAAGATGGCCTCAAAAAGTTTGTAGCGGGCACGTACGATGTAGTGTTGTGCGATATAAAAATGCCTAAAATTGACGGACTAGAGTTTTTGCAAAAGGCATTAGAAGCCAATTCCGATGTGCCAATTATTATGATAAGTGGCCATGGCAACATAGAAACCGCCGTGGAAGCTGTTAAAAAAGGGGCATTCGATTTTATTTCGAAACCACCCGATTTGAATCGCTTGCTGATTACCATTCGCAATGCAATGGATAAAAATCTTTTGGTAAAAGAAACCAAAGTGTTGCGGCGAAAAGTAAGTAAAGTGCAGGAAATTATTGGCGAAAGTGAAGCTATAGAGCAAATAAAAGCAACAATTGATAAAGTAGCACCTACCGATGCTCGTGTATTGGTTACCGGCGAAAATGGTAGTGGTAAGGAATTAGTAGCGCGATGGCTGCATGAAAAAAGCAACCGTAATTCAGCGCCAATAGTAGAGGTAAACTGCGCCGCAATTCCTAGCGAGTTGATAGAAAGCGAATTGTTTGGACACGAAAAAGGCGCATTTACATCTGCTATTAAACAACGTATTGGCAAGTTTGAACAAGCTAATGGAGGCACTTTGTTTTTAGACGAAATAGGCGATATGAGCCTGAGTGCACAGGCCAAAGTACTACGTGCTTTGCAAGAAGGTAAAATTACGAGGGTAGGGGGCGATAAAGAAATAGCAGTAGATGTACGTGTGGTAGCTGCAACCAACAAAAATCTTTTAGAAGAAGTAGAAGCTAAAAATTTTCGACTAGACTTGTACCACCGTCTTGGCGTTATTTTGATTCATGTACCTTCATTAAACGAACGAAGAACTGATATTCCACTTTTGGTAGATAAATTTCTGATAGATATTGCCGCAGAGTATGGGCAAGCTCCTAAACAAATTGAGGTTGATGCTTTAACCGAATTGCAACAGCACAATTGGACGGGAAATATTCGCGAATTGAGAAATGTAACCGAACGCCTGATTATTTTATCGGGCAAAACCATTACAAAAGCCGATGTATTGAATTACGTAAAATAGTCGCTATTTGGTGGGTATCCAAGTTGATGGAAGGAACTTTTGAGCTTTATTAAGAAACAAAGTCGTATTGAAAAAGAGACGTGTTGTAGCTGCGGTTATGAATTGTTGAAAAACAGCTTCATTATGTTGTAATATATTGGACTTGCTTGTTACCAATGTTTTTGCATATTTATAAGGAAGTTAGTAGTTGGTATGTGTTTTTTATACAAAATATAACAACCATAAATTGACTGATAACCTTATTTTTGCCACTATTGTTTTCTGTAAATCAGTTTTTTATAAAAAAATGATTACTAAATTGTAGATTGTTTAATTATTTGATTTTCATATTTTATGGGTATATTATTATTGATTATTGGTACATTAGGCTGGCACATTGGCATGTACGGCATGTTTAAAAAGGCGGGTTTAGATGCCACAAAAGCACTAATACCTTTTTATAATACTTGGTTGATCGTAGAAAAATGTGGCATTAGTAAAAAGTGGTTTTGGCTACAATTGATTCCTATTGCAGGGCAGTTTATTACCATTTGGATTACGATTATTTGGGTAATGCATTTTAAAAAGTTTTCTTTAATCGACCACACTTTAGCAAGTATTTTCCCATTTATCTATTTTCCCTACATTGGTTTTTCGAATGACGTAAGTTGGGGTGGCTCTGCAGTTGTGGAAAATTACCAAAAAAGCCCAAGTAGAGAGTGGATTGATGCAGGTGTATTTGCCATAGTAGCAGCTACTATTATTCGCACATTTGCTTTTGAAGCGTATGTGATTCCTACAGAAAGTATGGAGAAAACTCTGTTGGTGAACGACTTTTTATTTGTGAGTAAAATGAGCTATGGCCCACGCGTTCCTGCTACGCCTGTTGCTTTTCCGTTTGTGCACAATACCATGCCATTGTCGCAAACCACACCTTCTTACATTAAGCAAATTCAATTACCTTACAAACGTTTACCCGGCTTTACCACTGTTAAAAGAAATGATGTAGTGGTATTCAATTTTCCTGCGGGCGATACAATCATCAATTTGCCTGATTTTGGTAGTGCAAAGCCTTATTATGATGTTTTACGGGTAAATTTTAATGGAAACAGAGATGCATTATTTGCTGAGTATCCTATTCTTGTACATCCATACGATAAAACCGACAATTACATTAAACGTTGTACTGCAGTAAGTGGCGATGTGGTGCAACTGAAAAATAGTGTTTTATACATCAATGGACAGCCGGCTTTTGTGCCTGCTAGTAGTCAAACGGAATATTTGGTAGAAACCAATGGCGTTAGTTTTACGCCCGAATTCTTGAAAAATAGTTTGGGTATTGATGTAGACGACACCAAAGGGCAAATAGAAATGGCTGGTAATGGGTCTAACTTGTACAAAATTAATATGACAGCTGACGAAGCTGCTATTATAAAAAAACAACCCAATGTAAAAAGTGTGCAGTTTTACGAGGAAAATTTTCAGGGTATTACTTTTCCTCAAGATACGGTACATTATAAATGGACGCCCGATAATTTTGGCCCCTTGCAAATACCTGCTGCCGGTCAAGCAATTTCCCTTACACCTGCAAATATTGCTTTGTATCGCCGCTTAATTACGGTATATGAAGGGCATACACTCACAGAAACCAATGGAGGCTTTTTGATTGATGACAAGCCTGCTACTTCTTTTACACCCAAATACAATTACTATTGGATGATGGGGGATAACAGGCACCGTAGCCAAGATAGCCGTTTTTGGGGATTTGTTCCCGAAACACATATTGTAGGCAAAGCATCGTTAATTTGGTTTAGTTGGAAAAATGGACCTCGCTTTAAACGCATATTTAGTGCCATAAAATAATTTCGTAATTACCAAAAGAGAGTACCAACTATTTTTGCAGTGCAACAGAAAAATCCTGTTGCACTGTTGCTTTTTTTAGCTATTGAAGTTGTTTGAAATTATTTCAGGGGCTTAAAATAAATTAGAACCCTCAACAGTTACAGGTTTTAGCAAAAAATCAAATTACTGTGAGGGTTCAAAGCGAAAATAAGATTAAAACTTTA
>Ga0114938_1000729_pt1 | contig 24030 bp, 14 predicted proteins | sample AshMeaBigSpring_FD_88675 | JGI IMG/M metagenome (GOLD analysis project Ga0114938, IMG submission 88675) | Groundwater microbial communities from Big Spring, Nevada to study Microbial Dark Matter (Phase II) - Ash Meadows Big Spring | ecosystem: Environmental > Aquatic > Deep subsurface >...
AGTAGTGGGGTAAAAGAAGTAAGAGAAGTAATAGAACAAGCTAAAAAATTAACTGCTGCTGTTTTATTTATCGATGAAATTCATCGATTTAATAAAGGACAACAAGATGCTTTGTTAGCAGCTGTAGAAAAAGGAATAATTACACTTATAGGTGCAACTACTGAAAACCCATCTTTTGAAGTAAATAGTGCCTTGCTCAGCAGAGCACAAGTGTATGTTTTAAAGGCTTTGCAGGCAAATGATTTGGTGGCACTTTTACACCAAGCAATTGAAAAAGATGAGCTGCTAAAAACCTTAAACATTCAAATTCAAGAAACAGAAGCACTTATCAATATTTGTGGTGGCGATGCTAGAAAATTACTCAATTTATTTGAGTTGGTAATTACCACTTTACAACAAAAACAATCAACCGAAATTATCATTACCAATGATGCTGTAATGCAGGTTGCCCAACAAAAAATTGCTTTGTACGATAAAAAAGGAGAGCAGCATTACGATATCATTTCTGCCTTTATCAAAAGCATGAGAGGTAGCGATCCTAACGGTGCTGTTTATTGGTTGGCAAGAATGATTGAAGGGGGAGAAGATGTAAAATTTATTGCTAGAAGAATGCTCATTTTTGCTAGTGAAGATATTGGAAATGCAAATCCCAATGCACTTTTATTGGCAAACAGTACTTTCGATGCAGTGAGTAAAATTGGTTATCCAGAGAGCAGAATTATACTTTCTCAATGTGCCATTTATTTGGCAACTTCGCCCAAAAGCAATGCTAGCTACGAAGCCATTGGTTTGGCTTTACAAGCCGTTCAACAACATGGAGATTTGCCTGTGCCTTTACATATCAGAAACGCTCCTACAAACTTGATGAAACAAATGGATTATGGTAAAAATTATCAGTACAGTCATTTGGGCGAAAACAATTTTATAGAGCAAGAATATTTGCCTGAAAATCTTGCAGGTAAAGCATTTTACAAGCCTGGCAACAATACAAGAGAAAACGAATTGCGTAAGTTTTTAAAAGATAGATGGAAAGATAAATATGGCTATTAAATTTTTTTGTACTTAGCTTTTGTACTACTATTCAGCTGCCGTTGCGTCGCACACTTCGGCGTTTTATTTTCTATTCAACTTTTCGTTTCAATGCTTTAAGGTTGCTTTTGTTTATTGAGTTCTGTTTTATTGCTCCATAAAGTTATACAGTACAAGAGTGCGACGCCACTGGAGTTGCCATTTGTACAAAAGCTGGCTACATAATATTGCTCTTGCTTATCTTTAAATCTACATAAACTGAATATATGAGAAAGCCTTTGTTACTTGCATTTGCTGCAACTACTATTTGCAGTGTTTCACAAGCTCAAACCATTATCAATAGAGATGTTGCCATAGAATCGATGGTAAAAGAAGTAAACAGCGATTCTTTGAAAAGCCATATTGAAGGTATGGTTGCCTTTGGTACAAGACATACTTTGAGTAGCACAACAGATGCTAAAAGGGGTATTGGTGCAGCTAGAAATTGGGTGGTACAAAAATTTGAATCGTATGCAAAAAATGCAGGTGGTAGAATGACGTGTTTTGTAGATACCACAACCTTGCAACCTGATGGAAAACGTGTAGATAAAGTAACCAATTTGGGCAATGCAATGGCTATTTTAAAAGGTACAGATACAAGTGATAAACGTATTTTTTTAATTACGGGCCATTTAGACAGTAGAGTGAGCAATGTACAAAATAGTACAGCTGATGCTCCTGGTGCAAACGACGATGGAAGTGGCGTTGCTGCTGTAATTGAGTGTGCAAGAATTATGAGTAAAAAACAGTTTCCTGCAACGATAGTTTTTGTTGCAGTTAGTGGTGAAGAACAAGGATTATTGGGTGCAAATTACTTAGCAACAAAAGCTAAAACAGAAGGTTGGCAATTAGAAGCTGTTTTGAATAATGATATTATGGGTAGCAATAATAGCAGCGAAACTAAAATTATTGACAATACTAAAATTCGTGTGTTTAGTGAAGGGTTACCTGCTTATGATTTAGAAAAAACGGCCAACACGATTCGTAATTATGGTTGGGAAAATGATGGTACAAGTAGGCAATTGGCTAGATATGTAAAAGAAGTAGGAGAGCGTTATGTAGAACATTTAGAAGTAAAATTAATTTATAGAAACGATCGCTTTTTACGTGGTGGCGATCATACACCATTTGTACAGAAAGGTTTTGCAGCCGTTCGTTTAACAGAAATGAACGAAAATTTCGATCATCAACACCAAGATATTCGAGTTGAAAAAGGCGTTCAATATGGTGATTTAGCCGAGTTTATGGACTTTGAATATTTGCGTAAAAATACAGCCGTTAACTTGGCTAATTTAGCCAACTTAGCAAAATCACCTGCAAGCCCAACTGAAGTAAAAATTAGTACATCTCAATTAACCAATTACTCATTTATCAGTTGGAAGCCAAGTATAAGTAAGCAAGTAAAAGGCTATTATGTGTTGGTAAGAGAAACTACAAGTGCTTTTTGGCAACAAAAAATATTTACTACTTCTACAAGTATTAAATTGCCTTACAGTAAAGACAATTATTTTTTTGCAGTACAAAGTGTAAGCAACGATTTGAATGAAAGTTTACCAATTATTCCACTTGTAGGAAGATGAAATTTATTAAAATTAACCATAAAAAAAGCGGCTTCAAAAGCCGCTTTTTTTGCATACAGAATATTTTATTTGCCTCCACTAGGACAATATTGTTTTAAATAATTGGTGCATAAAGTAACCAAATGCATAGATGTGCCTGCTCCTTCACTAATGCTATGTGTACGATTAGGATAGCTCATCATTTGAAATTGTTTACCTTGTTTTACCAACTCATTAATCAGCATTTCTGTGTTTTGATAATGAACATTATCGTCTCCTGTACCATGAACAATTAAAAGATTTCCTTTTAAGCCTTTTGCATGCGTAATGGCAGAAGCTTGAACGTAGTCGTTTTTGTTTTCTTGTGGTAAACCCATGTAACGCTCTTCATAAATATTATCGTAAGTAAGTCTATTTGTAACTGGAGCAACAGCAATACCCGTTTTATAGATTTCAGGATACTTAAATAATAAATTAAGCGTTGTAGAACCACCACCGCTCCAACCCCAAACGGCTACTCTATTTGCATCTACATACTTCCATTTTAAAACTTCTTTAGCAGCTTTCGCTTGATCGTCAATGTTTAAAATGCCTACCTTTTTATAAATACTTTTTCTCCAAGCTGCACCTTTTAAAGAAGGCGTTCCTCTGCCATCTATGCTAATATGTATGTAGCCATCAGCAGCCATATCACCTGCATATAAAAAAGAATTGGGGTTGCCATAGCTGTCGCTTACTGTAGTTGCACCAGGTTCTGTATACACATAAAAAACAACTGGATATTTTTTGGTAGAATCAAAGTTGGTAGGTTTTATAACCCAAGCATCCATTGTTACCTTATCTTCAGTTGTAATGGTTATGTATTCAATATTAGAATTGTTTTGAATAGTCGCTTTTTGTTTACTCTCTTTAATAATGGCATGGTTGGGTAAACTTATCCATTCTGAAATGGGAGTAGTTTTATAATTCGAAAAACGATGTTGAGCAAACATTCCATTTGGTGAAACTTGATAGCTATGCGTTCCTTTTTGATCTTTTGGCGATAATAATTCAGCTTTTGATTCATTATTAATACTTACCCTATACAAATATTTTTGAGTTGCATTTTCTGGCGAAGCCGAAAAATATACAAATCCATTTTTATCATCAATAGCTTCAATGCTTGCAATATCATAGTTTCCTTTTGTAAGTAAGCTTTCATTTTTTCCATCAATACTTATTTTATAAATATGTCTCCAACCATCTTTTTCACTTACCCATAAAAATGATTTTCCATTTTCTATAAATTCCCAACCAGCAGGGTTGTCATCATTCCAACGGCTTTTAATATCTATCCATGCATTATCAGATTCCGAAAAAATGGTTTTTGCATCACCGTTTAAAGTGTTCAGCAACATTAATCTGCTTTCGTTTTGTTTTCTGTTGAGTTGTTGAATAATCAGTTGATTTTGATTGGGTGTAAATTCCATTCTTGTAATATAATGTTGCTGTTGATCACCAGGAACATTCATCCAAGTGGTTTTTGCATTGTCGATGTTTACAATCCCAACTCTACATGCTGATGGAGATTCGCCAACTTTTGGGTATTCTACAGGTTGGTTAAATGAATAAATACTGTCAGTATTATTCATCATTAAAAAGTATTTAATATTGGTAGCGTTGATTTGCCAATAAGCAATGGACTTGCTATCGTTGCTCCATCTAAATCCATCTCTACAGCCAAATTCTTCTTCATATGCCCAATCGAAAGTGCCATTAATTATTTTACCACCTCCATCTTTGGTAAGTTGTACAATCTTGGTTGTTTCTATATTTTCTACATAAATATTTTGATTACTTACATAAGCAACTTGTTGATTATTAGGGGCAATTTTTGTAAACATTAATGAAGAAGAGGGAAGGCTTTTACCCAACTGTCTCAATGTATTTGTTTTTAAGTTTAAAAGCCAGTAATCGCCTTTTGTATCATAACGCCATACCTTTTTTGAATTGGTATAAATTAAAAGCAATTGTTCATTATTGCTAAAAAAGAAGTTTCTTACAGTTAAAGGTTTACCTGTTTCTTTAATAGTTAGTTGGCTTTTAGTAACTATTGTTTTTTTATTGAAAGATGGTAGTTCGTAAAAAACGATTTCACCACCTTCTTGAGCGTAATAACCAGTACTTTCAGTATTCCATTTAATACCTTTAGGCGGTTGAGCCATTACAATAATGCTGCAAATTGTGAAAACTACAAAAAGCGAAAAACGATAATTCATTGAATTTAATTTTTATGAAGTTACATATTTTCAATGCCGCTAACATACATAAAGAAATGTTAGTGATAAAGATTGCAAAAAACAAAAGCCGAAGATAGAAATCTACGGCTTTACCTTGTTTAGTTCTTCTAAAACCTAATGTTAATTAAATTTAGTTGAACGATTTTTTAATAAGAATGAGCCTCCTCGATTAAAATCGTTAAGGCTATCATTTTCAACCCCCTAGTTAAAAATGACGAAAGGAGATTAACAGTTTTTCAAATTGATAACTATTAATTTCAAGTCAAAATTACAGAGGCAAAAATTATTTTCTAACAGTAATTGTCCTAAATGCCCTTAGGAATTCTCCCATGTTTTACTTGGGAAAACTCCTAAGAAAATGTACTGAATTTTGAAAAAACAGTCTTTTTTGTTGATTTGTTTCACTTTTTTAACAAAAAACCAGCATGTATTAAAAAAGCCTTGCATGTTACAAGGCTTTTTAGAAATTGCTAATTTACTTTAATAAATTGCTTTGAACCTCTTCTTTCAATAACATATTTTGTTTGCGATGCGTTTGTTGAAGGAAGTGTTGTTGTCGTTTTTTTGTTTTCTTTCAAGGCATTCAACTCTTTTTGTTGAGTTTTAACTTTTGTTTCAAGTGCCTCTACTCTTTTTGCTAATGAACTATCTAAAGTTGGTTTTGTGTCGGCTGCATAGCTAAATGTAGCTAGAGAAAATACACAAACTGCGGATAAAAATAATTTACTTTTCATACAATAACATTTTAAAAGTTAAAAATACGTTTTTTTTAATAGTCTTTTTTTTTCGACTATTTTATTTTTAAAATACAAAAGGCGTTCCAACTTGTTTAGTTAGAACGCCTTTTTGTTTTTTTTAACAATATTTCTAAAAATTAGGCTACTGCTTTTTTCACTAAATCGGCTGCTTCACTCAATAAAATAGCAGATTGTACTTGTAAGCCACTTTCGTCAATAAGTTTTTTGGCTTCAACTGCATTTGTTCCTTGTAAACGTACAATAATTGGTATGTTAATGTTACCCAATTTATTGTAAGCTTCAATTACACCAGCTGCAACTCTATCACAACGAACAATGCCTCCAAAAATATTAATTAAAATAGCTTTTACGTTTGGATCTTTCATGATAATTCTAAAGCCAGCTTCTACGGTTTGTGCGTTAGCTGTTCCACCAACATCTAAAAAGTTAGCTGGTTCTCCACCTGCTAATTTAATCATATCCATCGTTGCCATTGCTAAACCTGCTCCATTTACCATACAACCAACATTGCCATCTAATTTCACAAAGTTTAGATTGTATTGACCAGCTTCAACTTCTGTTGGATCTTCTTCTGTAATATCTCTTAAAGCTGCTATATCTGCATGACGCATTAATGCATTGTCGTCTAAATTCATTTTGCAGTCTACAGCAATTAGTTTTTCATCACTTGTTTTAAAGAAAGGATTTATTTCAATCATGCTTGCATCTAATCCAACATAGGCATTGTATAAATTGGTTACAAACTTTACACAGTTTTTAAATGCTTCTCCGGTTAAACCAAAATTGAACGCAATTTTTCTAGCTTGAAATGGTTGTAAACCACCACTAGGATGTACTAATTCTTTAAAAATTTTATCAGGCGTATTATGAGCCACTTCTTCAATGTCCATACCACCTTCAGTGCTGTACATGATTACATTTTGACCATTCGCTCTATCTAACAAAATACTCAAGTAAAACTCCTTTACCGGATTTGGTCCTTCATAATACACATCTTGAGCTACAAGAATTTTGTTTACTTTTTTTCCTGCTTCTCCTGTTTGAATGGTTACCAAGGTTCCACCCAAAATACCTGTTGCAAAACTTGCAATATCTTCAACACTTTTACCAACTTTTACGCCATTCATTCCAGTTTCTTTCACTTTTCCCTTACCACGACCACCTGCATGAATTTGTGCTTTTACCACTGCAAACTTGTTATCGGTTTGCGTTTTAATTTGGCGATAAGCTTCTTCTGCTGCTGCAACAGTTTCAACAGCAATACCTTCTTGTACTGGAACATTGTATTTTTTCAATAATTCCTTCGCTTGATACTCATGTAAGTTCATATAGCTTAAAAAATTTTGGCGAAGATAAGTGAATCTGCAATTGAGGATAAGGAAATGATATTGAATTTAGGAATATAATTTACGCTAACGTTATCGGAATTTATTTCATTTTTCAAAATGAATAAAAAGCTATTTTGTTTCTCAAAAAAGAATAATTCATTTTTACATACGGCTACAATGTAAAATATTGTAGTTTAGCCCATCAACTAAACGCTTATTGCTATGTTAAAAAAAGAAAGACAGGCTTATATTCTACAGCAAATTAATATACACAATAAAGTATTATCTAGTGATTTAAGTACACAATTAAATGTAAGTGAAGACACAATAAGGAGAGATTTACAAGAACTAGACGAAGAAAATAAATTAACAAAAGTGCATGGTGGTGCATTATCCAAATCGTTTCATTTTACAATACAAAATAGTGATATTTATTCTTTGCCAGAGAAAAAAATAATTGCACATAAAGCGGTTCAATTGATTAAAGATGGCATGTTTGTAGTACTCAGTGGTGGGACAACTATTAGAGAGTTGATTAAATCTTTACCTGCAGAACTAAACGCCACTTTCATAACCTCGAGTATACCAACGGCATTAGAGCTACTAAATCATCCAAATAGCGAAGTTTTTTTTATTGGAAATAAATTGTTGAAAAGTGCACAAATGGCAATTGGTGCAGAAGCTGTAAGCCGTTTAAGAGAAATTAAAGCCGATTTATGTTTTTTAGGAACAAATAGTATAGACCTAACAGAAGGAATTACCGATTTAGAGTGGGAGGTTATTGAGGTAAAAAAAGCCATGATACAATCTGCTCATAAAATTGTTTCACTTGCTATTTCAGAAAAAATAAATACTGTACAACGCTTAAAGGTTTGTGAAATTGATGCTGTGGATATTTTAATAACTGAATTACCTCCTGAAAATGAAAAATTGATCGATTACAAAGCTGCTGGATTAGAAATTCTATAAATTTTAATTAAAATTCTTTCTTGTTGCATCTTTTTGCAGTTTTTTGTTTTCTTTCGTAAAACGATTTGCCAACAGTTCCCCATTCTTTTACCGAAAAATGATGAAAATAAGTTGAAAATTAATTTTTAACAATGCTTTATTTTTCGGTTTTTTGATTATATTGCAAGCGAATGCGGTTTTTTGCGGAATTTTTTTATATTCGATTTAACCCCCTTTTATCACCAAATTAAACTTTAAAATGGCTATGAGAAAAATTGCCACACTGTTGAAGGGAGTAGCTCTGTTACTCTTCTTTTTTGCGAGTCCAACTTTTGGACAAAGCCAAACGGTTAGCGGAACCATTATTGCCGATGACGATGGCTCTCCATTGTTAGGAGTAACGGTAACGAATAAATCTACCAACAAAAAAACAACAACAAACACAGCTGGTTTCTATAGTATAGCTGCAGAAAAGGGGCAAGTGCTTGCATTTAGTTATGTTGGCTACTCAACCAAAGAAATGACAGTTGGTGATGCAAAAAGTTATAGCATTAAATTGGTCTTATCAGATAAAGATGTAAATGAGGTAGTTGTTACTGCTTATGGGATAAAGAAGAATAAAAGAGATTTGCCATATCAGGCAATCGTTGTTAGTGGAGATGATGTTGCTAACACCAAGAGAGAAAACTTTATCAATTCTTTAGCTGGTCGTATACCTGGTGCAACAATTACATCAACAACTGGTCTACCTGGGTCATCAACTTCTATTGTATTAAGAGGACCAACATCAATAGATGGTAATAATCAGCCTCTTTTCGTCGTTGATGGTTTGATGATTGATAACGGTGCTTTTGAAATGCAAGATAGACTACCAGCACAATCTTCTGCTAGTCAAAATTTAGCCAATAGAACTGCTGACTTTGCAAACAGAGCTACAGATATTAATCCAGATGATATTGAAAGTATAACAGTTTTAAAAGGGCCAGAAGCAACTACCATGTATGGTTCAGATGGTGCTAATGGTGCTATTTTAATCACAACCAAAAAAGGTAAAAAAGGGCGTTCTTCCATTTCTTACAGTAGTACCATGAGATTTGAAAAAGTGTATCGTTTCCCACAGATTCAAAATGTATACAACCAAGGCTCTGGAGGATATACAAATGAAAATTTACGAACTTTTTTTGGTGCAAAATATCCCTCTACAAATACTTTCTTTAACAATATTGATAACTTCTTTAGAACAGGAAAGTCTCAACAACATAATATTGCAATTGAGGGTGGTAATGATGTGTCAACCTATAGATTCACTGGAACTTATAACGATCAGGAGGGTATAATTCCAAATTCTAGCTTTAAAAGATACATATTTGGTGTAACAAATACATATAAATTAAGTACAAAATTAAACATAACCTCTAGAATTACTTATACAAACTCAAATACTACTTCTGCTTCAAAAGGATCGGGGGGATTCTTGTTGAGTTTACTAACTTGGCCTTCAGATGATGATATAAGAATATATACCAATCCTGATGGAAGTAGAAGAAGTGCAAGACAAGATGGTAGCTTGGTTGAAGATGATAACCCTTTGTTTGATGTAAATAAAAATAAAAATTATAATCAAAATGATAGGTTAAACGGTAATGTACAGCTTAGTTTTGATGCCAATAAATGGTTGAATTTAACGGCAATTATGGGAGTAGATTATTACGGTACTTTAGGAACATTGTACTATCATCCTGAAAGTAACATTGGTAGAACATCAGGTGGATTAATTCAGCAGTACAGAGAAAACCAAAAATTGGTAAACGGAGCTTACAGAGCTACTATAAGGAAAAAAACTGGAAATTTAAACAATACCATTATAGCTTCTTTTACTTTCGATACGAGGAAATATCAAGTTAATGCTGTTAAAGGGGAAAGGGTATTTGATCCTAATTTGATTAGTATTAACAATGTTGATCCAATTACTTATTCATCACTAACAACTCCTGAAAATAACAACAGAACAGGTACATTTATTAATTATACTGGTAATTATAAAAATTGGCTGACACTATCATTGGCTGGTCGCATGGATGGTAGTAGTAGATTGGTAAATCCTTACGATTATGAATCAGCAAGTCCCTTTTATTTTTATTGGTCGGGTGGATCAACGTTTATTTTTTCTGATGTACTTAAAGTACCAGCATGGTTAAGTTATGGAAAGTTAAGAATTAACTATGCAACTACAGGTAGGGATCCTAGGTCTGCCTATGTAAAGGCAAATAATTTTCAACCTGCACAAACTACTGGAGGAGGCTTTGTTCCATTTGTAACACAAGGAAGTCCATTGCTTAAACCAGAGTTTTCTCAGCAATTTGAGACTGGTTTTGAATTGAAATTTTTAAAAGGAAAAATTGGGTTAGATGTAGCATATTATGACAATAGAACAAAAGATCAGTTGATGAGTACAAGAATTTCATACGCTGCTGGTGCTATTCTCAAGTGGATTAATGGTGGTGTTGTTAGCAATAGAGGTATTGAAATTTTATTAAATACTACTCCAATAAAAAACAAAAATTTTACATGGGATGCAACACTAAACTTTGCGAAAAATGTAAATAAAGTTATTGATATGCCTAATGGATATACTTTTTTTTATAATTCAGATACATGGGTATCAAATATCAGAGGTACAGTTGTTAAAGGAGGAAGTACATATGCTTTAGCAGGTGCCAGTTTTGCAAGAAACACAAGAGGGGATTTATTAATTAGTCCAACAAGTGGCTTGCCGGTTGTTACAACCGATTACTCCGTTGTTGCTGGTGATCGAATGGAAGATTTTAGAATGGGTTTTCAAAGTTCCTTTACATACAAAAATTTAAATTTGTCTTTTAATTTAGACATAAGAAAAGGTGGCGATATTTGGAATGGTACAGAGTATTTCATGTATACACGTGGACAAAGTATTAGAACTTTAGATAGAGAAACTCCTAGAATTGTAAAAGGGGTTCTAAACGATGGCTTGCAAAATACATCTAACCCAACTCCAAATACAATAGTAGTTACACCTTTATATAGAAGTGATTTCTATTCTACGGCACCCGACGTTGATTTTATTGAAAAGGATATAAATTGGATAAGGTTAAGGGATATTAGACTTGCATATAAATTACCCGCTACATTTATTAAAAGACAGAATGTTATTAAATCGGCTTCTATTTTTATTACAGGAACTGATCTGTTTTTGTTAACAAACTATAGAGGTGCTGATCCAGCGGTTAACGCAAATAATGCTTCAACTAGAGCAGGTGTAGGCGGTGTTGGTATGGATTTCGGAAATGTTGCTACGCCTAGAGGTTTGTTAATTGGAGCAGCTATTCAATTTTAATTTAAAAATAAAGTAAAAATGAAAAAAATATTTATAAGTCTTGTACTCGCTACTTTATTATTGTCAAGTTGTAAAAAGTACTTTGATATCAATTCAAATCCAGAAACTCCCCAAAATCCTGATGTTACAACTTTGCTTACCCCAGTATTCAGTCAAATGGCAAGAAGTTTATGTTTAGATAGTAGGTATATGGGAGCATATGTTCAATATTGGCATAACTTTAATTCAGGCGGTGACGCATATGACATACATGGAGGAAATCCAATTAATCCGTCTGGTGCAACTGCCGATATTTGGCAACGTGTATACTTGCAAATTGGTGTACCCGCAAATTTGATAATCAATAAAGGTATTAAAGACCAAAATTGGGACTATGTTGGTGTTGCCTTTGCTTTAAAAGCTTGGGCTGTACAAGAAGCAACAGACTATTGTGGAGAAATGCCATTTACTGAAGCTTGGAAAGATAAAATTAACTTTCCGTATGACGATCAAGCAACAGTTTACAGAGGTATTGATTCTATGTTAAGAATGGCAGAGTTTTACTTGAGTAGAACTGACGGAACTGTTTCTAATAGTTCTCTAAAAAGAGCTGATATTGTGTATGGTGGAAATAGAAGTAAATGGTTAAAATTTGTTTATGGGTTAATGGCACGTAGATTTCAAAGGTTAACCAATAAAGCAGAGTATAGTGCTGATAGTGTCATTAAATATGTCGATCTTAGTTTCTCTAGTGCTGCAGATAATTTCATTTTTCAAAATACGGCAACAAGAAACGATGACAGTAATCCTTTTGGTTTAGCAAGAAATAATTTTACCAACTATAGACAAGGACGTTACATAACCGAACTTCTTGATGGAACTATATTTTATGGTAATCCTAGTCCTGCCAACAGAGATCCACGTTTATCAAGAATGTTAACAAAATCCTTTGATACTACAACTATATCTAGTTCAACAATGCCTGTTGCAAATGGAGGATACCGTTATTTAATCCCTGCTACTAGTGACCCCAATTCTGGAAATACAACATCTACTTCAGCAGCGTTTAGGCAAAGAGTAAGTACTCTTTATGGGGATAGTATTGTAGTTATCACCAATTTTGTAAACAACTTTTCAGCAAGGGTCGGTAAGTATATTTTTCAAAACAATGCACCGTCTATATTGATGGCTTATCATGAACTGCAATTTATTAAAGCAGAAGCTGCAATGCGTAAAGCAACACCTGATAGAGGTACAGCATATGTTGCCTACCTAAATGGCATAAATGCTCATTTTGATTTTGTTAATTCTTTAAGTAATACTGCATCACCATCAATTTCAGCAATTTCTGGTCAAGAAAGAAGTGCTTATTTAGCAAGTTTAGCTGTAGAACAAAGTCAAGCAAACCTTTCTATTTCTGATATAATTATGCAGAAGTACATCGGTGATTTTGGTTGGAATACTATGGAAGCTTGGTGTGACATGAGAAGGTTTCATTACTTAGATTTAGACCCAACCGATAATAATACTTTGGTTTATAAAAATTTTAGAATTAGCATCGTAAGCGTAAATAATCTAGGTTTCAAATTTGCATATCGATTTAGGCCTACAGGTGTATCAGAAAATGATTGGAATTTAACTGAATTGAGGAGAATCGGAGCTTTAAATCAAGATTATCATACCTATGAAATGTGGTTTAGTCAACCATAGTTAATATATCGTAATTAAATAGTTCAAGATTCTTTTTATCTTAAATTATCAAAAAAAATAAAATGAAAAATAAAAAAATAAATTGTAATTTATCCATTTTGGTGGTGTTGGTTATAATTTTTATTAGCTGCGAAAAAAGTGAGCTTAGACTTACTGAAACATTCTTACCAACGGATCAAGCGTTTGTGAGATTTAATTTGCATTCACCAAACACATTAGGTTCGGTTGCTATCAAAATTAATGATCAAAAAATTAATGGTAATCTTACTTCCCCAATTTCAGGAGTATTTCCAGCTGTGGTAAATACTCCAGAGTATGCGGCAGTTCCAGTAGGTAGTAATTTTAAGCTTTCAATACTTAGAACTGCTTCATTAACCGATTCAGTTTTATTGTTTTCATCTAATTTACAATTAGAAAAAAATAAATTTTATTCTGTATACTTAGCTGATACATTTTCAACTCGTTCTTTGTTTATTTTAGAAGATAATGATGCAAGTCTTGTTGATACAGCCTTTGTTAAACTTCGTTTGGTTAATGCAATGCCGAATACAGCACTAAGTTTCATTGAAATTGATTCATTAAACCCGACTTCCGTAAAAAGAGATACCTTATCAAGAAATATAGCATTTAAATCATCTTCAGGGTTTCTAACCGTTCCTTTAAGAAATCCAACTAATGCACCATTACGATTTAGAATAGTAAGTAGTTCTACAGGGGCTACTGTTGCAAGTTTTAATCCAACTGTTGCATACGCAACAGCTGGAACTTTTTCTGCCGGTAGATCTATGACAATAACGATAAGTGGTTTTTTAGGAGGTACGAGTCCATATAGCCCTAGCTTACAATCTACAATTTATAATAAATAAATAATTAATTTATGAAACCGTCGATATATTTTAAAAGGAATCTTTTTTCTCTTTTCCTTGTGTTGATTTTGATGATTTCTTGTACTAAAAAAGAAACTCCCGTAACTGGTGTTTCTTTAGATGATTATTTAAAGTCACAACAAGATTTAAGTCTATTTTCTCAGTTAGTTGAAAAGGCAGGAGTTAGTATTTATAAAGATGGTGCAGGGCCATTTACATGGTTTGCCCCAACTAACGATGGATTTGCAGCAGCACAGATTTCAGCAGATAGTATTAATAAAATGACTTCTAATTTTGCAAATTATCTGCTAATGTATCATCTAACAAATGGTTCCTTACGAAAAGAATTAGATTTTACAATGGCTTTTAGTATACCTAGAGCTACACAAATTGGCAATACAGCAACAACTCAAGTGCATTTAGGCAGAAATAAAGATAGTATATATGTAAATGGAGCAACAATTGTTAGGTCTGATGTAGTATTAAATAATGGCTTTCTTCATGTAATTAATAAATTTAATACACCTCCTGCCTTTAATGGAAATTTACAAAATATAATTACTAATACAGGTAGGCATTCTTTGTTTATTGCTGCATTACAAAAAGCAGGTCTTTGGACTCAGTTTGGTGGTTCTTCAATCTTCACTATTCTTGCTCCCACCGATGCAGCTATGATTGCCGCTGGTTATCCAAGCACCACAGCAATAAACGCACTTTCTGGTACCGCATTAACTAGTTTAACAAATGTATGTCGGTATCATTATTTTGTAGGTGCAAGATTCTTTTCGAATGATTTTAAAGATGGTAGAAGTCCTTTAACAGCTTTAAATCCTCGTGCCTTTGTAATATCGAATAATGGAACTTTAATTCGAGGAACGAACAACACAACGCCTGGTGGTTTCTCATCAATTAATAATTTAGGTACAAATGGCGTTATTCATTCTATAACCACAGTATTGCTACCATAAGTAAATTAAATTTTAATTTATTTTCATAAGCCATCTTAACGATGGCTTTTTTTTATATTTTGCAGTATAATTTTTTCTAATTTTTCATGATTATATGAAGTACAAGTACATTCCTTTTATCCTTCCTTTCTTTACTTTTCTCTTTATGAAAATAAACAGTGATGACAATATAGTTATTGCCGAAAGGATTGCAAACAACTTACAACATTGGAATAATAATTATCCTCAAGAAAAAGTGTTTTTGCAAATAGATAAAAAACAGTACGTTGCTGGTGATGAAATTTGGTTTAAAGCTTGGTGTACTTTTAATGGTAAACCTTCTTTTTTAAGTAGAATTTTATATATAGATGTGGTGAACAGTAAAGGAGATTTAATTGAAAAAAAAATGCTCCGTTTAGATTCATTGTCTACTGCTAATGGTAGTATTTTACTTGATAAAAAAATAATTAGTGATAATTATAGTATCAATGCTTACACTTTATGGATGCTCAACTTTCCTGATTACGTAACCAGAAAATCATTTTATTTATATGGCACTGATTACATCAAAAAAATAAAAACATCTATTCAACCACAATTTAAAATCAACTTCTTTCCAGAAGGTGGTCAGTTAATAGCAGGTGTAAAAAATAGAGTTGCCTTTTCAATAACTGATCAATTTGGGCAACCCTACAATTTTTCAGGTACAATTAATAGTAATAATACAGCAGCTACTGTACCTTTTGTTGCCACACATAATGGTATGGGTGTTTTTGAAATAGAGCCAACAGAAAAAGAAAAATTTACAGCTTCTTTAAAAATGCCTAACGGTGCTCAGCTTACTTTTCAGCTACCAACCGTTCAATCAGAAGGTGTAAACCTAACTATTCAAAATACAAAGAATCGATTTTTTGCTCTAGCAAATAGAGGTGAAACAAATAAAGAAAAATACAATAAACTGCTATTAGTTGCTCATATAAGCGGACAGTTGGTATACATGGGAGAATTTGATTTTGATGAAGGAAAAGCAGCAGCAGCAATACAAAAGAAAAATTTACCTGCTGGTATTATTCACTTTACTTTATTCGATACAACTGGAAAACCTTTAGCAGAACGAATTGCTTTCTGCGATAATTATTCTATCAAAAAACCAACTATTCAAATTCAAGAAAAAGATTTAAATAAGAGGGGCAAAAACAATATTTCTTTTTTAATAGATAGCGTTAACCAAGCCAATATGAGTGTTTTGGTGAAGAGTGGAATGATTGATGGAACGATTGGACTAGATGAATCAATAGCATCTAAATTTTTATTAACCTCAGACATAAAGGGTAATATTATTAATCCAGGTTATTATTTTACAAATAAAGCAGACAGTACATTACAGAATCTTGATTTATTGTTAATGACACAAGGTTGGAGGAAGTTTAATTGGAACGATGTTGTTGCACAAAAAGAAATGAATCTAAAATATCCGATTGAATCGAATATCAATATTAAGGGTAAGGTTACCAAGAGTGATAGGAAAGAAGTTATTAAAGATGGAAAAGTAAGTTTTATAATTAGGGGAGAAGATAGTACCAAAATTTTAGCCGATGCTTACTTAACCGATAAAGGAGAATTTATTTTAGATTCTTTGAATTTTAGACAAAAAGCAAGTGTTTTTTATGAAGGTCAAAATAATAAAAAAGAGAAATTAATAGTAGATGTGCATATTTATCCCAACTATATTGATACATTAAAAAAATCTTCCTTTACAAGTTTAGAAAATTTAGATACAGCTGATATTAGCAATCGAAACAACTTATTTACGCAAAGTATTTACAATCAGTTAGCTACTGTAGATACGTTGAGTTTTGGCGTAGCTAACTTAGCAGAGGTAACTGTTAGAACAAAAAAATTATCAAAAATAGATTCATTGCAAAAGGAGTATGTTTCTCCAATTTTTGAGTATAGCGACAACACCATCGATTTTTCTCAAGCTAAGGGTATGATAAATATTTGGCAATATCTTCAAATGCAAATTCCTGGGTTTGAAGTAGAACCATTTCAAGGTGGAGCTTCTGCAAGATTTACAAGATTTGATGGAGCCGCTGGAATTTCAGAAGATATTGCAAATGTTGGAGTAGATGGAATTATGTTTATGTTGAATGAAATTCAAGTAGATGCAGTTTTTATAGACAATATTTTACCCGAAGATGTTGCCTTAGTAAAAGTATATAAAGGTAATACAGCTTTTCCTTGGGGTGCTAGCAGAGGAATGATTGCCGTTTATACAAAAAAAGGGGCTAATGTACAAAGTGGTTACAGTAAAGCCTTTTCTAAAATAGATATGCAGGGATATGCTGTTAATAGAGAATTCTTTTCTCCCAACTATCAGAAATATCCTGATTTAAATAAAAATTTAACCGATAAACGCCAAACTCTTTATTGGAATCCTAATTTAAAGAAAGATAAACATGGTAATTATCAAGTTACTTTTTTTAACAATGATATTAGCAAATCTTACAAACTTGTTATTCAAGGTATTGATAAAAATGGACAGCTCATTTTTGCTGAACAAATCATTCAGTAAACTTTCTCTATTCATTCATCTTAGTTTAAACAATACATTTGTTCAGTATTGTAATCTGAAATTTTTTGTTGTGTATGGATGTTAATCAGAATCCTTGGACAATTCTTGACCAAGAAACGGCTTATCAAAATAATTGGATAGAAGTTATTCACCATAATGTACTAAATCCTAGTGGTGGTAAAGGTATTTATGGTAAAGTACATTTTAAAAATAAAGCCATCGGTGTAATTGCAGTTGATGCTGCATTAAATACGTATTTGGTGGGTCAATATCGATTTACCATTAATCAGTTTTGTTGGGAAATTCCAGAAGGAGGCTGTCCACTTGAAGAAGATTCATTAGAAGCAGCCAAAAGAGAATTATTAGAAGAAACAGGATTGAAAGCAAATAAATGGCAAAAAATTGGTGAGGCTTTTTTATCGAATTCTGTTAGTGATGAATTTGCTGAATATTTTTTAGCTACAGACTTATCTCAACATGAAGCAGAACCTGAAGAAACTGAACAAATTTTTCAGAAAAAAGTACCTCTTTCACAATTATTTGAAATGGTAAACAATGGAGAAATCACCGATGCATTAACCATTATTGCAGTTCAGAAACTAGAGCTATTGTTGCTAAAAAAGCAAATTCAGTTTTAGATACAGATTTTTCAAGAGGTTAGTAATCGCTTATACAAGACGGTACAGGATGGTTGTTATCATTATTTCAAACAATTTTCGAAATATTTGATTGCCCATGAAACGCTCTATTTTGTTAATTGCTTTGTTGTTTTCTATTATTTCCAATGTTTTTTCATCAGATTTTTCAGTTTCATTTCTTATACTCAATCACCAGCAAAATCCACTAGGGGTAGATGATGAACATCCACATTTTAGTTGGCAATTATTTTCCTCCAAAAACAGTACATCTCAAATAGCTTATCGAATTTTAGTTGCAAATGATAGTCTTTTACTTCAAAAGAACATTGGTAACATTTGGGATTCGAAAAAGCAAATCTCCCATCAATCAATTCAAATCGAATACAAGGGTTTACCATTACAGTCGGCAAAAAAATACTTTTGGAAAGTAATTGTGTGGAACAATTGGCAACAACAATCTGAAAGCAATATTGCTTTTTGGCAAATGGGTTTACTGAAAGAAAATGATTGGAAGAAAGCTAAATGGATTGCCTACGAAAATTTACCAGATAGCAACATTATTGTTCCACATGTTCATCAAAGTGGTAAAAAAGCTTGGGGTAAACGAAAAAATATTTTGCCACTTTTTAGAACACAATTTCTTGTTCATAAAACCATTAAAAGTGTAACTGCATTTATATCAGGATTGGGACACTTCGAGTTGTTTATAAACGGAGAAAAAATTGGCAATCATTTTTTAGATCCAGGATGGACGAATTATGCCAAACAAGCCTTGTACGTTACGTTTGATGTTACACAACAACTACAAAAAAGAATGAATGCAATTGGAGTAATGCTAGGTAATGGATTCTATTATATTCCAAGTGAACGGTATAGAAAAATGACTGGTGCCTTTGGTAATCCAAAATTGATTTGTAGAATTTTAGTAGAATATACTGATGGAACAGAAGACAATATCGTTTCCAATGAACAATGGAAAACTGCTGCTTCACCCATACTTTTTAGTAGCATTTTTGGCGGAGAAGATTATGATGCTACACTAGAAGAAAGAGGGTGGGATACAAACGCATTTAATGATACACATTGGAAACAAGTTGTTACTGCTAGTCCACATTCACTTAGTGCACAAACGGCTGAACCTTTAAAGGTGATGCAAGTATTTGTTCCTACAAAAATTACTAAAATTAAGCCACTAGTTTGGGTGTATGATATGGCTCAGAATATGTCAGGAATTCCATTTATTCAAGTAAAAGGGAAAAGGGGAGATACTGTAAAAATTATTCCAGGCGAATTGTTGCAACCAGATGGAACTGTACAACAGAAAGCAACAGGAGGTCCACACTTTTATCATTATATTTTGAAAGGCGATGGTATAGAAACTTGGCAGCCAAAGTTTACTTATTATGGTTTTCGTTACATTCAAGTTGAAAATGTAACCGACCTGTCTGAAAAAGATACGGTTCAATCTACACAATTACTGGCTATAAAAGCATTACATACAAGTAATTCTGCTGCAAGAATTGGACAATTTAATTGCTCAAATTCCTTATTTAATCATACTGAAAAACTAATTGATTGGTCAATTAAAAGTAATATGGCAAGCGTTTTTACAGATTGTCCACATAGAGAAAAATTAGGATGGCTAGAGCAAACGCATTTAATGGGTAACTCTGTAAAATATACTTACAATGTAGCATCGCTGAATCAAAAAGTAGTCAACGATATGAAGTTGGCACAAACAAAAGATGGTTTAATACCTGAAATTGCACCAGAATTTGTTCAATTTACAGAACCATTTAGAGATTCGCCAGAATGGGGTAGTGCAAGTATTATTTTACCATGGTACTTATATAAATGGTATGGCAATAAAAAATTATTGGCTAATAGTTTTGCCATGATGCATGCATACATGCAATATTTACAAACAAAAGATAGCAATTATATTCTCAAACAAGGATTAGGAGATTGGTTTGATTTGGGACCAGAAAAACTTGGAGCATCACAGCTTACACCAAAAGGGTTAACGGCAACAGCTATTTATTATTACAATGCTTGTATTATGCAAAAAGTGTCGCATTTAATAGGTAATGCCGAACTAGCAAGCACATATCAAAAATTGGCGGTATCAATTTATCAATCATTTAATGCAGCGTTCTTTAATCCAATTACGAAGCAATATGGCACTGGAAGTCAAACCTCCAATGCAATGGCTTTATACATGCAATTGGTTCCTGAAAAACTCAGAAAAGATGTTTTAAACAATTTGATTCAAGATATAGAACAAAGAAAAAATGCTTTAACAGCTGGAGATATTGGTTATAGATATGTTTTAAAAGTGTTGCATGAAGCAAATAGGAGTGATGTTATTTTTGCAATGAACAATCAAACAGATATGCCAGGATATGGCTATCAATTAGCAAAAGGTGCAACAGCACTTACTGAAAGTTGGCAAGCTTTACCCAATGTTTCGAATAATCATTTTATGTTGGGGCATTTATTAGAATGGTTTTACGAAGGCGTTGCAGGCATTCAACAAGAAGCCAATAGCATAGCTTACAAAAAAATTATTATTAGGCCTGAAGTAGTAGGAGATTTAACTCATGCAAAGGCAAGTTTTATTTCTCCTTATGGAATAATTAGTAGTGACTGGAAAAAAGAAAAAAATCGTTTTGTGTTAAATGTGCAAATTCCTGTAAATACCACAGCTACTATTTATTTACCTTATCAACAAAAAAATACCATTTTGCAAAATGGCAAAATGGTAACAACTTTTCAGAAAAACTTACAACAACAACATGCAGTTATTAAAGTAGCTTCAGGAAAATATCAATTTGTGGTTCAGTAAAATCAAATAAAGTAAATGTTTAACGTTTATAAATCGTTGAATTATTTAAGGAGATATCGCTTTATTTCTTTTTGAGTATCTCTTGCTTTTATGGTTTCTCTCTTGTCGTGTAATTTTTTTCCTCTACCAACACCAATTTCAACTTTCACCAAGTTTTCTTTTGTAAAAAATACCTTTAAAGGAACAATGGTGTATCCTCTTTCTTTTAAAATAGCTTCTAACTTTTTAAGTTCTTTTTTGGTGAGCAATAATTTGCGGTCATGTACAGCTATGTGATTGTTTGAAGTACCTAATTTATATTCGGCAATATACATGCCTCTTAACCAAAGTTCATGATTATCGAAAAGGCAGAAAGCATCGTTAAAACTCACCTTTCCATCTCTAATGCTTTTAACTTCTGTACCTAACAAGGCAATACCTGCAACATATTTATTCTCTATGGCATAGTTAAAATACGCTTGTCTATTGTTCATTTCTTTTGCCATAATCTCTCAAAATGCTACGTACTCAATTCAATAAAAAAATGATACTAATTTTTAAAAAGCTGTATTAATATGGCCAGTTTATCTTTTAGTGTTTTTCGGTCAACAATAAAATCTAAGAAACCATGTTCTACCAAAAATTCACTTCTTTGAAATCCTTCTGGCAAATCTTTTTTAATGGTTTCTTTAATTACACGTGGACCTGCAAAACCAATTAGAGCACCTGGTTCTGCAAAATTTAAATCGCCTAACATGCCAAAACTTGCAGAAATACCACCAAAAGTAGGATCAGTTAATAATGAGAAATAAGGAAGTTTAGCATCGGCAAGTTGAGATAATTTACCGCTTGTTTTTGCTAACTGCATTAAGCTAAAAGCACTTTCCATCATTCTTGCACCACCACTTTTACTGATAACTAAATAAGGTAATTGATGTTGTAAACAATAGTCTACTGCTCTACTAAATTTTTCACCCATTACGCTACCAAGGCTTCCTCCAATAAATTCAAAATCCATACAAGCTACCACCAACTCTTCGCCATTTACCTTCCCAACTGCAACTCTCATACTATCCTTTAGGTCGGTTTTTGAATGAATTTCATCTAACCTTTTTTGATAGTTTTTTAGATCGGTAAAGTTTAAAAAGTCTTTACTAATTATATTGTCAAATAGTTCGGTATATTGTTGTTCATCAAAAATAATGTCGTAATATTCTTCGCTGCCAATTCTATGGTGATAATTACACTTGGTGCATACGTACAAATTTTCTTTTAAATCTGTAGTAGTAGATATAAAATTACATTCAGGGCACTTATTCCATAAACCTTCAGGGGTTTCTTTTTTATCGGCTGTAGATGTTAAAATTCCTTTTTTTCTACGTTTAAACCAACTTCTTCTTCCACTTTCTTCATGTTGTACTTCTTCTTCTCCAGTTAAATTATGCTCAATATCTTCTGTACTTTCTTTTTTCATATACAAAATAGACTTTTGGGTGGACAAAGATAGCGATATTTTGCTTTTGCACTAAAGGCAACTATTGCTATTCGTTTTTTGCATATTACAAATGCAATTCACTATGATAATAAAAATATATTATATTTTACTGAATTGCAATCTCATCAATAAATAACCAAGCAGGGTTACCTCCACCCACATTTTCCTTTGGTATTTTACCATAATTTTTAACTACAATTCTCACATATCGATAAGTTGATTTAGGAAATTCTCCAATTATTTTGCCTCCTAATTTCTGAAAAATAACATCTTTCGTTAAATCTTCTTGATATAATTGCTGGAAATTAATACCATCGATTGAAGCGGAAATAATTACCTCTGAGGCTGGATAAATCCAACTTTGTTTGCGTTCAAAATTGTACATCACCACCTTTGAAATGGTATCTATTTTTCCCAAATCAATGGTTGCTTCTAGGTCTTTTCCATTCCAGCCAACCCATTCTACCGACGGAAATTTTTCTTCTGCTGTAATGCCATTTACTAAACCAAAAATACCGCCATTACCAGGATAACTACTTGATGGCTGATGTGTTACCGTAATTTTTTTACCAGTAGCTTTATTTACTTCAAAATATTTGTAATTCCATTTTAAAGGTTTGCCATCTACCATAACACTACTTGCTGCTGTAGTATAATTGGTAATTAAAATAGGCTTTGTGTATGGTTGTGCAGGTGCACTAAATCCATCGCCTCTAATTGAATAGTAAATACTTGCTTTTGGATTGTTGGTTGCTAATTTCCAAAGAATACCATTGTTTTCTTTTGTGGGTAAAATGCTATCAGTAACATCATAATATGCTTTGCTGTAATTTACTTTCCATAATTGATAACGCTTAAACTGTTGCATGAGTTTTTCTTGAAACTGCATCCAATTTTTATTTTCTGGTTGTGTCCATAAAGCTTCGCTTAGAGCTGATATTCTAGGGAAAATCATGTATTCTAATTTCGAAGTATTGGTAATATATTCTGTCCAAACATTGCCTTGTGCACCTACAATTAAAGTTGCTTGCTGAGTAGTTAACCCATTTGGAATTGGATTATATGCATACACTTTTTCAACGGGTAAATAGCTGCCAATAGTAACAGAATCTTCGTTTCTAGTTTGGCTATGATCGAAGTAGCAATGACTACCTGGTGTCATAATTGCTTGGTGTTGCTGCTGTACCGCTTCAATTCCGCCTTTTTCGCCACGCCAACTCATTACTGTTGCATTAGGTGCCAATCCTCCCTCTAAAATTTCATCCCATCCAATTATTTTTTTGCCATTGCTATTTACAAATTTTTCTACACGTTGTATAAAATAGCTTTGTAATCCATGTTCATCTTTCAAGTTTTTTTCTTTGATTAATTTTTGACAAAATTTTGATTTTTTCCAAGCTTCTTTGGGGCATTCATCTCCACCAATGTGGATGTAATTACTTGGAAAAAGTTGCATTACTTCGGTTAAAACATCTTGTATAAAGCCAAATGTAAATTCTGATGGACAAAATACATCTTCAAAAATGCCCCAAGTTTGTTGCACTTGCTTACCTTTTTCGCTGCCAAACCAAGCTACATTTTCAGGATGTTTAGTATCTTCTTTAGGAAAACAACTCAATTCAGGATATGCAGCAATAGCAGCAGATGCATGGCCTGGCATTTCTATTTCTGGAATAATGGTAA
>Ga0114938_1000730_pt1 | contig 24022 bp, 22 predicted proteins | sample AshMeaBigSpring_FD_88675 | JGI IMG/M metagenome (GOLD analysis project Ga0114938, IMG submission 88675) | Groundwater microbial communities from Big Spring, Nevada to study Microbial Dark Matter (Phase II) - Ash Meadows Big Spring | ecosystem: Environmental > Aquatic > Deep subsurface >...
CCTTACTTTTGATTATGATATACATTTATTTGATGATTTTATGGTGACTGTAAATGGTATGGTGTATGGTCCATATCTCTATACGAGTATGAGCGGGTCACAGACGGTCGTCATTCCTGACTTAGTAGCTAATAATGAGACAGATGTATATGTAGAGATCACAGAAACATATACTGACCCATTGAATATTTATATCGTTATGTATAACCCATCCCTTGATTACAATTTGAGCTCTATCATTGGTGCAGCAGACCAATGTGATGAATTTATTGTAATACAGAATACAGGCACGGCCATAGTAGATATGAGCGGATATACAGTATATGATCAGTCAGGATATGATGCTGGCAGTCCATTGCATACTTTTGCATTAGGTACCACTATAGCACCAGGCGAAGGGATAGTATTATTTACAGGTACAACTCCAGTGGTGCCTTTTCCATTACCTTTTGCAGCTACATTTGTAAGTATGAGTAGCAGTCCTAGTTGTAGTATCGGTGCGTGGGATGATACTGGAGACAATATATATTTATTTAACAATACCGGGTTGCCAGCAGATATCACATCATATACCGCTGATATCACAGGAGTAGATACCATAGTAGTAGCTCCACTTACTTGTTATGTAAGTGCTACATATAATGAGCCTATATGCGGTGCTGTAGGTAATATTAGTGGTTTTGTATTCTTAGATAATGACGAATCTGCTACATATAATGCTGGGGATGAATTATCTGATAACATGACTATAAATTTATTAGATGCTTCGGGTACTATAATAGCAACAACAGTTACAGATGCGGCAGGCAATTATTCATTTATTGGATTAGCCCCTGGCGACTATATTATAGAATTTATTTACACTGCTGGAGTTATAATTCCTACTACACCGACTACTATTACAGTAACAGTAATAGCGGGCACTACGGTTACAAATAATGATTTTGGGCATACCCTATTATCAAATGTAGTTTCTTTATTACATTTTGATGCGGCACTATTAAATCAAAATAATGTGCTACTTACATGGATTACGGGAACTGAAATTGATAATGATTATTTTGAAGTAGAGCAAAGTATAGATGCAATGACATATAGAACTATAGCAACGCTTGATGGTGCCGGTAATAGTGCTACAGCAAAAACGTATAATTATATTCACTACGATGCACCTGAAGGAATAAACTATTACCGGATCAAAATGGTAGACTTTTATGGTGTTGTTACTTATTCTAATATTGATGCTGTGCATATCAGATCATTTACTTCTACTACAATATATCCTAATCCCACTAACGATATAGTGACATTACAATTTCATATAGAAAACTCACGTGATTTTGCTATACTAGATGCACAAGGGAAGCGCATAAAAAACTTTAGCTCTACTTCTATGAGTATATCAATCAATATAAGTGATTTAGCTTGTGGTACATATTTTATCAAAGTCAATGATGCCATGGGAATAGAATATTATAAAGTAGTAAAACAATAAAATAATATACAACTAACTAATTATAAGTATATATGCGATAAGTAACAATATTTCCTTTCTCATTTTTCCTTAATTTAAAAATAAAAAACATTTTAATTCATTGATTTTCATTAGTATTAGTTTTTTTTAATCTAATAATAAAAAGGAAATGAAATATTGATAATAAGTTTGTTAAGGATTATAACCATGTATCAAATAAAATAGAATGAAGTAAAATAAAATTCGTATGGCATTAGATATATTACTCGGGTTGCAATGGGGGGATGAAGGCAAAGGTAAAATAGTCGATTACTTAGCACCACAATATCATATCATAGTAAGGTTTCAAGGCGGTCCCAATGCTGGGCATACAATTGTATTTGGTGGCAAAAAATATGTTTTGCATACTATCCCATCTGGGATATACCACAAGCATCTGATAAATGTAATTGGCAACGGAGTAGTAATAGATGCTGCTATTTTACATCAAGAGTGTCTTACAGTAGAGAATAATGGTGTCAATCTCAAAAAGCAATTATACTTATCAAAAAAAGCTCATTTTATTTTACCTACTCATCGCTTATTGGATAGAGTATCCGAAGTCAAAAGAGGAAGCAGTAAAATAGGTAGTACACTCAAAGGAATAAGCCCTGCATATATAGATAAGATAGGTCGCAATGGCCTGCGTATAGGAGATATGCACCATCCTGATTTTTTGAAAAAATATAAAATATTAAAAGAAAAACACTTAGCCTTGGCAGCATCGGTATCTGTAGATTTTGATTTGGAAGCAGAAGAAAAAAAATGGATGGAAGGGATTGCTTATCTCAAACAACTTACAACTATAGATAGTGAGTACTGGCTCAATCAGCAGTTGTTAGAAGGGAAAATTATTTTAGCCGAAGGGGCTCAGGGTACTATGCTAGACATAGACTTCGGTACATATCCCTATGTAACATCATCTAATACGATAAGTGCAGGAGTAAGCTCTGGTACAGGCATAGCAGCTAATAAAATAAGACGTGTCATAGGCATAAGCAAAGCATACTGCACTAGAGTCGGTAGTGGTCCTTTTCCTACAGAGCTCGATGATGATATAGGGGAGCAGTTGCGCAAAGAAGGCAATGAATATGGTAGCACAACAGGTCGACCACGTCGTTGTGGATGGATGGATATGATTGCACTCAAATATGCTTGTATGATCAATGGGGTCACTCATCTTGTAATAACTAAAACTGACGTACTCAATAATTTTGATACTATAAAAATTGGAGTTGGCTATATTCAAAATGATAAGGAATTTAATTATTTGCCTTATGATATTGTCACAGATGCTGCCACACCTATATACAAAGAATATAAAGGGTGGAATCGCAGCCTAATAAATTGTAATAGTTTTGATCAATTACCCCTAGAACTCAATATATTTTTATCCATTATTGAAAAAGAATTAGAAGTGCCGATACTCGCCGTGAGCACGGGAATGGAGCGAGAACAGTTAATAATGAAAGAATGGTAAGGCAGACATATTCCCATCCTTTTCTCGAAATAGAATATGTCAAGGAATGTTTGTTACACTTTTCGCAACTATTTACACACTCGGTTATATTAGATAATAATAAAAATAAACATCATTTATACCAGAGAGAAGAATATATGTGCGCATGCGGTATGGCAAGTAGTTTTCCATCAGATGGAACTCATGATCTACGAAAAATATATAATTTTCATCAAGTACAAAAGGATTGGTTATTTGGACATATAAGTTATAATTACAAAAGTCAATTGGGGTACGGCAGGGTTAATAAAATTCCGAAAATTGACTTTGGAGAATTGTTTTTTTGGCAACCACTTTATGTATTTGTTATTAACGAAAAAAACATAGATTTACATTCTTTACATCCTATATCTGATGACTTTTGGAAAAAAATATTTAAAAAAAATGATACAGCTTTATGTAGTTCAACACAGATATTGTCACCGCTAAAATTAGCGATTACAAAGGAAAAATATATTGAAAACATTATCGCATTACAAGAGAAAATTAAACAAGGTGATTTTTATGAAATTAATTATTGTATCTATCAATCAGGAATAATAGCTTGTGATCCGATACAAATATTTAAGCAATTAAATACAAAGAATGAAGCTCCCTTTAGTGTGTTTTATAAATATAATAACCAATATGCCTTGTGTACAAGTCCAGAACGGTTTCTTAGCAAACAAGAACACCTGCTCATATCACAACCAATTAAAGGGACCAGACGCAGGGGTATAGACACAGAGGATGATCTTATACAACGCATGACTCTCGAACGTGATGAAAAAGAGCGATCCGAAAATGTGATGATTGTAGACCTAGTACGCAATGATCTAGCGCATGTTTGTGAGGCGGGTACAATAAAAGTAGATGAATTAATGGGCATACATACCTATAAGCAAGTACACCAGATGATAAGTAGTATAACGGGCACTATAAAAGATAATAATAATTGGTGTGATGCAATAAATGCTTGTTTTCCAATGGGAAGTATGACTGGCGCACCCAAGAAAATAGTATGTGAGCAAATAGATGAAATCGAAGGATGGAACAGAGGATTATTCTCTGGCAGCATTGGTTATATACATCCAAACGGGAATTTTGATTTTAATGTAATGATACGTACCTTATTTTATAATGGGGATACTAATACCATATTTATACCTACGGGTAGTGCTATCACTTATCTGTCCGATGCAGAAGAAGAGTGGCAAGAGTGTTTGCTCAAAGCAGCATCCATTAAAGATGTGATTAATCCAGCATATTAGCTCTTCAAGTTTTTTTGCTGACTAGAAATACACCTGTGAAAATAAGTAAGGCAGCAATCAATTTATTTATACTAAGCTCTTCATGAAAAAAGTAAATAGCTATTACTGTAGCAATAATAGGTTGCAAATAAATATATGATCCTACCACAGAGGGGGCGGAGTATTGTAAAGCTATACTATTAAATAAGTATGCAAAAAAAGTAGCCCCTAAAATAACCGATGCTAATGCCCACCATAACTTGGGTGTAAACACTCCCCACGATACAGCTAAGACTTGCTGCCACCCCAATGCCAAAACTATCGGAAATGCTAATGCAAATAAAATGGTAACAACCGTAAGAGGATTATATTTATCTAATAAGGGCTTGGAAATAGTCAAATATAAGGCATAAGAGGTAGCATTTAGAAAAATACAAATATCGCCTAGTAAAGTATTAGTGCCTCTACCCATTGATTTGCCCAAAACCATAAGGATGAAAGCCCCAGTGAAAGCAATTATGATACCAAAAACTTTATAAATAGAAATTTTATCGCTCTGAAAAAGACAAGAAATAATATAAACTAATACCGGTGTTGTGATCATTATCAATGCTGCATGAATAGGTGTAGTCATTGATAACCCTAAAAAAAACAAACTTTGATTAAGCACAACGCCAAAAACACTTGAGAGAAAAAATAATTTCATATCGGCAATTGATATTTTTGCTTGTATAAAAACAAAACAAAACAATGCAAATAATAGCCCAGATATACCTACTCTCAATACTATAAATCCTTGTGGTCCTATATAGTGAGGCATCAAATACTTCGCTGCAGTATAATTTATTCCGTAAAAAAAATTGGCCATAAATAACAGAAGATGTACTTTGATTTGTATCTTCATGATTTATGCTCCTCGCCTGACATAAATAAATATTCGACTAATAAAATAAGAATTACTGAAAACAAACTACTCATAAGCACTCTAATAATAAACTCAAGTAAATGAAAACCACCTATAGAATCTATAAAAAACAACACGAAATGATGTATGAAGATAGCTATGCTTATATATGAGATAAAAAAGCGAAATCCTAAGAATTTGAGATTAGGAGAAATGACATGTTCAAATTGATTGTGAGATGAAAACATTGCAATAATAGCAGGGCGTATAAATGCCATCAATACACAGGCTGCAGCATGGATACCATAGTTGTATGTAAATAGCTCTATGGTGAGACCCATTCCAAAAGCAAATAATAATAAGACCCAATGTGGAATACGAAAGGGCAATAATAATATAAATAATGGATATACATAAGGATTGATCCATCCATGTAGATTGATTTTATTTAAAACTAAAACTTGCAAGAGTACAAGACCTATTGCTCTGAAAATATTGGGGATGAGTATGCGGCTATTCACTTTGTTTATTCTTTTTCTCTAGTTCTTGTTGCTCCAGCTGCATTTTATTTTTAATCACATATACATATCGGAGTGATTCAAAATGAGTAGATAGCATGACTGTCACCTCAGCAAAATCATTGCCTGCAAATGATTTTGCTACTACACCTATTGGGATATTATTGGCCCATCTATCGGACCCCTTGGTAACCAAAGAATCTCCCACTTGCATAAAATTTAAATAACTTTTTGGCAATTCTTTTATTATAGCATATTTATAATCCTCTCCATCCCATACTATATTACAATTTACTCCATTGAATTTGTTAATAGCAGATATACGAAAGTCCTCATGCAATATAGAAATTATAGTAGAAAAATTTTCGGACACATTATATATAAGACCTACTACACCTTCGTTGCTAATTACACTCATACCATTTATGATACCATGACTAGAACCTTTATTGATAGTGATATAATTATTTTTCATATGAATGGTACTATTAACTACTTTGGCTGCTATAAATTCATATTTAGGACGTCGTTCTATTATATACATCGTATCTCTATCAGGTAACGTATCGTTAATTTTATATTTTTTTCTAATAGTATCAACTACAGTATAAGTCAATCCCTCTATATCAAATTTTTGATCCTGTGCATGGATTATAGGATTTACTATTTCTTCGCCCTCTAATTGCTGGCGTAGTCGAGCATTTTCGTTTGCGAGTCTTTGATTTTCATCACGCAATGTAAAAAATTCTGTAACCCAATTATATGCTACATATACTTTTCCAGTGATTTCGGTGCCTTTCTGCACATATAGCGATCGTTGATACCAATTATGCTTAACAATAAGGATAATGCATATAGTTTCTAATATAAGAAATAGAAATACGGAATTATATTTTCCTAGAAAGAGTAATAAACTTCTCACGTTTATTTCATCAAGAATGGATACTTATGCAAATTTTTCAAAGCAATACCTGTACCCCTTACTACAGCACGCAAAGGGTCATCAGCTACATGAACCGATAATTTAGTCTTCATAGCAATTCGCTTATCAAGTCCTCGTAATAAAGCTCCACCCCCTGTAAGATGTAATCCTGTACGTAATATATCTGCTGATAACTCGGGAGGCGTGGTCTCTAATGCTTTCAGTATCGCTTGTTCTATTTTAGAGATAGACTTATCTAGCGAATGTGCTATTTCGGAATATGTTACTACTATTTGCTTTGGTACACCAGTCATTAGATCTCTTCCATTGACAGGGTAATTATCCGGTGCAGCCTCCAATTCGGTAAGAGCAGAACCCACATTGATTTTAATTGCTTCTGCTGTGCGTTCGCCAATGAGCATATTATGTTGGCGTCGCATATAATCCATAATTTCAGCAGTAAATTCATCTCCTGCTATTCTTATACTCTGATCACAAACGATGCCACAGAGAGCAATTATAGCTATCTCGGTGGTGCCTCCGCCTATATCTATAATCATATTGCCTACCGGCTCTTCTACATCTATCCCTATACCTAATGCAGCTGCCATAGGCTCATGGATAAGGTAGCGTTCTTTAGCATTTGCTTGTTCGGCGGCTTCGAATACGGCTCTTTTTTCTACCTCAGTGATACCAGAGGGGATACAAATAACCATACGATAAGAGGGTTGAAAAAACTTTGGTTTGGGATAGATCATTTTGATCATTTCTTGTATCATACTATCCGCTGCATCAAAGTTGGCTATAACTCCGTCTTTGAGGGGTCTTATTGTTTTGATATTTTCATGTGTTTTTTCATGCATTTGCATAGCACGACGACCGATTGCTATTGTTTTATTAGTTTTTTGATCTATTGCTACTATAGATGGTTCATCTACTACTACTTTGCCATCATGGATAATAAGTGTATTTGCCGTGCCCAGGTCTATGGCAATGTCATGTGTTAAGAAACTAAATAGCCCCATTTTTTATGTATATAAATTTAATAGTGTTGTAACTGTATAAGAGTTGTACAAAAGTAGAGTTAATTTAAGTTTTAAAAAAAATATATAATTATTTTTATTATAAATATTCTTTCAAATTAATTTATCCTTCCACATTTTCTTTTACTTCTGTATTGATATAATTAATAAGCCATTCCGATGTCACAGACTTGGGCCGCTCTATACCATGCCCTAATACCCTATCCCATATTAGGCTAGCCATAACACCTAGTGCTCGAGACACTCCAAATAAAACGGTATAAAAATCAGATTCTTTCAACCCAAAATGCATTAATAAAGCGCCGGAATGAGCATCTACATTAGGCCATGGATTTTTTACTTTTCCTGTTTCACTTAGCACTTTATGGGCTATATCAAATACTTTCCATACTAGGTTGCACATAGGATCTTCAGGCATATTCTGCTTGGCAAACTCCATCTGAGCTGTAAAGCGAGGGTCGGTTATTCGTAATACTGCATGTCCATAGCCCGGCACAACTTTACCCATAGCTAATGTTTTGTGTATGTATTCTTTAACCTGATCTGTAGTGGGATTGTTTACACCTAGCTCCAATTGCATTTCTTCTAACCATCTCACTACTTCTTGATTTGCCAACCCATGCAAAGGACCAGCAAGACCATTCATGCCACTAGCAAAGGATAGATAAGGGTCGCTCAAAGCACTACCTACTAAGTGTGTAGTATGGGCAGAGACATTGCCACCTTCATGGTCAGCATGGATAGAAAGATATAAACGCATTAACTCTTGAAATCCAGTATCATCAAATCCTAGCATGTGCGCAAAATTAGCCGCCCAATCTAATTTTGGGTCAGGTTCAATATGATGATTATTATGGTAAACTCTACGATATATATAAGCTGCTATACGAGGAATACGAGCGATGAGATTCATTGCATCTTCATACGTAGCATCCCAATACACTTTTTTACTCATTCCTTCACGGTAGTTTTTTGCAAATTGTGATAAAGTTTGTAAAGCCATGATGCCTATACTGAATTGTGTCATAGGATGCGTATTGATAGGCAAATCATCAAGTACATCAAATACATGCCTTGGCACAATAGCTCTTCGAGCCCAATTATTACTTACGGTGTATGCATCATCTTGTGTAGGCATCTCTCCAGTAAGCATAAGATAAAAAATGCCCTCCGGCAATGGTTGATTAGCCCCGTATGCTTTGGGTAGGAGTTGTTGCAATTCTGGAATACTATATCCTCTAATTCGAATCCCTTCATTAGCATCTAATAGAGAGGTCTCTGTGACCAATCCGATGATACCTCTCATGCCACCATATACTTGAGCTATAGTATATTGTCCTATTACCGTATCTCCTTTTTCTTTTATAAAAGTTTTTACTTTTTCGGAATAAGGCTGTGCGATACTGATAAATTTTTCTTTAATACTGTCCATGATGGCTACTAATAATTATTATAAAGTCTTTCAAAAAAATAATTAAACTGGCAAATTTACACAAAAGTAGCTTGCATTGCAAATATGTATAATATAAAAGCATGTTATATTTAATATTCTAAAATTATAACTTTTGTAGCTCTCATAGTTTATAATTTTTTTATTTATATATACTCTCCGTTTAAAATAACTTAATTAACTATATTTTTGTATGATGAAATATATTTTTTTATTAATTCTTATTATTAATGCTATTCACAGCAAAGGACAAAAAGTATGGACTCTGGATCAATGTATTGCTTATGCAAAAGAAAATAATTTACAATTAAAACAAGCCACTCTTAGTCTTGATCTTCTTAAAGAGAGTATTAAGTCCAACCGCCTAGAGAGATTACCTAACTTAAATGGACAGATAGGATTTGGTGTCAATTTTGGGCGCACTGTAGATCCTACTACTTATCAATTCACTACATTAAATGTAAATACAAGCCAATTAGGATTGAGTAGTAATATCAATATTTATAACGGGGGGCGCAATAAATTGATAGCAAAACAATTGCAAACCGAAATGCAAGCATCTAATTATGATGTAGAGAAAACATTTAATGATATATGTCTCAGCATAGTTTCTAGCTATTTGCAAGTATTATTAGCTCAAGAGCAAGTTGCTATAGCAGAGAGATACCTCTCTCTTACTCAAAAGCAACTACAACAAAGCCAAAAGCTATATGATGCTGGAACTATACCTGAGAGCAATCTAGTAGAGGCAGAAGCCCAAATAGCATCCGCTGAATATACAAAAGTAATTGCACTTAATTTGGTAAGTACTGCTATGAGTAATTTGAAATTGATTTTAGATTTACCAGTGACCACATTTTTTGACGTAGTAGCCCCTACCGGTTTAGACCCAGAACAATTACCTATACTATACCAAGCTAATCAAATATACGAAACTGCTATATTATCACAAGCTAGTATTAAAGCCCAAGACTTAAGGGTGAAAAGTGCTGAACAAAATATAGCTATCGCCAAGAGTGCACTATATCCTAGCTTGAATGCTTATGGCAGCATGAATACAAATATGTCTAGTGTCGCCAAAAGGGTCAAATCCATTACCTATAGTGACCAAACAATAGGGTATATATTAGATACTATACCTATAACTATGCCCATAGGCAATGCTATACTTGAAAGAACCCCCTTCAATAACCAATTTAACGATAATCTTAATCAGAGTTTAGGTATATCATTCAATATTCCTTTATTTAATGCTGGTCAGACTCGTAGAGCAATAGATAAAGCACGCATAGCTTATAAGCAACAATTACTATTGTCACAGATCAATAAGCAGCAGCTACTTCGAGACATAGAGCAAGCCTATGCCGATGCTAATGCTGCTTTCAAAAAATATGAAGCAGCCCAGAAAAAGGTAAAAGCCGTCAACAAATCATTTGGATATACACAAGCTAAAGCCAAGGAGGGAATGATAAACAATATAGAATATACTACAATGCAGAATAATGTAATACAAGCAGAGAGTGAATTATTACAAGCTAAATATGAATACGTATTTAAAGTAAAAATTCTTGATTTCTATGCCGGCAGAAAACTGCAACTATAAATTATTAATAACCTATATTCAAATAATTGATTAAATGAAAAGAAATGTAAATTGGAAATGGATCTTTGGGCTAGGCCTTTTAATTTTAATTTTAGTTTTAGTGTTTTCACTACTCAATAAAAAAAGTAAAGGGGTACGTGTAGCCATAGAGTCAGTTACTGAACGATCCATCACAGAAGTGGTAAATACTAATGGTAAAATATATCCACAACAAGAAGTAAAAATAAGTGCAGATGCCTCTGGTGAAGTTATAGACTTATTAGTAAAAGAAGGAGATACTGTAAAAGCAGGTCAAATATTATTACGTATCCAACCTGAGCTATACGAAGGTGCTGTAGATCAAGCGGCAGCTGCTGTTAATATTTCCAACTCCAATCTCGGTAGTAGCCGAGCTGAAATAAAAAGACTCGAAATACAACAACAGCAAGCTCAAACAGCCTTTGACCGCTCCAAAAGGCTCTATGATCAAGGCGTGATTGCCAAAGTAGATTTTGAAAATGCAAAATCAACATATGAATCCGCTGTTGCAGCTATATCTGCAGCCATACAAAATAGTGCCACAGCAAAGTATAATGTACAAAGCAGCCAGGCAGGGTTCAAACAAGCTAAAACCAATCTAAATAAAACTACTATTTATGCTCCTATGTCAGGTGTCGTGTCCAAATTGAATGTAGAAAAAGGAGAAAGGGTATTAGGCACCATACAGATGGCAGGTACCGAAATAATGCGTATTGCTAATTTTGGAGGATTTGAAGCAAAAGTTACTGTAGGAGAAAATGATGTAATGCGTGTACACCTTGGTGATACAGCTATAGTAGAAGTAGATGCATATCCAGATCGTAAATTTAAAGGAGTAGTAAGTGAGATTGCTAATAGCTCGTTGATTACATTGGCTGACGCTACTAGCAGCAGCACTAATACAGCATCCAATTATGAGTTGAAAATCAAATTGTTGTCAATAAGTTATCTAGATATTATTGAAAATAACCCTTTACCTTTTCGACCAGGTATGAGTTGTAGTGCTGGAATACATACTAAAACTATAAGCAATGCCTTATCTATACCTATACAATCAGTCACTACAAGAGAGGAAATTACTGATAGCCTTAGCGATACAAATGATGACCAATATAAAGAAATGGTCTTTGTAGTACGTGATGATAAATGTTACCTAGTATCTGTAGAAACAGGAATACAGAATACAAAATATATAGAAATAACCAAAGGGCTAAAACTAGGGGATAAAGTAATAAGTGCACCCTATTCTGCGATCTCCAAAACGCTAAATGATAGTAGCCAAATAGAAATAGTAGATAAAAAAGAATTATTTGAGCAAAAAAAATAACTCAATTTTTTGAAGCATAAAAATACCCTTATAATACCATAACTTTATTAACTCATAATATAGGATTGTAATTGTAGTATATTACTTAATTCTAAAATACAAGGAAATCAGCCTTATCCTAAAAAAGGATATTTATATTCTGTAGCAGGTACAAAAGTCTCTTTGATGGTACGTGTACTCACCCAACGCAATAAGTTGAGATAAGATCCGGCTTTATCATTGGTGCCACTAGCTCGCCCTCCACCGAAGGGTTGTTGGCCTACCACAGCTCCTGTAGGCTTATCATTGATATATAAATTTCCTGCTGCATGGCGTAATTTATCCATAGCCAACTCAAGCGCATATCGATCCTGAGAGAATACAGCACCAGTAAGAGCGTATGCAGAGGTATTATTTACAATATCTAGTGTGCTTGCCCAGTCTTGAGGTTCATATACATACACTGTGAGTACTGGACCAAATATCTCTTCACACATAGTTACATAATGAGGATCAGTAGTGAGTATTACAGTAGGCTCTATAAAGTACCCCTTTTCTTTACTATAGCCGCCGCCAATAATGACCTCAGCATTAGTGGTTTTTTTTACCCGCTCTATATAGTCTGCAATTTTATCAAATGATTTTACATCAATTACGGCATTGAAGAAACAAGATAAATCATCTGAAGGTCCCATTTTGATAGTAGCTATTTCTTTTTTCAAAATAGCTAAAACATCATTCGATATATTGCTAGGCAAATAGGCTCTCGATGCAGCACTACATTTTTGCCCTTGGTATTCAAATGCACCACGCAATAAATTGATAGCTACTTCTCTAGCATCAGCTGAAGGATGTGCTATAACAAAATCTTTACCTCCGGTCTCTCCTACGATACGAGGATAGTTTTTGTAGTGAGCAATATTATTGCCTATAGTCTTCCATATATGCTGAAAAGTATCTGTACTGCCTGTAAAATGTATACCAGCGAATTCGTGATGATTAAATATCACCTCACCTGTATCTGTGCCACTAGTAAATATAAGGTTGATAACACCATCAGGCAATCCTGCTCTTATAAATATTTCCATTAATACCTGTGCCGAGTATATCTGAGTAAAGGCGGGCTTCCATACTACGACATTGCCCATCATTGCACATGATGTAGGTAAGTTGCCTGCGATAGCTGTAAAATTAAATGGGGTCAATGCAAATATAAAACCTTCTAAAGCCCGGTACTCTACTTGATTCCAAATACCAGCACTACTCTCTGGCTGCTGTGCATAGATCTCTTCCATGTATTTGACATTATATCTCAGAAAATCTACCATCTCACAGATACAATCAATCTCTGCTTGATGTGGGCTTTTGCTCTGCCCTAGCATAGTTGCAGCGAGCATCTTATAGCGATAGGGACCAGCTAATAGGTCGGCGGCTTTTAAGAATATAGCTGCTCGTTTCTCCCAAGGCATATTTTCCCAGCTATATTTAGCACTTAAAGCAGCATCAATAGCTTGCTTTATATGAGTCTTGTCTCCTTGGTAATAATAGCCTAATGTATGTTCCAATTCGGCAGGGGGATGTATGCTTATTTTTTTATCAGTTAGTATTTCTTTACCATTTATTATCTGTGGTATATGCCGCTCCTCAGACTTGGCTTGTTGCAGTGCAGCAATCAATTGCGCTCTTTCTGGTGTGCCAGGAGCATACATGTTGACAGGTTCGTTATGTGGGGTAGGTACTTTTACTATTGCATTTGGCATAGATTAAAGTTTTATTTTTTTTTATAATAAGGAAGCATATAATCTAGTGTGGCGAATTTAAGAGAAATCTTTTAATTTGCGATACAAGAATTATTAGATGAAAAAAGCGAAGCTAGACCTACCACAAGAATATTATCTCAATACGAATACCTTATTTCTCGCTAAAGATATATTAGGCAAAAAATTGTGTACACATATAAATGGAAATTATACTGCCGGCATTATAGTAGAGACAGAAGCTTATTGCGGGACCAATGATATGGCTTGTCATGGTCGTCATGGACATCGTACCCCTCGTAATAAAACCTTGTTTGCACAAGGAGGCGTTTTTTATGTTTATATATGTTATGGCATCCACCATTTACTCAATATTGTGACACACAATGAAAATGAACCACATGCCATATTGATAAGAGCCTTAATGCCTATCGAAGGCATAGAAATAATGCTGGATAGAAGAAAGAAAAGCAAGGTAGATTATACTATTACAAAAGGTCCTGGGGCATTGACACAAGCTCTAGGCATCACTTCTTATTACGATGCGATACCTTGTAATAGTGATACGATATGGCTAGAAAATACAGCTATAACATATAAGGATGAAGACATATTTAATGGGCCACGTGTAGGTGTAAGCAATTGTGGCAATGATGCCATCTTACCTTACCGTTATTATATCAAACATAATAAATGGGTTAGCGCTTGGAAGCCGTAATAAAATTTATTTTTTTACAAATATTTTATGCAGGCTACTCTCATCATTAGTTTTATGCAAAAGGATAAAATAAATCCCCGTTGATAAGTTATTTACTGCTATTGCATTATTATTTATATCAAGATATCCGTGCATAATGGATTTGCCTTCTATGCTTAATAGTTCATAATCGTATTTTTCATTATTCAATTTTGTAATATAAATTAAATCATTTGCAGGATTGGGGTTAATGGCTATAATAGATGATTGATCTTCGATACTGAGAGGAACACATGGCAGACTATAAACTACACCCGGCGAGCCCCCCAAGCATCCAGCTATATAACTACTACCTATATTGACATTGCCTGTCTCGTTTACTAGCTCTAATGTATACCCTTCTCCATCAGGGGTAATCGGCCAGCTCAAAGTATCGTCATATACTATAGAATAAATAAGTCGACCTGAAGCATTAAATAATCTAATGGCTTCTCCACTATTGTCTAGACTGAAAGGCAAAGTGCCAATCACATTAGTGATACCAGAATGTATAGTGTTGATTGCTACTAAGTCATTACTTACAGCTAAATATCCATAGGCTGGTAGCATAGTTCCGCTTGGGAAATACCAAATATTTGTTATCGTATCACGGCTATCTCGTAGTGCATATCCTGTGAGGTTTATTGCAGCATCTGTGCGATTGTGTAATTCAATAAATTCACCTTGATTTAAGAGGGAGTCGCTATTATAGTTTATTTCACTAAAAACGATATTGTCATTACAATCCATATATGCAGTTCCTGGAGACCCCCCCATACATCCATCTTTCCAGCGAGTAGCTGTACTCAACAATATGGCATTGCTGATATCAATATTCTCCCAGGTGCGCCCACGTCCATTGCTACAACGAGGCCATGGAAACTCATTTGTATAACTTACTTGTGTTAAAGTAATAGCTCCATTGTTAATGCGTATCATATCACTAGTCTTACTTAAGGCAAATCCTAATGGTCCTATATAATTGCTTACTGTAGGGTATTCTGCAATAAATTTGGCAATATCTGATACGAGCACTAAAAATGAGCCTGCATTGAGTGTGGTTCCTGATGGTATAGTATATATAATACCACTGCTATCAGTGATAGTAAGTCCATCTAAGATAGCTGGAGTGCTACCGTAATTATATATTTCAAACCAGTCTCCAGCATCTCGAGTGGCATTGGATCTATAGTTGATTTCAGATATAGTAATGGTCTGAGCGTGGTGGTAAGAGTATATTCCTAAAATACCTATTAAAGATAAGATGTAGCGCATTTATTTAGTTTTAATTATATTACAAAAGTAATATTCTTTTAGCTATTTATTCTAATTTTTATAAATTTAATAACTTTTACTGCAAGTCCCTCATGATACTGGCAATTGCTTTTTGCCATTGAAGTAATACTTGTTCACGATATGCTTTACTTGTTGTACTAGGTTTTATTATCATATTATTTTTATTTTCTTCTATAGAAATACCAATATATAATGCAGCCATTTTTGCCGCACCGAGACTTGTTATTTCTTTGTTTTGAGATATATGCATTTCACAAGCAGCGATGTCGGCTTGCATCTGCATCATTAGAGTGTTTTGGGTGCCACCTCCGTCTACTTTGAGATGAGATAAAGAATATTTGCTGTCATATTGCATAGCACGGAGTACATCATTGTTTTGTAAAGCAATAGACTCTAGTGCTGCTCTTACGATATGTGCATAACTCGTGCTACGCTGGAGACCAGTAATGATACCTTTGGCATCAGCTTTCCAGTAAGGAGAGCCTAATCCTGAAAAGGCCGGAACAAAAACGACACCGCCATTGTCAGATACGGTCTCAGCTATTCGCTCTGACTCATCAGCAGTTTGTAATATTTTCAACTCATCTCTCAGCCATTGTATCACCGATCCTGCATGAAACACACTACCTTCTAGAGCATAAGTGGTCTCGCCCTGTATAGTCCATGCGATAGTAGTAAGAAGTCCATTATTGCTTTTAACGGCTTGTTTTCCTGTATTCATCAATATAAAACAACCAGTGCCATAGGTGTTTTTTGTATCTCCGATAGCATAACATGAATGACCATACAATGCTGCTTGCTGGTCACCTATACTACTATTGATTTTTATTTTATTATTATTTATTATCGCAAAACCATAATCATCGGCACTATTTTTTACCTCTGGTAATAAGGAGGTAGGTATATTCATCATTTGACATAAATTAATATCCCAAGTATGTGTATGTATATTATATAACATGGTGCGGCTTGCATTACTGGTATCTGTAGCATGTATCTCTCTCTGGGTCAGGTTCCATATTAACCAAGTATCTATAGTACCTACGAGGAGATTCTTAAGAGCGAGCTGTTGCTTTGTAGCATACGCTATGAGCCACTTTATTTTAGTTGCTGAAAAATAAGTGTCGATGACTAGCCCTGTTTTTGACATTACTTCTTTTTGTAATTTTTTGTTTTTCCATGAGTCACATATATCCAAGGTTCTATTATCCTGCCATACAATAGCATTATATATAGGCATACCTGTATTCTTGTCCCACATCACGGTGGTCTCACGCTGATTGGCAATACCTATTGTAGCGATTTGATCCCAAGACAGATTGGCTTTTTCGAGGGCTGATATACATACGGCTAGTTGCTTTTCATATATTTCTATAGCATCCTGTTCGACCCAGCCTTGTTGAGGATAGTACAGCGTGATCTCTTGTTGTGATATGGCTATGATTTCAGCCATATGATTGTAAATCAATGCTCGTACGGTTGTAGTGCCAGAGTCAATACTGAGTATATATGGCATATGTTTGATTTTATGTAGAAAGGTATAATATCTTTGAAAATATATTTAAATTTAAAGCAAATACTAAAATTACCAATATAAAAAAACGATTCAATTTTTATTTTTACTATGTGTAACCATTGTTTTTTGGGGATGTCCGTATGAGTCGGCATATACATTGGACAAAGCTAATGTGAAAGTGAATCCTAAATTGCTCGGGGTGTGGGAAAGTCGTACTAGCACGGATTATACCTATACTATCCGTGCAGCAGATGAGTATAATTATACTATTGTGAAAGAAAAGAAACAAAAATCTGATGAGGATAAACCTACTCAGTATAATGCATTTATTAGTATAGTAAATGGTTTTCAGTTTTTAAATTTGAATGAGGTATATGAGGAAGGGAATATATGGTCCCATACTGAGAAGAAATATTATTTTTATAAAATAACTTTACAAAATGATATGATGCTCGCACTTCATGAAGTGACCGAAAATATAACAGAGCAATTCAATAGTTCGGCAGAGCTAAAAACATATTTTGAGAAATATGGAAATTTAAGCTTTTTTTATTAAAAAAATACCGAAGAATATATAAAAATAAAATAGGGGAAACGAGCATTAAAAGGAATGATAACATTATCTTAACATTATGCTTATGCCAAAATGATTTTTTAAATTATGCTAAGAATTAATAATCTTAAAGCGGTATTATCACTAGAATGCAGCATATATAAAGCAATAACATAATTTCACTATATATTATATATTTTTTTAGTAAGATATATTGTAAGCTGGCATAGGAGCAATCACCTATTATTTATTTTCCTGACAAAGTTCTACCAATATACCATTGGTGCTGCGAGGATGTAAAAAACAAATCAGTTTGTTGTCTGCTCCTTCTTTGGGTATATTATTTATAAATTCAAAACCAAGTTGTTGCAGTCGTTCTATTTCTAAGTAAATATTAGCTACACTAAAGGCAATATGATGTATGCCTTCTCCACGTCTATCAATAAATTTATGGATAACACTAGCCTCTTCAGTAGCTAATAGTAATTCTATTTTAGTATTATCTATTTCATAAAATGTTGTACTTGTCTTTTCGGATATTACCTCTTCAGTTTTGTAAGGACTTGTGCCGAGCAGTTTAGTAAATAATTTATTTGCCTCTTCTAGATTACTTATTGCTATGCCTATATGTTCCAATCGAAACATATGATTAATCTACTTTTGTGAGTTTGGAGTTTTGTATATGACGCACAGCATCACGGGTGTTCTTCTTTTCAAAATTGCGTGCTAGAGCTTCCGTCATATTGATATTCTCCTGATTGGCAATACATAATATCACCCACAATACATCAGCCAATTCATCACTTAGATCTTTATCTAGATCTGATTTTTTATAAGACTGCTCGCCATATTGTCTTGCCATAATGTGAGCGACCTCTCCTACCTCCTCTGTAAGTATAGCCATATTGGTCAATGGATTGAAATAACGCACTCCTGTAGTATTAATCCATTGGTCGATTTTGGTTTGAGCTTCTTGTATTGTCATTGAAAAGATTATTTTTTTAAAATAAAATATTATTATCAAATGTGTTGATCTAGGAGTATTATATTGCCATCAGGGTCTTGTAGCATAATACTTGCTGGTCCAGCGGTATTCTTATCACAAGTGCTCAGCAAGTTTATACCTTCGCTCTGCAATTGTTCTTGAATCTTACGTACATCCTCATAGTCATTTACAAGTTGAGCGTTTTCATCCCAACCCGGGTTAAAGGTAAGGATATTACCTTGAAACATACCATGAAATAATCCGATTAATGCATTGCCATTTTTCATTATTATATAATTGACATCATGACCACCTGCAAATATTTCAAAGCCCAATTTTTTATAAAATATTTGCGAATCTTTTAGATTTTTAACTGACAAACTCATAGAAAAAGCACCAAGTTTCATATAGAATAATAATAGAGATTTATATTTTCAAAGATACATGAAAACTATTTTTAAATTAAGTAAAAAAAGACTAAAATTAATAAAAAAAAATAACCATCACGTTTGTAAAATTTTACTCCTAAATATTGTTGTATCAATAACATTTACCTTGTAATTTTACAGTATGAATACCAATCTAAAAAAGCTATTATTACAAATGGCAGATGATGAACTCATACTAGGACATCGTAATAGTGAATGGACTGGTCTAGGACCTATGATGGAGGAGGATATTGCATTTTCAAGCATGGCTCAAGACAAGCTGGGCCACGCACTAGGATTATTTGAGTTGTTGCATAAGGATTTTGAAGAAATGGATGCAGACACATTAGCTTTTAGACGTGCTGAAAATGAACTTACTTGTTGTCACTTAGTCGAGTTGCCTATAAGGGAGTATGACTTCAGCCTAGTACGTCATTTTATGTTTGATCATGCCGAATATTTGAGATATGATGCTCTATCTTTGAGCAGTTTTACACCACTGGCTACATTGGCACGAAAATATAGAAGTGAGATAAAATATCATATCATGCATGCTAATACTTGGATGAAACATCTAACCTTTGCCAACGAAGAAAGTAAAACTCGGATACAATCAGCGATAGATGAAATATACCCAATGGCTCTCGGTATTTTTGAAGCCAACTATGATGAGAACACATTACAAGAAGAAAATATTTTTATCGGCGAAAAAGCATTGAAGGTGATATGGGAAAATAACATTAAGGAATTATTTTCTAAATGGAATTTAACCCTACCTTTTGGAAATAATCAAGCCTTTTTTGGTGGACGCAAAGGATTGCATACAGAATATTTACAGCCCTTATTGTTAGAAATGTCCGAAGTGCTTCGATATGATGAAAGTGCCGAAGATTGGTAATAATTTAGAAATAAATGATGACAAGCATACGCCCCGATGAAATATATACAGCGCTAGCTACAATACAAGATCCAGAAATACCGGTATTATCGGTATTGGACTTAGGGATGATCACACATATAGATATAAAAGAAAATTATGTGCTGGTCAAAATGATACCAACTTATGCAGCTTGCCCAGCAGTAAATTATATACGCAATCATATAAAAAAAAATCTGGAAGAAACACTTGCTATACAAGTAATAGTAGAGCTAGACAATACTATATTATGGAATAGCGATCGTATCACAGATATCGCTAAAAAAAAGTTAAAAAACTTTGGCATAGCCACACCAAAGAAATTAGCAAACTGTAATAATTTAGAAGAATATTTTGATGGCACCCCTTGTGTGCATTGTGAAAGCAACAACACAGTACTCAAAACACCTTTTGGCAGCACATTGTGCAGAGCGATACATTATTGTTTGGATTGTAAGCAATCTTTCGAACACTTCAAACCCTTAGAATAAGCATTAGATGAAAATAGCATTATTCTTTGGCTCATTTAACCCTATACATATAGGGCATCTTATTATAGCCCAACAATTATTAAATAAAACAGATATAGATAAAATATGGTTTGTAATATCACCACAAAACCCCTTAAAAGATAAAACAACATTATTGTCACAACATGAAAGGTTGCATCTTGTACACCTTGCAATAGAAGACAATCCCAAATTGAAAGCAAGTGATGTAGAATTTCATCTCCCCTCACCAAATTACACAATAGATACATTGAGTTTTTTATCGCAAAAATATCCAAAGCATGAATTTTCATTGATCTTAGGAGCAGATAATCTACGCAGCTTACATAAATGGAAAAATTTTGAAAAAATAATAGCAAATTATAAAATATACATTTATAGAAGACCAGGCTATGCACACAATAAGAATAAATTGAAAAATAACTGCAATATTCTATACTTAGATGTTCCATTACTAGATATTAGTGCCACCATGATTCGTCAAATGATAAGCGACCAAAAATCGATACAATATCTTGTACATAGCAATATAACTGAGCTAGTACAAAACAATCGTTTCTATAAAAATAAAAAATCATGACTATATTAGTAACCAATGATGATGGCTATTTTGCCACAGGAATAGCAGCTCTAGTTGAGGTAGCTCAAAAATTCGGGAATGTAATAGTCGTATCTCCAGATAAACCACAAAGTGGCATGGGACACGCTATTACGGTCAATCAACCGATAATGATAGAAGAAATTAAAAATTTCGGAAAAATTCCAGCATATAAAATATCCGGCACTCCAGTGGATTGTGTCAAACTTGCTCGAGATAAAATACTACATACAGCCCCTGATCTATGTCTGAGCGGCATCAATCATGGTAATAATAACTCTATCAATGTAATATACTCCGGTACGATGTCAGCAGCCGTAGAAGCGAGTATCGAAGATATACCTGCTATAGGGTTTTCATTACTTGATTATTCACCAGATGCCGACTTCAGTGCTGCTCAACAGGTAGTAGAGCAGGTCATTGAAAAATATTTAAAACAAGGATTATTACATAAATATCTACTCAATGTCAATATCCCTAAATTGTCATTTGAAAAAATAAAAGGACATAAAGTATGTCGTCAAGCTAAATCAAAGTGGGTAGAAGAATATCTCGAAAGAGAGACGCCAAGCGGCAAAAAATATTATTGGCTTACTGGACAATTTCAAAACTTAGATAAAGGAACCGATACAGACGTATATGCACTAGAAAATGGATACGTAAGTATAGTTCCCGTGCAATATGATCTTACAGCACACCACCAATTGACAGATCTGAGTGAAGTATTTGAATAATATCATGATGGCAAAACGAATATTGATAACAGATGAAATGCACCCAGTATTTATAGAAGGAATGCTAGCATTAGGCTACGAAGTGGATTATTACTCCATGATAGATAACGAAGAGGTATTATGTATTATCCCCGATTATGATGCACTAGCCCTCAGCACTAAAATTTGTGTGACCAAAGAAATGATAGATAAAGCTACTCGATTACGTTTTATTGCTAGAATAGGTAGTGGATTGGATAATATTGATATCAAATATGCTGCACAGAAAGGCATCCGAGTATTTAATTCGCCTGAGGGTAATTGCAATGCAGTAGCAGAACATACGCTAGCATTGATACTCAATATGCTCAATCATGTAGCTCGCAGCGATCGTGAGATACGCTCTGGGCAATGGGTGCGTGAAGCAAATAGAGGTAAAGAACTCAATGGAATGACTATAGGTATTATAGGGTATGGACATGTAGGCAAGACATTAGCTAAACGCCTGATGGGATTTGATTGTAAAGTATTAGCATATGATAAATATTTGCATAATTTTTCTCAAAACAATGTAGTCGAAGTCTCAATAAATAAAATACAAGAGCAAGCAGATATTATTACTATGCATACACCTTTGACTCATGAGACCCTTCATTGGATTAATGCTCACTTTTTTGAAAAATGCAAAAAAAATATTTATTTCGTAAATGCATCAAGAGGCAAGGTGGTCAATACTAGAGATCTGTTATATCATTTGGATACCGGCAAGATTATAGCTGCAGCATTGGATGTGCTCGAAAACGAAAAAATAGATTCCTTGACTGCTGATGAAAAAATTATTTTTAATCAACTTTGTCAAAGGGATAATATAACTCTTACACCACATATAGCAGGATGGACACAAGAGTCTAAAATAGCTTTATCTCAAGTGTTATTAAATAAAATAAAAGCTATGCAATGACTGTTGTTATATTTTTTTTGATTGCTATTTACTTTAAGTACATTTGTAACTTAATAAATTAAAAACAGAATACAGATATGTTTCCACAACACCATGAAGCCATACAACGAGCTATACGAGCACTTAAGGAACGTACTTATTATGCAGCATACCCTGAGCATCCTAAATCCTACGGCGAGCAAGCACCTATTGATGGCCTAACCGCATGGAATAATGCCCAGGGCAAGGCTTTTGAGGGCTTACTTCAAGGCATTAGTGATACCCAAGTAGCAGAAGAAATCTCTCCATATACCCAACAAAAATTAGGAATAAGCTACCCATCTTTTACTAGAGATGTATTGATATCTAAAGCTGATAATGCTAAAAAAGATTGGACGAATCTCACTGTGCGGGATAGAGCATATATTTTGATCGAAAGTTGGGAGCGTATAAAAAATCGATTTTTTGAATTGGCATACGCTACACAACATACTACAGGGCAATCATACATGATGTCATTTCAAGCCAGCGGACCCCACGCAGCAGATAGAGCTATGGAAAGTATTGCCCTAGGAGTGGACTTATTATCATTATATCCTAGCAGCACGGAGTGGCGCAAACCTATGGGAAAACTTGATATGGTATTACTCAAAACATTCAAAGCAATACCCAAAGGGATCAATCTCGTGATAGGCTGTAGTACATTCCCTACATGGAATACCGTGCCAGGTATGTATGCAGGATTAGTCACAGGCAACCCTGTTATAGTAAAGCCCCACCCGAGTGCAGTGTATCCTATAGCACTTGTAATAGCTGAGCTACAACGAGTATTACAAGAGTGTAAAATAGATCCATGTGTGATACAATTGGCAGCAGATAGTCATTCCCATTTGATCACAAAAGAATTGGCTGAGCATCCCGATGTAAAACTTATAGACTATACAGGAGGCAGCTCCTTTGGTAATTATATTGAATCCTTATCTGGCAAGACTACATTTACTGAAAAGGCGGGAGTAAACTCTGTGATATTAGATTCTTGTAAAAACATAG